>Ga0255128_1000576_pt1 | contig 17090 bp, 13 predicted proteins | sample Law_Miss_RepC_8d_FD_188562 | JGI IMG/M metagenome (GOLD analysis project Ga0255128, IMG submission 188562) | Freshwater microbial communities from St. Lawrence River, New York, United States - Law_Miss_RepC_8d | ecosystem: Environmental > Aquatic > Freshwater > River | place: USA: New York... | reverse complement strand
CCCAATGCAATGAGCGTGCCGCCCTTTGGCAGGGCAATGTTTATGCGGCCTTGCTGGACGAAGTGCAAGAGCGCACCGCCAAACTGCTGGCCCAGTGGCAAGCGGTGGGCTTTTGCCATGGCGTAATGAACACCGACAACATGAGCCTGTTGGGCCTCACGCTCGATTACGGCCCCTTCCAGTTCATGGACGGCTTCAATCCCGGGCACATTTGCAACCACTCGGACCACCAAGGGCGCTACGCCTATGGCCGACAACCCAACGTGGCTTACTGGAACTTGTATTGCCTGGCCCAATCGATTGCCCCTTTGATTGACGACCAAGACCTGACTTTGGCCGTGCTGGAAGGCTACAAAACCTTGTTTCCCCAAGCCCTGGGCGATGCCATGCGCGCCAAACTGGGCCTTACCGGTGCGCTGGCCCCCGAGTCAGAGCGCGAGGGCGACTGGCAACTGGTAGAAGACCTGATGCAACTCATGGCCACCGAACAGGTGGATTTCACGCTGTTTTGGCGACAACTGAGCCAAGCCGTGGTGCAACAAGGCAAGGCACACACGCAGCAGCCCGAAACCCCCATGGACCCCGCCCACTGGGCGGCCGTGACCGATTTGGTACTGGACCGGCCCGCACTTTGGGCTTGGTTAGAGCGCTACAGCGCCCGCGCTGGGCGAGAGAATTTTGCCGCCATGGGCGTGCAAATGCTGCGCACCAACCCCAAGTTTGTGCTGCGCAACCACTTGGCGGAAACGGCCATTCGGCAAGCCAAACTGGGCGATTTTTCTGAAATCGAAACCCTGCACAACTTGCTAAAGTCGCCCTTCGACGAGCATCCCGGCTTTGAAGCCTATGCCGACCTGCCGCCCGATTGGGCGAATCAACTGGAAATCAGCTGTTCATCATGACCAAAATTCAAAAAACCGACGCCGAATGGCGTGCCTTGCTGGCGGCCAAAGGGGCCGAATCTGTTGCTTATGCCGTGACCCGCCAAGCCGCCACTGAGCGCCCTTTTACCGGCAAATACGAGGGCCATTGGTCCAAAGGCATTTACCGCTGCATCTGCTGCGATGCCGAATTGTTCAAGTCGGACACCAAATTTGATGCAGGCTGCGGCTGGCCCAGCTTCTTCCAGGCCTCGGCAGACGGGGCGATTGAGGAGCGTGTAGACCACAGCCACGGCATGCGCCGCGTTGAAACCGTGTGCGCCCAATGCGGCGCCCATTTGGGCCATGTGTTTGAAGACGGCCCGGCCCCTACCGGCCTGCGCTACTGCATGAACTCGGCTTCGTTAGACTTCGAGGCTTCCTAACCGACCCTGGTTGGGGCCATTGGCCCAGCTCACCTAGACCCCTTCAATGAAATTCATCATCGACTTTTTCCCCATCTTGCTGTTTTTTGGGGCCTACAAAATGGCCGACATCTACACTGCCACGGCGGTTTTGATGGTGGCCACCGTGGTGCAAACCGCGCTGATTTACAAGATGGACGGCAAGCTGCAAACCATGCACAAGATCACCTTGGTGCTGATCTTGGGCTTTGGTGCCCTTACCCTGGGGCTGCACGATGAACGCTTCATCAAGTGGAAACCTTCCCTGCTTTACTCGGGCCTGGCCATTGCGCTGGCCGTCGCGCACGGAATGCTGAAGAAAAACTTTTTGTTCATGTTGTTAGGCCAACAACTGCAACTGCCCTCGGCTGTGTGGCACCGCTTGAACGTGGCCTGGATGTTGTATTGCGCTTTCATGGCCGCCATCAACGCCTATGTGGCGCACTACTTCAGCACCGAAGACTGGGTCAACTTCAAGCTTTGGGGCTATGTTTTCCCGGTGGTGTTCATCTTGGCCCAAGGCCTGTACATCGCCAAATATTTGCCCAAAGACGGGGCTGAAAAAGAATGAACGCACCCAGCCACCCCACCTCTTTGCCTCTGAGCGAGCAAATACACGCTCGCCTGATGGAACGCCTGCAACCCACAGAACTTCGCGTCATCGACGAAAGCGCTGACCATGCCGGGCACGTCGGGGCCAACGAGAGTGGTCAGGGCACCCACATGCGTGTGTGTGTCAGTACACCTTTGTTTACAACTTTGTCCCGCGTACAACGCCATCGCCTTGTGTATGATGCGCTGCAAGATTTCATTGACCAAGGGCTTCACGCGTTGGCCATTGAAGTGATCTGAACCCGGGCTGTCACCCACCGTGGCGGCCCCTTTTTTTTAAAACCCTGACTCAAACCGATCGACCCTCAAAGAGGAAAGAATGATGAAAAAACACATGCTCAGCGCCGCCTTGGTGGCCTTGCTGGCGGTCCCCGCCCTGGCCCAAAACCTTGCCGTCGTGAATGGCAAACCTGTGCCCTCTTCGCGCGTCAACGCGCTCAAGCAGCAGGTGGAGGCTTCGGGCCGCCCTGTCACGCCCGAAGTGCTGGCCCAGATCAAGGAAGAGTTGATTGCCCGTGAAATCTTCATGCAAGAGGCCAGAAAACAAGGCCTTGATGCCACCGACGATTACAAAACCCAGTTGGAATTGGCCCGTCAAACCATCCTGATCCGTCAGTTGTTTGCCAATTTCCAGAAAAAGAACCCGGTGACCGACGCGGACGTCAAAGCCGAATACGACAAATTTGCGGCAGCCAATGGTGGCAAGGAATACCGTGCCCGCCATATCCTGGTGGAAAAAGAAGACGAAGCCAAAACACTCATCGCTGACATCAAAAAAGGCGGCAACTTTGAAGACTTGGCCAAAAAAGCCTCCAAAGACCCAGGCTCCGGCGCCAATGGCGGCGATCTGGACTGGGCCGCTGCGGCCAGCTACGTGCCCGAGTTTTCTGCGGCCATGACCAAATTGGAAAAAGGCCAGATGACCGACACGCCTGTGAAGACCCAATTTGGCTTCCACATCATCCGTGTGGACGACGTCCGCGAAGCCCAATTGCCCAAGATGGAAGAAGTTAAGCCGCAAATCATGCAGCAACTGCAGCAGCAAAAACTCAGCGCTTTCCAAGACGGTTTGCGCAGCAAAGCCAAGATTCAGTAATCTGAACTTTGGCTGATTCCAAAAACGCGGCTCAGGCCGCGTTTTTGTTATTTGAGGATAATTCTGCCCCATGCAATCCCACCAACTCGAACTCTTGGCCCCGGCCCGCTCCGCCGACATCGGCATTGAGGCCATCCAACACGGTGCCGATGCTGTCTATATAGGGGGGCCCTCATTTGGTGCCCGCTCTACGGCAGACAACAGCGTGCAAGACATTGCCAGCTTGGTGCAGCATGCGCACAAGTTTCACAGCCGCATCTTCGTCACCATGAACACCATCTTGCGGGACGACGAACTGGAAAGCGCCCGCAAATTGGCATGGCAGTTGTACGACGCCGGGGTCGACGCACTGATCGTTCAAGACATGGGCCTGCTCGAGATCGACCTGCCGCCGATCCAGCTGCATGCCAGCACCCAAACCGACATTCGCACCCCCGAAAAAGCCAAGTTTTTGCAAGATGCTGGGTTGAGCCAAATCGTGCTGGCCCGGGAACTCACCCTGCCCCAAATCAGCGCCATTCGCGACGTGATCGACACCGAGCGCACCGTGATCGAGTTTTTTGTGCACGGTGCCCTGTGCGTGGCCTACAGCGGCCAATGCTTTATCAGTCATGCCCACACGGGCCGTAGCGCCAACCGAGGCGACTGCTCTCAGGCGTGCCGCTTGCCCTACGAAGTCAAGGATGCACAAGGCCGCATCGTGGCGCACGACAAGCATGTGCTCAGCATGAAAGACAACAACCAGAGCGACAACCTGCGCGAGTTGGTGGATGCGGGCATCCGCAGTTTCAAGATCGAGGGCCGCTACAAAGACATGGCCTATGTGAAAAACATCACGGCCCATTACCGCAAATTGTTTGACGAAGTGCTGGCCGAACGCCCCGAATTGGCCCCCGCCTCGCATGGCCGGGCCACCTTCAGCTTTACGCCCGACCCGAACCAGAACTTCAACCGCGAGTTCACCGACTACTTTGTGCAAGGCCGCAAAGAAGACATCGGCGCCTTTGACACCCCCAAAAACCCGGGCCAAGCCATTGGCTGGGTCAACAAAGTGGCGGCGGACCATCTGGAAATCACCACCGACGACCCCAGTGCCGAGCTGCACAACGGCGATGGCCTTTGCTATTACGACCTGCAAAAAGAACTGGTGGGCTTGCAAATCAACCGCGTTGAAGCCCAAAAAGCCAAAGGCGTGTGGCGGCTTTTCCCGAAAGACCCGATGGACGGCTTCAAGGACTTGCGCAAAGGCGTGCAAGTCAACCGCAACCGCGACATGAGCTGGGTCCGCACGCTGGACAAAAAGTCGGCCGAACGCCGCATGGGCGTCTGGATGCAACTGGCCGAAACTGACAAGGGCCTGCAACTGACCCTGACCGACGAAGCCGGGCACGCCGCCAGCGCCGCCCTGCCCTTGGCGTGGCAAGCCCCCAAAGATGCCAGCCAAGCCGAAGACAAACTCAAGCAAGCCTTAGGCAAACTGGGCGACACACTGTTTGAACCCCTGGATGTGCAGCTCAAGCTGTCCCGCCCATGGTTTGTGCCGCCGTCACAGCTCAATGCGCTGCGCCGGGATGCCGTGCAGGCCCTGGAATTGGCCCGAGCCCAAGGTTTTCACCGCCTGCCGCGTGCCCTGCCCGTGCAGCCGCCCGTGGCCTACCCCGAAGACACGCTGACGTATCTGGCCAACGTGTTCAACCAAAAAGCGCGAGACTTTTACGCCAAGCACGGTGTCAAGGTGATTGATGCCGCCTACGAAAGCCAGGAAGAATTGGGCGAAGTCAGCCTCATGATCACCAAACACTGCGTGCGTTTTAGCCTCAGCCTCTGCCCCAAGCAGGCCAAAGGCGTGACCGGCGTGCAAGGCACCGTGAAGGCCGAACCCATGCAACTGATCAATGGCAAAGAAAAGCTGACCCTGCGCTTTGACTGCAAACCCTGCGAAATGCATGTGGTGGGCAAGATCAAAAAATCGGTGCTCAATGCCGTGCCTGAAAGCCCGTTGCAGTTTTACAAAACCCGGCCTGTGGTGGGCTTGCACTGAGGCCATAAGCGCATCGCTCTGAAAGCAGCCTTGGTTGTAGGCTTGGTTGTACGCTTGGGTTTTTAGCCGTGGTTTTCAGGCCTTAGCCCTGATTTTGTTCAGCAGCTGCAACAAGCCCACGGCTACAGCCCCGGCCACCAAGCCTGCGACACCGCCCGCCAAATTACTCAGCAAAGGGCCAGCCCAAGCCATGCCTTGCGCCCAATGTTCGACCGCATGGCCCAAGGCCGGCACCCCGTGCAGCAAGATCCCGCCGCCCACCAAAAACATGGCGGCCGTGCCCAACACCGACAGCGTTTTCATGCCAAGGTGCAAACGCCAGCAGGCCACGGCCCACAGCTTGCAGCAGTGCGTTTGATTTTTGAAGCAGGTACAGCCCGGCGTCGTCGAGTTTGACAATCCCGGCCACCAAGCCATACACCCCCACTGTCATGACCAAGGAAATGCCCACCAACACCGCCACTTGCTGCGCAAAACTGGCGGCGGCCACGGTGCCCAAGCTGATGACAATGATTTCTGCCGACAAAATAAAGTCGGTCCGCACCGCCCCTTTGATCTTGTCCTTTTCGAAGGCCACCAAGTCCAAATTTTCGTTTGCAACCGCCTGCACCAACTCGGTGTGGTGCGCGTCGTCTTCGGCCCGGCTGTGCAACCAAGCGTGAAGCAGTTTTTCGGCCCCCTCAAAGCACAAAAACAGGCCCCCCAACATCAACAAAGGGGTAATCAACCAGGGCACCACGGCGCTGATGGCCAGCGCGGCGGGCACCAAAATGGCTTTGTTGAGCAAAGAACCCTTGGCCACGGCCCACACCACGGGCAACTCGCGGTCGGCTTTGACCCCGGTGACTTGCTGCGCATTAAGGGCCAGATCGTCGCCCAACACCCCCGCCGTTTTTTTGGCCGCCAACTGCGTCATGGCCGCCACATCGTCAGCGGCGGCCGCGCTTTGGCGGGCGGCCACCTTGGTCATGGTGGCGACATCGTCCAGCAAAGTGGCAATGTCATCGATCAGGGTCAGCAAACTGGAAGCGGCCATTAAAAAGGTCCAAGTTAAAAGAGGGCTTAAAAACTGTTGAAGTGGGCGTTTAAATCAATGAACGCCGTTTGAACCAACCCAGGGGCGAAATCACAGACGAAGTCACAGCGCCCAACAATTTAGCGCAAATACAAAAGCCGTTGATTTAGACCACCAAAAGGGCCGCAAGCTGTTTGGCCCGCGTCAAAGCCACATCAATCAACTTGCGTTTGCTGTCGGTCTCTATTACGCCGTGTTGTTGAAAAACAAACTCCGCATCGCATTGACAAACAACTCTGCGCTAAGCACCAGCCGCGCAGCATCGGTCTGCATAACCGACTCACCGTTGTCATCCGCAACCAAGCGCATCTCTTCTGCTCGCTTCAGTTGGCGACCTAGCTCCTTGCTGACGGGGCCGTCTTTGACCAGATAAGCGCTAAAGGTGTTAATCAAACCACGATGCGTTTTGCCCAAAGCATCGGGTGCTGGCACCCCAGACATCAGCAAGGCCGCTTGTGCTGCGTCAAACATCGCGTAATAGGCGCGGTTGCAGGCGCCATCAACATCCCCCAAGTCGAGCAAAACGCGTGCTGATGTCAGGGCCTGCGTGGCTTTGCAAAGCAAGGAAACAGCAGACTTAGACTGCATCAAACCCGTATCCCATCACGGGCAATATTCGCCAACAAGGCCGGGTTGATGTAAGTCGCTGGCTGTTCCCACTCATCCATCCAGACCGGCAGAGGTGAAATATTGATACCCGTTTCGAGCAAAACGTCATACGCGGCATCCGACAATTTCAACTTGGTATCCAAAAAACGCTGGTGTTCGCCTTCGAGCAACACCGCAACATCGGCATCGCTGTCCGGACGGTGATCACCGCGTGCTCGGCTGCCATACACAATCACCTCTTTGGTCGGAAAAATCGTTTCTATCCTTGCACGAAACTGTTTGACCGCTTTGGCCGTGGCGTCATCCAGTGGACGAGGTCGACCTGCAAGGCTTGTACCCTGATCTTGCAAAGACGCCAAGATGTGGGTGCGTAAACGCTCGAACCAACCCAAACGAATCATTTCCTTTGGTGAAATGTCACCCAGTAAGGGGTTGCGCGTCTCAAACCAGGCAAGGGTTTTGTCCACATCGCCCTGAAACACCTTGGCTACCCAATTGATGCTGATGGCGATCTCTTGCAGACGCTCTCGTACAGGTTCGGGCATGGCCACGTCAAAACGGACTGATTTAGGCGATACATCGGCCAAACGCGCAACGTCTTCTTTATTGAGGCCTAGAAAAGTCTGAACCAATTTGGCGTTAAAAGCCTCCCCCAGGCCAAAACCCATGAAATCTTGGGGAACAGTGTCAAACAGCGAAAACCCACCTTGAGCCTTGGTATTAGGTCCGATCACTTCTAACTCCTGAGTTTTGGTGTTGATGATTAAAAACACTTTAAAACCACAATTTAACCATTTTTAAACCATAAATCAACCCTATTTTTGCCGAAACCTGCCTAAACTCCCCATTATTGGGGCCAAAAGACATATTTTCTTAAAATTAATGAGCCAACCGTGACATGAAGCTTCTGGCGTGTTAATGCCGTTTGAGTTGAAAAAATTCACATTCAGTTCAACGGTTTTCGGCCAAATCGCTTGGCCCTGCATAACGCCCAAACACCTCCACCCCCAATGACCAGGCAGATGCCGCGCTGGAGGGTTGCGCCAGATAGGCCGTGAGGGCGGCGCGCAAGACTTCGCTCCGGCTGCGACCTTCTTGGGCACAGCGCTGAAGCAATGCGTTGTTCAGTGTGTCCGGCAATTTAACGGTGATGGCCATGGTCAATCCTTGGTAAAAAAGCCATATTGAACCGAGCTGCACGCCAGTGCAAGGCCCGATTTAGCCTTCACCCCAAAGGCTTGAACAATTCATTCAGGTCAGATTCGCCAAACAGCGGCTCTTTGCGTTGCACCGAGCCCGAGTACATGTCCAGGGCCAGTTGGGCTTTGCGGTCTTGCAGGGCCAGCATGCGTTCTTCGATGGTGCCTTGTGCCACCAGTTTGACCACCCAGACACTTTGCGTTTGCCCGATGCGGTGGGCGCGGTCGGTGGCTTGGTTTTCTACCGCCGGGTTCCACCAAGGGTCGAAGTGGATCACGGTGTCGGCTTGGGGCAGGTTCAGGCCCACGCCGCCCGCTTTCAGGCTGATCAAGAACAGGGGCACTTGGCCGCTGGTGAATTGGTCGATCAGGTCATCGCGGTTTTTGCTTTGCCCGGTGAGCTTGACCCAAGGGATGCCCAGGCGAGGCAATTCGTCCTCTATTAAGCTGAGCATTTGGGTGAACTGCGAGAACAGCAAAATTTTGCGTCCCTCGGCCACCATCTCGGGCAGCATGTCGAGGAGTTGCGACATTTTTGCGGATTCTGTGACTTGATCGGCCCCGGCGATTTTCAGCAAGCGTGGGTCACAACACACTTGGCGCAGCTTGAGCAAGGCGTCCAGGATGGTGATTTGCGATTTGGCCAGTCCTTGCGAATTGAGTGCATCGCGCACGGTTTTTTCCATGCCCAAGCGGATCGTTTCGTACAGATCGGCCTGTTTGCCTTCCAGCGGCACCGGCATCAGGGTTTCGATCTTGGGGGGCAGCTCGCTGGCCACCACGTTTTTGGTGCGGCGCAGCATGAACGGGGTGATGCGCTTGCGCAATTGGTCCATTTTTTCGCCATTGCCCTGACGCTCGATCGGGTTGCGAAAGAGTTCCCCAAAGCGCCTTTGACTGCCCAGAAAGCCCGGCATTAAAAAGTGAAACAGGCTCCAAAGTTCGCCCAAGTGGTTTTCCATGGGCGTGCCAGACAAGCACAAGCGGTGCGTGGCCGGGATCTCGCCCACCACTTGCGCGGCGTGCGTATTGGCATTTTTGATGTTTTGCGCTTCGTCCAACACCAGCATGTGCCATACGCTGCTGAGCCACAAGTCGCGGTCGCGGTGTACCAAAGAGTACGGTGTGAGGACGATGTCGTGACCGACCAAGTCGCTGGCCGAGACATGTCGGCTTAAGCCATGGTGAATGTGCGTGCGCAAGCCCGGGCAAAAGCGGGCCGCCTCGCGTTGCCAGTTGCCCAGCAAGCTGACAGGGGCCACGATCAGGGCCGGGTGCTTGAGGCGTCCGGCGTCCTTTTCAGTCTGAATATGGGCCAGTGTTTGCAAGGTTTTGCCCAGGCCCATGTCGTCGGCCAATATGCCCGCCAAATGGTGTTGGCGCAAAAACTGCAGCCAGTTCAGGCCTTGTTGCTGGTACGGGCGCAGGGTGGCGTTCACGCTGGCAGGCACGGGCACATCGGGCAACTGGTCTTGACCACGCATTTGTTGCAACAGGGGCAACAAACTTTTGGCCCCCGCCCAAGAAACGCCCTCGCCTAACGAGGCGGCGGTGCGCAGGGCGTCTAGCCGCGACAAACGCAGTTCGTCACCATTCCAGTCACGGCCCCGCTCTGAGACCAGCTCCATGAGGGTGTTCAGCCAAGGTTCGATTTTGGCGGTGGGGAGTTTGACAAAGCCCTCACCTTGCAGGTCGGGCAGGTACAAAAACGGGGGGAACTGCGGCGTTTCACCCTCTGGTGTTGCGCTGCGAATCCTGCTCAAGGCCGACAAAATCGTGGGCACCCAGGGCAAGATGTTGACGCGTTGGCCGTCAATGTCCATGCCCAAAGACAGGTCGAACCACGGCGAGGTGTCGGGTGCTTCTTCGTCACTCGACAGGTCGATGTGAATGTCGTCCGCCTGGCGCAGCCATTGCTTGGATTCGGCGAAAAAGTTGACCACAAAACCGGCTTCTCGAAGGATGGCGAAGTCGGATTCGAGCCATTCAAGCCAGCGCTGTTGTGACAGGTGGGGCGACAAACGCAACAGGCTGCCGGTGCGCACCTCAAAACCCAGTGCGGTCAGGGTTTGCCAAATTTCGGCCTCGGTGGCCAGGTCGCGTTCTAGCAAGCAGGCTTGCGTGCCCTCGCCCAACATGACGCGGCTTTGGGGGCCAGGCCAATAGCCCTTGCGGCCTGCGTAGTCAAAGCTCAACTCCGCCAGAAACAGCCCTTGCTGATCGCGTTCGCTGGCAAGGGCGGCGGCAATGTCCAACACGCCACGGGGCTTGACGCCTTTGATTTCCGGCATTTTCTGAATCACCGGAGGCAGCGACACCGGGCCCAGTCGTTCTAACAATTGGTGCTGAAACTTGAAGGCCACGCTTTCGGGCATGACCGGGGAGCTGGCCAGCACCAGCAGTTCGCTGGTACTGAAGCCCTGCGTGTCGAGCGGGCCGCAAAAACCACCCACACTGTCTATGTAAAACGGCGGATCGTTCAGGCCATACACCACCCCGGCACGCGCCGGCTGCATGACCAATTTCCAGCCATCGGGCAGATGGTTCTCGCCCTTGACCTCTTGCCACGAACCCACCAGAGCTTGCGTGGCATCGCTCCATTTCAGCGGCAAAAGCCCATCGTCGGACACCAATCGCTGGGTTTCGCTGCACATTTTGAGCAACAACTGACCCGGCATGCCTTTCAGCACCACCGCACTTTGAAAGCCGTAATAACTGAAGCTGTTGGTCGAGGGGCAGGCCTTCATGAGGTCCAGAATGCCCCGGTCTAAAGGGGTGGCGCTTTGCCAGATGGGGTCGTGTGGTGAGGGTTCGCTGGTCAGTTTTTTGGGCTTGCCCCATTCGCCATTGCGTTTTTGCGAGGCCCGTTTGACTGTGAGGTGAAACACCGGCTTGTGGCCCGAGTGGGCACAAGACAAGACAAAAATGAACTGCTCTTGCGTGCTGCCCGGCAAGCGGATGGTTTGCGGCCCGTTGGCGTTTTCGAGCCGCGTCAACCATTCACGAACTTGGTATTCGGCGTGGCTGAGGGCGCGTTCTTTTTCTATCTCGTCCCGGCGCTCTTGCACCTCGGCTGTCGGACCCCTTGCGCCCCATTCGTCAAGCAGCGTTAGGCCTTGTCTGGAGGCAAAAATACCCAAGGCTGCACCGTGTTTGCAATAGCGCCCCACGGGGCAAGTGCAGCCGCTGCGCCAGTCGCTCACGTTGCCCGATGCACTGACGCGCAATTCGGCATTGACCGAGTAAGGCATGGCTTCGGAACCATCCACTTGACCGTGCAAGCGCCAACCCTCTCCGTCTGGCGACAGTTGGGCCGACAACACCTTGTTTTGTAAATACAGGGTGGTGCCGCGTGACCAAGCGCCTTGGTCAAAATAAAAAGCAAGTTGCGAGGGTGGAAACCACTGCGCCGGGATTTTGGAGTTCATGCGGTCAACACTTCACGCCACCCACTTGCGGGCGTTTTGCCAGACCCGCAGCCACGAGCTGTTGGCGCTGATGCCGCCTGTCTTGGCAAGGTCCGTCCAACTCATTTGCACGTTGCGGAAAACCCGTTCGGGGTGCGGCATCATGGCCGTGAAGCGGCCATCGGCCGTGGTCACTGCCGTCAGTCCCCCCGCACTGCCGTTGGGGTTGAACGGGTATTGCTCGGTGGCCATGCCGTGGTTGTCCACAAAGCGCATGGCGGCAAGGGCTTGGGCCGCGTTGCCACGGTGCACGAAGTTGGCAAAGCCTTCGCCGTGTGCCACGGCGATCGGCAGGCGGCTGCCGGCCATGCCTTGCAAAAACAAACTGGGCGATTCAAGCACTTCGACCATCGACAAACGGGCCTCAAAGCGTTCGCTCAGGTTGGTGGTAAAGCGTGGCCAGTGTTGTGCGCCGGGAATGATGTCGGCCAACTCGGCAAACATTTGGCATCCGTTGCAAACGCCCAGACCAAAGGTGTCTTGGCGGGCAAAGAAGCCTTTGAACTGATCGGCCAGTGCCGGGTTAAAGGTGATGCTGCGTGCCCAACCAATGCCCGCACCCAGGGTGTCGCCATAGCTGAAACCACCGCAGGCCACCAGTCCCTTGAAGTCGGCCAATTGGGCGCGGCCTGATTGCAGGTCGGTCATGTGCACGTCGTGCGCCTCGAAACCGGCGCTGTGAAAGGCATAGGCCATTTCCACATGCGAGTTGACGCCTTGCTCGCGCAAGATGGCCACTTTGGGTTTGGCGAAATTTAGGTAAGGCGCGGCCACGTTGTGCGCCGGGTCAAAGGCCAGCGACACATGCATGCCCGGGTCAAGGGCACGGCCTGTGACGGCGTGTTCGGCATCGGCGCAGGCGGGGTTGTCGCGTTGCTGGCAAATCTTCCAGCTCACGCTGTCCCACACTTGATGCAGGTCTTCCAGTTTGGCGGCAAACACTTCTTTGGTGTCACGCCACACGCTCAGTTCGTCCACGCCTTTGGCAATGGTGGACTGACGGGGGCGGGTTTTGCCGATCACATGGCAGTGTTTGGACAAGCCGTGCTCGCGCAGGGTCTGAATGACGGCGTTGCGTTCGGACGTGCGCACCTGAATCACCACCCCCAGTTCTTCGTTGAACAGGGCTTTGAGGGTGAGTTCTTCGCGGCGGGCGCTGACTTGGCCCGCCCAGTTTTTGGCGTCGCCATGGTCGGCGCGGCTGTCCGAGATGCCGTCGCCCTCGGTGACCAACATGTCCACATTCAGGGCCACGCCCACATGGCCGGCAAAGGCCATTTCGGCCACTGCAGCCAGCAGGCCGCCATCGCTGCGGTCGTGATAAGCCAGTATTTGGCCTTGCGCACGCAAGAGGTTGATGGCTTTGACCAGATTGACCAGGGCTTGCGGGTCGTCCAGGTCGGGCACTTGGTCGCCAAATTGGCCCAGCACTTGGCCCAGCACGCTGCCGCCCATGCGGTTTTTGCCCTGCCCCAAGTCGATCAGCAACAAACTGGTGTCGTCGGTTTGCGCGTCCAGTTGCGGGGTCAGGGTGCCGCGCACATCGGCCAGGCTGGCAAAGGCGGTGACGATCAGGCTCACGGGCGAGGTGACTTTGCGGGTTTCGGTGTCTGATCCCGAACCCGAACCCGAACCCGAACCACCCTTGGGCACCGTCCATTGGGTGCGCATGGACAAACTGTCTTTCCCCACCGGGATCGAAATGTCCAGCGCCGGGCACAGTTCCATGCCCACGGCCTTGACGGTTTCATACAAAGCAGCGTCTTCACCGGGTTCGCCGCAAGCGGCCATCCAGTTGGCCGACAGCTTGACGCGCGGCAGCTCTATGGGCGCTGCCAGCAAGTTGGTGATGGCCTCGGCCACCGCCATTCGGCCAGAAGCCGCTGCATTCAAAGAGGCCAAGGGGGTGCGTTCGCCCATGCTCATGGCTTCGCCTGCAAAGCCTGCGTAATCGGCCAAGGTGACGGCCACGTCGGCCACGGGCACTTGCCAAGGGCCGACCATTTGGTCGCGGTGCGTGAGGCCGCCCACGGCGCGGTCGCCAATGGTAATAAGGAAGCGCTTGGAGGCCACGGTCGGGTGGCTCAGCACGTCGATCACGGCTTGCTGCAAGTTGACCCCCGTGAGGTTCATGGCCGGGGATTGGCGTTGCACGGTTTGTACGTCGCGGTGCATTTTGGGGGGCTTGCCGAGCAACACATCCATGGGCATGTCGACCGGGCTTTCTTGGCCTGCATCGACCAGTTGCAATTGGCGTGCTTCAGTGGCCACGCCTACCACGGCAAACGGGCAGCGCTCGCGTTCGCAAAAGGCCTGAAATTGCGCCAACGAATCGGGTGCAATGGCCAGCACATAACGCTCTTGGCTTTCGTTGGACCAGATTTCTTTGGGGGCCAGACCCGACTCTTCCAGGGGCACGGCACGCAAGTCAAAGCGTGCGCCACGGCCTGCGTCGTTGGTGAGTTCGGGGAAGGCGTTGGACAAACCGCCTGCGCCCACGTCATGAATGGCCAAGATCGGGTTGGCCGGGCCTTGCGCCCAGCAATGGTTGATGACTTCTTGGGCCCGGCGCTCGATTTCCGGGTTGCCGCGTTGCACCGAGTCAAAGTCGAGTTCGGCGGCATTGGTGCCCGTGGCCATGGAACTGGCGGCACTGCCCCCCATGCCAATGCGCATGCCGGGCCCGCCGAGTTGAATCAGCAAGCTGCCCGCAGGAAACAGGATTTTTTGGGTTTGCTCGGCATCGATCTGGCCCAGACCGCCCGCGATCATGATGGGCTTGTGGTAGCCGCGCACCACGCCGTCGACGGTTTGTTCGTATTCGCGGAAGTAGCCCAACAGGTTGGGCCGGCCAAATTCGTTGTTGAAGGCAGCGCCACCCAGGGGGCCTTCGGTCATGATTTGCAAGGGGCTGGCGATGTGCTCGGGCTTGCCGCCTGCTTGGTCCGACAAGCCCCCCCACAGTTTGGACACAGTAAAACCAGACAACCCGGCCTTGGGTTTGGAGCCACGCCCGGTGGCGCCCTCATCGCGGATCTCACCGCCCGCACCCGTAGAAGCGCCAGGAAATGGCGAAATAGCGGTCGGGTGGTTGTGCGTTTCCACCTTCATGAGCACATGGTGCAAGGCGGGTTCGGCTTGGTACACCGCCGCCGTGGCCTTGGTCGCGTTGTGGGCAGGGATTCGGGCTACAAAACGCTCAATCTGGCGGCCTTCCATGACCGAGGCGTTGTCGGAATACGCCACCACCGTGTGCTGTGGGCTCAGTTGGTGGGTGTTGCGGATCATGCCGAACAGGCTTTTGGGCTGGCTCACGCCGTCGATGGTGAAGTCGGCGTTGAAGATTTTGTGTCGGCAATGCTCGCTGTTGGCCTGCGCAAACATCATCAACTCAACATCGGTTGGGTTGCGCTGCAAGCCGCTGAAAGCTTTGACCAAGTAGTCGATCTCGTCTTCTGCCAGCGCCAAGCCCCAAGTTTTGTTGGCCGCTTCCAGCGCTTTTTTGCCTTTTTGTGGGCCGCCCGACAGCACATCCACATGGTCCATGGGGGCAGCATCGAGCGCTGTAAACAAAGCGGCCGCTTCGTCGCGGCCTGGCATGGCCGATTCGGTCATGCGGTCGTGCAGCACTGCCGCAGCCTGTCCCAATTGCTCGGCGGTGAGTTTGGCGGTGCCCAGCAGGCCGGACTTCATGACCAAACGGTATTCGGTGAGTCGCTCTACCCGGCGCAGGTCAAAACCGCAGTTGTGGGCAATGTCGGTGGCTTTGGAAGCCCAAGGCGAAACGGTGCCCAGACGCGGGCTGACCAAGATCACGGGGCCATCGGTCGGGCCGGTATAGGCCTCGCCATAGGTCAATAGGGCCGCCAGGGTTTGCTGGCGATCAGCCGACAGAGGCTCTAGGGTGGCCACAAGGTGCACAAATCGGGCCGAAATACCCAGAATTTGAGGTGAAATTTCTGCCAGACGGGGCAAAAGTTGGGCAATACGGAAGTCGCTGAGGGCGTTGCCGCCTTCGAAAGTCGTGAGGTGCAGGGACACGGGGTGGCCTTGTTAAGAGACAGAAAAAAACTTGTCGCCGGGGCCGCTGACTGGGGCTGACCGCAAAACCGGCTATTTTAGCCGGGGAAACACGGATCTAATACGGAAAAAACCCCTGATGGCACGCATTTCGGGCCGCGTGGAGTTAGTGCTTAGAACCCACGTTTTTCAGGTGATTGAACAACAAATCCCCATAAGGGCTCAAAGGCCGCTCGGGGTGGCGGCACAAATACAGGCTGCGCACGGCCCAGGGTTCGTCCAAAGTGAGGATCTGCACCGAGGCCTCCCGCACCATGGTGCGGGGCACCACCCCTAAGCCCACTCCTGCGGCCACCATATCAATAACCGCCGGATAGCCCGCCACGCGCACCCGCACATCAAGTTGCCTGCCCAACTGTCTGGCTTGGTTCATGACAAAGGTGTGAATGGCCGAGCCTTCGGGCAAGCAAACAAAGGGGTGGTCCAAGCATTGGGCAAAACGCACGGCAAGCGGTTTAAGTGGCTCGTGCTGCAGCTCATTCATGACCGGGTGCAGGGGCGCAGCAATCAACACCAACTCGTCTTGTCGGTATTGCGTCCAGCTCAGTTCTGGGCTGGAACGGGATCGGGCCACAATGCCCAGTTCGGCCCGCCCTTGCTGCACGGCTTGCTCAATCTCCATGCTCAGGCGCTCTTGCAGAGACACGCGCACATGAGGGTGGTCAAGCAAAAAGCTTTTCATGTCGCCTGGCAAAAACGAAGCGATGGCGTTGCTGTTGGCCAACACCGTGACATGCCCGTGCACCCCGGTGGCGTACGGGGCCAAATCGGCGTGCATTTGCTCCAGTGTGGCGGTGAACCGATGCACATGCGCCAACATGACTTGACCGGCCGAGGTCAGGCGTAAGCCACGGGCATGGCGGTCAAACAACTGCACCCCCAAGGATTGCTCCAACTGGGTGATGCGTTGGCTGACCGAAGAAGGGGCCAAGTGGCATTGGCTGGCCGCCGCCAGCACGGTGCCGTTTTGTGCCACAGCGGCAAAAACGCGCAAATCAATCAGGTCGTAGCGACCCGGCTTCCAAGGTTTCGTCATAGCCGAAAGCTTAACTTGAAAAAGGGCACTGGTCCGAAACCGCAACTCTTGGCAAGATGCGGCCATGTCATTACTTCAAACCAACGATTCGCTGACCGTTGCCGACCTGCCGCTTTCGGGTATTTTGGTGGTCAGCATTGAGCAAGCGGTTGCCGCACCTTTGGCCACTTGCCGCTTGGCCGATGCGGGGGCGCGGGTCATCAAAATCGAGCGCCCCGAGGGCGACTTTGCCCGGGGTTATGACCATGCTGCTGCGGGTGAGGCGTCTTATTTTGTCTGGACCAACCGGGGCAAAGAGTCGCTGGTGCTGGATTACAAACAAACGCCTGATGCCGAATTGCTGCACCGTTTGCTGGCCAAAGCCGATGTATTTGTGCAAAACCTGGCCCCCGGTGCACTGAGCCGCGCAGGCTTTGGCAGCGAAGCATTGCGCCAACGCTACCCCCGCCTGATCACCTGCGACATCAGCGGTTACGGCGAAGGCCATGCCGCCAGTGACCTGAAAGCCTACGATTTGTTGGTGCAGTGCGAGTCGGGTTTGGTCAGCGTGA
>Ga0255128_1000569_pt1 | contig 17154 bp, 18 predicted proteins | sample Law_Miss_RepC_8d_FD_188562 | JGI IMG/M metagenome (GOLD analysis project Ga0255128, IMG submission 188562) | Freshwater microbial communities from St. Lawrence River, New York, United States - Law_Miss_RepC_8d | ecosystem: Environmental > Aquatic > Freshwater > River | place: USA: New York... | reverse complement strand
GGCCTAAGGCGCAAGGGCAGGCAATGACGAGCACGGCCACCGCGTGGATGAGGGCGGTTTCGAAATCGGCGCCAGTTGCCATCCACGCACCCAAGGTGATCAGGGCGATCACCAGCACCACAGGCACAAACACTTCGGCCACTTTGTCCACCAAGCGCTGAATGGGCGCTTTGGCCGCTTGCGCGTCTTCCACCAAGCGGATGATGTGTGAGAGCACGGTTTCGTGGCCCACGGCCGTCACGCGCATGAGCACTCGCCCTTCGCCATTGATCGAGCCGCCGGTCAAGGCCGCACCCGGTGCCTTGGCCACGGGCAAGGGCTCGCCGGTCAACATGGATTCGTCCACCTGAGTTTGGCCTTCGACCAGTTCGCCGTCCAGAGGAAAACGTTCGCCGGGCCGCACCACAATCTGGTCACCCACCAGGATTTCGTCCACAGGCACATCGGCTTCGCCGTCTTCACCCAACCAATGGGCCTTGTCTGGACGTAAGGCGTGCAAAGCGCGAATCGCCTCGGTGGTTTGGCGCTTGGCACGCGTCTCCAGCCATTTGCCGAGCAGCACCAAGGTGATGACGACGGCCGAGCCTTCAAAGTACAGGTGCGGCGCATGCCCCTCGTGCGCCGTGAGCCACAACCAAACCGACAAGGCCCAGCCTGCGGTGGTGCCCAAGGACACCAGCAAATCCATGTTGCCCGTGAACGCTTTCAGTGCGTGCCAACCGGCTTTGTAAAAACGTGCGCCCAACACAAACTGCACCGGCGTGGCCAGCGCAAATTGCACCCAAGCGGGCAGCATCCAGTGCTGACCCCACAGCTCCGCCAGCATGGGCAGGACCAATGGCGTGGTCAGCAGCAGGCCCACGCCGACCGGCATGAAACCCGCCCATGGCGATTCACCGCCTGTCTCGGCCTGTGCTTCGGGTGTGCGCGGCTCGTACCCAGCGTCGCGTACCGCGCGGCGCAGCCGTGCGTCGGTCACGTCATGGGTTGCCACTTCGATGCGGGCTGATTCGGTAGCGAGGTTGACCGTGGCACTGAGCACCCCGGGCGTTTTTTTGAGGGCTTTTTCGACACGCGTCACGCACGATGCGCAGGTCATGCCGCCGATGCCGATGTCGTAGGTGATGGGGGGTTCAATCTTGATCTGTGTCATGGCATGAAGCCCTTGATGGTCTATGCTCTGACTTGACCCCAACGGGTCGTGTGCAGTTCATTGGAGAGAATGGATCATGAACCAAATTTTCACGGTTGAGGGCATGACGTGTGGTCATTGTGAAAAAGCAGTCACCAAAGCTTTGCTGGCATTGGATACACAAGCTAAAGTTGTGATCGACCGCACACACAACACCGTGCAAGTGGACTCTGAAAAAAGCCGCGAAGCTTTGGCCCAGGTCATTGCCGATGAAGGTTATCGCGTCACTGTTTGAATTTTTTACCTACCCAGGAGTTTTACATGACCAAAAACATTGGCAACATCGAACGCATCATCCGCATCGTGGGTGGTCTTGTCCTGATCGCCTTGGCCGCAACAGGCACCGTAGGTGTTTGGGGCTGGGTGGGCCTGGTGCCATTGGCCACAGGCTTGACGGGTTGGTGCCCGCCTTACAGCTTGCTGGGCATCAACACCTGCAAGAACAAAAACATCTGATCTTTACAAATCAGCACCATTCGGGCACAGCCCGGATACATGGGCGGATCACACTGCAGGCATCCCATCAACGAAAGGATGTTTCCATGAAATCGATTCGCACCACTTTAATCGCCACGGCCTTGATGGCCGGTTTGACCGGTTTGGCTTTGGCCCAAAACACGACGGCGCCTGCAGACAACGCCCGTGCTGGCCGCATGGAGAAGATGCGCGAGCACAAGGGTGAACATAAAGGTGAGCAGAAGCGTGGGCACAAAGGCGAGCGCCATACGCAGCATTTGGCCGAGTTCAAGTCCAAACTGAACTTGCAAGCGGCTCAAGAACCTGCCTGGAACACATTCACCCAGTCCATGCAGCACCCAGCTCAAATGGCGCGGCCAGAACGTGCCAGCGTTGAAAAAATGACCACCCCCGAACGCCTGGACATGATGCAGGCCATGAAAGCTCAACGCGCTGCGCACATGCAACAACGCACTGAAGCGACCAAGACTTTTTATGCCAGTTTGAGTACAGAACAAAAACAGGTGTTTGACCAAGAAACCGCCCGCATGATGAAAGGTCCTGGCATGCACGCGACCAAACACCAAGGCGGTCACGGCCATCATTGAGCCTCTACAGTTTGCTTGCATTCATCAGATCTTTTTTGTCATCCCTGACTTTTCCCCGGCCACCCTTGGCTTCTAATTTGTCACTCTTGGCCTTTAATTTGTCACTCTTGGCCTTTAATTTGTCATCCCGGCCTTGAGCCGGGATCCAGCGCACACCGCAGGTATTTGCAAATAGCAGTGGTCAATACTGGATCCCGGGTCTTCACCCGGGATGACAAAAATTTTGACCACGACAGATATTCCAACCTGATTGGGCCAATTTATCCAAGACCCAATGACGTCCAAAAGGCTGGCTGGCAGCTTTTTGTCATTTGATGCAAGTCAAATTCACAACGTGGGCAAGAGTTAAGCTCGTTCGCATGACACAAGCTTCCCCTCCACCAAACCATTCTCCTGATCCGTTGCACGAACAGCCCCAAGTAATGCGTAAGCGCTTGAACTTGCCCGGCGTTTTGCCCATCGACGGCAAGCAACCTCTGTTTTGGCTCTATTTGGGCCTGAAGGATATTTGTCATTCACCTTGGCTGAGCTTGGCCCATGGTTTGGTCATGGCGCTGGGTGGTGGCCTGATCACTTGGCTGGCCCATGACCGTTTTTGGTTGCTGGCCAGTGCGGTGTCTGGTTTTTTGGTCGTGGCCCCGGTTCTGGCCACCAGCTTGTACGCCATGAGCCGCGCCATCGAAAGACATGAAGCTGTAAACCTGCAGCTTTTGTTGAAGACTTGGACCCAATGGCAAACCTTGCACAACAACGAGCCTGTGAGTTACTGGTGTTTGGTGCGTTTTGGTTTGTTACTGGCTTTGGCGGGCACGGGTTGGGTCATGACCTCATCGGCCCTGATCACTTTGCTGGCCCCTGTGACTATCCACACCCCTATGGATTTCATTCGCCATGTGGTGCTGAGCCGCGACAGTTACTTGTTTGAACTGTGGTTGATGTTGGGCGGGTTGATGGCTGCACCCGTTTTTGCTTCCAGTGTGGTGGCCATGCCTTTGCTGTTGGACCGCCAGCTCAACACTTTACAAGCCGTACTGACCAGCTGGAAAGTGGTCTTGACCCACCCTATGCCCATGGTGTTCTGGGCATTTTTGATCATGGGTTTGAGCATGATGGGTGTTTTGAGCCTGTTCATCGGCCTGATTGTGATCGTGCCCATGTTGGGCCACGCTTCTTGGCATGCCTACCGCGATCTGGTCGATACCCGTGAAGTGCCCGAGCGCATGCCCCGTCAGGAGGCTGTGTGATGTGGAATTTCACCGAAGAGCAGTTTGCATGGTTCGGCCTGACCATTGGTGTGGCCGCTTTCATGCTGTACATGCTGTTCATCGTCTTGCAGCTGGCTTGGGAATCCAAAGCTGGCAAATTTGGCACCTTCGTGATCTTTTTAGGTCTGGCTTTTGGCATGCTGGGTTTTGTAGCCAAAGGGGTTATTCAATGGTGGATTGACACCTGACAGCAGGAGCAGGACAAGGCTGTGGATAAAAATAGTGCAACACATGAGTTATCCACAGCTTGATCCCGCTTCAAGAAGTTGTTCATGTTTGAGCGACAACTCAATAGCAGGGTCACACACATGCTTGAAAAACAGATAAGTGTTTGTCAGTGTTGAAAAAAAACAGCTTGTCCACAACAGAACTGCTCCCTTACTACTACGACTATTTAAAGATATAAAACCATAGAGAGATAACAAAAAACAAGTGCACTGTTAAGATTTAGCTTTTCCTCCCCCTGACGGCAACATGTCAATCGCTTCAGAAGACCCCAACCATCCTTGTTTTGAAATCAAAAGTGCCGATTTGTCTTTGGTGGCTTTGTTGCTCAAAACCACCGACATGGCAGAGGTTTCTCGAGCTTTGAAGCAGCAGTTGGCAGAAAGTCCTGGTTTTTTTGACCATGATCCTGTGGTCATCGACATCAGTGCTTTGTCATTGATGGACGACGAAACCATTGACTTCAAGTCTTTGATTGCGGTTTTGCGCGAACACGCACTTGTGCCTTTGGCCATCAAAGGGGCCTCAGCACGACTTTTGGACTTGGCCAAGGGGCATGGCTTGGTGGACGCATCCGATGCCCGCATACGGCGTTCTATGCCCCTTGCAGAACCTCAAACACCTCCGCCTGTTGTACAGGTAGCACCAGCGCCCACACCTGTCGGTGCCATGCGCATTGACAAGCCTTTACGTTCAGGTCAGCAAATTTATGCCAAAGGGCGTGATTTGATCGTGATGGGCATGGTCAATGCAGGCGCTGAAGTGATTGCCGATGGCCATATCCATGTTTATGGCGCATTGCGGGGCAAGGCCATTGCGGGTGCACGGGGCAATCCAGAAGCCCAAATTTTTGCCCAGGTGATGGAGCCGGAGTTGATTTCTATCGCAGGTGTCTACAGAACCAGCGAAAATCCATTGCCTAAAGATGTTTTGGGCCAACCTGCCCAAGTTTCATTGCAGTCAGGTCCAGACGGTGACAAATTGCTGATCACCCCTTTGAAGAACTGATTTTTATTCGTTTATTTTGTCCAAGAAAGTTCATCCATGACAAAAATCGTTGTTGTGACCTCTGGTAAAGGTGGCGTGGGCAAAACCACGACCAGCGCCAGTTTCGCCACTGGTTTAGCCCTCAAAGGCTTTAAGACTGCCGTCATTGATTTCGATGTCGGTCTACGCAATCTGGACTTGATCATGGGTTGTGAGCGTCGTGTGGTGTATGACCTGATCAATGTGATCCAGGGTGAAGCCAATCTGAATCAGGCTTTGATCAAGGACAAGCAGTGTGACAACCTGTTTGTGTTGGCCGCATCACAAACCCGCGACAAAGATGCTTTGTCGCAAGAAGGTGTTGAAAAAGTCCTGGCTGATTTGAGAGCCATGGGTTTTGATTACATCGTGTGTGACTCGCCTGCCGGCATCGAAACCGGTGCTTTGATGGCCATGCACTTTGCCGATGAGGCTTTGGTGGTGACCAACCCCGAGGTGTCTTCGGTGCGTGATTCGGACCGTATCTTGGGCATGTTGGGCAGCAAAACCAAGCGTGCGATTGAAGGCCTAGAGCCGATCAAAGAGCATTTGTTGATCACCCGTTACAACCCCGCGCGAGTGGAAGAGGGTCAAATGCTGTCCCTGCAGGACATTCAGGACATCTTGCGCATCAAATTGTTGGGCGTCATTCCTGAAAGCGAATCGGTGTTACAGGCTTCTAACCAGGGCACACCAGCGATTCACATGAATGCCAGCGATGTGTCTGAAGCCTACAAAGATGTGATCGCCCGCTTTTTGGGTGAAGACAAGCCTATGCGCTTCATTGAAGCGGAAAAGGCAGGTTTCTTCAAGCGCCTGTTTGGAGGCAAATAAACCATGTCCTTTCTTTCCTTCCTCTTGGGCGAAAAGAAGCAGACGGCGAGTGTTGCCAAAGAGCGCCTGCAAATCATCCTGGCACATGAACGCAGTGGTCGCAATGCCGCTGAGCCAGATTATTTGCCCGATCTACAGCGAGAACTGGTCGCTGTCATCAGCAAATACATCAAGATCAATGTCCAAGACATCAAGGTCAACTTGGAGCGCCAGGACAACCTGGAAGTGCTCGAAGTCAAAATCGAATTGCCCGATTCGCGCTGAGCGCTGGCTTAGCCGTGTTGGCAGCTTGCTCTCGCTGCCGTTCAACGATTGACCCACAAACCCATTGCTTCATCACGAAGCAATGGGTTTTGTTTTTTATGCAGCGCTGAGTGAGGCCCACAAAGAACGTGCAGCACGGATGTTGCGTTCTTTAACGTGACCGTAGCCCTTGATGTTTTCTGGCACCTTAGCCACAGCCAAAGCATGTGTGTGGGTTTCTGAACTCAATGAGCCCAGAACACGGTCAATGTGCTGCATGTACTCACGGATCAGTGCGCGTTCGGTTTGACGCTCTTCGGTTTTGCCAAAGTAATCCAGCTTGGTGCCGCGCAAGCCTTTGAGTTTGGCCAAGACTTTGAAGCCCGTCAACATGATGGGGCCGAACTTTTTCTTAACCAATTCACCTTGGCTGTTGAGCTTGGACCAAAGCGGTGGGGCCAGGTGGTAATGGACTTTGAAATCGCCTTCAAAGCTGTTTTGAATGCGTTCCACGAAACCCGTTTGGGTGTGTAAGCGGGCCACTTCGTATTCGTCTTTGTAGGCCATCAGTCGGTACAGCTGTCTGGCCACGGTTTCGCTCAACAGTGTTTTGCCCAATGGCGCTTCTGTGGCCCGAACTTTTTCGACGATGCCTTGGTAGAGCAGGGCATAGGCCTTGTCCTGGTAGTCGGTAAGTCGCGTCATGCGATCAGCGATCAAGTCTTCCAGCGATTCGCGTTTTTTGAACTGGATCACTTGTGATGGTTGAATGGTTTTCATCAACACATCGGGCTGGTGCGCCGCGTGACGACCCCATTCAAAAGCAGCCAGGTTGTTTTTGACTTGCACATCATTGAGTTCGATGGCCCGCACTAAAGACTCGCGGTGCAAAGGCACCCAGCCCTTTTGCCAGGCGTAGCCGAGGATCATGGGATTCACATAAATCGTGTCGCCCATGAGTTGTTTGGCCAATGCATCGGCATCAAAAGCGCCCATACCTTCCACACCCACTTGTGCGGTGATTTCCGCCACACATTGCTCTGCCGGGTTTTGCCAGTTGCCGTTTTTGACAAAGGCAGCGGTGGGTGTGCTGTTGCTGTTCAGGGCCACATGGGTGCGGCCCGCACGCATGCGCAAGGTGGTTTCTTTGGAAGCGCTCACGATCGGGTCACAGCCAATGATGAGGTCGGCTGCAGCCATGCTCACGCGGGTGGTGCGGATTTCGTCTTGGTGGTTGGCCACCAAAATGTGGCTCCAGGTGGCGCCGCCTTTTTGCGCTAGACCTGCTGAATCTTGTGTGACGATGCCTTTGCCTTCCATGTGCGCCGCCATGCCCAGCAGCTGGCCGATGGTGATGACGCCAGTGCCGCCCACACCCGCCACCACCATGCCCCAAGGTTCGTGAATGGTGGGCAGGGTAGGTTCTGGCAACGCACCCAAGCTGGCAGGGTTGATGCTGGTGGTGGAGGCTGTGGCTTTCTTTTTGAACGTGCCGCCTTCCACCGTGACAAAGCTGGGGCAAAAGCCTTTGAGGCAGCTGGTGTCTTTGTTGCAAGTGCTTTGGTTGATGGTGCGCTTGCGGCCCAAAGGGGTTTCAAGTGGTTCTACCGACAGGCAGTTGGACTGCACACCGCAGTCGCCGCAGCCTTCACACACTTCTTCGTTGATCATCACGCGCACGGCGGGGTCCACCATGGTGCCGCGCTTGCGGCGGCGGCGTTTTTCGGTGGCGCAGGTCTGGTCGTAAATGATGACGGTGGTGCCCAAGATCACCCGCATTTCGCGTTGGATGCGGTCGAGCTCGTCGCGGTGGAACACGCGCACGCCTTCGGCCAAAGCCACACCTTCGTATTTTTCGGGTTCGTCGGTCACCACCACAATGCGTTGCGCACCTTCGGCCTTCATGCTCATGGCGATTTGCACCACACTGTGGCCCTCGGCGCGTTCACCCACGGGTTGGCCGCCCGTCATCGCGACTGCGTCGTTGTACAAAATTTTGTAGGTGATGTTCACGCCCGAGGCCACGCTTTGGCGTACGGCCAAAATGCCACTGTGGAAATAGGTACCGTCGCCGATGTTGGCAAAAATATGCGGGTCGGTGATGAAGGGTTGTTGGCCGGTCCACGGCACGCCTTCGCCACCCATTTGGGTGAAGCCCGTGGTGCTGCGGTCCATCCAGAGGCTCATGAAATGGCAGCCAATGCCCGCCATGGCGCGAGCAAAACCAGGGTGTGCGCTCGGCAGCGGTGCCCAGTGTCAGGTTTTGCAGGGTTTTTTCTTTGGCATCCAGCACGGCCAAGTGGGCGTCGATGCGGGCGCTGGTGTCGGCATCCACACCCAGCTTTTTCAAGCGCTTGGCAATGGCCCTTGCAATCAATGCAGGGGTCAGGTCGGCATTGGCCCGCAGCAGGGTGCGCTGGGTCGGATTGGCCGTTGACCATTCGCCGCCAGAAGTGTCGCCCTCTGCTTCGTCAAACTTGCCCACGATGGTGGGGCGCACATCGTCGCGCCAGTTGTACAGCTCTTCTTTGAGTTGGTATTCAATGACTTGGCGCTTTTCTTCGACTACCAAAATCTCGCGCAGCCCGGTGGCAAATTCGCGGGTGGTGTGTGATTCAAGCGGCCAGACCACACCCACTTTGTGCACCCGGATGCCCAAGCGTTGGCAGGTGGCATCGTCCAGCCCCAGATCGAGCAGGGCCTGTCGCGTATCGTTGTAGGCTTTGCCGCTGGCAATCAAGCCAAAGCGGTCGTTCGGTCCTTGGATGACGTTGTGGTTGAGTTTGTTGGCGCGGATGTAGGCGAGGGCCGCGTACCATTTGTAGTCGAACAAACGCGCTTCTTGTTCCAGTGCGGTGTCGGGCCAGCGGATGTGTACACCACCGGGTGGCATCACAAATTCGGGCAGCACGATTTGCACGCGCTCGGGGTCAATGTGCGCGGTGGCGCTGGACTCCACAATTTCCTGAATCGTCTTCATGCCCGACCAAATGCCTGCATAACGGCTCAGGGCCAAGGCATGCAAACCTTGGTCCAGGATGTCTTGCACGCTGGCCGGGAAGAACACCGGCAGGCCGCAGGCCTTGAAGATGTGGTCACTCTGGTGTGCGGCGGTGGAGCTTTTGGCCACATGGTCGTCGCCCGCCACAGCCAGCACGCCACCCCAGGGCGTGGTGCCTGCCATGTTGGCGTGTTTGAACACGTCCGAGCAGCGGTCCACGCCCGGGCCTTTGCCGTACCAGATGCCGAAAACGCCATCGAATTTGTTGGTGCCGGGGGGTGCAAAGCCCAATTGTTGTGTGCCCCACAAGGCGGTGGCGGCCAGCTCTTCGTTCACGCCGGGCTGGAAGACGATGTGCTGGGCTTTCAGGTGGTCCTTGGCTTTCCACAGCGATTGGTCGTAACTGCCCAGCGGCGAGCCCCGGTAGCCGCTGATGAAGCCTGCGGTGTTTTTACCTTGTAACGCGTCACGCTGGCGTTGCAGCATGGGCAGCTTGACCAAGGCCTGAACCCCGCTCATGAAAGCGCGGCCCACGTCGAGGCTGTATTTGTCATCCAGCGTCACCGTCTCTAAAGCCTGGCGGATCGATTCGGGCAAGGGCGCGTTCATGGTCAGTCCTGCGTCTGATGTGGAACGCACAGTGTAGGACGTGGACTTGGACAAGTGCTTGCTTTCGGCGACAGGATTTGCCCTATGATTTGAAAGAATCTTGCTCAAAGAGGCCTATTTTGGAAACATTGGATAAATTTGACTGGGCGATCCTGAATGAATTGCAAAAGGACGGACGGCTGACCAATGCCGAACTGGCACAGCGTGTGGGCTTGTCGGCTGCGCCTTGCTGGCGACGCGTTCGGGCGCTGGAAGAGTCGGGCGTCATCAAAGGCTACCGCGCAGAAATCGACCGTCAGAAGGTCGGTCTGGATGTGTTGGCTTTTGTGCGCTTGGATGCCGAACGAAATCGGGGTGACATCACGCGTCAACTGGAGGAAGCCATCCTCAAAATCCCCGAAGTCGTGTCTTGCCATTACATCAGCGGCACTGGCACTTTTGAGCTGCAGGTAGTGAGCAAGGACCTGAATACCTTCAGCCAGTTCGCCCGCGATGTGTTGATCAACCTGCCCAATGTGAAAGATTTGAACACCAGCTTCTCGCTGGGTGAGGTCAAGGCGGCAGGGGCTTTGCCATTGCGTTCTTGAGTCTGTGAGGAATCTGGCACCTGCCTGTAAAATAAGCAACTTCAACCGACCCCGTGGCAGGGCGGTCCCCGGCGCAGGCGGTGCCCATTTTTGGCCTTCACTCAAGGCGTACTTTTCATGCTTTACCCTCAAGAATTCGATGTGATTGTGGTCGGTGGTGGCCATGCCGGAACCGAAGCCGCGTTGGCGGCGGCTCGCATGGGCTGCAAAACACTTTTGCTCAGCCACAACATCGAGACGCTGGGCCAGATGAGCTGCAACCCCAGCATCGGGGGCATTGGCAAGGGGCACTTGGTCAAAGAAGTCGATGCTTTGGGCGGGGCCATGGCGCTGGCGACCGACGAGGGCGGTATCCAGTTTCGCATTCTCAACAGCTCCAAAGGCCCGGCTGTACGCGCCACCCGCGCTCAGGCCGACCGCATTTTGTACAAGGCCGCCATCCGCCGCATGCTAGAGAACCAGCCCAACCTGTGGTTGTTCCAGCAGGCCGTCGATGATTTGATGGTCGAGGGTGACCGCGTGGTGGGCGCGGTCACGCAAGTGGGCATTCGTTTCCGCTCGCGCACCGTGGTGCTGACGGCTGGCACTTTCCTCGACGGCAAGATCCATGTGGGCTTGCAGAACTACGCAGCGGGCAGGGCAGGCGATCCGCCAGCTGTCAGCCTGTCGGCGCGGCTCAAGGAACTGAAGTTGCCACAAGGCCGCCTGAAGACCGGTACACCGCCCCGTCTGGATGGCCGGACTATCGATTTTTCCAAGTGCTTGGAACAACCCGGCGATGGCGTGCCCGGCGGCATGAACCCCGAAGGCGGGGTGCCAGTGTTCAGCTTCATGGGCAGCGCCGAGATGCACCCGCAGCAAGTGCCATGCTGGATCACCCACACCAATGAGCGTACCCACGACATCATCCGCTCAGGCTTTGACCGCAGTCCGATGTTCACCGGCAAAATCGAGGGCGTGGGACCGCGCTATTGCCCCAGCGTGGAAGACAAGATCAACCGCTTTGCCGACAAAGACAGCCACCAGATTTTCCTGGAGCCCGAAGGCCTAACGACGAACGAGTACTACCCTAACGGCATCTCGACCAGCTTGCCGTTTGACATCCAGTACGACCTGGTGCGATCGATGAAAGGCCTGGAAAACTGCCACATCCTCCGGCCTGGCTACGCCATCGAATACGATTACTTTGACCCCCGTTCGCTGAAAAACAGCTTTGAGACCCGGCAGATCAACGGCCTGTTCTTTGCTGGCCAGATCAACGGCACCACCGGTTACGAAGAGGCTGCAGCCCAGGGTTTGTTTGCGGGCATCAACGCCGCGCTGCAATGCCGAGGCGAAGCGGCCTGGATGCCTGCACGTGATCAAGCGTATTTGGGCGTGTTGGTGGACGACCTGGTCACCCAGGGCGCGACCGAGCCCTACCGCATGTTCACCAGCCGGGCCGAGTTCCGCCTGCAACTGCGCGAAGACAATGCCGACGCCCGCTTGACCGAAGTGGGGCGGCAAATGGGGCTGGTCGATGATGCTCGCTGGGATGCGTTCAGCCGCAAGCGCGATGCTGTTTCACGTGAAACAGAGCGCCTGAAATCGACTTGGGTGAACCCACGCAACCTGCCAGCGGCCGAGTCTGAGCGGGTACTGGGCAAAGCCATTGAGCATGAGCACAATCTGTTCGATTTGCTGCGCAGACCGAATGTGAGCTATCCGGCGCTGATGACGCTCGACGGTGGGCGCATGGCCAGCACCGATGTTTCACGTGAAACGCTGGGCGACTTGAGCCCCTCGGTGATTGAGCAGGTGGAGATTGCCGCCAAGTATTCCGGCTACATCGATCGCCAAAAAGGGGAGGTAGAGCGGGCTGCGTTTTATGAGCACCTGCGCTTGCCTGAGAGTCTGGACTACATGCAGGTGTCGGCGCTGTCCATTGAAGCTCGGCAGAAGTTGGCCAAGCACCGGCCCGAAACCCTGGGCCAGGCTTCTCGCATTTCGGGCATCACGCCCGCTAGCGTGTCATTGCTCTTGATTCACCTGAAGAAGGGTGGCTTCAAAGGTTTCATGCAAGCTGCAGAGGAAGGTGTGCAGGCATGAACGTGAATCTGGAGGCGGGCCTGCGATCGGGTGCGCAAGCCTTGGGTTTGGTTTTGTCGGATGCGCAAATCCAGCACTTGTTGGACTACGCGGCGCTGATCCAGAAATGGAACAAGGTCTACAACCTGACCGCGCTGCGTGATCCGGCGGACATGCTCACGCACCATCTGTTGGACAGCTTGACCGCCATCGTGCCTTTGCGCCGACATACCCAGGGCCAACCCATCAAGGTGTTGGATGTGGGTTCGGGCGGCGGTTTGCCGGGGGTGGTCTTGGCCATCTGCATGCCCGAGTTGAATGTGAGTTGTGTCGACACCGTGGCCAAGAAGGCTGCTTTTGTGCAGCAAGTGGCCGTGAGTTTGAAGCTGCCCAACTTGCGTGGTTTGCATGCACGGGTCGAGTCTCTGACCGATCCGTATCAGGTCATTTGCTCCCGCGCATTTGCTTCTTTGCCCGACTTTGTGACCTGGTCCCGTTCCGCGCTGGCCGAGGGCGGCGTGTGGATGGCCATGAAGGGCAAACATCCACAGGGCGAAATCGATGCGCTGCCTGCCGATGTGCAGGTGTTTCACGTGGAACCGCTCTCGGTGCCTGGCTTGGACGTGGAGCGCTGCATGGTTTGGATGAAGGCCAAAACAGACTGATTCGGCCGGTGTTTCACGTGGAACACGCCCAATGTTCAGGCCGCGGGAAAGCATCACGTACACTCGCCGCATTCCCCTGAAAGTGCACGCATGTTTGGTATCTCGGATTACGGCGCATTCGCTGCGGCCTTTGTCCTGCTTTTGTTCTTGCCCGGCCCCGGTAACTTGGCCCTGATCAGCTCGGCCAGCAAGGGGGGCATGTCCGGCGGATTGGCCTCGGTTTTGGGCTTGCTTTTGGGCGACCAGATTTTGTTGTGGCTCACGGTGGCCGGTGTGGCTGCAGTGCTCAAATCCTATCCACCTTTGTTCACCACACTTCAGTGGGCGGGCGCAGCCTATCTGGTTTGGTTGGGTGGCAAGATGCTGCTGTCCAAATCCGGGGAGGGCCCTGGTTTGCAAATCACGCCCGGACATTATTTTCGGGAAACATTGCTCATCACCTTGCTCAACCCCAAGGCGATCATGTTTTATCTGGCTTTTTTTCCGCAGTTCATCGATCCGGTCCATCACCAAGGGTGGGTGACTTTTGGGGTGATGGCGGGGACAATTGCCGTACTGGGTTTTGCCTACTGTTTTGGTGTGGTTTGGGTCACCTACCACATGGCCGAGCGCATCCGTGCAAATCCTCAATGGACGTCATGGTTGCAAAAATTGGCCGGTGTGTGCCTGATTGGTTTTGGACTCAGGATGGTGGTGGCCAAATAAGGCGCCCCGGACCGACTCACTTATTGGTAAAGAGCCTCTTTCATGTTTTTTGGCATTTCGGATTACGGTGCATTTGTAGCCGCCATTGTGGTGTTCTTGGCCATTCCTGGCCCGGGCAACCTGGCCCTCATCACATCCACCAGCAAGGGGGGTGTGGCGGGTGGCCTCATGGCCACTTTGGGCGTGATTGCTGGAGACCAGGTGCTGATGTGGCTGGCCGTGGCGGGTGTGGCGGCGGTGTTGACCACGTACCCGGCGGCCTTTGTGGCCATCCAATGGCTGGGTGCGGTGTATTTGGCCTGGCTCGGCTGGAAGATGTTGATGGCCAAACCCGGCGATGCGCCCGTCTTGAATATTCGGCCTCGGCAGTATTTTCAGCAGGCCTTGGCCATCACCTTGCTCAACCCTAAGGCGATTGTTTTTTACATGGCATTTTTTCCGCTGTTCGTGGATCCGCAAACCCATCTGGGTTTGATCAGCTTTGCGGTCATGGCGGCCACCATCGCGGCTTTGACCTTTTTGTATGGCCTGGGCATGACCTTGTTGACGCATTACCTGGCCGAGCGCATGCGGGCCAACCCTAAAGTGGGCCAACTGCTGGAAAAAGTGGCTGGTATTTTTCTTGTGGGCTTTGGCATCAAGCTGGCCATTTCCAAATAAAAGCGGGAGCACGACATGGCCAAAATTTTTTGCATTGCCAACCAAAAGGGCGGGGTAGGCAAAACCACCACCACGGTGAACCTGGCCGCGGGCCTGGCCAAACTGGGCCAGCGGGTGTTGTTGGTCGATCTGGACCCCCAGGGCAACGCCACCATGGGCTCGGGCATTGACAAACGCCAGCTGGAACTGAGCGTGTACGACGTCTTGCTGGAGTCGGCCACGGTGAATGAGGCGGCGGTGCTGGCTGAAAAATGTGGCTACCGGGTGCTGAGCGCCAACCGTGAACTGGCCGGTGCAGAGGTGGAGTTGGTGCAGCTCGAACACCGGGACCAGCGCCTCAAAAATGCCTTGGCGGCGGTCGATGCCGACTACGATTTTGTGCTCATCGATTGCCCGCCGTCTTTGTCCATGTTGACTTTGAATGGCCTGTGCTCGGCCCATGGCGTGATCGTGCCCATGCAGTGTGAGTACTTTGCGCTGGAAGGCCTGACCGACTTGGTCAACACCATCAAGCAGGTGCATGCCAACCTGAACAGGGATCTCAAGATCATCGGTTTGTTGCGGGTCATGTTCGACCCCCGCATCACGCTGCAGATGCAGGTCAGCGAACAACTTAAAGCGCATTTTGGTGACAAGGTGTTCGATACCGTGATCCCGCGCAATGTCCGCTTGGCCGAAGCGCCCAGTTATGGCTTGCCCGGTGTGGTGTTTGACCCGCACGCCAAGGGCAGCCAGGCTTATGTCGATTTCGCAGCCGAAATGATCAAACGGGCGCCCACGCTTTGAGCCTCCACAACGCGCCCATGACCGACCCTTCCAGCCCAACAGAGTCTCAAAAGCGTGGCGCGTCCGTGGGCGTGTGCCAGGACCTGACGGTGTTGCTCTTGCCCGGCTGGCAAGGCAGTGGCCCTGACCACTGGCAAATGCGCTGGGCCAAGGTGCACGGTTACAGCGTTGTGGAGCAAAACGACTGGATGCGGCCACGCCGTGGTGACTGGCTGGCGCGTTTGGACGAGGTGGTCATCGACGCGCCAGGGCCGGTGGTGCTGGTGGCGCACAGCTTGGGCTGCATTCTGGTGGCGGCTTGGGCCACTTTTTCTCGGCACACCGCCAAGGTGCGGGCAGCCTTGTTGGTGGCGCCGGGCGATGTAGAAGTGCCCGCCATGCAAGAAGTTTTACCGGGCTGGTTGCCGATTGAAAGACATCCGCTGCCTTTCCCCAGTCTGGTGGTGGGCAGTGACAACGACCCGTATTGCAGCGCCGAGCGTGCTCAGCAACTGGCCCGCGACTGGTCTGCCCGCTGGCATGGCTTGGGCGCGGCTGGGCACATCAACGCCGATTCATCGCTGGGCGATTGGCCAGAGGGCCACACGCTTTTGCACACTCTTTTGAAGGATTGAACATGGTCACCAAAAAACCCAAAGGCCTGGGCCGCGGACTCGAGGCCCTGTTGGGCCCCAAAGTGGAAGATGCGCCCGACACGGCCTCTTATGCCGAGAGCGGCTTGCCCAGCCAGCTCAAGCTCGACCAGATGGTCGCTGGCATGTACCAGCCGCGCACGCGCATGGACGAGGGCGCTTTGTACGAGTTGGCCGAGTCCATCAAGGCGCAGGGCATCATGCAGCCGATTTTGGTGCGGCAGTTGCACGACGGCCCCAACGCGGGCAAATACGAGATCATCGCGGGCGAGCGGCGGTTTCGTGCCTCGCGCTTAGCGGGCCTGGACGCTGTCCCTGTTTTGGTGCGTGATGTGCCCAATGAGGCGGCCGCCGCCATGGCCCTGATCGAAAACATCCAGCGCGAGGACCTTAATCCGCTGGAAGAAGCCCAGGGCCTGCAACGCTTGATCAAAGAGTTTGGGCTCACTCACGAAACGGCGGCCCAAGCCGTTGGCCGCTCGCGCAGTGCGGCCAGCAACCTGCTGCGTTTGCTGAATTTGGCCGACCCGGTGCAGTCCATGCTGATGGCGGGAGACCTCGACATGGGCCATGCCCGTGCTTTGCTGTCCTTGGACAAGGCGGCCCAAATCACCGCTGCCAACCAAATTGCGGCCAAAAAGCTATCGGTGCGCGAGGCCGAGAGTCTGGCCAAAAAGCTGGGGGCCGAGTTCAACCTGGTCACACAAAAGCCCAAAAAGGAAAAGTCCCGCGACATCCGTCGGGTGGAAGAAGAGCTGTCAGACCTGCTGATGGCCGAGGTGGAGGTGCGCGTGAAAAAGCGGGTCAAGCGCCTGGGCAAGATGGAAGAGATGGGGGAGTTGTCGATCCAGTTTGGTTCGCTCGACGAACTCAATGGCCTGATTGACAAATTACGCGGATAAAGCGGTGCTCCTTCAAGCGCAAAAATTGTCCACAACGATGTGGCGAACCTTGTTTCGCCCCGATGGCTTTTTGCGCCAGGAAATGCTCACCATCTATTTGATCTTGGTGAGTGTCACGACCTTTTTGGGTTATCTGTTCACGCCCATGCCGGCGGTGGCGCAGGCCAATTTGGTGGTGTCGGTGTTGGCGGTGTGTCTTTTTGCCGTGGTGCGCGTCCGCGCCATTTTTAGCCATCTTGTGCACGCCGTGACAGGGCTGACGGTGTTGTTGATTGTTTACACGGCCATGCACACGGGCGGCATTAACTCCACCGCGGTGGTTTGGCTCAACGTGTTGTCGGTGCCGGTGTTGTTGATGTTGGGACGAGGGGCCACCTTGGTCTGGATCGGCATCATGCTGTTGGCCATTTGGAGTTTGACCCTGATGACTTGGCTGGGCGTTGTGAGCAGCCACGTTGATGTGTCCTCCTCGGTGGTGACCTGGGCCTATTTGAACCATGTGTTGGCCTTGTTGAACCTGATGATGGGGGTGCGCATTTATGAACACCTGCACAAGGTGCAGTTGCGCAAACTCAACCAGCGCAACGACGAGCTCAAGGCCACGCATGAGGCGCTGATCCGGGCGCAGGCGCACAAAGACGAGTTTGTGGCGGCCGTCGGCCACGAGCTGCGCACACCGATGAATGTGATT
>Ga0255128_1000568_pt1 | contig 17161 bp, 15 predicted proteins | sample Law_Miss_RepC_8d_FD_188562 | JGI IMG/M metagenome (GOLD analysis project Ga0255128, IMG submission 188562) | Freshwater microbial communities from St. Lawrence River, New York, United States - Law_Miss_RepC_8d | ecosystem: Environmental > Aquatic > Freshwater > River | place: USA: New York... | reverse complement strand
GCCCTGCTTTGAGCAGTTCATAATTTTCCCCAACCCCTTTCACTGTCCACTTCCAGGAGTTTTCCATGCGCATGCATTCTTTCAACCGTTCTTTGACCGCCTTGGCTGTGGTGTCAGCCTTGGCAGTGGGCAGCGCCCATGCAGCCACCGTGCGCATCGCCAACCAAGGCGACGCTTTGTCCATGGACCCCCATTCGCTCAACGAGTCCTTGCAGCTGAGCGTGACCAACAACGTCTATGAATCTCTGGTGGGCGTGAGCAAAGACCTGAAGTTCGAAGCTGGCCTGGCCACTTCGTGGAAGCAGACCTCGCCCAACGTGTGGCGTTTTGAGTTGCGCAAGAACGTGAAATTCCACGACGGAACGCCTTTCACCGCCGATGACGTGGTGTTCTCGATCAACCGCGCTGCGGGCGAAGGCTCGGACATGCGCAGCAACACCAACGACATCAAGGAAGTGCGCAAGGTCAACAGCCACGCCATTGAGATCGAGACCAAGTCGCCGTTCCCCATCTTGCCCAACGTCTTGTCGACCGTGTTCATCATGAGCAAGAAATGGTGCGAGGACAACCAGGCCACACGCCCGGTGGACCGCCGCAAGGGCATTGAAAACGCTGCATCCTTCCGCGCCAACGGCACAGGCCCCTACCGCCTGCGTGAGCGCCAGCCTGATGTACGCACAACCTTTATCCGCAATGCCAATTACTGGGGCAAGATTGAGGGCAATGTGGACGAGGTCATCTTTACGCCTATTGCCAATGATGCCACTCGTGTAGCGGCCTTACTTTCGGGTCAGGTGGACATCATCGAGCCGGTTCCAGTGCAGGATGTCCCACGCGTCAACAGCAACGCCAACACAATTGCCCTCGTCGGGCCAGAATTGCGAACCATCTTTTTGGGTATGGACCAAAAACGTGATGAACTGTTGTTCTCCAGTGTGAAAGGCAAGAATCCCTTCAAGGACAAGCGCGTGCGCCAAGCTTTTTACCAGGCCATTGACATTGAAGGCATCAAACGCGTGGTGATGCGCGGCGCTTCCAACCCCAGCGCCCTGATGGTGGGCCCTGGCATTAATGGCTTCAACCCCGACCTGAACAAGCGCCTGCCCTACGACCCCGAAGCCGCTAAGAAGTTGTTGGCTGAAGCCGGTTACCCCACAGGCTTCACCATCGACATGAATTGCCCGAACGACCGTTATGTGAACGACGGCCAGATCTGCGAAGCTGTGGCCGCCAACTTGGCACGCGTGAACGTGAAGGTCAACCTCAAGGCCGAGACCAAGGGCACCTATTTCCCCAAAATTTTGCGCCGCGACACCAGCTTCTATTTGCTGGGCTGGACCCCCAGCACCTACGACGCTCACAACGCGCTCAATGCCTTGATGCGCTGCGTGGACGACAAGGGGACTGGCCAGTTCAACTTGGGTTCATATTGCAACCCCAAGGTGGACGAGCTGACTGTGAAAATTCAGAGCGAAACCGATCAGGCCAAGCGCAACGCCATGATCAAGGAGGTCTTTGAGCTGCACAGCGCCGACATTGGCCACCTGCCTTTGCACCAGCAGGCCTTGGCCTGGGGCACCAGCAAAAAGGTCACATTGGTGCAGCGCGGTGACAACTCCATGCCTTTCAAGTCCATCACCATCAAGTAATTCATGAACGCCTTGAAACGCTGGCTTGACAGCGATGTCGGTTACAGCTTCCGCCAATCGCCCACGGCGATGGTGGCGGCTGGCATCGCCTTCATCTGTCTTTTTTGTTCGGTTTTTGCCGGCTGGGTCTCACCGACCAATCCGTTTGATCTGGCCACGCTGGAGCTGAGCGACGCCCGCTTGCCCCCGGCTTGGATGGAGGGCGGTACCAGCAAGTTTTTGCTGGGCACCGACGATCAGGGGCGCGACATTTTGTCGGCCCTGATCTACGGCTCGCGCATCTCTTTGGTGGTGGGTTTGGCCTCTGTGGTCTTGTCGGTGGCGGTGGGCGTGGGCCTGGGTTTGCTGGCGGGCTTCAAAGGCGGTTGGATTGACGCCTTGCTCATGCGCATGTGCGATGTGATGTTGTCCTTTCCGGCCATTTTGGTGGCCCTCTTGATCGCGGGTGTGGGGCGTGCTTTGTTCCCCAATGCCAACGAATCGCTGGCCTTTGGCGTGCTGATCCTCTCGATCTCGCTCACAGGTTGGGTGCAATACGCACGCACCGTGCGCGGCACCACGCTTGTGGAGCGCAACAAGGAATATGTTCAGGCCGCCCGCGTGACGGGGGTGGCCCCGCTGCGCATCATGGTCAAGCATGTCTTGCCCAACGTGATGGGCCCGGTCATGGTGCTGGCCACGATCCAGGTGGCCACGGCCATCATCACCGAGGCGACCTTGTCGTTTCTGGGTGTGGGCGCTCCGCCCACCTCACCCTCTTTGGGCACGCTGATCCGCGTGGGCAATGACTATTTGTTCTCGGGCGAGTGGTGGATCACGATTTTTCCGGGGCTGATGCTGGTGGTGATCGCCCTGTCGGTCAATTTGCTGGGTGACTGGTTGCGCGACGCGCTGAATCCGAGATTGCGATGAGTCTTTTACAAGTCAAAAACCTGGTGGTGGAGTTCCCCAGCCGCCACGGCACTTTGCGTGCCCTGGACGATATTTCTTTCGACATTGCGCCCGGTGAAATTCTGGGCGTGGTGGGTGAATCGGGCGCGGGCAAGTCGCTCACGGGCGCGGCCATCATCGGTTTGCTGGAGCCACCGGGCCGGGTGGCCAGTGGGCAAATTTTGTTGGAAGGTCAACGCATCGACCACCTGAACAACGACGAGATGCGCCACATCCGGGGCCGCAAGATCGGGGCGATTTTTCAGGACCCGCTGACTTCGCTCAACCCCTTGTATTCGATTGGCAAGCAGCTGACCGAAACCATCCTGGCCCACCTGCCCGTCACGCCCCAAGAGGCGCGGCAACGTGCCATCCAGCTGCTCAAGGACACCGGCATTTCTGCCGCCGAAGAGCGCATCGACCACTACCCGCACCAATTCTCGGGCGGTATGCGCCAACGTGTGGTGATTGCCCTGGCCTTGGCGGCCGAGCCTCAATTGATTGTGGCCGACGAGCCGACCACGGCGCTTGACGTGTCCATTCAGGCGCAGATCATCAGCTTGCTCAAAAAGGTCTGCAAGGACCGAGGCGCTGCTGTGATGCTGATCACCCACGACATGGGTGTGATCGCCGAAACCTGTGACCGCGTGGCGGTGTTGTACGCTGGTCGCGTGGCCGAAATTGGCCCGGTGCACAACGTCATCAACCACCCGGCCCACCCCTACACCGCAGGCCTGATGGCCTCGATTCCCGACATGGACAGTGACCGCGAACGCCTGAACCAAATTGACGGCGCCATGCCACGCCTGAACGCCATCCCGCAAGGCTGCGCTTTCAACCCACGTTGCCCAAAAGCCTTTGACCGATGCAGGCAAGACCGGCCCGACCTGGTCCAGGCCGGTGCCAACCAAGCCGCTTGCTGGCTGCACGATGGGAGCGCGGTATGAGCGACAACACGAACAACGCCAAACCCCAGCCTTTGGTCGTGGCGCACGACCTGGCCAAAACTTTTGACGTCTCTGCCCCTTGGCTCAACCGCGTGATCGAGCGCAAACCGCGCCAACTGCTCAATGCCGTGGACGGCGTGAGTTTTGAGATCGAGCGTGGCAAAACCTTGGCCTTGGTGGGCGAGTCCGGCTGCGGCAAAAGCACCGTGGCCCGTTTGCTGGTGGGCCTGTACGAGCCCACACGCGGCGGCCTGACCTTCGATGGGCAAGACGCCCACGCGGCCTTCAAATCGTCCAATGCCAAGGCCATGCGCCAACGCATCCAGATGATTTTCCAAGACCCCTATGCCAGCCTCAACCCACGCTGGACGGTGGACAACATCGTAGGCGAGCCGCTCAAAGAGCACGGCCTGATCAGCGATGCCGAAGAGCTCAAAGCCCGTGTGGCCGAATTGCTCAAGTCAGTCGGCCTGTCCCCGCTCGACATGGTCAAGTACCCTCACCAGTTTTCGGGTGGACAACGCCAACGCATCTCCATTGCCCGCGCCTTGGCCACCGCGCCCGAGTTTTTGGTGTGTGACGAGCCGACATCGGCGCTCGATGTGAGCGTGCAGGCGCAGGTGCTCAACATCATGAAAGACCTGCAGCGCGAGCGCGGTCTGACGTATTTGTTCATCAGCCACAACCTGGCTGTGGTGCGCCATGTGAGTGACCAGGTGGGCGTGATGTACTTGGGCCGTCTGGTGGAGCTGGCCGACAAACACACCCTGTTTGGCAACCCGCAGCACCCCTACACCCGCATGTTGCTGGACGCGATTCCGAAGATGCACGATACGGGCCGCGCCCGCACACCCGTGCAAGGGGAAGTGCCCAACCCGCTCAACCCGCCGAGCGGCTGCACCTTTCACCCACGCTGCCCACAGGCCACCGACATCTGCCGCGCCGAACGCCCGCCATTGCGCGACTTCAAAGGCATCAAGATCGCTTGTCACGCGGTGGTGTGATTCAAGGGTGGAGAAAGATTGAAATTTCGGTCATTGAGGCAATTTATTCAATCGATGACCGAGTTTCAGACTTTAACTTTGCCTCAGCCGAGAAGATCTCATAAGCCCTGGCACAGCGTTGAAGAAGCCGGAGGATTCACATAGAGATTGCCCTAGCCGACTGGGCCAAGCGCATGGGCGTGTCTCGCAGCACGATCAAACCGCTTGAAAACACCGGTAATGGCTCCTTGATCTCCTGAATCTGACTTGTTCGATGTATTTGTTAAGAAGGGCTGTTGCAGCACTTGTACAAACACATCATTGCATCTATCGAAGCATGCATGGGCCGACTTGATGCCATGCTGGCAGTGATAGACCAGTGGGCGACTAGCAAAGGGCCATAAAAAAACCCACCGTGTTACCACGGTGGGTTTTTAGTCTTCGAAATCTCAAGCTGTCTTAAGACAGCGAGGGATTAGAAAGTGTGACGCAGGCCCATAGCCATTGTGCTGTGCTTGCCATTGTTGGCAGGTGCACCTGTTGGCTTGGACTCGGCTTCGCCCAAGAAGGCGTAGGCGTTTGTGCGCTTGCTCAGAGCGTAAGAAGCACCCAGCATGAAACCGTTGGCTTTGCCGATGGTTGTACCAGTGTCTGTCATCTTGGCGTTGCTCAAAGAAGCATTCAGAGTCAAAGCACCCATTGGAACGCTAACGCCGAAGTTGCTGGTGGTTGCCTTGGCGTTGTCAGCTGCAGAACCTGCTTTAGCCGATGTGTTCAGGTACGAGAGCTTGGCAACACCCAAGTCATAAGAGGCACCAAAGCTGGTTGCTTTGCGGTCTGCCAAAGCATCGCTGAGAACAGCTCCTGTTGCAGGGGCTGTGTACACTGTGCCGGGAATTGCAACTGTAAGAGCTGTACGCTTGATGGTTTCAGTCACCACACGGACGGACAGAGGGCCGCTGGCGTAAGTGGCACCAATGGAGGTGGCATCACCGGCTTTGGTGGCGCCAGCAGCTGTGCTGGTCTCGCTACCGGCCAAAGACATAGCCACAGAAGCGGTGAAGCCGCTGAAGCTAGGCGATGTGTAGGCGATTGTGTCGTCGGAACGAATCGAGTTGGTCAAGCCAGGCAACCAGCCAGCTTGTGTTGCGTTGCCGTTAGGGTCCAATGCACCCTGAATGCCGTGGATCAATGTGTACTGACGACCGATGTTCAAAACACCGAAGCCGCCTTCCAAGCCTGCGAACGACTGGCGGTTGGCCATCGAAGTCGTGGCTTCATCAGGCTGCACACCGTATTCAAAGGTGAAGTTGGCCTTCAAGCCACCACCCAGGTCTTCAGTACCCTTGAAGCCAAAGCGGCTGCCAGACTGGATGCTGGTGATACCTGCAGTTTTGGCATTCACTGTTGAGCCAGTTGTCATCTTCACAGTGTTGTAGCCCAAGTCAGCAACGCCGTACAAGGTCACAGTGGATTGAGCGAAAGAAGCGCCAGAAGCTGCCAAAACAGCCAGAGCAAACAATGTTTGATTTTTCCATCAAGTTGCTTGAAGGTGCCTGCAGGGTGCCAACAATGCGCCGACAACAAAGTGAGCAGAGTTGTACAGCAGCAGATGTACAACAAATCACGCTGCAGCGTGCCAGAATTTCTACACGGCACGCAACGGCAACTGACGGTGTCGATGCGGCACGACTGCAGCCGTAAATCGCAGCCAGCGTTTCTGTGCGCGGTTGCTTTTGCGATGTACAACAGTACGCTTGCAGCATGCATACCGTTTTTACCGCAGCAGCAGCCAACGACACACACATGCACAGCAGCCAACGCGAGCGCACCGTGCCAATTCCTGCAACCATCACACCAGTGCCAGGTTATCCCAGCAAATTAAGCGTATTCAAAATCGCAGCCAGTAAGTTCTGGCAAGTGCGCTGCTGGATTGCAGGACGCACACACAGACGCAGCACACAAACACAGAGCCTGCGCATGGCACAGAGTTTTGCACGAACATTTTATGAACAACTGCTAGCGCAGTCTGCCAGTTTGAGCCGAAACACGCCCACGATATGCAGTGAGGTTTTAAACGACACACCACAAGTCAAACCACAGCTGACCTTTGCAGCCATTGCTGCACAGATGATCACAAACGAACAAGCTCGTGTTGAGCGTGGTGAGTTTAGTGCAGGTAATTTGCAAGTGCTGCGCAACAGACTGGATGCACACATACTGCCGCGCTGGGGCAAGCAGCGACCTGCGGACATTGACCACGCACAGCTGCTGGCATTCACGCAGTACTTGAGCAAGAGTTTCTCAACCATCACCGTCAGCCAGTATCTGGTTGCAGTGCGCAAAGTTTTGACTATGGCTGTGTCAGTGTCTGCACTGGACAAGCTGCCTGAGTTTCCCAAGATCAAAGTACAAACCAACAGTCGCGGCGCTTTCACGCCCACAGAGTACTGGCAGATCATGCGCACAGCACGCAAGCTTCAACACACCAGACATCCAGACAGCGACAGCACACTGCGTAAGAACTACAGACTGCGCACAGCCGAATACACCATGCCGCCTGATGTTGCGTGGTGCATCGGATTTATGGTCAACAGCTTCATCAGACCAAGCGATTTAAAGACGCTCAAGCACAGGCATGTAGAAGTGGTGCGCAACGGCAACACATATCTGCGCTTGAATTTGCCCAAAACAAAAAGCCATTCACGCCCCATCGTCACGCTGCAGCCTGCAGTGCGTATCTACCAACAGATCACGCAGCACTACAGCGCACTGAATCTTGCAACACCAGACGACTATCTTTTCCTGCCGCATCTGCGTGACCGTGCTTATGCACACTGGGTGCTGGCGTTTTATTTCAACTGGGTACTGGCACGCACTGGATTAAAGCTGGGTGCGCATGGACAAGAACGCAGCTTGTACAGCCTGCGACACAGCAGCATCACCTTCCGCTTGCTGTACGGACAGGGCATTGACCTGCTGACACTGGCACGCAACGCACGCACCAGCATCGACATGATCAACCAACACTACGCCAGCACTGTGACTGGCGAGCAGAACATTGGCATGCTGCAAAGTCGCCGCAGCCGCAGTTCAAATCAGTTGATTACTTCTTAAATCCATCACGCAGTTTTGCACTGGCGCTTTCAATCTGTGTGTCCAGTTCACCGTTTTTCACAGCGTCAATCACCGTGTCCAGCACAGTGCAAAGGTTTTCAACTGCACCAACATCGATTGCAGTTTTGCCCTTTTGCAGTTCAATCTGCTTACTGCCGTATTGCACTGCCAACAAACACTCGCCTTTTTCTCCCGTCCAAAACCACGGCTTGATGCGCACAGGCACTTGTTTTACAACTCGTGCGCCAGTATCTGCGTCTGCAAATGAACGGAAACGAGTTGGTGTGTAGTGTTGACCCTGCGCCTGTGCTGCTGCCAGCATGCGCTGCTCACCCAGCTTCATCAACAATTTGTTGCGGCGTTTGACAATTTCAGGCAGTGCGCGACTCTTGCGTGCTGCTGTGAGTTTCAATGTGTTCAGTATGCTGCTCATGTGCGTTCTCCTATGTGTGTTTCGCAGCCACAACTTTATGGTCAGAAACGCACATGGACAACCATGACTGAATACACCGAACAGTTGGCGGGACATTGGCAGATGTATTTTTGCATTACCTGTCGTGTGTGTTGCCATGAATTTGCAAAGAGCATGTTTTTCAACAGATTACCCGTGGTTTTGCACCAATTTGCAGGTTTTTCACTTGAGCGCTCTCTGTTTGCGCAGCTGCTCTGCATCACGCTGCTGCCTTTGACGCTCACGCTCACTGCGCAGCTGCTGCCTACTGCGCTCCACACCCTGCTTCAAACTATGTATGCGTGCTTGCGCAGGTGACATGGGTGGCTTGGGTTTGATGGGTTTTATTACTTCATAGATGCGCATGCAGTATTTACCAACTGCACACTGCGAACCTAATAAAGAACCACTTTTAACAGCCTGTTGTTATGTCAGTGATAAATAACTGCATGAACTTCAAAGACATCCAGCAAAGCAAACTGACCAACAACTGGCTCAAGCAAAACGGCGTCAATGTTGCCCAAATTTATGTGGGCACAGCTGAACTGTTCCAAGCAACCAAACTGGCAACCACAACACTGCGAGATTATGGGCGACTGCTGGCACACAACCAAGCAAACACGCTGAACAATTTTCTCAAGGCTACACGCTCAGTCAAAGCACGCGACAAGATCACGCAGGGTCAATGCTTCAAGGTTATGAACATCGCCAAGCAAGCACAACGCAAGTCAGCGAAGTTTCTCAAGGCACACCAGTAAGGCACAACATCATGGCAAGACCACGAGTAAGTCACTCGTCTAACAAATGGCACAAACGCGGGTTGTAATATGACGGCTAATGACCCCGCCCTACACATGTTGCTGTGACAGCATGTGATCAATAGGTGATGCCGCAGAGTAGTTGCGTGACGCAACTGGAAGTTTCAACACATCAGTCTTCCAACAAACTCTGTCACAGGCGTGTAGCGAATGAAGTGACACTCAAATCAAACTACACGACACGGCGGCTCATAGCACCAAGACTCAGTTCTCGTGCTATAGCCGTCGTGCGCTCATTCGTTCTATCTAAATCAACCTAATACACCTCACATCACTTCGTGCTGTTCGGCTTTCATTCATCAGTTCAAAAAAAACCAAATGACAGCGAAGCGATGTGTGTGAGCGACGAGCGAAACACAGGCGAACGCCAGTTCGCTATACACATCACACAGCAGCAATGAACAACACAAGTCAAACGAAAGTATGACCAAACTGTTGTTCAACTCCAGTGTTAGAGCAAATCACCTACACCCGAGATCTCGCAACCACGCAGATTTTGCGCAGCAATTTTTTACACAGTAGCAGTTGAGTTTTTGGCAGCAATGCACAGCAGCACATCAAATCGCACGCACAAGCGCTGGATTTGATTTCTGTGTTCGCTGCGATGCTGGCTCAGGTCAATGCGCTACTGTAGGGCTTTTTACGCAGTCTGCACGCCCTACTGCGTCAAACAGCGTGCGTACTGGCAGCAGCGCAGGTAAATACACGAGATAAGAGAATGCATGAACTGTTTTCGCCACCGCGCAACCTGTTGATCTTGAACAAATCACCATCAACCCGCCACAGCATCGGGTTTCTCTTGCAGATCACGCACCAAAGATCACACACTAACAACAACTAATTTATTTGGAGAACACAAATGGCAGCAGCAAAGTCACTGACACACGCAGAAATTGAACGGGCACTCACCTACATCGCAGCGAACGCAAACGCACTACGCAACCGAGTGATGTTTTTGCTGACAACAAACGCAGGGCTGCGTGTGAGCGAAGTTGCTGACTTGAAGTTGGCAGATGTGTTGGACAGAGACGGCACACTACGCAGCGAAGTTCTGCTTGCTGCTGAGCGTGTCAAACACGGTCACTCACGAACAGTTTTTCTGAACACAGCGATACGCACTGAACTTGCCGCCTACATCCAGTCACGCAGTTGGATTGACGCACAGCAGCCGCTTTTCACAACACATCGTGGTCCACGCTGCCCATTTAGCCCTAATACACTCGCACAGTACTTTTACTGGATGTATCGTAGAGCAGGCATCAAAGGTGCCAGCAGTCACAGTGGTCGCAAGACATTTTTAACTTCACTGGCCGGTAAAGGTGTTTCTGTATTCGTACTTGCGGCACTCGCGGGCCATCGTGACATCAAGACGACCTCCAGGTATGTGACCGTTAATGACGATGTCAAACGCAGTGCTGTGGAATTGATTTAATCGCGCTCAGAATGTAGTTTGTTAAAGTCAATGCGTTTTAACTTAATCGGTACTTTTACTTCCTCCGCTGGCTCTGGCACATAGGCACAGGCTACAGCAGCACGCAGCAGGTTTTCCAGCACACGCTGCTCACGCTTCAGTCGCACGCTCAACTTCGGCAACCCTGCGTCTTGTGCGTGTGGGCTACTACTGCCTCTAACACGCGGCACACCATCCGCATCAATACCAAGATTTCCTGCCGTAGTAAAGTCAATGTCGCGGTCAAACCAGTGCATCAACTCTCCCTGCCTGTTGTCACGCTCTGCAATTCCGATCTGCTCTTGTAAATACTCCAACGCATGCTCATACAGTTGTTCTGCCTTGTTCATCGTGCGCTTGAGTGATTCGCTTTTGAAGTTGGCTCTGCCAATGCTGCGCATGCCGTACATCTTCTCGTACTTGTTGTACTGGAAGTCTGCGTCTCGCAACATGATGTTGTAGCGTTTCAGCACATCCGGCACGCCGTCTGCGTACTTAACTTCAACGAATGACTGCGGCTGCGTCAAACTGTTTCTGTAGTCTGCAAACTCTGCAGGTGTCAGTGCTCGCGCAATCGCACCTTTGCCCACAGTCTTACCATTCAGCTGCTGCCCCAACAGCTTGTTGAGCAGCATGAGTCTGCGGTATTCGTCAACAGTCAATTCGTCTTTGAACTGCCATGTCTTTACAGCCGCTGCAACTTCATTTGCCACTAATTTATCTGCAGCCAGTTGCTCTGCTGCAAAATCAGTAGATGCATTCAGACCGTTCTCATCAACAACCGTGTCAGTTGCTGGATCGTAGCGTGTGGGAATGCTGTAGTTGATGTACTCAACTTCCAGCATTCGCTCCACAACACCGCGCACTAAACCTTGTGTGCTGTACTGAGCACGCAGCGCATCGATGCGCTCAACTTTTGCGGCGTGTTGTCTTTTTCGCTGCAGTCTTCTTTGCAGGTGTGCGTGTTGATTTAAGTTCAGGCTTTAGGTCTGCAGCTTTGAACTCGTGTCGTGCAATGAGTTCCTTCACAGTTTTCAAATCTTCTTCGCGTGACAGCTGCACTGCTGCTTGATATTCCGCAGCTGCATCTTCCATCGCTTTTTTCTTTGCTGCCAGTTCTTCTACTGTTGCCATGTCGTTGCTCCAATGTTGCAGTTGTTGATTTGATAAATTTATCAGCTTGCACACTGTGCAGCACCAGTGTTTTCCCTCGTGTGCAGTTATTTCGCTGACTGCATCGCCAGCGTGCAGACAACAAAAAACCCACCGTGTTGCCACGGTGGGTTTTTAATGTTTCTAAATCTCAAGCTGGGTTACCCCAGCGTCAAATTAGAAGTTGTGACGGATACCGAGGCCCATGTTGGCTTTGACAGCTTCTGTCTTGCTTGTGTATGCGGTCAGGCTGGTGCGCTTGCTCAAAGCATACTGTGCAGACAACACATATGTATCGTCAGCTTTGTCTTTGGCTGTACGGTAGTCAGCTTGCAAAGTTGTTGCACCGAAAGGAACGGAAACACCGAAGCTGGTGTAATCCAAGCCTTTCACAGCGTCTTTTGCAGTAACTGCAGCTGTACCAGCATTGCCGGGAACCGCTGCAACTGCATCCTTAGCAGCAACAGCTGGAGTGCCAGTTGCTTTAACAGAGTTCACAAACACTTTGGCCATGCCCAAGTTGTAAGCAGCGCCGACAAAAGAGCCCTTACCTTCAGCCAAACCGTTGTCAGCAGAAGAAGCCGCCAATGTCAGAGGACCGTTAGCGTACACCACAGAAATGTCTGTTGCGCCTTTAGTGCCGCCGTTGTCATCCTTTTGCACCATAGATGCACGAACAGTCACGCCAGCGAAGCTAGGGCTGGTGTAGTTGATGCTGTTGTCCATACGGACAAGACTTGTGCCATATTTGACGATGCTGTAGTTGTTGGTTGTCGATGGGTCTGTACCAGCACGAGCGAAGAACGATGGGCTCAGAACGCTGGAACCCATGGTCACTGTACCGAAAGAGCCAGCGATGCCGACAAATGCACCACGGTCACCGATGGAAGTGGCAGTTTCTTTGCCGCTGTTCAAGCCAGTTTCGACTTGGAAAACAGCTTTCAAGCCGCCGCCCAGATCTTCTTCACCTTTGAAACCCAAACGGGGTGTACCGTTGACGCCGCCACCGGTGAATGTAGTGGTACCAGCAGCACCGTTTTTGGTGATACCAGCGTCAACAACGCCGTACAAAGTCACAGTGGATTGAGCGAAAGCGGCGCCAGAAGCTGCCAAAACAGCCAGAGCAATCAGAGATTTTTTCATTGCAAGTTTCTCCAAGGTTAAACAAGGGCCCGAATCAGAAGGGTGGAAATCACCCATCGAGACCCTGAGCCAACCTCCAAATTCGGAAGTTGTTGTTATTCCACCAGACGACTGTGACTTCGCCAAGACATTCGGCAAAGAAAAGGGTATTTCGTTGCAACCGTGCAACAAGCCTTGGTAATTACACCTAGAAAAACATATCAAATGACATTTTTATCAATTAATTCAACGATTTCCAGCAAGTTTTGAATTCAACACTTCACAAGTGCCTCAGGACTTGCAAAGCACCTCCCGGGGGCATGGGCGAAGCCGTCAAGCCGCTCCAGTCGCTTCTGATTAAACTCAAATGATGATGAATGCCCTGATTTTGGCCGCCGACAGTGCTTTGCGCACCTTGTGCGCCGAGCCACGCGCCAGCCGCCCCAACCCTGCCGCCTCTGTGACCGAGTTGCAACTGAGCGAAGCCGATCGCCGCCAAGCCGGAGCGCTGATGCGCATCAACCATGTGGGCGAGGTGTGTGCCCAAGCGCTTTACACGGGGCAAGCCTTGGCCTGCAAAAGTCCGGCCCTGCGTGCCCAGCTGGCAGAAGCCAGCCGCGAAGAAACCGACCACCTGGCCTGGACCCAGCAACGCCTGAACGACCTGAACGACCGCCCCTCCCTGCTGAACCCCCTTTGGTATGCCGGTGCCTTTGCCATCGGTTTTGCGGCTGGCAAATTGGGCGGCGACCAAGTCAGTCTAGGTTTTGTGGTCGAAACCGAGCGGCAGGTCGAAGCCCACCTGCAAAGCCACATGGATTTGTTGCCAGCCGCCGACACCGCCTCACGCGCGATCGTGTCGCAAATGAAAGCGGACGAAATCGCCCATGCGCAGATGGCCATGAAAGCCGGTGCCGCAGAACTGCCTGCCCCGGTCAAGTCCATCATGACCATGGCCGCCAAGGTCATGACCACCGTGGCGCATCGGGTCTGAAGCACACTCAGGACCTGATCAGCGGCCTATTTAAATCAAGCGCCGGATCTGCAAACGCCGCACATTGCCGCCTAGAGGCTCGATGCGAATCGATCGAAGCCCGCACCTTTCGCCCTGCCTTTCAGGCCACTTCCACCACCTCAAAACTGGTGGTGATCTCCGCCGTTTTGCCCAACATGATGCTGGCCGAGCAGTATTTGTCGTGGCTCATGGCGATGGCACGTTCTACCGCGCTGGCGGGCACGCCTTTGGCTGTGACGGTGAAGTGCATGTTGATCTTGGTGAAGACTTTGGGGTCGACCTCGGCGCGTTCACTGCTGATCTTGACGCTGCAGCCGCGCACGTCGTGACGCCCGCGCTTGAGAATGAGCACCACGTCATAGGCGGTGCAGCCGCCTGTGCCCGCCAAAAGCATTTCCATGGGGCGTGGGGCGAGGTTCTGGCCGCCGTTTTCGGGCTTGGCAGCGTCCGGGGCGCCGTCCATGTTCACGATGTGGCCCGAGCCGGTTTCGGCAACAAAGCCCATGCCCGAGCGGGTGCCGGCCGCGCCGGTCCAGGTGACTGTGCATTCCATGGTGAATTTCCTTGTGTGTGTCATCCCTGCTGGAGTGCGGGATTTTGAGCTGTCCTGAAGGACGTCAACTTTACAAGTTTTTGCAAATGGAGACAGTCAACTTGCTGCGATGCAACAAAAAGGCCATTACAATTGCGAACAGTCGTGCTTTTTTGCACACACCCCTTGTCTCCTCCACCCTCTGAAAAGGTGGATTTGCCCCAAGTCGCAAGACTTGGGGCATTTTTTTGCCCAAAAATTTCTCGAGTGAATCCAAACCACTTCTTTACAAAGATTTAAATACTGTCTAATGTACAAAATAGTTCTCATAAATGAGGTTCAATTTTGTCCAACATCTTTATCCATAAAAAAATTTGGGCAGCCTGCATTGGGACATGTGCGCTCCATGCATGGGCTCAGAATACGGTCATCATCACTGAAAAAGCCATCGAACACAGGCAATTTGATCGCGTGCAAATTACAGGCTCGAGCATCATCCGCAAAGAGACCATTCAAGCCTTGCCAGTGCAAATCATCACCCGGCAAGACATTCAGAACTCACTGGCCAAAAACCTCGAAGACCTCTTGCATGCGCACCCAGCCATGCTGAACTTCAGCCAACCGTCTAATTTGGGTTTGACCCGAGGAGGCTATTCCTCCGCTTCATTGCACGGTATGCCAACAGGCACACTGGTGCTGCTCAATGGGCAGCGCCTGGCCAGTTACCCCAGGCAAACCATCATCACCATCGAGCGCAGTGGCACCGACTTGTCACAAATTCCGCTCAGCGCTGTGGATCGGATTGAATTGCTGTCAGACGGTGCATCGTCGCTTTACGGGACGGATGCCATCGCTGGTGTCGTGAACATCATCACGCAAACAGAGCGGAAACAATGGGAGGTCACAGCACAAACACGCCTACCAGACCATCAAAAAGGGGTGGGGAAAAGCTTGCAAATCAACGGCGGAAAAGGCGAGCTCAAGCGTGACGGGTACAGCTGGGTTCTGACCGCTGAAATCGAGCAACAAGATGCTCTGCTTGGCAAAGATCGTCCTTATGCATCGATGGGACGCTACGAGTTTTCGCATGAAGGCAAGCTGTACACAAGGGACGGACCTGCATTGACGCCAGTTCAATCCGTTCCAACATTGAGCACCAGCAATAAAACCAGTGCGCCGTTCGGTCGCCTCTGGAATGCGATGTACCAAAATGGCGAATGCCCGAAAACCTATTTGGCAGACCAGACCCAGCCTGCATGTCTTTACAACCCCTATGCAGACTTTAGCCTCTACCCCAAGCAGGACATGAAGCGCCTGCACTCGCAATTGCAATGGCAAACCTCTGCAGGCGTGGCCTATGCCGAGTTGCTGCACAGCCAGATTGACCAAGAGCGCTTCAGCACCCGCTGGGACACGTATGTCAGCCGTATCGGAAGCAACCCGACCGATCCCGGCTATGCCTTGGCGAGTGCACAGGGCTTCACGCCAGGACAAACATTTTTGCTGTGGCGACCTTCTGAATTGGGCGCTCTGAGCCAGTTCTACCAAGACAAATACACCAGCATCCGCACGGGGATCAAAGGCACATGGTCCGATTGGGACTATCAAGCCAGCGCGTCTTGGTCGCAGAGTTCCGGAAGATGGTCACGAGAAACCGCCACCTACCCCAACTTGGGGCGGACAACAGACACCGCGAGGGTTTTGACAAACGACGTGCTTCTGATGCCACTGAACTCAGGCGCACAAAGCAGCGAAGAAATGAAGGCCTTGCTCGCCTCATTGCCCGTGCAAAAATTTTTCGACCAAGGCATGACGCAAGCGCAGTCGTTGCAGTTGAACGCCTCCAAAGCCGTCGGCGAGTTAAATGGTCAGGATATTTTGGTCGGGTGGGGTGCCGAATGGCGACAACACACAGACCGATATACACCCGACCTGTCACGTCAACCCGCATTCAATGCATCGCGACAGATTTGGGCGCAGTATGTTGAATTGATCTTGCCAGTGACCAGTAACGCTGAAATTTCAGGGGCTGTACGTCACGACCGTTACAGTGATTTTGGCGGCACCACCAATGCCAAGCTGGCAGGCAAATGGCTCTGGACACCACAATGGCTTCTGCGGGGCTCGGTCGGCACTGGCTTTCGGGCACCCACCCTGGGACAAATGACAGAGACGGAAACTTTCTCAAGCGCATTTGTGACCAGTACCGGATGCGCAGGCGTACTGAACCAAGTGGCTGCTCAATTATCTCAATCCATGGGACGTCAGGGACAATGTGTCGACGATGAAGCCCTGTGGTTGTCAGGCAAGGGCTCTCGGGAATTAAAGCCCGAAACCTCCGTTCAGCAGACACTGGGGCTTCGGTTCATGCCCAGCGCCAGTCATTCCTTCAGCGTGGACTACTGGCGCATCAGCATGCGCGATACGATTCGCCAATACCCGTTCAATCTTGTCTTGTCTGATCCACTGAAAAATACGCAATTTTTTACGCTGAACTCATCCGATCGACTGGATCTGTACTTGCCGATGGTCAATATGGGGTCTTCTGTGAAGTCTGGGTTGGATCTGTCCTGGATTTACCGAGTACCCATCGACAGCGGGCGAATTTTCTTCAAGTTTGACACCACGCACTACCTGAAGTCTGAACAAATCATCATTCCAGGCTCAGCCTCTAGCAGTGATTTGGGGAAATATTCAGACGCATCCGGCACCGTCACTCCCCGCAACGTGTCACGCTGGACAGCGGTATACCAGCACGCCCAAGGATCGATTTCAGCGACGCTGAACCACACCAGTGGTTACATCAGTGACACTTTTCCGGCACTAGACCAGCAAACTGGAAAGCTTACCGACATCACTGGAATGAAAATTCCAGCTTTCTGGACCTTGGATTTGCAAACTCGCTACAACTGGTCATCCAACATCACATTGAAAGCAGCTGTTGGCAATATTTTGAACCGGGCAGCACCGATGTCATTTACCCAGAACACCAGTA
>Ga0255128_1000567_pt1 | contig 17166 bp, 16 predicted proteins | sample Law_Miss_RepC_8d_FD_188562 | JGI IMG/M metagenome (GOLD analysis project Ga0255128, IMG submission 188562) | Freshwater microbial communities from St. Lawrence River, New York, United States - Law_Miss_RepC_8d | ecosystem: Environmental > Aquatic > Freshwater > River | place: USA: New York... | reverse complement strand
CCATTATAGGCGGAAATAACCGGCCAAAACCACTATTTTTTGACGTATAGGGTTTTCCCCTATAAAAATTTTTTGGCCCCCAACCAGGTCGCCTCCGCAACAAACCGATTTTTTGAAACTTTTATTGACACGGAAATTTCCGTCAATTAAAGTGGGGCCCATGAAACCCTCGAAATACCTCCACGACGAAGCCTTCCAGACCCAGATCGCCCTGCTGGAGGCGGGCCAGACGACCCGGGCCGGCGTCTGCGAGGCGCTTGGCATCCGGCCATCGGACCTGAGCAAGCGCATCAAGGCTTGCGGCTACAGCGACCGGCTGCGCCACACCAAGCTGACCAAGTCGCTGCCCCAGACCTTCAAGAGCGACCCCGACAACGCCGAGGCCATCGCCAAGGCTCAACGCTTCGCGCCAGCGATCGCCTACCATCAGCAGAACCCCGCGGTGAAGCTGACCGAGGTGGCGAGGAAGTTCGATGTGAACTACCAGGCCCTGTACTACCAGCTGAAAACCGCGAGAAACGCCCAAAATTGACCAAAAATGGGGCAAAAACGCCCAGATTTGCCCCGTTTTTGCCTTGTTTCTGGCCATTTCACATTGTGAAATTGCCTTTTCACATAGTGAAATGACCTCAAAAAGAGCCCGATCCGCGCGCCGAACGCCCCAGGGGATAGCCAAGATGCCGGCGCCTGGGCCAGTGTTCACCCCTGATGCAAGTGGGTCCGAAGACGTCGGAGGCTTTGTCACGCCTCAAGATAACGGCCGCCAGGCCCAAAACACCGCCGAAAACGCCGCCCAGCGCCAGCGAGGCGCGGCTGAGGACGCCACCAAGGCCTGACCAGGCGGCGCGCAACGCCCGGGCGAGGGTTCGCCATGCCAACCTTGACCCCTACGACCGGGCGGTCAAGATCTTCCGCAACCAGGCCAAGCCGCTGAAGCCACGCCCGGGCAGCAAGCGGGACAAGCTCTGGCGCTTTCACGCCCTGGCCGACGCCTACTGCGTCTGGAGCGACGTGGATGAGGTGGTCAGGACCTATGTGGCCTGCGGCGTCATGAATGAGCTGGGCTGGGACACCTACTGCGTGGACCACACCGTGCCCCTGAGCAACCCGATCGTCTGCGGCTTGCACACCCACACGAACCTGCGCGTCATTTCACATCGTGAAAACATGCTCAAGGGCAACCACGTCTGGCCGGGCATGCCGGAGGTCAACTGGGGGACGATTGACCTGGTGCTGAGCGGGCCCTAGTCTGCGGCGCACCACAAGAGCCGCCCCCAAGCGGCCAGCGCCATGCCCTTCGATCCCGACGCACCCGACGCCTTTGGCGCCCGCAAGGAAGCGGTTGCCGCCAGCAAGGACGACACACCCGCACCGCGGCCGCCATCGCGCGCAGAGGAGCTTGACCTCGACGACTGGACCGAGGACGAGCTGCTTGATCTGCGCAGCGAGGTGGAGGCGCGTCTGCCGGTGAAGTCCCTGGACGACACCAACCTCACGAAGGAGCTGGTGTTTCAGGTGGTGGCCTTGCAGAAGCTGCAGCGCGACGTGATGCGCGAGCAGGGCGTGCCGGCCAACCAGCGCGCGCAAGTGGCCAACAGCCTCTCCGCGGCCCTGTCCAACCTGGTGAAGGTGCAGCAGGACGTGTACACGTCCGAGCGCTTCAAGCAGTTCGAGCGCCTGGTGATCGAGTTCATCAACTCGGCCCCCGACAGCGCCACCAAGGACGCCTGGTTCGCCCGGTGGGAAGAAGTCATCCAGAGGGTTGGCAGTGCCTGACCCCAGCCGCATGCCCGAGGAGGTCACCCATGGATGACTTCTACCGCGAGCACCTATCCAGGGTGAGGACCGCCACCGTCTCCCGGCTTGGCCGGGCAGACCTTGCCGACTGGATCGAGAAGAACACCTACATCGGTGGCAGGCCATTCTCGTTTCTGAACCACGAGTACCAGCACCGCATCCTGCAGGAGGAAGCGCCTGAGCTGGTCATCCGAAAGAGTGCCCAGACTGGTATTTCCGAGCTGTGTCTGCGCTCGGCCGCGGCGCTGGTCATGGTGATGCCGGGGTCCTTTCGCATCGGCTACACGCTGCCCACGGCGACGTTCGCGGCCAGCTACGCGCAGACCCGGTTCAACCCGATCGTGCAGACCTCGCCGGCCCTGCAGGCCGCGACCTCGTCGGACGACATCGACCGCGCCGACATCAAGACCTTCGGGGCGGGCAAGGAGATCTACTTCAAGGGCGCGGCCACGGGCAACGCGGCGATCTCGACCACCTTGGACATGCTGATCCACGACGAGCTCTCGTTCTCGGACGAGGAGATCATCGGCGACTACCACTCGCGCATGATCCACTCGGCCTACAAGTGGCGCTGGAGCTTGTCCACCCCGACCTTCCCGGGCGACCCCATCGACGAGGCCTTCACGGCCAGCCGGCGCCACTGGAATATGTGCCGCTGCCACCGGTGCGGCCACACCTTCGTGCCCGACTACTACCAGCACGTGGTGGTGCCGGGCTGGGACCGAGACCTGGCCGAGATCACCAAGGGCAACCTGCACCTGGTGCGCCACCGCGAGGCCATGTTCCTGTGCCCGCACTGCGGCCGCGACGCCAGCCTGCAGCCCGCCCACCGCGAGTGGGTGTGCGAGAACCCGACCGAGAACCACATCGCCGCAGGCTTCCAGGTCCAGCCGTTCGATGCGCCCAACGTCGTCTCGCTCTCGGACCTGATCATCGCCAGCACGCGCTACGCGACCACGGCCAAGTTCAAGCAGTTCTCGCTGGGCAAGCCCGCGGCGGACGCCGAGAACGGCTTGACCCAGGAGGACATCGAGCGGGTGGGGTACGACGGCACGGGCACGCCCTTCACCACGCACGTGATGGGCATCGACCTGGGCTTGAACTGCCACTTCATGGTGGGGGGCGTTGGCCCGGCCGGCGAGCTGGTGGTGGTGCACTACGAGCGCGTGCCCCTCAAGCGCTTCCGCGAACGCTACTGGGCGCTCAAGGGGCAGTACCGGGTCTCGATCACCGTGAGCGACATCCAGCCCTACACCGACCTGATCCTGGGCCTGTGCGCTGAGGACCCGAACCTCTATGGTGGGGCGTACACCACGCGCCAGGGCCTGGAGGTCTACTCGGTGCGCAGTCGTGAGGCCGACGAGGAGAGCGCGGTCGAAGGGCTGCGCCAGGTGAACATCAACCGCAACCAGCTCTTTGACAAGCTCATGGCCGAGATGCGGCCAGAGCCTGGCGGCCAGCCGGGCATCGTGCTGCGGCGCACGGACGAGTGGTCCACGGTGAAAGACCACCTCACCGACATGAAGCGCGCCAGCGCCACGCTGCGCAACGGTGAGTTCACCAGCCAGTGGATCAAAAGCAAGAAGGGCGCCGACCACTACCACCACGCCCTTGGCTACCTGTGGGTGGCCTCGCAGATGCGCGGCGTGGCCCAGGGCGCCTTCTCCTTTGGCGGGCCCCTGGTGAGCAAGTTCAAGGTGACCGGTCCGCTAAAGCAGGGGGGATTGCCCTTGCGCTGAGGCCTGGGCCAGTGTTGGCCGAATGGCGGGCCTCATCAACCGGATCTCGAATTGGCTGCGCGGCGGTGACGCGGCGCAGGAACAGTCGCGCATCCTCGCGGCCGACTTGACGCCCCTGGCTGAGCCCAAGGTGCCCAACCGCCCACAGGCTCAGCCCTCCATGAGCAAGCGCACCGCGACCACTCGTGGTGACCAGAAGCTCTCGCAGACCGACCGGCGAACCGCCAACCTTGACCTGCTGACCCTGCGCAACGGGACCAGCACCAAGAAGACCATCCGCGACCTGTCGGCCGTCAGCCCCGACATTTCGGCCAGCACCTGGGCCTACCAGCGCCTGGTGGTCACGCGAAACTTCTCCGCCGTGGCCATGAACCTGGACGGCACGCTCAACCCCGAGGCCACCCAGGCTGTGCAGCAGCTCATCAGCCGCTTCAACTACCTCACCGACTACGCGGATGGGTTCAGTGGCATGTCCTCGCTGCACGCGCTGGCCGAGGCGATGTGCAAGGAGCTGCGCATCGAGGGCTCGTGCTCGGCCGAGCTCGTGCTCGACAAATCGCGCCTGCCCAACCGCATCGTGCCGATCAGCACCAGCCAGCTGGAGTTCATCGACGACGGCTCGGGCTACATCTACCCGATCCAGAAGGTCAACGGCCAGGAGATCAACCTGGATGTGCCGACCTTCTTCTACGAGGCGCTGGACCAGGACCTGCTGACCGCCTACAGCGACTCGCCCATGGAGGCCGCGCTGCAGGCCGTGCTGGCCGACACCGAGTTCACCAACGACGTGCGCCGGGTCATCAAGCGCGCGCTGCACCCGCGCCTGGACGCCACCATCGAGGTGGAGACCTTCCGCAAGACCATCCCGCCCGACATCATCGGCGACCCGGACAAGCTCAAGGCCTACATCGACACCGCGGTATCGGGCGTCGCCGACATGGTCAACGACCTGGAGCCCGATGACGCCCTGGTGCACCTGGACACGGTCAGCTTCGACTACATCAACAACGGCAACGTCACGCTCAACCGCGAGTACGAGGCGCTGCAGGCGATGATCAACGCCAAGACGGCCACGGGCACCAAGGCCCCGCCGGCCGTGCTTGGCCATGGCGCCGGGTCCCAGAACATCGCCTCGACCGAGACGCTGCTGTTCCTGCGCTACTGCGAGGGCATCCAGAACAAGATCAACTCCCTGATCTCCCGGGCCCTCACGCTTGGCGTGCGACTCATGGGCCTGGACGTCTACGTCAAGTTCGAGTTCGAGCGCATCGACCTGCGGCCCGAGACCGAGCTGGAGTCGTTCCGGTCCATGAAGCAGAGCCGCATCCTGGACCTGCTCTCCATCGGGCTGCTCACGGACGAGCAGGCCAGCCTTGCCCTCACCGGGCAGCTGCCGCCGCCTGGTGCGCCCAAGCTCAGTGGCACGTTCTTCCGCAGCGGCGCCGGGGGCGACCCCAACGCCGCCGAGGAGCCCGCGCCCAACCCCTACAGCAATACCTCCGCCACCCCGGGCGGGCCACGCGACCAGAAGAAGCAGACGCCCGAGCAGCCCAAGGGTGCGCCTCTCAACAGGGTGAAGTGACATGGAAGTTTTCGACCTCAAGTTCTGGGCCGGTACCGAGGAGAGCCTGCTCAGCTTCATCTCCAGCCTGGACAAGCTCACCCCCGAGGTGATGGCCGCCCAGGCCGCGGCCTACGGCGCTGCCGAGCGTGAGCAGGAAGTGCCCCGCCTGTACAGCCGCCAGGGTGACGTCGGCGTGGTCAGCATCTCCGGCAGCCTGGTCAACAGCGCCTCCTGGATCAACCAGTACCTGGGCTACACCGGCTACCCGGAGATCCGCGCCGCGCTCATCCACGCCGCCAAGGACCCCGAGGTCAAGGCCATCACCCTGGACATCAAGTCCGGTGGCGGCGCCGTCTCCGGTGTCTCGGACACCAGCGACCTGATCCGCATGATCGACAAGAAGGTCAAGCCGGTCTACGCCTACTCGGACGGCATGATCGCCTCGGCCGCCTACTGGCTCGGCTCGTCGGCCCGCAGCTTGAGCGTTGGCAAGGTCACCGAGGTCGGCTCCATCGGTGTGCTGCTCGTCCACAAGGAGATGAGCAAGTACATGGAGAAGGAGGGCATCACCGCCACGGTGCTGCGCGCCGGCAAGTACAAGGCCATGGGCAACCCCTACGAGGCGCTGTCCGACAGCGCCCGCGAGCAGATCCAGGGCCAGCTTGACCAGATGTACACCATGTTCGTCGAGCACGTGGCCGATGCCCGGGGCGTCACCTACGCCGTGGCCGACCAGAAGATGGCCCAGGGCCGGATCTTCATCGGGCAGGCCGCCGTGGACGTTGGCCTGGCCGACAAGCAGGAGTCTTTCGACGCCTTCCTCACTGGCATTCAGCGGGGGATTGACGCCAAGAAGTCGCAACCCAAGTATGGCGCCAACCTTTCTCAAGGACAACAAATGCCCAAGAACGCACTGACCGAACAGGAAATCGCCGCGATGGCTGCCGGTGCAGGCGCTGCCGCTGAGCAGACCCCTGCTGCGGCTGCTGCCGAAACCACCACGACCGCGGATGCGGGCGCCGACGCTGGCGCTGCGCCGGCTGCTGGTGCCGACGCTGGCGCTGCACCGGCCGAGCCGGCCGCCCCGGCTGCCGCCGCCCACAACACCGCCAGCGCCGCTGTGGACCTCCTGAAGGAGCAGCTGCGGGAGGCCAACGACCGCGTTCTGGCGCTCAGCGTGGAGCTCACCGGCCTGAAGAATGCCGCCTCGACCGCCGAGGCCACGATCTCCGGCCTGACCGCCACCCTGGAAAAGATGCAGCCGATCGTGGTGAGCGCTGTGAACAACATGCGCGTGGCCCTCGGCGGCTCCGCCATCGTCGCCGGCCTGACCGGTGAGGCCCTGCTGGCCGAACACGCCAGCGCGCACGCCCAGTTCGTGCAGAAGTTCAAGGTGGGAGGTGTGTCGTCTGCGACGGCTGCCGACGCCGGCAAGGGTGGCCAGAAGAACGTGTCCCACGACTCGTTCCGCAAGGCCCGTATCGACGCAACTCGTACCAAGTAATCGAAGGAGCTCACCATGGCCAAGTTTCAGATGGGGGTGACGATCAACCCCTTCCACATCAACAAGACCGCCCGGGTCGCTGACGGCACTGGCGCCGGCAACCAGCTTGGCCGCGTCGACAACGGCAAGCTGGTCAAGCTGATCGCCGACAGCCAGTACGGCCTGTGCGCCGCTGGCAACGAGATCGAAGGCGTGCTGGATGTGGCCGACGACCTGGCACCCCAGGACGGCTTCAACCTTGGCTCCGTGCGCGACGCCATCGGCACCCGCCTGGAAGTCACCCTGGACGGCCTGCAGGCCACCCCGGGCACCGGCACCGTCGCCGTGGGCGACTACGTGGTGGCCGGCACCGCGACCGCGCGTGGCACCGCCTTGAGCGTGCCCCCGAAGGTGTGCAAGGCCACCAACGCCGGCAACACCCTGGTCTACAAGTGGCGTGTGATGTCCCTCAAGACCAACGGCAACGTGGGTTCGGTGGCCATCATCGAGCGCGTCGCCTGATTCACCCCCGCAACTGCTGACAAGGAGAACCAAAAGTGGCAGACCAACTGATTGTCGTCGATGCGCGGGGTGACAAGACCCCCGTCGACGTGAGCGTCGATACCTACCGCCGTGCGGCCGAAGCCGGCGCCAGCCTGGGGCAGTTCCTGTCCCAGCAAGTGCCGGTCAACGCCGAGCGCGATGGCACGGTGATGCAGCAGCTCATGGAGCAGTGCGGCATCTTCACCAAGGCCAACAAGGAATTCGGCATTCGCGCCTCCACCATGGAGGAAGTGCTGGCCCCCAAGGAGGCCAACAACGGCTCGGTGATCACCCGCGACGGCATCCCCGCCTCGCGCATCCTGTTCCCCGCCGTGATCCTCGACATCATCGAGGACAAGCTGGCCGTCGACTACTCGACCAACCCCAACGCCCTGAGCCAGATGGTGGCCGTGGACGACAGCATCCAGGGCGACCGCTGGGAGCGCCCGGTGCTGAACTTCAGCAAGCCTGAAGCCGCCCGCAGCGCGCCGGTGAGCCAGCTCTCGCTGCCCAACGCGATGCTGACCATCACCGCCTCGGACAAGTCGATGCGTATCCCCAGCTGGGCGATCGGCATGGAGATCTCCGAGCAGGCCCTGCGCAGCACCACCATCGACCTGGTCGGCCTTGCTGTGGCCCGCCAAGCCGCCGTGGAGGGCAACGAGCGCGCCAACGGCTACATCATGTCGCTGCTCAACGGCGACACCGACCTGGCCATGGCCGCCCTGAGCTCCTTCTCGGGCAAGGTGCAGACCGCGGCATCCCTGGACTCCGCCGCCACCACCGGCTTGACCCAGAAGGCCTGGCTGAAGTGGCTGTCGCAGCGCTCCAACAAGCGCACCATCACCACCGTGGTCACCGACCTGGAAGGTGCGATGGCCATCGAGGGTCGCGTTGGCAAGCCTACCAACCAGAACGACAACCCGAACAGCCAGCGCATCGACACCCTGTCGACGGTGATCAACCCGAAGTGGCCCGCCAACGTGCGCGTGTTCCTGACCGACGACCCGAACTGGCCTGCCAAGACCATCATGGGCGTGGACACCCGCTACGGCATCCACCGCGTGACCTCCCTGACCGCCCAGTACAGCGCCATCGAGCAGTTCGTGCTGAAGCGCTCCACTGCCATGCGCGTGGACAAGGGCGAGCTGGTGTACCGCCTCTTTGACGAGGCCTTCGAGGTCCTGACCTTCGCCTGATAGGTCAGCCGAGCCGGGGGCGGAACAGCGGAAGCGTTCCGCCCCTTTTTCAATCCCCAGGAGCCATCATGTCCGACACCCCTGCCGACAACACCACCCAGACCGCCGAGAACACCGGCACCGAGAACACCGGCGCCGAGCAGACCTCGACCTCGACCTCCACCGAGGCCAAGCCCAAGAAGGGCGAGTCCAAGTCCGCCAAGGCCGCCAAAGACAACCGCGAGTGGATCGTGGCCGTGCACGGCCGCATGCTCCACCTGCACACCAACGTGTGGTTCGATGCTGACCCCAAGCGCCACGAGGTCGACGACTTCGTGAAGGCGCAGCTGGAGGCCGGCAAGCTGGCCATCTACACCGAGTAAGTTTCTCGCAGGGCTTACCGGATGTCTCTGACCACCTACTGCCGCTACGACGAAGTGCGCGCCGCCCTGGGCGTCAACGCCACCGAGCTGGCGGACACAGTGCTTGCCCTCCCGGTCTACGAGATGGGCTTGGTTCGTGAGCTGAATCGGCTCTCCACGTCACTGAATCCGGCTTTTTCCACCATCGCGAGAAAGCGCGATACCGACCGCACTGATCAGGAGCGGGCCCTCTTTGCGGCCGTCTCCCTGTTCGCCGTGTATGCGGTGGCCAGCCAGGTCGGTGTCTCGCTCCCCAACTTCGCCCCGCGAAGTGTCAGCGACGGCAAGGCCTCGCTGACCCGATTCTCTGGCGAGCCCTTCGAGCGCGTGCTTGAGCGGGTTGACGCCTACAAGACCGACTACCGGGCGGCCCTTGTTGAGGCCTTCGGGGCCTTCCAGGGCGGCTCCACCCAGGTCAGCCGCATGCCCACGATGGCGGTGGCTTCGCCGCGGGCTACCGACCCGGTGACTGGCTCATGATGTCCCTTGCCCAGGTGTCCGCGTTCTTCGACCGGATGCCCGTCTACGACCCCAACACCGGCGAGGTGTTGTTCTACGGGCAGGTGGACCCCTACGACGACTCCAAGCGCGACGCTGGCGCGGCCTACCGGCGCGTGCTCTCCGTGGCGCCCGGCACGCCCATCCCAGCCCATCGCGCGCTGCGCCTGCTCGGTGCCGAGTGGCTGGCCGGCAACATGGAACCCGATGGCCTGGCCGAGCTGCACCGCCAGAAGTACGTGATCCAGCCCGCACACGCGTGCACGGTGACCACGCTCTCGGGCTACCTGGCCGGCTCCACTCCCTCGGCGACCTGGGCCGGCGTGGAGTGGTTCAAGGACGGCAAAGAGGTGAGCGAGTCGTCGGAGATGTTCGCCCTCTACAACGGCTACTTCGGCGAGGGCCTGGGCCCCGCCATTGGCAGCGTCGTGCAGGCCGGCAGCCAGGTGTTCCTGGTGCGAAGCCTGCGCCGCATGCCGGCCGGCTTCGACGTGGCTGTGCTGGCCGAGCAGCAGAGCCGGGTGTCACAGGCCAACCTGGTGCGCCGAGTTTTCGTGCCCCAGACGGGTGGCATGACCAGCTCGGCGCCGGTGCAGGTGCCAGCGCTGCGCATGCGCTGGCAGGACCTGTTCGAGTACACGGTGCCAGACCCAGAGCGCCACCGCCCAGGGGATGAGACGCTTGTGCTCCCGGCAGCCACCCAGGTCGCCAACGCCGACCGCATCGAGCTGGAGGGGCAGGCCTGGAGCGTGCTTGACGTGGCTGCAGTCTACGGGGTCAAGGCCTGCCACGTGCGGAGGGCCTGATGGGCTTCGCGCGCAACGTCTTCAAGCTCAACATGGGCGTTGAGCTGGCCATGCAGAAGGTCCGAGAGATGGGGGCCGACGAGTACCGCTCTTTTGTGTGGGCGGTGTTCTTGCGCATCCTGAACGAGACGCCACAGTACAGCGGCAAGGCCGTGGCCAACTGGAACATCAGTCTCAACTCGCCCAACTTCAACTTCGACCCCAACCTCGGGGACGATGTCGACCTGTTCGATGACCCGCGCCAGCGCGGAGATCGGCGCTGGATTCAGGTGGCCATCCGCCGCAACCAGCCCATCGTTTGGGGTTCTGGGGGCGGACCGCGCCTGGGCAAGGGCAAGGGCGGCCTGACCTACAAGGACAAGGTCTACATCTGCAACGGGGTGATGGGCGACGATGACGAGGGCCGGGCGGTCGAGGCCTACATGGAGGCGCTGCAGGACCCGGGCTATGCGGCCCGCAAGCTGCGCCAGGTGAACAAGCCCTACGAGATCGCCCAGGAGTCGGTGATCGTGGTGGCCACCCAGACACTCAGCAAGGGCATCAGCCTGCCGCGAATGAGCGGGGAGGATTGGAGATGAGCGAATCTGTTTTCCGGGGGGCGGCCTACACGTTGCTCAACGACTTCGCCGTGGTGCAAGACGTGCCCATCTTCTTCGAGAACGGGCCCGAGCCTGACCTTGACGCGGTGGCCAACACCTGGCTCGACGTTGAGCTCAGCTTCGGCGAGGCCAGCTCGGTCACGCTGGGCGCCCGGCCGCGCGGCAGGCAGACCGGCTTCCTGATCGTGCGGGTGTTTGCCCGGCAGGGCACCGGCACCCTTGACCAGGACGTTTTGACCGAGGCCCTCGTTGAGCTGCTGCGGCCGCAGCACCTTGGCGGCGCCACCCTGGAGTTCCCAAAGCGCCTGGCTGGTGTTGCCCTGAAGGGCTGGAGCAAGGCCGGCTTGATGGTTCCGTTCCGCCTGGACAAGGCGTAGCAGGGGGGATTGTTTTTCCGAGCTGGTCTAGGCCAGTGTAGTCGGCAACTTACCGACCAACTCGGAGATTTCCCATGCCTTTTGCTTCCAGCGCCTTCGGCCAACTTCGGTATATCCCCGAGTCGGTTTACAACCAGATCCCGGGCTCGGGCAACGCAATCAACCTGCGGATGACCTCGCCCACGGCCAAGGCTGCGGTGGCCACCACCAAGTCGGAGGAAATCCGCCCCGACCGCCTCTCCACCGGCCAGACCCGCACCGACCTGAACATCGACGGCGGCTTCAACTTCGAGCTCTCGGGCAAGGAGTACGACCCGTTCCTGGAAGGTGTGCTGTTCAGCTCGTACACCCACTACGGCACCAACGGCCTGGGTACGACCTTCAGCCTGACCACGGCAGCCAACTCCCTGACCGCTGCCGCCGCGCCCACCACGACCTCGGCCTTCACCAACCTGACCGCCGGTTCCTGGATCAAGGTGGTGCCCCCGGCCGGTGCCTCCGCCGCCATCAAGGAATACTTCAACGACAAGTGGTTCAAGGTGGCCAGCACCACGTCCACCGTGATCACCCTTGACGCCAGCACCCCGATCTCGGGTGCCGGCCTTGGCATCGCCGCGGTGGCCGGCTACGCCATCAGCCAGTCGGTGGTCTCCAACGGCGCGACCCCCAAGTCCTTCGCCATGGAGTACCTGCTGACCGACATCAGCACCGTGTTCACCTTCACCGGCATGCGCCCCAACACGCTGGAGCTGAGCATGGAGGTGGGCTCGATCATCACCGGCTCCTTCGGCTTCCTCGGCGGTGGCCACACCGTGCAGAACACCACCCTGCTGCCCGGCTCGCCCGTGGCCTCGCAGTCGCTGGAGGTGATGAACTCCGTGACCGACGTGGGCTGCATCTACGAGGCCGGCACCAACATCCTGGGCAGCGGCACCAGCTTCATCAAGTCGGTGAAGCTCAACATCTCCAACAACGCCCGCGGCCAGAAGGCGGTGGGCGTGTTCGGCAACGCCGGTGTCGGCTTCGGCGAACTGGAGATCGGCGGCACCCTGGAGATGTACGTCGAGAACAAGACCTACTACGAGAAGTGGCTGCAGGGCGCGACCACCAGCCTTGCCCTGGGCATGGCTGACGCCGCGGGCAACGGCTACCTCATCGAGCTGGACAAGGTCCAGTTCAACGAGGGTGGCCTGAACGCTGGCGGCCGCAACGACGACGTGATGCTGAGCCTGCCGTTCTCGGCTTTCTACAACGCAGCGACCAACCGCGGCATTCGCATCACCCGCGCGATCGCAGCCTGATGAATCCGGGGGCCTGACCCCCAGATAGGCCAGCCCGCCCGGGCTGGCCTCAACGCCCTGAGAAGAAGAACAACATGGACATTTTTGCCACCTACGCCACCGACGAAACCGCTGAAGTCGAGGGCACCTGGTTCCCCCTGTCGAAGACGGCCTCCGTGAAGGTGGCCCGCAACGGCAACGACAAGTTCCGCGCCGCTCTGCGCAAGGCCATGGAGAAGAACGCCCCGGCCATGGAGGCCAACGACGCCGAAGCCGACCTGCTGGCCGAGAACATCATGGTTGACCTGATGGCCGACCACATCCTGGTCGACTGGAAGGGCCTGCAGTTCAAGGGCAAGGACGTGGCCTACAGCCCCGAGATGGCCCGCACCATGCTGCGCGTGAAGGACTTCCGCAAGAAGATCACCGAGCTGAGCGAGCGCTTCGAGGCCTTCAAGGTCAAGGCTGAGGAAGCCCAGGGAAACGCCTAAAGGCGGTCGTTGAGTGGGAGCTCCAGTGGGGCCCCCACTTAAAGGCCCTGCAGGCCAGGGCACGGGCCACTGGCAAGACACCGGCGCCCCTCATCAGCCGGCCTCGCCTGAAGATCCAGGACGAGGACTACCACAAGGCTTTCTGGAGCCTTGACTCCAGCAGGACCATGGGCCACAGCGCGCCAGACCCCATCACGGTGGAGTCTGTGCTTGCGTACTGCGAACTGACGGGGATTGCGTCTCCAACGGACAGGGCCAAGTATCTGCGGATCACCCAGATGCTTGACCGGGTCTACCGGGAGCACTGGCTCTCCAAGCAGCCAAAGACCTGAGCGTGTCTGACCTCAACGTAGAACTCGACGGCGGCCCATTTGAAAAGGCCATGCGCCCGATCCTTGAGTCCCTCAAGGAGTTTCGGGCGCTCGTCGTTCAGCTCGACAACAGTCCTACGGGCCGGCTCTCCAAGGAGATGCAGACCCTGAAGACCACTGCGGTGGGCGCCCTCACGGAGATGGAGCGCGCCTTCCAGGGGTTGCCGAAGGCCTTGGAGAAGGAGATCAAGGCGGCCGGCGCGGCGGGCAAGAAGGCCGCCAAGCAGGCGGGCAAGGATGTGGGCGAGGAAATGGTGGACGAGGCGGTCATGACCGTTCGCTCCAACCGCCAGAAGCTGCAGGCCGAGTACGAGAAGGCCATCGCGTCCGGGCGCAAGTACACGGGGCCGGAACTGCTTGGCCTGCGCCAGGCCGGCGTGTCCCTGTTCCCAGACGACAAGACCACCCTGACGGGCTACTCCGACGCCAGCAAGGGCTCCTCCAACGTCCTGGCCAGCTTGCGCGCGCAGGAGCAGCAGATCAAGAAGGCGGCCGACCTCAACGCCGCAGCCACGGCGGCTGCTCTGCGCCAGGAGCAGGCCGACGCCAACCGCACCTACCAGTTCCGCAACAACTACATCAAGAGCCTGGAGAAGCAGGAGACTGATCGCCAGGCTCTGGTGAGCCGCGCCAGCAAGGGCCTGATCAAGCTGCAGAGCCAGCTATCCGAGCAGTCCCTGAAGGAGGCTCAGAAGGACGCGGACCGGACCTTCCGGTTCAATACCAACTGGGCCAACGCCAAGGCGAAGGAGGAGTCCGAGCGCGCTAACCTCGTGCAGCGGGCGGGCAAGGGCCTGGCGGCTCTGAGGGCCAAGCTGGCCGACGAGGACCTTGCGCAGCAGCAGAAGGCGGCCGAGAAGGCCTTCTCGTTCCAGCGTGGCGTACTGAAGGTTCAGGATGACCTGGCCAAGGCCCAGCTGGATTCGGTGGCCAAGCGCGCCAAGTTCCAGGTCCTTTTGGCCACGGCCAACGCTGAAGGCGATTACAGCCGGATCACGGGCGCCCGTGCGGGCACCGTGGTCAGCTTGGCCGGGGCAGACCAGACCAACAGCCAGGCCCAGCAGATGCTGGCCGCCGCGGCCGCTGCAGGCCGTGGCCAGGTGGCCCGTGCCTCGGCCGCGCCGGATGGCGCCTTCAGTGTGCTGGGGGGCGCCAACGCTGGCCGCTTCGTCAGCCCTGAGAGCGCTGAGAAGATGCGCCAGGCCCAGCTCGGCCTGACCAAGGCGCAAGAGAACCTGAACGACGTAATGCGCAGCGGGCACTCGGCTGCGCGCGGCCTTGCCTCGGGCTTCAATGCCATGTGGCTGACCTGGGGCCAGCTCGGACCACTGCTTGCCGGTGCCGCCATCTCCAACTCATTCACCCAGGCCATCAAGCAGGGCGCTGAGTTCGAGCAGCGGCTGGCGGCCATTCGCTACCTGGGCGGCGAGTCCGCCCAGTCGGTGGGGCAGCTCGCCCAGGAGGCGCTGCAGCTTTCCCGAGAAGGCCCGGTTGGTCCCGTTGAGGTGGCTACCGCGCTCAAGACCCTGTCGCTGGCTGGCCTGAACGCTCGTGAACAGCTGGCGGCCATCAAGCCGACGCTGAACTTTGCCATCGCCGGTGAGCTCCCGCTGGAGAAGGCGGCCGAGAGCCTGGTGTCCATCTCCAGCGCCTTTGGGTACACGGCCGAGGGTTTCGGCTCTGTTGGAGACGTGATCTCCAAGGCCGCGGCCATCTCCATGTCGTCGGTCGAGTCGATGACGGAGTCCTTCCGCCAGGCATCGACCGTGGCGCAGCAGTACGGCGTGACCGTCGAGGACGCGGCCACCTCGCTGGCCCTGCTGAGCCAGGTGGGTATCCGTGGCAGCGCGGCCGGTACGGCCATGCGCAATATGTACAACGAGCTGATGGGCACGTCCAAGCGCGCCCGGAAGGTTCTGGAGGAGACCCTCAAGGTCGACGTGATCGACAACGGGACCAAGGCCATGAGGCCCCTGTTGGACATCATGCAGGACATGGCCGGCGCCCTGTCCAAGATGGACTTCGAGTCCCAGCAGAAAGCTCTGCAGGCCCTGGGCAACGAGCGGGGCCTGAAGGCGCTGTCGGCCAACCTGATGGCGTTCAACCAGCAGGCAAAGGAGGCGGGCAAAGACCTGCCCAACCGCCTGGCGGAGATCCGCAGGCAGCTTGAGGATGCGCCCGGCTTCGCTGCCAAGGCCGCCATCGGCATGGGCCTCACGACCAAGAACCAGATCGCTGGTGTGTTCGCGTCCCTGCAGGCTGCACTGGTGGAGTCGTTTGGCGCGATCAGCCCGGTGGTGCAGTCCACTGCAACCCAGCTGCGCCAGATGTTCAACTCGAATGAGTTCCGCAGCGCGATCTCAAGCATGATCAGCGGCGTGGCCCAGCTCACCCAGTTCCTGGTCGAGCACTCGAAAGAGATCCTCGCGGTCATCACCGGCTACGTGGCGGCCAAGGCCGCACTGCTTGCCGTGTCCCTGGTCACTCCGCTCGTGACTGCCGCCATGTCAGCAGCCACGGCCGCCATGGCCCTGGCAACCGCTGGGGCCGGAGCCCTGAGTATCTCCCTGCGCGGGGTCCTGGTGAGCATGGGGCCGATCGGAGCGTTGCTGGCTGTGGCCGGCACTGCCTGGATGATCTTTGGCAACCGCACCAAGAAGGCCACGGACGAGGCCACCTTCGCCATCGACACCCACTTCAACGCGACGGTCGAGGGCCTGGACAAGGAGATCGAGCGCCTGAAGAAGGAGCGCAAGGCGCTGGAGGACAACCTTGCGGGTAAGGTCGCCGACCGCACCGTTGAGGCTTCCCTGGCCGAGGACAGGTTGCGTGACCTGCATCGAGAGGAGATCGCCCAGAAGCGGGTGGCTCACGCTGCGCTGCAGGCCAGCAATGCCCGTATTCGGGACAACATCAGGACCAAGGGCGGTCCAGGCGCCGCTGCTGTCCTGAAGGAGCTCGATGACCAGGAGGCCAGGTCGGCGGCTGACATCGGGGCTACAGTGACTCGTGCCTACGAGAAGGAGAAGAAGCTCAGCGACCGCTTCCGGGAGGCGTTCGCCCTCGCCAAGGAGAATGCCCGGCTGGCCGCCGAGGTCGCCGCGAAGAACCGGCCAATCCCGGACGGGCCTGAGAAGTACAACCCAGACGAGCTTTCCGGTGGCCGAGGTGGCAACCCGTTCCGCACCCCGAACCGGGAGTTCGACAACTTCCTCAAGACCCTCAAGGTGGCCGAGGACGCTGCGGGCATGCGTGCAAAGGACGAGGAGTCCCAGGCCAAGCTGTCCCTGGCCAAGCGCCTGATCACCGCCGAGGAGTTCGAGAACCAGCGGGACCAGATCGCCCTGAACCACCTCAACGACCGCCGGGCACTGCTTGAACTTGAGGTGGTCATGAGCGAGCAGCAGCAGGACAAGCTGCGGGCCGCCTACGAGAAGGCCAAGGCGGCTGACCCCAAGTCGGTGACCTCGCAGGATCTCGACAACGAGCTTCAGGGTGTGGCTGCCCGGATCGCCGAATCCCGCCAGCAGCTTGACCAGCTCAAGGCCGATCAGGTCAACGCGGTGCGCGAGGCTGAGATTCGGAAGATGAAGCCCCTGAACGCGCAGCTGGACGAGATGGACAAGTTCCTCAAGACCCAGGGCGACGCGCTGACCTACGACCTTGAGCGTGCCGATGCGGCGCTGAAGTCGGCCTCCATGACCGAGCGCGAGGCCGCCATCGAGCAGGCCCGACTGAGCACCCTGATCGCCTTCAAGAAAGAGGAGGCGAAGTTGGAGCGCGAGATCGCGCTGTACAAGAAGAATGGGGGCACGGACGCCGACGTCATCAGGAACGCGGAGGACAACCTGACCAAGCTGCGCGGCCAGGCCCAGGGCGCCCAGGACGAGGCGGGGAAGAAGGCCGGCACGATCTTCGACAAGCAGACCATGGCTGCGAACGTCAACGACCTGAAAAAGAGCCTGGCCCAGGGGCTGATGGAGGCAGGTCAGGACGGCGGCAAGTCCCTGGTCAACAC
>Ga0255128_1000563_pt1 | contig 17267 bp, 11 predicted proteins | sample Law_Miss_RepC_8d_FD_188562 | JGI IMG/M metagenome (GOLD analysis project Ga0255128, IMG submission 188562) | Freshwater microbial communities from St. Lawrence River, New York, United States - Law_Miss_RepC_8d | ecosystem: Environmental > Aquatic > Freshwater > River | place: USA: New York... | reverse complement strand
CCTGCGGCTTGGGGAGAAAATCTCTAACCCATTCCAAAGACGTTACCATGGATTGATTGCCTGCGGTCAGCGGAGATATTGCATTTCCTGCATTGCGTAACCATTTCAATACACGCACCGATTCGGCTTTGAAACCCGCTTTGTGTCGCTTGCTCAATTCGATGCCATCGCATTGTAATTCAAAAACTTCACTTACAGTTACGCTGCGGATTGGACCTATTCGTTCACCCAAGTTGTCAGTAATCCAATCCAGCAACACTAGCTCATCATCCAAACCCTGTAACCAACCCCCCATACCGTCTTCGCCCAATATGGCCCGTAGACAACTGGTGTACCCTTCCTCTTTATAAAGCCCAAAAGTGAGTTCATATTGCGTATTCATTCGGTCTATCGGACGAACATAAAGTAAGATTGCATTCACAGTTATTGAGGTCGTTTCTTTTAGGTCTCGCAGCGATGAGATTTTCCCTAGCCCGTATTTCGATATCAATGTGGCGCTGCTCCTGCCAGATAACAGCGACATAAATAATCGTCGTTCCTCTACCTCCATTGCCGATAAGAGAAACAGAAACCACTCCTTGCGTTCGGAATCTGTCCAAGTATCCCATCGCTCAAAACCATGCTGCAAAACCATCGCAGTAATCCCTCCTGTGGGTGTCCCCATCAATAGCGCCAACGCTTCGTTCAAGGATCCCGCAAATCGTTGACATTCAATGAACAACCATGCAGAAATTCCTGTTCGTTCCAAAATCCAACCCTTCATTGTATTTACACTAACTTTGATTGGAAAGATCAAATTGCCTCCCTCATCGAGAAAGGCATCACACCAAACTGGACGGTTTAATCGATTGGATTGATTCATGGATTTCATTCCCCCTGCATTTCTAACATTCCCTTTTCAACCACATCTGCATTTAATTGATGAGTTTCACGCAAATAGCGCGATAAAATTTCACTGAAACCATGGGTAACATGTACGTGTTCTGCGCCCGTGGCCAAAACGGCTTCCAACAACTGCGGCCAATCCGCGTGGTCACTCAAAACAAACCCCCGGTCTACACCGCCCCAATCTCCCGATTTACTCACGGCCATCCAACCGCTGCAATTGGCCAATGAATACCTACCCAACGGCGAAATCCAGGAAGATCGCAAGGCATTTGGCGGACAAACAATCAAACTTTCCTCTGTTCTAATCCCCCGATCTTGGAGCGATGCCAATCCTCCTGACGCATCCTTCCATTCACCAAAATCAAAACCACTTTCTTGCAAGGCAATATTGGACGCCGCAATGGCACCGTGACAAACAACGGCCCCCACCGATCGATCCAAGTATTTTAATATTCGCTGCGCCTTTCCCAATGAATATCCCAGCAATACCGAAGGCTTGCCCGCAGACGCATTCTCCCGCCACCAGGCATTGATATCGTCAAATACAGTCTGTTGATCCCGCCATTGAAAGATGGGTAAACCAAAAGTGCTCTCGGTAACAAAATGATGGCATCGAACAGCTTCAAATGCTGGTGTAAGCCCATCGCCCACGGTCTTGTAATCACCGCTAATCACCCATACCTCGCCCTTGTAAATCAAACGCACCTGAGCGCTGCCCGGTACATGTCCTGCCGGAAACAAGGTTATTTCCACCCCATTCATCCACACCGATTCTCCATAAGCCATGGACTGCACTGAAATTCGCTGTCCAAGTCGTAGTTTTAAAATATTCACCGATTGTGTGTGACACAAATAGTGCTGCATACCCGGACGTGCGTGATCACTGTGAGCATGGGTAACCAAGGCTTTGGATACTTTTCGCAGCGGATCGATGTACAAATCGGCCTGCGCACAGTAAAATCCCAAAGGAGTAAAGGTCACCAATGCCATCCCCCCAAATTTCCCCTTTTTTGCGGGATAATGGGAGAAAAGTTTCGTTGAAATCAAGTGTAAAACAGATGCAGATTCAAGGGGTTATGGGTAAAAAAGAGTTAATTTGCGACAATAATTCTATGAAAAAACGCATTTTAAGTTTGGCCTTGGCCTTTTCAGCATTATTCCAGCTGCGGGCCGATGAAGGCATGTGGCCGCTCACGTTGCTGCAAAAGATCCAAGATCCCATGCAAGCCCGCGGATTGAAATTGTCTGCCGAAGACATCTACTCCATCAACCAAGCCTCTGTGAAAGACGCCATCGTTCGTTTGATGACGAAGCAAGGCCGCATGTTCTGTACCGGAGAAGTAATCTCCAAACAAGGACTGTTTCTCACGAACCACCACTGTGGTTACGGAGCCATTCAAGAACTTTCTACCAACCAAGACAACATCCTGAAAAATGGTTTCTGGGCCGCCAACCAACAAGCTGAGCGCCCCGCCAATTTCAACATCGGTCTTTTGCGTAAAATTGAAGACGTAACCAGCCAAGTGTTGGCCGGTATCGCCATCAACCAAGATGAAGCCGCTCGCGCCAAAGCCGTAGCTGCGCAAATCGCCAAAACCAAAGAAGCGGTTGTAGCTGCCCTTGGCGAAGAACGCAACAACTACGTAGTAGAAATCTCCTCGTTCTACAACGGCAACCAGTTCCTTGCGATGTTCTACGAAGTATACCGCGACATCCGCCTAGTGGGTACACCCCCAGAAAGTGTAGGTAAATTTGGTGGTGAAACCGACAACTGGCGTTGGCCCCGTCATACTTGCGATTTCAGCATGTTCCGCATCTACGCTAACCCTGTTAACAAACCCGCTGATTTCAACCCTGCCAACAAACCCTTCGCACCCGCCCATCACCTGCCCATCAACATCGGTGGCATGAAAGAAGGCGATTATGCCATGATCATGGGTTACCCAGGTCGTACCACCCGCTACACTTACAGCGAAGGCATCAAATACCTGGCAAGCAAAGAACGTCCCATGCGCGTAGCATTGCGTCGCGACATCATGGATGTGTACGAAAACTACATGAAGCAAGACGAATCTGTACGATTGATGTATTCGGATCGTTTGGCCGGTATCGGTAACTATTGGAACAAATTCAACGGTGAAGCCCATGATTTGGCCAAGCCCGATGGCTTATACGAAACCCGCAAAAATGCCGAGTTGGCGTTCGAGCGTTGGGTGCGTGAAAACAAAAAAACCGACGTTTACGGTGACGTAACTTCACTTTACGATGAAGCCTACCGCGAACTATACACCTACGGTTTGTACCCCGTGTACTTGCAAGACGGTATCGCCAACAGCCAGCCCATGAGCTTCGCCATGTCGTTCAAAGGTTTGGCCGATGCACTGAAAGCCAACCCCAAAGACACCGCCATGTCGCGCGCGATGTTGCGTGGCATCGATGAGATGTACAAAGAATTCTACCCAACCATCGAAAAAGAAGTGTTGGCCGTGGTATTGAAACACATCTACGAAGATTTGGATCCCGCCATGTTGCCCGCCGATTTAACCGCGTTGGTAACCAAATACAAGAGAAACTACACCGCCATAGCAGAAGCCATCTTCGCCAAATCCATCTTCACCAGCAAAGAGCGCATGGCCAAATTCTTGGGCAAACCCTCTGCCAGTAAGTTAGACGCCGATGTGTTGTACAAAATCACCAATGGCTACTTGAACAAATTGCGCGTAGACCTGAAACCCGTTTACGATGGCATCAACAGCAAACTCGATCGCGCCAACCGCTTGTTCTTATCAGCCCAGTTGGAAATGTCTGAAGGTTCAATAACATCCAAAGACCTTGGAAATAACCTTGTAGAGTACAGTGTAGTTAGCAAAAAGATCTTGGCCCCCGATGCCAACGGTACCATGCGTTTGACCTACGGAACCGTGAAGGCCTACGACGCCCGTGATGCCGTGAGCTATTCTTATTTCACTACTGCCAAAGGCATTTTGGAAAAATACAAAGCCGCAGATTTTGAGTTCGACGCCCCCCAACAGTTGTTGGCCTTGATTCGCGCCCGCGATTTTGGTCAGTATGCCGATAAAGACGGTGAGTTGCACACTTGCTTTCTGTCAGACAACGACATCACTGGTGGTAACAGCGGAAGTCCTGTAATGAACGCCAAAGGCGAATTGATTGGTACTGCGTTCGATGGCAACTGGGAAGCCATCAGCTCTGATTTCGCGTTCTTGCCAAAAGTTCAGCGCACCATCAGCTTGGATGTTCGCTACACCTTGTTCATCGTAGAAAAATTGGGCGGCGCCAAGCACCTGATCGACGAGATGACCATTGTGAAATAATTCAAACAACCCTCTGTAACATAAAAAAGGGCTTCCTCGCGGAAGCCCTTTTTGTTTGAGCTATTTGTTTCTTAGACTTTACTGTGGGGAGCAACTAACAACACCCACAGCATCCTTGAATCCTTGTTTATTACCGGTTCCTTGAAAACCAACCACCTTTGTTGGATTTCTCTTCCGTCTTATCTTCCGTGCGTGTAAATGGATTTACTACCGCGGGTTCTGTTCTTTCTGTTCTCATTGAATTTGATGCCATTGAAGTACTCGCAACCGAATCGGAGGATTTGCTCGGTGAAGTTTCAATCACCAATGCATCTTTCAATTGCTTTTGCATATTTCCCACCATACTTACAAAAGTCTCCTTCGACGCACGCACTTTAGAAATCGTATAGCAACCCATCAACTGACCTACTATAAACAACGCCATGGAGCGGGCATCGGTTTGATTCTTCAACTCCCCAGCCACACGACCTGTCATAATCGCCCTTTGAATGATTTTCACTTGAACCTCATTCACAGCTTCCAGCTTTTGACGGAATAAATCATCCGAATGACTCATTTCCAAGATCATATTGGTCAATACATCCCCGCGCTTGATGCTGGTTTCTGTGGCTTTGTTTTTCTCCTGCTCCAATACCGCAAGCAAAGCATCAGCAACACCCGATTCGATGTTCGCCAAACTCGCCCATTTTTGCTCGTAATATGGCATCATCACCTCATCAACAACGGCATATCCTAATTCGGCCTTGTTGGGAAAATAGTGGTAAAACGCACCTTTGGTGATTTTCAAACGGGCTATTTCTTTATCCGTACGCAAGGTCTCGAATCCCTTGGATTGAATCGCTTCAAAGCAACGTTGTAAGATCATTTGTCGTGTAGATGTGCTCATAGGGGGAGCAAATATACCAACAAGTTTGTTTAAATGTTAACAAAGTGTGGAAAACACAAAAATTTTTCTTTTGGCCCTGATAATCAACACTTTGGATCACGATAAATCGCTCGAAAAGGGATCAAATCGACCTAAAATCGGGTGATTTTTCCCGAAAATTACGGCGTAAGTCTTCCGTACATTCTTGGGAACGGTATACTCTCACGCACATGCTTCAATTTGCAGACCCAGGTAACCAATCGCTCCAATCCCAAGCCAAACCCAGAATGGGGAACCGAACCGTATTTGCGCAAATCCAAGTACCATTCAAATGCCTCCATAGGCAACTGATGCTCTTCAATTTTCGCCGTGAGCAATGCCAAATCTGTTTCACGCTCTCCACCACCTACAATTTCGCCATAGCCTTCTGGTGCCAACACGTCTACGCCACGGGCAAATCGATCGTCTGTTGGGTTTCTCTTCAAGTAAAACGCCTTCACCTCATGTGGCCAATCGTATACCATCACAGGGCGATCAAACAAGCGCGTCAACACTGTTTCATCAGACCCTCCGAAGTCATTGCCATATTCAAAGTTCTTCGCACTCGCAATCCACTGAGGAATATTCCTCAAGTCCTCTTCTATATCCGCCTTTTCCTGTTTCAGTTGAGTAATCTTGGTTTGATGGAAGTTAATTTCTCCTTTTTTGGTGCCCGGTGCCGCCATCTTCTGCTCACGATCGGCAATTTCTGCATCAATTTGTTGCAGTTTGGCCTCGCACGCAACCAATTCATCTTCCAAACTTTTAATGCTATTTACCCCATTAACATCCTCTTCACCTTTGATAATTCGCACCGCTTGATCGTACGTCATGCGGGGAAAACTACCCAAACTGCTCTTCAATACTGAAGTATCGCGACCGATGGTCTCCAACTCAGCACTGCACTGCGCCAATACCTTTCCAACAACAAACTGCAAAAATCCTTCAATACAATCCATGTTCTGAAAAATATCATAGAATGCCATCTCTGGCTCAATCATCCAAAATTCTGAAAGATGTCGTCTCGTCTTCGATTTTTCAGCGCGGAATGTTGGTCCGAAAGTATAAATCCTACCCATGGCCATGGCCATCGCCTCACCATAAAGCTGTCCGCTCTGACTCAAATAGGCCGTCTCACCATAAAAATCCGTTTCAAACAAAGTGCTGGTACCCTCACACGCGTTGCCCGTAAAAATGGGGGCGTCCATCTGCACAAAACCCTGTCCCTGAAAATATTCATGTATCGCAAAAATGATGGTGTTACGAATGCGCATAATGGCCCACTGACGTGTACTGCGCAACCATAAATGACGCTGATCCATCAAAAACTCAATGCCATGTTCTTTCTTGGCGATGGGATAATTTTCAGAAGTTCCCACTACATCCAATTTTGATACTTGGATTTCAATACCACCCACCTGCTTTTCGTCGGCTTTTACCACACCATGTAACACAACACTGGTTTCCAATGTCAACCCTTGCGCCACCAACAAATAATCCTCATTGGCTGTTTCGGGTGTAACAACACACTGACAAAATCCAGTACCGTCGCGAACGATCACAAAAGCGATGCCTTTGCCTTCGCGCTTATTGGCCACCCAACCGCGTAATATGATTGACTGTCCGATGTGATTTTTTAAATCTTGGATAACCACAGAAGGCGATGATAAATCGGGTTTGCTCATGATAAATGTAGGTTTGTAACTGCTTGTAAAATACGATTAGCACAAAGATAAGAAAAGGGCTTCAAAAAATTTGGCACGATATTTGTTATTTGGCACGAATTTTTTATATTTGTGTTATGGCCCTCAAACAAGAGTTATCGCAGAAGTTTTTACAGAAACTGAGTCCCCAACAGATTCAGTTTATCAAATTGCTGCAACTCAACACCCAAGATTTTGAGGAAAAGGTGAGTCAGGAACTGCTCGACAATCCCGCATTGGAAAATATGGAGGGTGCCGATGATAGTATCGACTTTCGTGCGAATGAGGATCGCCCCGCTGAAACTCGCGCCGAAAAATCGGACGATCCCAAAGAATCCTACGATTCAGACGACCTAAATGTGAACAGCGATTTTGACGAATACAGTCAAGATATCAATGTAGATGAGTTGTTGCGCGCTGGCGGCGATGACGACTATGGCAGTTTTCGTATGGGAGAGGATTACAACAATGAAGAGCAGCGCGACATGCCCATGGCGGCGCAAAGTACTTTCCACGAATATTTGTATGAGCAAGCCAGGGCCATTTTTGAAGATCAGGAATTGGAACTTGTCTATCACCTCATTGGTAGCATTGAAGACGATGGTTATCTCAGGCGTGAATTACGCAGTATTGTCAACGACTTGGCATTCAACGAGAACATCATGACCACAGAGGCTAAGTTGGAGCGATTGTTGATTAAGATTCAAAATTTCGACCCGCCAGGAATTGCTGCCCGCGACCTTCAAGAGTGTTTGTTACTACAGCTTTACAAAAAGGATTACGGCGACAACCCAGCCATTGACATCGCTGAGAAATTACTATCGGAACAGTTTGATGCTTTTACCAAAAAACACTACGATAAAATCAAGAAAAGCCTTAAAATCAACGATGAACAGCTGAAAGCAGCGATGGGTGAAATTTTAAAGTTAAACCCAAAGCCGGGCGAAACAGGCAGCGTAAATGTAAAAACCCAATACATCGTGCCTGATTTTTCAGTGGGCAACGACGATGGTGTTTTACAAGTTCGCTTGAATGGTCGAAACGCACCCGAACTTCGCCTAAGCGCTTCTTATGTGGAAACGTTAAAAGCCTATGAATCGAGTGCGCACAAAGAAAAACAATTGCGTGATGCTGTTCAATACATCAAACAAAAGGTAGACGGGGCAAAATGGTTTATAGATAGCGTTAAACAACGCCAAAACACCCTAATGAAGACCATGAAGGCCATCGTTCAGCGACAAAGTGAATTCTTCATTGAAGGCGGTGATGAAACAAAACTCAAGCCCATGATTTTGAAGGATATTGCCACTCAAGTAGAACTTGACATCTCTACAATCTCTAGGGTAGCAAACAGCAAATATGTGGAAACTGATTTTGGTATTTTTCCCTTAAAATATTTCTTTTCCGAGGGATTGACCAACGAAGAAGGTGAAGAAGTAAGCAATCGTGAAATCAAGAAAATCTTGAGTGACGCCATCGGACAAGAGGACAAAGTAAAGCCCCTCACCGATGAAGCCTTGATGGACCTGCTCAAAGAAAAAGGCTACAACATCGCAAGACGCACCGTAGCCAAATACCGCGAACAACTCGGTATTCCGGTAGCTAGACTACGAAAAGAGCTCTAAATTCTCACTTGTATTGATTTGAACACCAATTTGGCAACAATCAATATCCAACCGCTAACAATTCCGTGCGATTTTAGAATCGACAAATCCTCCTGATTGTGCTGTACTAGCGCTTTGATGCCTGCTGTACTTGCCCCACCTTGTTGCATTCTTACCATTTCTTGAGGGATATATTTGTACTTGCATCGATGAATACAAAACGCGCGCAACAACCAATCAAAGTCTGCACTGATTCTATATTGCTGATTAAACATACCCACCTGTTGAAAAAATGATCGGTTCACATAAACGGTTGGATGCGCCGGCTGCAGAGCAAATCGCATCATCCATGGCCTAAAAAAATTACTCCTATATCGCCGAGTAACTTTGTCAATGTCATTCGGACGAAAAAAAGTCAAATCGCCATAAACCAAATCAACACCAACCGCATCGGAGAAGCCAGAAACAATGTTGTCGATTACGTTGCAATGCGCAAAAAAATCATCAGAGTGTAAGAACCCAATAACATCACCTGATGCCAACGTAACGCCTTTATTAAGTGCGTCATAAATACCATGGTCTTTTTCTGAAACAAATACATCTATTCCATTTTTAAACGACGCAAGCGCATCCAAAGTTCCATCATTGCTCCCACCGTCTATAATTATATATTCAATATTTGGGTAGGACTGAGCCAACACACTCTCCACGCACCGCGAAATTGTGTTTTTCCTATTAAAAACGGCCGTAATTATGGAGACTTTCACCAATTAGTTATTTATATTAATTTGGTTATTCTTGATCCAATGGCCCAATGTAGAAAGTAACCACGCCTTGTGCCATTTTTCATTCGTAGGCCCTCGTTGAAACGCTCGCAAATCCTGAACAGCGTGACATAGTTCTGGAATATTAGAAACCACTTCTAATCCTTCATTTACAACACCCTTCAACTCATTGTTAACCCATTGCTTCCAAGGAAATACAAAACCCATCTTTTCTCGATCCCAAACCTCTCTCGGCAAATCGTCACCAAGGGCATCAATCAACAGTTTTTTGCCTGGCTTCAATGGCTTTAAATGGTCGGGTAATGACATGACGAATTCTGTCAACGTATGATCAAGAAATGGTACCCTTACCTCTAGCGAATGAGCCATACTCATTTGATCTGCATCCCTCAAGAGGACCGGTTTCATGTATTTCTCAAATTCTTCATTTCCAACCCACGCGGTCAACTGTCCTGTTTTTATGGGAATTCCCCAAGAAAAATCCGTATTCGAAACAATGCCCAGTTTTGCTAATTCAGCATCCGAATAAAAATGCCTAAATAACTCGTATACATTGGATTCGTCAATTTTTTTTAGATTTATGAGCTCATGAATTTTGCCTTTTACAGGTATACTCTTTTTCATGCTACTCGGAATTTGTTCCCATAGCTGTAAAATACCTGTTTTGCGCAGTCGGTTTACTTGCTGAATCCGGTTAAAAACGCCATAGCCTCCAAAAACCTCATCACCACCTAGCCCGCTCAGAGCCATTTTTATACCTGCCAATCGTGTGTACTTACTTACCACATAAGTATTTACCCCGTCTGCACTCGGGTGGTCAATTGCTTCAATGGCCGGAATAACTTCACTTAAAAACTCCTGGGGTTTAATCAAGATATTCTGATGTTCCGTTTCATATTTTTTTGCTACCAACTCCGCATATTTTCTTTCCGAAAATTCAGATTCGTCGAAATACACATGAAAAGTTTTCACCGGTGAATTGAGGTGTTTAGCCATCATCGCTACTACAGCGCTCGAATCAACACCTCCCGACAAAAAAGCACCGAAATCAACGTCCGAAACCAATCTTTTCTGAACAGCAGACTCAAAGAGATTTCTAGTTTGTTGTACCGCCTCCCCGTATGTTTTGACAGAATTTGGCTTTACAATCTCCTTTTGTCTTTCATAAAAAGGCCATGAATGAAATTCAATTTTACCTAAAGCGTTTTTGCTCAATGTAGCACAATATCCACCAGCCAATTGAAAGACTCCCTCCACAAGGGTGTTAGGGTCAAAAACTGTTTGATATTGCAAAAATTGTCCCAATACTTTCCTGTTTAATTGTGGTTTTAGCCAGCCACTTGAAATGATGGATCGCAACTCCGATGAAAATAAAAAAGCATCCTGATTATCCGACATCCACCAATACAGCGGTTTCTTTCCAAATCGATCTCTTGCTATGAACAGCTCCTCTTTCTCATTGTCCCAAATTGCAAAAGCAAACATACCCTCCAGCAAACCCAACATTTTTTCTCCTTTTTCGGCAAACAGCGCCAAGAGAACCTCTGTATCGGTACCTGTTTGAAATGAATATGATGATACTTGCTCCCTTAATTTTTCAAAATTGTAAATCTCACCGTTAAATACAATCACATATCTGTTGCCTAAACCATGCATAGGCTGTGTTCCTCTTGGATCTAAATCAATGATCGAGAGTCTCCGATGTCCTAAAGTTATATCGCGGTTATTGTAGACCCCATCAGCATCAGGACCTCTATGAGCCATTTTTAAATTCATCCGCTGGATAGCAGAACTCCAATCTCGATCACCGCCTGAACTGAAAATCCCATTTAATCCACACATAAGCACAAAAGTAATTCCGATTACTTTGATTCAAGTTGGAAAGTCCGATTTTTCCTTTCCTTTCGTAAACGAACTATATCCATTAACAAAGTTGCGACTCCGTATTTAACTTTGTAGGGTAATATTGAGGGTCGATTCACTCTATTGTCACTGTAATGCATCATATAAACCATCTACCAATGACCTCAATAATTTATCTGTTGTTACTGTTTTTGGTGAGTTTTGGTGGACTTTTTACAATGCTAAAACTATCAATAAAAAATCGTTGGTTTGATATCCCCATTGAAAGATCATCGCACGATAGAATCGTACCTAGGACAGCGGGAATCGTCATTGCTCTTCTCTCTCTAATAACGCTAATTCTATCCGGCCCTGCCGACTTTAAATCCCCAATCATTGTTATTGCTTATTGTATCTTTTTGGTAATCGGTATTTATGATGATATTAAACACCTAAATGCATCAACCAAGCTTTGGGCACAACTTCTCATTAGTGCTACCCTAGCAATACTTCTTCCCGAATTTCGAATTGATAATTTTTATGGGATTTTGGGGGTTTATGCCATTGGTGAACCATACGCTATTGTGTTTTCAATGTTTGTATTCATCGTGGTAATCAACGCCTACAATCTGATTGACGGCATTGATGGATTAGCATTATCCTTTTCTGTTTTTGCCATCTATTTGTTGAGCAATTGTTTCTCTGGTATTGATTCTGAAATTTCAAACTATGGACTCTTTTTGATTGCCATATTAATTCCTTTTTTCTTTTTTAATTTCAGTTCTAGGAGAAAAATGTTTTTGGGAGATACTGGCTCTTTGTTTCTAGGAACCACAATTGTACTGTTTGTAGGATACATACTGAATTCCTCTCACCAAATCGTAGTGCCTTGCAATATGAATAGGGCTATTTATGTTTTGGTGGCTTTGTGTTACCCTCTATTGGATACCCTTCGGGTTTTTGTGCTTCGAATTACGAGAGGTCAATCTCCGTTCGTCGCAGACCGAAAACATTTACACCACAAACTTCTTGGAATTGGGTTTAATCATTACACGACCACGTTATCACTAATCTCATTTAATGTCGCTATTTACTTGGTGAACTGTATTTTTTTGAAAAACCTAAATGAGAACGCTGTATTGATGGCCGATTTTATTCTTATCGGATTTTTCTTCATCGGTGGACTGTGGTATACCCGATTAAATCGCTCAACGCGCTAAATCAATCCACAAATAGTTTTTGTTTGCGAATGACCTTGCCATCGCTGATGCGCTTCAGTACAGCCACATAAAAACCATCCGCCCAAGTTTGGGTGTCGAATCGGGTTTCATTTGTCAATAACTGCGTAGGCTCGGTCATCGTTTGGCCCAACAAGTTATAAAACTGAATATCCAACGCCTCCAATATTTCCTCGTTCCGGATCTCCACCACAACATCACTTTCTGCACTGATTGGGTAGATCAACACTTCATCGTAAACCACAGTGTCAAACACTCGCATGCGCGTCACGATTTCAGTTTTAATCGGTAACTCCGTGCGGAAATCAGTTATCGATGTACGCATCATCTGAACCTGTCGCTTCGTAAACAAATTTTGGCACGCCTCCGTAGAATAATCCATGTAGTTTTCAAACATATCCGGCAAATCATTCACCGGTTCAATGCATGTGTTTCCGCCCAAATTACATGTGAAACCCGCACCAATGCCCTGTAGTGGGGTATCATCAATAAAATCATCCGCAATACACCGATTCGCAGAAAATTGATCATCTGCCCAAATATGTCTTAAGCCCAAGAAATGACCCACTTCATGTACTGCACAGCGACCCTTGTTAGACATTGCAATCGCTCCAGTGGCCCGCGGATTGTTTCTACCTACAACTTTATAATGTAGTACCACCCCTTGACGACTGTCAGCAACCCAAGAACCACTCCCCCACGATGGATGTCCATATGGAGGATAAGCATACCCCAGCAAATTGTCCTGATTATTCACGCTCAAATCACACACCCAAATGTTCAAATATTTCGTTGGATCCCAGGGGTCACTGCCGCCAGTACTGCTAGATTTCATCAAATCTTGGATACCTCCACCACTAGAGCCAAAGGTTGTTCGCGTTGTGGTTTTACGGACAATGCCCGTCGTCGCGAGCCCATTGGGGTCTAATTTGGCAAACTCAAATTGTATTCTTGCCGAGCCTGCACGCGACTTAAAAACTGACCTCGTTTTTACTGAATCTTCATTCAATCGATTAAAATCACGATTCAATACTTCTACTTGGGAAATCAACAAAGAATCATTCAGATTCTCATTGGCTACATTGTACAACACATGAAATACCACCGGAATGGTATACACGGTATCGTAGTAATACATAGTGTCCTTGATGACCTTTTTACGTCGTTCTAACCCTTCAGAAAACGCCCTCACCGCTTCCAATTGCAATGCCTTTTGGGTTTGTTGATCAAATGATGTTTTGAAACCAGGATACTGTTTTTCCAGTTGCTGCAAAACAGTTGCGTACCCGCAAGGCTCGTTGGCGTGGGGATTGATCTCCGTGCTTTGCGCTATCACCGAGCCACTCAACAATACAACCACAAGAAAAAGATGGCACTTTCTCCAAATTTGGCTCGCACAGACAGAAATCAACATACGCCTGCAAAATACTGCAAAAACCCTAGCAATGCCACGGAATGACAATTCTTTGACCTTTGGGCGATGGGATTTCTCCCATAGCCAACCCACAACACACTATTTGCCTTTGAAATTGGGCTTTCTCTTTTCGTTGAATGCCGTTACACCTTCGCGATAATCTTCGCTTCTACCTGCAATTTCTTGACAATAAGCCTCATACTGAAGCATGGTTTGCAAGTCGGAATGTCCGGCCTTGTTCAACATCTTCTTAATCATGCCAATGGCCATCGTGGGAGCCTGGGCGTAGTAATCGGCCACTTTAGCCACTTCTTCGTCTAAGCCGTCCGCCGCAACCACGCGGTTCACCAAACCCCATTCCATCGCCTGTGCCGCAGAAATCTTGGGTGCCATTGTCGCCATTTCAAAAGCCCTCGCCGGTGAAATCGCCTTGGGTAAAAAGTAAGAAGAACCCGAATCAGGTACCAAGCCCACGTTCACAAACACCTCAATGAACGAAGCCGTGTCAACAGCCACTATAAAATCGCAAGCCAACGCCAAAGAAGCACCTGCACCCGCAGCAACACCATTAATCCTACCAATGATGGGTTTGGGCATCTCACGCATCGCCTTGATAATAGGGTTGTATCGCTTGTACAAAGAATCACTCAATGAACGGTTCTTAGACCCCGCTATCGCTTTCAGATCTTGACCACTGCAAAATGCTTTGCCTGCACCCGACAACACCAGAACGCGCACTTCTGCATCCTTGGAGGCCTCTTTCAACGCTGCCTGCAAATCATAACTTTGCGTTTCGTCGAATGCATTAAACACATCCGGACGGTTCAAAGTGATATAGGCCACACTGCCGCGCTTCTCGTATATTACACTGGTCAATTCCATGTTGCGAAATTAGAACATATCTACAAAAAACTGATTAGAACAATAACCCCAACGCTGGGACGCCAAAGCCCAACATCAATCCCCCCAGCAATTCTTGGTGGGAATGTGCCTTTTCCTTTCGCCTTGCCCAATAAATCAGCGCCAATAAACCGCCCCCAACGAAAACAAAAGACTGTGTAAGAGGGAGTTCCCAATGATTACCCCATCCACCCCATGGCATGCCAAAAGACTTTACAAAATGCTCCTCCACGGGGATTTGATCGTAAAGATGAAACATGCCTATAAACGATTGTGTTACTACGGTGGTTGCTGCACACATGTGGATCGACAATTTTCGATTCAACAATACAAACACATACATCAATGCCAAGGTCACCAACACAACCAAAGTGTATGCTTGTATTTCATGTTCCAATAGCCCTATTTTTTGATCCGCCCTTGACGAATGCAGATCTTTCAAAGTGTTCAGAGTGGTTGCATCTAAGTGTTTCGACAAAGATTTTAACTCGCGCCCTGCCCTTTCAGGCGCATCCACCCAGGTCATAAAAAACACCTGAAATGCGCCAACAATCGCACCCAAAAAACCCCACTTTCTATCGGCCAAAAGCGGCATCTGAATACTGCCTATTTTCTTTTGCCACAACAAAAAAACCACAAAAAACAAAGGCACCAATACATAACCAAACAACGCCCCTGAAAAATGCAAATGGGATACAACCACATTCTCACCCAACAAATCCTCAGACACAAACACCCCTTCTCGCAACAGCCAAAAACCAGCGGCTGCAACAAATCCCGGAAAAGTAATTATCGATACAATTTTCGCCAGAAGAGCAACTTTGCTGCGGTGATCAGAATGTTGTTCCCCCATGGGCCTAATGAATTATTTGAATCAAATTTCCTACGTTCACTTATTTTCTGATCGTTGCACCCGCCGCCTCAAACGCCTTCATGAATGCCTGCATTTTACCGTCAACCTCAGCCTCCGTTAATGTGGCCTCTGCATTTAGAAAATGGAACGACATCGCCACCGCCTTCTTGCCCGATTCCAGCGGCTTGCCCTCAAATACATCGAACACACGCACATCCTGCAACATTGGCGCCTTCACCGTCTTCACAACCTGTAACAAAGAAGCAAACGTCGTTGCCGTATCAAGCACCAAACTCAAGTCTCTACGCATGCCTGGGTATTTCGGTGCAGATTTCACCGCAAATCCTTCTCCCTTGTTACCCAAAAACTTGCGCCACGCAATCTCTACGCACCAAACAGTGGCCGAAATATCGGCCGCCTTCAACCACGCCTTCGGCGCTTTGAAAATCTCTATCGTATCAACCGATGCCTTGCTGCCCAATCGTACCAACAAGCCCTGTAACAAACGCTTTATTTCGTAATAATCGATCTCTTGCGGCCTCGACTCCCAACTCTCAGCAGCCACACTGCCCCAAAACACCATCGACAAAGTGGGCGTTTCCCTAAAGCCCTTGGAGGTTTTCTGATACACCCTGCCCAACTCAAACAATTTCACGCCTTCAGCCCTTCTGTTGATGTTATAAGCCACCGACTGCAACAAACCGGGAATCAACGACGCACGCATCACGTCCATGTCGCTGCTCAACGGATTGCTCAAATGCACCAAATCCTCCTTTTCAGGATACCACGCCGCAGGATGCAAAGAATTCGTTGCAGCCTCCAACATGCCCTGATCACACAAATACTGTCGCAACGCATTTTCCGACTTCCGCAATCGCATCCCCTCAAACGTTCCCAACGTCGCCTGCAACTTGCCATTCATCGGCACGCGATCGTACCCATAAATGCGCATCACCTCCTCATATAAATCCACCGCCTGCTCAACATCGTTGCGCCAGCCCGGTACCTTCACGGTCAATGCATCGCTGCCCTCAACCCCAAATCCCAATCGCTCCAAAATCGCTACCACATCCGCCGCCGGGATTTCCATACCAGCAAAAGCCGCCAAAGCTGATACCTTCATCGTCACCACCCGCTCCTCGAAAGCCACCGGATACAATGACGTCACCGCCGACCAAGTGCCACCCGCATGCTGTTCCAAATGCTGGGCAATCTGCATCGCCACACCCGCCATGTTCTGCTTATCCACCCCACGCTCAAACCTGAAACCCGCATCTGTATGCAAATTGTGTCGCTTCGCCGCCTTCCTCACCGCTGTAGGGTGAAAATGCGCCACCTCCAACACCACACGCTTGGTATCGGCCGAAACCGCCGTAGCCTGTCCGCCCATCACCCCCGCCAAAGCAATCGCACCTGATTCATCGGCAATCACCACATCCTGAGCGTGCAACTCAATCTTCTTGCCGTCTAACAACACCAGCGTCTCGCCTTGCTTTGCCAATCTCACCGTGATGCCACCCACAATTTTATCCGCATCAAACGCATGACTTGGCTGCCCAGTCTGATGCAAAAAGTAATTCGTGGCATCCACCACGTTGTTCCTTGGCTCAATGCCTATGGCCCTCAACCGGTTCTTGACAAAGGCTGGACTATCGCCCAACTGAACCCCCTGAATCTCCAACGCAACATATCGCTCGCACCACTGTGCGTCTTCAATGCTCACAGAAATTCCCGAGCCCTTGCTCTTCCACAAAACACTCTCTTCGCCCTTTTCATGGGCGATACGCTCAAAATTGACACC
>Ga0255128_1000561_pt1 | contig 17293 bp, 20 predicted proteins | sample Law_Miss_RepC_8d_FD_188562 | JGI IMG/M metagenome (GOLD analysis project Ga0255128, IMG submission 188562) | Freshwater microbial communities from St. Lawrence River, New York, United States - Law_Miss_RepC_8d | ecosystem: Environmental > Aquatic > Freshwater > River | place: USA: New York... | reverse complement strand
CCCGCCGTCTGGCCGAAGAAGGGCAGATTAGCCTGGGTGGTGCTGGCGGCGAGGCGATGGTCTAAATGGCTACCACACGGATCACGCCCGCAGAGATGGCCCTTGGCGCGGTACGCTTTGCGCCACCGAATGTGCAGGGCCCAATCGCCGGCATCGAGAAAACGCCCAATGAGCCGCCGCCGCCGCCAAGCCGGGAGGAAGTGGCCGCCGAACTGGCGCAGCTGCGCAAGGAAGCCTACGCGACGGCTTTCCATCAGGGCTACGAAGAAGGTCAGACTCGCGGCATTGAGGAGGCGCGCGCGGTCGCGAGTCGGCTCGCCGGCATCATGGACCATCTCGCGCAGCCGCTGGCCGAACTGGATGCCGGCGTGGTGGATGCCGTATCAGAACTCGCCGTGCTCATTGCTCGGCACCTTGTGCGCCGCGAACTGCGCTTGAATCCGGGCGAAGTGATTGGCGTGGTGCGGGAAACGATGCGCCATCTGCCGGTTGCCCCACGCGCGGCGCGGATTCGTTTGCATCCGGAAGATGCGGAACTCGTCCAGCAAGCGTTTGCGCTGGGCGATGACACCCGGAGCTGGCGGCTGGAGCCCGACCCTTTGATGACGCGCGGGGGCTGTATTGTCGAAACCGATGTCTCGCGCATCGATGCGTCGGTGGAGTCCCGCTTGGCCGCAATTGCTTCGCGCATGTTGGGCGGCGACCGGGAGTCTGACCATGCTTGACGAGCGCACACCCGCCGAGCGGTGGTTGCCCGGCCTCAAGGCGCGCGCGGAGCGTCTGGCCGAGCCGCCGCGCTTGATGGTGGAAGGCAAACTCACGCGCATGGTGGGCCTGACGCTCGAAGCCGTGGGTTGCGAGGCTGCGATTGGCGACCGTTGCGTGGTGATGAATCGTCTCGGCGGTCAGGTGGATACCGAAGTGGTCGGTTTTGACGGCGAAAGCCTGTTCCTGATGCCGACCGGTAACACGCAGGGCCTGGCGCCGAACGCGCGAGTGATTCCCTATGGTGGCGCCGGCGAAATCGCGGTGGGTCCCGAACTGCTCGGACGGGTTATCGACGGTGGTGGCAACCCCATCGACGGCAAAGGCCCGCTCAATCTCAGCGAACGCCAGTCTTTGGCCGGCAAGCCGCTCAATCCCCTGCAGCGGGGCACCATTCGCGAACCGATGGACGTTGGCGTGCGCTCCATCAACGCGTTGCTGACCGTGGGGCGCGGGCAACGTATCGGCTTGTTTGCCGGCAGCGGTGTGGGCAAGAGCGTGTTGCTGGGGATGATGACGCGCTACGCCAAAGCGGACGTGATCGTGGTGGGGCTGGTGGGCGAACGCGGTCGCGAAGTGAAAGAATTCATTGACGATATTCTGGGTCCCGAAGGTCTGGCGCGCGCGGTGGTCGTCGCCACGCCTGCCGATAATCCGCCGCTGATGCGGATGCACGGCGCAACGATCTCGACCGCCATTGCCGAATACTTCCGCGATCAGGGTTTGCATGTGTTGCTCCTGATGGATTCGCTCACTCGCTACGCGCAGGCTCAGCGCGAAATCGCGCTGACGATTGGCGAACCGCCGGCCACCCGCGGTTACCCGCCGTCGGTATTTGCCCGCTTGCCGCAGTTGGTGGAACGCGCCGGCATGGGCGTTGGGGGGCGTGGCTCAATCACCGCCTTCTACACCGTGCTGGCGGAAGGGGATGACACCAACGACCCCGTGTCCGACAACGCGCGGGCGATTCTCGACGGACACATCGTGCTGTCGCGTCGTTTGGCGGAGCGCGGCCAATATCCGGCCATCGACATTGAAGCCTCGATCAGCCGGGTGATGCACATGGTGACGACGCCCGAACATCTCGCATTGGCAAAACAGTTTCGCCACTACTATTCGCTCTACGAGCAGAATCAGGATCTTTTCAACGTGGGCGCCTATCAGGCCGGCACCAATCCCGAACTCGATCGGGCGGTCTCGATGCGAAATCTGCTCACCGCCTATATGCGTCAGGATCCCAAGCAAGCCATCAATAGCCAGACCTCGATAGACATGCTGGCGCAGATTTTCCCTAACGGCTGATACGCGGTCGCGCCTGGGTGAAGAAATCCAACCGTCTGCAACGAATTGCCGACCTCTCAGAAACCGCTGAGCAACTCGCCGCCCAGGCGCTGGCCCGGGCCAGCGAAGAAGTCGAGCGGATCGAGCGGCAGTTGCAGGATCTGGAAAGCTACCGCGACGAATACCTGCGCCCGCTACGGGAACCCGGTGGCGGTGGTCTGGGCGCCTATCAGGCGCAGAAACTCCGTTTGTTTGTGGGGAAAATTGAAGAAGCGCTCGCCTTGATCCGCAAGAAGCGGGCGCTGGCCGAGAAGCAACGCGACCACGAGCGTCAGCAGTGGATGGAACAGAAACGTCGCGCGCTCATCACCAACAAGGTTGCCGAGCGCGCGCGTGTTGAGGAAGAGGCGATGGCCGAGCGCGCCTTGCAGCGCGAGATCGACGATCGCCCGCGCCGCGTTTAGGCCGCGGCCCGCGCCGGGCGCTTTTTCTCAACCAGAATTTCGCGATACACCCCGGTGCCGGCATTGCGAGCGCTGTGCGTGGCGGGTGCGCGCAGACCTTTATCATCCGCCGACACCAGATCATTGCCCTCTAGCCGGAGCGCGAAGGTGGCGCCGGTATAGGCATCGATGGTGCCCAGCGGTTGGTCGTTGGCATCAAAGACTTCCAGCGGCGTGCCTTCCAGCACATACCAGACATAGTCGTGCTCGTGGGTATGGCAGGGCGTGGTTTCCCCCGGGCCGAGCTCAAATTCCCAAACGATCACGTCGTCGTCTTCAAAGATTTTTCGTGAACCAACGTCACCTTTTGCGCTCATGCAGAGTCTCCCGTGTTGCCGATCCGCGCCCAGCCTCCCTTGCCGAGCATCGTGTCGAAATATTTTATGGTTTGCGCGAGTCCTTCGCGCAGCGGAATCGATGGTGCCCAGCCCATGGCTTCGCGGGCGAGTGAAATATCCGGGCAGCGCTGGCGTGGGTCGTCGCTGGGTAAGGGCAGGTAAGTGAGCGTAGAACGCGAGCCAGTCATTTCGATCACCATTTCCGCCAGTTCCTTGATGGTGAACTCCCCGGGATTACCCAGATTGACCGGGCCGATGAATTCCCGCGGCGTTTCCATCAACGCCATCAGGCCGCCGATCAGATCATCCACGAAACAGAACGAACGGGTTTGCTGACCATCGCCGTAGAGCGTAATGGGTTCGTTGCGCAGCGCCTGCATGATGAAATTCGAGACCACCCGACCGTCATTCGGATGCATGCGCGGGCCGTAGGTGTTGAAGATGCGTGCGACCTTGATGTTCACCCGATGTTGGCGGTGGTAGTCAAAGAACAGCGTCTCGGCGCAGCGCTTGCCTTCGTCGTAGCAGGAGCGCAGGCCGATGGGATTGGTATGACCCCAGTAGTCTTCCCGCTGTGGATGCACTTCCGGATCGCCGTAGACCTCGCTGGTCGAGGCTTGCAGGATGCGAGCACCCACCCGTTTGGCCAGCCCCAGCATGTTGATTGCCCCATGCACGCTGGTTTTCACGGTCTGGACCGGATTGTGCTGGTAGTGCACCGGTGACGCCGGGCAGGCCAGATTGAAGATGTCGTCCACTTCGACGTACAGCGGAAACGTCACGTCGTGGCGGATCAGTTCAAAGAAGGGTTGGCCGATGAGCGCGGCGATATTGTCTTTGGAGCCGGTGTAGAAGTTGTCGGCGCAGAGCACATCGTGGCCGGCTTCGATCAGGCGTTCGCAGAGATGCGAGCCCAGAAAGCCCGCCCCCCCGGTCACCAATACGCGCCGGCGAGTTTTAACGAGGTTGTCGCGGCCAGAGGAGTGTTGCATTGACGGGCATCGCTGATGGCACAGGGGTTGCAATTTAGCAGTCACGAACCCAAGCCGGAACCCACGACCATGCCCGACGCTATCGCCGCCAGTCCTCAAACGTCCTCGCCCGTGATGGACAAAACTGCGTCCATGAAGCGAGAAAGCGCAGATTCGGCCGGTTCTGGCGGCAAAGACTTTGCGGCGACGCTGGATTCTGTGCGCGAACAGAAGCGTGCCGAGGCGGCAAATAAAGACGCTCAGGCGGCAAATCAGGACCTCCAGGCGGCAAACAAAGAGCCTCAGGCGGCAAATCAGGACGCTCAGGCGGCAAACAACGACCTCCAGCCAACACCGCCCGACCCCGCGGCGGCAGAACTGGCTGCGGCCATGATGCCCATCGTGGCGCCCGAAACGGCCGTCGCGCCCGCAACGGCCGTGGCGCCGAAGTCGATGGCAGACACCGCGCCGGACGGCACGGACGACCCCGCCACGGCGGCCGGCGCGCTGGCGGCGCTCGGTTCGACGGTGACACGTGGCATCACGCCAGCCCCGACCCCTCCAGCGAAGGCGGGCGAACTCGCAATGGCTCGGTTGCGTCCCGAATCCCGCGCTGCATCCCAGTGGCCGGCCGTTGCCGCCAGTACGCAGAGCCCGACCAAAGCGGCGCCTAACGCGCAGGCGTCCGTTGCGGCGCCCGAACAGGCAACCTCGGGTCTTGGTAAAGCTGATGGGGAACTCCCCGACTTCAAATTGGCATTGGCCGAGGCCGAGGCCGGCACCAAAACTCAGGACGCGTCAGTGACATCCCCGGACGGTAAATCCCCGGAACAGACGACGGCCACCACCAGCGCAGACCAGAATCAGGGGACCACCGCGACGCGCGAGCGCGATGCGCGGTCCGAGGTGCTGAAACTCGATACCCGCCTACCCATCCAGTCCCCGCGCTTTGGCGAAGGTTTCAGCCAGCAGGTGGTGGTGCTCGCCCAGCACGGGGTCCAACAGGCGCAAATGACGATTAACCCGCCGGACCTTGGGCCCATCGAGGTTCGCATCACCATTCAACACGATCAGGCGAGCGTCCAGATCGCCGCTGCCAGCGGGCTGGCGCGTGATGTCATTCAGGATGCGCTGCCAAAACTCAGGGAAATGATGGACCAGTCCGGGGTTCGTCTGAATGACGCAGGGGTGTTTTCGCAACTTCCGCAGCGGGAGCAGTCCGCGTTCCAGTCTCAGCCGCAACGGCAGGAGTGGTTGTTCAATGCGCCCGCCGGGCAACGCTCAATGACAGAGGAGGCCAGCTTGGCCCCGCGTCAGGCGCGCCGCGTGGGCTTGATTGACGCTTACGCCTGACTCGGCGCTAGCCGTCAAAGCACCGTCGTGGAGACGGATGTTCAGCGCTAATCGCTCACGGAATTTTGGCGTCTCTCAGGGAATCAATTCCCAAGCTGTTGAAATGAAAAGAATCTCGCCATTGGCCTAAGCCTTGCTAGAAGGCCTCCAAACGACTGGAGGTCTCTATGGCTACGACAGCACCCGCAGAACAAGCTCCCGCCGCAGGCGGATCGAAAAAGAAACTGATTATTTTGATCGTGGTGGGCGCCCTGATCCTGCTTGGCGGCGGCATCGGCGGCACGATGTTCCTGATGAAGGGTAAGGAGTCCAAGGAGGCTTCCGCCAAAAACAAAAAGGCCAAGGCCGGAGACGGCGAGGAGGCCACCTCAGAAGACGAAGCCGATGCCGAAGGCGAGCATACGGAAGAGGGTGATGCCGAAGCTGAGGGCGAAGGAGAGGGCGAGGAGGCCGCAAAGGGTGAAGGCGAAGGCAAGGAAGGTGCTAAGTCTGCCTATGTCGAGTTAAGCCCGCCGTTCGTCGTCAACTTCCAGGACGACAAAAAACGCGCACGTTTCCTCAAGGCTGAAATCAGCATCATGGCCAAGGCCCCTGCGGTGCAGGAGGCCATCACGCAAAATCTGCCGGCCGTGCGGAACAGTCTGGTCATGCTGCTGAGCCGACAGGTTTACGAGCAGCTCATGACGCCGGAAGGCAAGGAAAAGCTGCGTACTGACGCGCTTGAAGAAGTGAAGGCGGTGCTGACCAAGGTCGCTGGCGCCAAGAAGGCCAAAGGCGTGAAGGACCTGTTCTTCTCCAGCCTTGTGATGCAGTAAGTAGCGGAACTGTCGCCATGGCCAATAACGACCTGCTATCGCAAGACGAAATCGACGCCCTGCTCTCGGGCGTCGATAGCGGCGATATCGCCACTGACGGCGACGATACGCTGGCGCCGGATGGTACCCGGCAATACGACTTCGCGTCTCAGGACCGCATCGTTCGCGGCCGGATGCCAACGCTCGAAATGATCAACGAGCGTTTCGCCCGCAATCTGCGCGTTCAATTGTTCAACATGCTGCGACGCTCGCCCGTCATTTCAGTCGAAGGCGTGCAGATGTTGAAGTTTGGCGAGTACGTCCACTCGCTGCTGATGCCGTCCAATCTGAACGTCATCAAGATCAAACCCTTGCGTGGCTCTGGCCTCATCGTTTGCAACCCGAAACTGGTGTTCTCGCTGGTCGACTGCTTTTTCGGCGGCGACGGGCGATTTCACACGAAGATCGAAGGTCGTGATTTCACCGGCACCGAAATGCGCATCGTCCGCCGCCTGGTGGACATGTGCTTTGAATCCCTCTCCGAGGCCTGGGAGCCGGTATTACCGCTGCAGTTCGAATACCTCGGCGCGGAAATCAATCCTCACTTCGCCAACATCGTGAGCCCGAGCGAAGTCGTGGTGGTTTCCACTTTTCATATCGACCTTGAAGGCGGCGCCGGCTATCTCCACGTCACCATGCCTTATTCGATGGTGGAGCCGATTCGCGATTTGCTGGACGCGGGCATTCAAAGCGATGTCGCCGAGAAAGACGCGCGCTGGAGCCATCTGCTGCAGGACGAAGTGAAACTGGCCCAGATTGAGGTCAACACCACGCTTGCCACCGCCGAACTCACCGTGCGTGACGTGCTGGCATTTCGACCTGGCGATGTGCTCGGCATCGAGATGCCTGAAGCCCTCGTCGCCTGCGTTGAAGACATTCCAATTTTCCGCGCGCGCTACGGCGTTTCGCGCGGTAACTACGCCCTGAAAGTGACTGAAATGCTGCGGCACTCTGATCTCACGCCGCGACATAAAGAGTTTGGAGTAATGCCATGAGTGGAACTGATACCTCTGATGAAGATGATTGGGCGGCCGCGCTTGCCGAGCAGCGCTCGGTGGAGGCGGGTTCTCGGGCCAGCCCGGCGCCTAATGCCTACGCAATTGCCGCGCCGGCCGAGATGGAGTCCTTTCAACCCACCAACGACAGCGGGGGCCAGATCGCCGATCTGGATTCAATCCTTGATATCCCGGTGATGATGTCGGTTGAGATTGGCAAGACCAAACTCTCCATTCGCAACCTGCTGCAGTTGAATCAGGGCTCCGTGGTGGAACTCGACCGCATGGCGGGCGAGCCGCTGGATGTGCTGATCAACGGGACGCTGGTGGCGCATGGCGAAGTGGTTGTCGTGAACGAGAAGTTCGGCATCCGGCTCACCGACGTCGTCAGCGCGCAGGAACGCGTGAAGAAACTTCGCTGAGCGCTGATGAATACCGTCGCCGCTCGACTTGTTGTTGCGATCCTGAGTTCGGTCATCGGCACGTCGCTGGCGTGGGCCGAACCCACCCTGCCGACGCCTGCGGCGGGTCCGGTCGGCGCCAGACAGTTGGTGCAAATTGTCCTCGCACTGGCCTTGGTGCTGGCTTTGGTGGTGGCGCTGGGATGGGGGGCGCAGCGGCTGCGGCTGACAAAAGGCACCACCGGACGGCATATCAAAATCATCGACAGCTTGGCGCTGGGCGCGCGAGAGCGCTTGATGTTGGTGGACGTGGACGGCGAGCGGGTGCTGATTGGGATCGCCAGCGGTCGGCTCGAACGTCTGCATGCCATGAGCGCGCGGGAGCCCGCAGGATTTGCCGAGGCTTTACGCGTCGCTGATGCCGCACAGGAGCAAGCCCAATGAGAGCATTGCTCGTGGCGATCGTGGTGTTCGCGGTGTTCCCGGCGCAGGCCCAACAGGGTCTGGAAGCCTTGTCGGTGACCACCAACGCGAATGGCTCGCAGACTTATTCGCTGACCCTGCAGGTGCTGTTGCTGATGACGGCACTCACCTTGTTGCCGTCCATCTTGTTGGCGATGACTGCCTTCACCCGGATCATCATCGTATTGGCGATCTTGCGTCAGGCGCTGGGGACCGCACAGACGCCATCCACCCAGATACTTATCGGACTGGCGCTGTTTATGACCGCTTTCATTATGACGCCGGTGATCGATCGCATGTATGCCAACGCGATCACGCCCTACCTTGAAGAGAAGATTGGCTTCACCGAGGCGCTCGACAAAGCCCAGGTGCCGCTACGCGAATTCATGCTCGCGCAAACGCGCGAGACCGACCTCAAGCTGTTTGTTGAGATGGCCGGGCGGGGTGAGATTACAGAGCCGGCCGCCACGCCGTTCACGGTGCTGGTGCCAGCCTTCATTACCAGCGAACTGAAGACCGGATTCCAGATTGGATTCCTGATCTTTCTGCCGTTTTTGATTATCGATTTGGTGGTCGCCAGCGTGTTGATGTCGATGGGCATGATGATGCTCTCGCCGCTCATTATTTCGCTGCCGTTCAAGCTCATGTTGTTCGTGCTCGTCGACGGTTGGGCCCTGATCGTGGGCAGCCTGGCTTCGAGTTTCTACGTGTAATGCTGCGGAAGGCGATCCCTCATGACACCTGAATTTGTCGTCACTTTGGGCAGGGGAGCACTTGAGGTCACGCTGATCATGATGGCGGTGTTGCTGCTGCCCGCGCTGGTGGTTGGCGTGGTGATCGGCGTGCTACAGGCGGCCACCCAGATTAACGAAATGACGCTGAGCTTCATTCCCAAGTTGCTCATCACGGCACTGGTTCTGGTGGTAGGCGGGCCTTACTTGCTGCAGGTCATTACCGACTACACCACACAGCTATTTGGACTTATTCCTTCGCTGGTCCATTGAGTAGCTGCTGTGCTCGAAATTACTGACGCCGAACTGATGACCTGGCTAAGCGCCTGGCTCTGGCCGTTCATTCGCATCAGTACATTCGTGGTGACCGCGCCGGTGATTGGCACTCAGGCCTTGCCGGGTCGGGTGCGTCTGATTTTTGCCTTGGCGCTCACCACCATCATCGCGCCATTGCACGCCGCGGCGATGCCGAACGTTGAGATCATGAGCGCGGCGGGCCTGGGCCTTGCGGTTCAGCAGGTTCTGATTGGCGGGATGCTGGGCTTGGTCTTGCGAACTATTTTTCTCATTCTCGAATTTGCCGGCCAGGTTGTGGCCCAGCAAATGGGCCTCGGATTCGCGGCGATGGTGGACCCCGTGTCCGGCGCTCAGGTGCCCGTCGTGTCCCAGCTTTACATCATCCTCGCCACCTTGATGTTCTTTGCGTTCAACGCCCATTTGAAGTTAATTGAATTGATTTCTGACAGCTTCGCGCTGATGCCGCCCGGTGGTCATATGCCTTCGCCAGCGGCGCTTTTTTACATCATTGAATGGACCGGGCAAATGCTGGGCGCCGGCATCCTGATGATGATGCCTGCGGTGGCTTCTCTCCTCATCGTTAATCTTTCCTTTGGGGTCATCGCGCGCTCTGCGCCGCAGTTCAATATTTTCTCTATCGGTTTCCCGGTGATGATTCTGTTCGGCGCAGTCGTTCTCCTGTTGAGCATCGGGATGCTCGCGGGTCAGATGGAAGTGATTTTTGCCGATGGCTTCGCGGCCGCTTACGAAACTTTGCGCAGGCAATAGCGATGGCAGAGTCAGAAAGCGGGGCAGAACGCTCAGAAGAGGCTAGTGCCAAGCGCCTCACTGAGGCGCGCGAACGCGGCGAGGTCCCTCGATCGCGAGAACTCGGCACGATGCTGTTGTTAATGTCGGCGGCCGGCGTGCTTTGGGCTTCTTCCGACCGCTTCCTGGGGTCTATTCAATCGGCGATGCGCAACGACTTTCAGGTGGGTCGCGCGATTCGCATGAACGACGTTGAGCTCACTCTGGCCTTGCGCGAAGCCTTGTTGGCCATGTTGTCGGCGCTTGCGCCATTTCTGGTGGTTTCCGCGCTGGTTTCGATTGCGGCTTCCATCGCGCTCGGCGGGTGGACCTTTTCGGTAGAAGCCATGGGTTTCAAATGGAACCGCATCGACCCCATGAGTGGCATCGGACGGATGTTCTCTACCAAGAGCCTGATGGAACTTGTCAAAGCCACCGTCAAGTTCTTGCTGTTGCTGGGGATTGCCTTTGCGGTGCTATGGCACGACGCCACCGACTTGAAAATGCTGGCCTTGATGCCCTTGCATGCGGCTTTTGCCGCCACCGCGACGATGGCCTTCAAGGCATTTTTTGCGGTCTCCGGCGGCACAGTCCTGATCGCCATGCTGGACGTTCCATTCCAGCTTTGGGATTACGCGAACAACCTGAAAATGACCAAGCAAGAGTTGCGCGAAGAAGCCCGCGAAAGCGATGGGTCACCCGAAGTAAAGGCCAAAATCCGTGGGCTCCAGCAAGAGCTGGCACGGCGTCGAATGATGGAGCAGGTGCCGAAGGCCGATGTGGTTGTCACCAACCCGGAGCACTTTGCGGTGGCCTTACGCTTTGACCCGGCAACGATGGCGGCACCGCTACTGGTGGCGAAGGGGGCTGACGAGGTCGCCTTCCGTATCCGCGAACTGGCGAAAGGCGCGGGCGTAACGATTCTCGAGGCGCCGCCGCTCGCGCGCGCCGTGTATCACTCCACCAAGATAAATCATGAAATTCCAGCCGGGCTTTATCTCGCAGTAGCGCAGGTGCTGGCCTACGTCTTCCAGTTACGCAAGCGCCCCGCTGGTGCCCAGCAGCCACCAGCGCCGCGTGATTTCGTGATTCCGCCGGAACTGCAGTTTTAGGCACCCCGGCAAGCATGTACCGATTTTTTTAGCAGACCGACGAACTGATGGCGCGACCGTCAGGTGAGGGTTAAGCGATGGCAACGATAATTCCTGGCTTCCAAAGCCGTGAGATGCTCGCCGTAGTCTTACGCAACGGGTTGGCGATCCCGGCGCTTTTGATGGCCTTGCTGGCCATGATGATTCTGCCGCTACCGCCGCTGCTGCTGGACGTGCTTTTCACGTTCAACATTTCATTGTCGATCGTTGTTTTGTTGGCGAGCATTTATAGCCGTCGGCCGCTCGATTTCGCGGCGTTCCCCACTGTACTTCTGGCCGCCACGCTGCTGCGGCTTGCGCTGAATATTGCTTCCACCCGCGTGGTGCTTTTGCATGGTCATAGCGGCCCGTCGGCGGCGGGCGAGGTCATTCATGCGTTTGGCAGTTTCGTCATTGGCGGCAATTACGCCGTTGGTTTTGTGGTCTTTGCCATTTTGGTCATTATCAATTTTGTGGTCGTTACCAAGGGCGCTGGCCGTATTTCAGAGGTCAGTGCGCGGTTTACCCTGGATGCGATGCCGGGCAAACAGATGGCGATCGATGCCGACCTGAACGCCGGGGTTCTCACTCAGGACGAAGCGCGAAAACGGCGCGCGGAAGTGACCCAGGAGGCGGACTTTTATGGCGCGATGGACGGCGCCAGCAAGTTTGTCCGCGGTGACGCCATTGCCGGCATTCTCATTGTGTTCATCAACATTATCGGCGGCTTCATCATTGGCGTAGCTCAGCACAGCATGTCGATGAGTGAAGCGGTGCGGGTATTCACGCTGCTGACGATCGGTGACGGTTTGGTGGCGCAGATCCCGGGCTTGCTGCTTGCGGTAGCGTCGGCGGTGATCGTGACCCGGGTCTCGGCCGAGGCCGATGTCAGCCAGCAAATCTCGAGTCAGCTGTTTGAGGATCCGCGGGCGCTCGGGGTGACCGCCGGCATTCTCGGCGCCATGGGCATGATTCCGGGCATGCCCAATATTGCCTTTCTGACCATGGCCGCTGGTGCGGGTTATACCGCTTGGCGCGTGAATCAAAAGCGAACCGAAAGAGCCTTGGTAGTGCCTGAGGCACCGCCACCTCCCCCACCTACCGATACCAAAGAATTAACCTGGGATGACGTCCAGCCTATCGATTCGATCGGTCTGGAAGTGGGCTATCGCCTCATTCCGCTGGTGGACCGCAACCAGAACGGCCAACTGCTCAGCCGGCTCCGCGGGGTTCGTAAGAAGCTTTCGCAGGAACTCGGTTTTCTGGTGCCAGCGGTGCATATCCGGGACAACCTCGACCTCGAGCCCACGGCCTATCGCATCACCGTGCATGGCGCGACGCTGGGTAATGCTTCGGTGCAGGCGGGGCGAGAACTCGCGATCAATCCCGGTCAAGTATTCGGGCAGCTACGCGGCACCATCATCAAAGACCCGGTGTTCAATCTCGAGGCGGTTTGGATTGGCGAAGACCAGCGCGAGCAGGCGACTTCACTCGGATACACGGTGGTGGACGCCAGCACCGTGGTGGCGACCCACATGAGCCAAATCATTCAGGACCATGCGCAGGACCTGCTGGGCCACGACGAGGTGCAGAAGCTGCTGGACGGCCTCGCCAAGACCTCGCCGAAGCTGGTGGAGGACGTCGTGCCCAAGATCGTGCCGCTGGGGATATTGGTGCGCGTGATGCAAAACCTGCTGCGCGAGCACATTCCGGTTCGCGATATCCGAACAATTCTTGAAGTTTTGGCGGAGCGTGGCGGTAGGAGTCAAGACCCCGTCACCTTGACGGCGGCGGTCCGTGAAGCGATGGGGCGAGTCATCATTCAACAAATCAATGGTTTGGATGAAGAGCTTCCAGTAATTACCTTGGATTATTCGTTGGAACAGATATTGCTTCGTTCGGTTGAGGGCGGCGCCGAAGCGGGGATCGCCATAGAACCGAATCTCGCCAATCGCTTCGCGCAGTCACTGCGCGAGGCGCACGAGAAGCAGGAACTGACCGGGCAACCGTCAGTGCTGCTGGTTCCAGGCAATCTCCGCGAGTTTTTGGCGCGGTTTGTCCGGCAAAGCGTGAAGGGGATGCATGTCATCAGCTTCAACGAAGTGCCAGACGACAAGCAGCTGCGCATCGTGGCGACCGTTGGCGATGGCAGCGGCGCGCGACGCTAGCAAAGCCGCCTGACGAACAACATCACACCTGGTAACTGGTAGTAGGGGATAGGACGCATGAAGGTGAAACGCTATTTCGCCGCGAATATGCGCAGCGCGCTAGAACAGGTCCGGCAAGAACAAGGCCCGGACGTTGTGATCCTGTCGAATCGAAAAGTCGACGGTGGCATCGAGATTTTGACGGCGATCGGGGAGCCCGATGCCGAATTGATCGAGCGCTTCACGCCGCGAGGCACACGGGAGCGAGCGCCACAACCGCTTTCCGAAGCGCCTCCGATGGCCGCTGCCGCGGTACCGCCGGCGGCCCCTGCCTCCACGGATCCGCTATGGACCAGTCAGGAAACTGTCATCCAGATGCAGCGCGAAATTGGCGCCATCAAATCTTTGCTTGAGCAACAGTTGTCTGGCTTCGCCTGGCATGAGTTCTCGAACCGTAGCCCACTGCAGGCGCGGTTGCTGCGCGTGCTCACGCAGCTTGGCATTGCGCCCGCGCTGGGGCGCAATCTGGTGAGTACGGTTGATGAGCGGCGTGAATTCGCTGCCGCATGGCGGCAAGTTCTTGCCACCATGCAGGCGCGTGTGCCCTGCCTCGATGACCCCATTCTCCGTTTTGGCGGGCACATCGCACTTTGCGGCGCCACGGGGGTTGGCAAAACGACCCTGGCCAGCAAACTCGCAGCGCGATACGCGCTGGCGCGTGGCAGCGACAAGGTCGCGCTGATATCTACCGACGACCAGCGCCTCGGCGCTCACCAGCAGTTGCGGACATTTGGGCGTCTGGTGGGTATTACGGTGTTGTCGGTGCGGGGTGTGGATGAACTGCCAGACACGCTGGCCGAATTGCGGGACAGGGAACTCGTGCTCATTGACCTTCCCGGCTTCGCCCCATCGGATCCGGCCTTCCGGCGCACGCTGGCGACTTTGAGCGGATTGCCGAGCCGGGTGCAGACCTATCTCACACTTTCCGCCAGCACTGATTTTCATGCGCTAGAGCGCGTTGTGCATGCCGTCGATGGTCTCCCGCTGGCTGGCTGCTGTTTGACCAAACTGGACGAGGCGGCCAGTTTGGGGCCCGCGCTGTCGGCGGTGATCACCGCCCGACTCCCTGTGGCTTACGTCACTGCCGGACAACAGGTGCCCGATGACCTGGATGCCGCGACCTCGGCACTCCTCTTTGAACAAATGTTGAGCATGGGCAAGACGCGCCCCGTGCCAGCCGAATCAGCGTTCATTGAACAAGCGTTCGCGCTGTGAACTCGGAAGGAATGCAAAGAATGGGAATTTCCTCTGGTGAACGCCGACCACGACCGACCCGCGTTATCGCGGTCACCAGTGGTAAGGGGGGCGTCGGCAAATCGACCGTATCAATCAACCTCGCGATTGCGATGGCGAAGGCGGGTTCGCGAGTCACCCTGCTAGACGCTGATTTAGGACTCGCAAACATTGATGTCTTGCTGGGACTCACCCCGACCAGAACCCTGTCTGACGTGCTGAGCGGTGACTGCTCCCTCAATGAGATTCTGATGCAGGGTCCGGCCGGCGTGCGTATCGTTCCTGGCGCGTCTGGCGTTCAGCATATGGCGGACTTGGGCGAAGCCGAGCGCGTTGGACTGATGCGCGCCTTCAGCGATCTCGAAGGCGAAATGGACGTCATGATTGTGGATACCGCTGCCGGCATTTCGGCCAATGCGCTCCAATTCTGCGAAGCCTCGCAGGAAGTGCTGGTGGTGGTCTGCAACAACCCGGCGTCCATCACGGACGCTTACGCCACGATCAAAGTGCTTAATCAGAGAACTCGCCGCACCCGCTTTCGGGTCTTGGTCAACATGATTCAGACCGAGGCAGAAGCGCGCGAAATTTATCGCCGCCTGCTGGTGGCGACCGACCGCTTTCTTGAAGTGGCCTTGGATTACGCGGGGTCAATTCCCTACGACCGCTGCGTGACCCAAGCCGTACGCCGTCGCGCCTCTGTCGTAGCCACTTACCCGGCAAGTCCGGCGGGTATGGCCTTCGACCGTCTCGCGGCCGCGGCCGAAAAATGGCCCAAACCACAAGCGGCCAGCGGACATTTCGAATTTTTTCTGGAACGGATCATTCAAGCTGAAATGATGGGGAGGCATGCCCTCGTATGAATAAGGTAGCGAAATACAAAGCGACGGCAGGTGCTGGGTTGGCCGACAAGAACCAGGATGAACTGGTGCGGAAACAGGCGCCTCTGGTCAAGCGCATTGCTTATCACCTGATGAGCCGCTTGCCTCCGACTGTTCAGGTCGACGATTTGGTCCAGTCCGGGATGATTGGTCTGTTGGAAGCGTCACGAAATTATGACGCCTCACAGGGGGCGAGTTTCGAGACTTACGCCGGGATTCGTATCCGTGGCGCGATGCTCGACGAAATTCGCAAAGGTGACTGGGCGCCCCGATCGCTGCACCGAAAGGTGCGCGAAATCAGCCGCGTAGTGGCTGAAATCGAAGCCGAAACCGGTCGGGACGCGCGGGACGCCGAAGTTGCTGCCCGTCTCAACATGGACCTCGATTCCTACTACCAGACCCTGCAGGATGCCACTAGCCACAAAGTCTTTAGTTTTGAGGACTTGCCGAGCAAGGACGACATCATCTCCGAGGGCCTCTATGAGCGGATCCCTGAGCCTTCCGAAAATGTTGAGAAGGAAAAGTTCAAGAACGCTCTCGCGCAGGCGATAGCGTCTTTGCCGGAACGTGAACGTCTGGTCATGTCCCTGTACTACCGGGAAGAATTGAATCTGCGGGAAACCGGAGAGGTCATGGGGGTGAGTGAATCCCGTGTCTGCCAGATTCACGCGCAGGCGTTGGTGCGACTTAAGGCCCGCATGGTGGATTGGAATAATTGAAAGATTGCCCTGAGCGCGGCAGGAATCTAATAGGAGTGAGTATCCCGTGAACAGCAATATGAAAATCCTGATCGTTGACGACTTTTCAACGATGCGCCGAATCATCAAGAACCTTTTGCGGGATCTCGGCTTCAACAACACGCATGAAGCGGATGATGGCAACACTGCGCTCCCTATGTTGAAGAGCGGTGGTTTCGATTTTCTCATCACCGACTGGAACATGCCGGGGATGCAGGGCATTGACCTGCTTCGGGCCGTTCGGTCAGACCCTAATCTGAGCTCGCTACCGGTGCTCCTGGTGACTGCCGAAGCACGACGAGATCAAATCGTTCTCGCCGCTGAAGCAGGCGTCAACGGGTACATCGTCAAGCCATTCACTGCCCAAACGCTCAAAGAGAAAATCGACAAGATTTTTGAGCGAATCGCGGCGACCACTTGAGCCTCCCGTCCTGAATCGAGCCTAGAAAGGAAATCCGCATGGATACCGCAGAGCGCCTTGCGCTAGCCCGCCAACTGGTTGCCGCCTTAGAGACCGGCAACGAAGAACAAATAGTTCATTTTCTACGAGCCATTCAGGACGTGCGCTCCACGCCATTAATTCGCCATCTGGCTGAACTCACCCGCGATGTCCACCAATCGCTGCTCGGGCTCAGCGCGGATCCGCAGTTGGTCGAATTAACCAAGAACAACATGCCTGACGCGCGTAACAGGCTCAGCTACGTGATCGAAAAAACGGAAGACTCGGCGCACCGCACGCTGGCTGCAGTTGAAGACATGATGCCGCTTGCCGAGCGTCTGGCCTCCGGTGCTTCGGAGCACGTGCTGGGCGGTGACCCCGCCGCTATCCAGGCTTACGTTAATGAAACTGTGGTCACCGGCGAAGTGCTGCGGGGAGGCTTGTCGGAAGTCCTGATGGCACAAGAGTTTCAGGATCTCACCGGACAGGTCATCCGCCGCACGATCGACCTTGTGAGTGAGGTTGAGAAAAAACTCGTGGCGCTCATCACATCGGAACTGCCGGCTAGCGGCGAGTCTGTTCGGGCAAGCGGGCCGAATGGTGTGAATGGGCCTGCACTGAAAAGCGATGTTGGGGCCATTCATCATCAGGACGACGTAGACGCATTGCTCGCGGAGCTCGGCGTCTGACCGATTAAACAGCATGGGCGGGTGCTCCGACGCCCATGACTGAATTGGCTGGTCGGCCTAGTTCTCCGACCAACCCTCCAGTGATTGACAAATTCTGCCGCTAAGCGAACAGGCAGACATCTTCTGCGCATTAAAAACATCGCAGCGCATGCGACAGGGCATCAGGGTAGACCACGATGGATGATGAAATTTTACAAGACTTCCTCGTAGAGGCTCAGGAAATCCTGGATAACCTCGATTCCC
>Ga0255128_1000557_pt1 | contig 17345 bp, 14 predicted proteins | sample Law_Miss_RepC_8d_FD_188562 | JGI IMG/M metagenome (GOLD analysis project Ga0255128, IMG submission 188562) | Freshwater microbial communities from St. Lawrence River, New York, United States - Law_Miss_RepC_8d | ecosystem: Environmental > Aquatic > Freshwater > River | place: USA: New York... | reverse complement strand
GTGTTGAGCAGTTTGCGGGCGCGTTCTGCGTACTCTTCGCGTTTTTGCTTGAAGTTGGAGCGGTAGGGCTCCACGATTTCGAGGGGCAGCAGCACGTTGTCAAGCGTGGTGCGCCAAGGCAAAAGTGACGAGGCCTGAAACGCCATGCCGCTGATTTTCAGCGGTCCGGTCACCGGCTGACCATCCACCAGGATGCGGCCTTTACTGGGCATTTTCAGGCCGGTGGTCAGCTTCATGAAGGTGGACTTGCCGCAGCCCGAGGGGCCGACGATGGCGATGAACTCGCCTTGCTTGACCTGCAGGTTGATGTCTTCGACGGCGAAGTGGTTTTGCGCCAGCAACTCGTCGTTGTAGGCCAGCCAGACATTCTGGAAATCAACGAATGATTCTTGGGTCATGGTGAGAGCTCGAAAATGGTGTTCGAAAGTGTATACACGCTACGCCCTGTAAAAGCCCACCGACCCGTGCAGGGTGACGGTGGGCCCGGAGCGCCGGGGCGGCATGCCCCGAAGCTGGCGCTGGATTACTTCTTGCCCTTGGGCAGGATGTCCAGCTCTTTGGCGGTGGGTAAGAACGAGCCGTTCCAGATGTCTTCGGCTTTTACGCGGGTCTTGGTGTTGAAGGCGTCAGACACTTGCGAAGCCATCAGCGTCATGCGGGGGCCGTTGATCTGGCCAAAGCCTTCGGCGCGGGCCGATGGGCTGTTGATCACGGTGTCGATGGCCAGCTGCAAGCGGCGGGTTTCGAGTGCCACGTTGATGATGCCGTCGCGGGCCTTGACCGATTCAATGGCTTTGGCCGGGTTGGCCATCACGTCTTTGGCACCCTTGGTGAAGGCAGACAGGAATGCTTTCACAGCGGCTGGGTTTTCCTTCAGGATCTTGGGCGAAGCGATGATCGCGTTGCCGTAGAGCTTGACGCCGAAATCGGGGTACTGCATGACCACCACGTCTTCGGCCTTCACGCCACGCGCTTCGATGTTGAGCAAGGAGGTGAAAGTGAAGCCGGTGATGGCGTCCACGTCACCACGCACCAGCATGGTTTCGCGCAAAGGTGGGTCCATCGCGGTCCAAGCCACGTTGCCGATGCCGTTGGCTTTTTGGAAGATGGGGAAGGCACGGCGACCGGCGTCAAACACGGGTGCGCCCAGCTTCTTGCCAGCCAAGTCGGCGGGGGTCTTGATGCCGGACTTCTTCAACGCCATCACCGATGCGGGGGTGTTGTTGTAGACCATCATGATGGCCACGGGCTTGTTGGGGGCGTCGGGGTTGTTGGCGTGGAATTCCATCAGGGCCGCCAAGTCGGCAAAGCCCAGGTCATAAGTGCCCGAAGCCACGCGGGTGACTGCGCCACCCGAGCCGTTGCCCGAGTCCACCGTCACGTCCAGTTTCGCGTCCTTGAAATAGCCCTTGGCTGCAGGCTGCAAGAAGAAAGCCGCTGGGCCTTCAAAGCGCCAGTCGAGCTGGAACTTGATGGGGGTGCTTTGGGCTTGTGCCAGGCCAAAAGAGGCGGCTGCTGCCAGTGCGGCCGTGGCCTTGAGTAAGAAACGCTTGTTCATGAGGGGCTCCAGAGACTGATAAACGGTGAATCTTGTCTAGCAAAATCGATGCCATTATCAAGCAAGTACCTGACGGTGTATGTCAGGTTCATCCCCTAGAAAACCCCTGTTTTGGTGCTCTTTTCGGCAGAAATGGGCACCAAATTGGGGTTTTCAGGTGCACTCAGTGCGAGTCGGCTTGTTTGGCAGCTTCGATCGCTTCGCTGCTGTCACCCTTGGAGCCGTTGAAATACAGGTTCAAGATCACCGCGCTGATGGAGGCCAGCAAGATACCCGACTCGATCAGCGGGTGGATGCTGTGCGGCATCCACTGCAGGTAGCGCGGGGCGATCAGCGGGATCATGCCAAAGCCGATCGAAATCGCCACGATGAACAGGTTGTTGCGGTTGCCCTTGTAGTCCACGTTGGCCAGGATGCGGATACCGGTGGCAGCCACCATGCCGAACATCACCAAGCCCGCACCACCGAGCACAAAGGTGGGCAGCGACTCGACCAGGGCCGCCATTTTGGGCAGTAGACCCAGCACGATCAAGATCACGCCGCCTGCCACGCAGACGAAGCGGCTTTTCACGCCCGTCACGCCCACCAAGCCCACGTTTTGCGAGAAGCTGGTGTAAGGGAAGGTGTTGAAGATGCCGCCGATCAAGGTGCCCAGACCGTCGGTGCGCAGACCGGCGGTGAGCATTTTTTGATCGACTTTTTTGCCGGTCAGATCACCCAGTGCGAGGAACATGCCGGTCGACTCGATCATCACCACGATCATCACCAAGGTCATGGTCAGGATCAGGATGGGGTCAAAGACGGGGGTGGCAATTTCAAAGGGCAGCACCAGGTCAAACCAGCCAGCTTTGCTGACTTTGTCGAAGTTCATGAGGCCAGCGGCCGTGGCCACCACGCCACCGATCACGATGCCCAGCAGCACCGAAATGTTGGCCACAAAGCCACGGGCGTACTTGGCAATCAGCAAGATGGACACGAGCACGATGGCGGCAATGCCGATGTGCGAGAGTTGCGCGTACTTGGGGTTGGGCACCGAGCCCACGATGTTCATGCCCGCAGGCACCGGGGGCACCGCACCCGTGCTGGCCGCTTGTTTGGCGGCATCGAGCCAGGCCAGGTGTTCCGGGTTAGGGATGCTGGGCGCTGTGGGGCCGAAGGGGTTGCCAAAAATCCAGTTGATGCCCACACGCATCAAGCTGATGCCGATGACGGCAATGATGGTGCCGGTGACGACAGGCGGGAAAAACCGCAACATCCGACTGACTATCGGCGCAATCAAGATCGAGATCACCCCCGCGCCAATGATGGCGCCAAAGATCAGCCCCGCGCCTTGCACGCCCGGGTTGTTGTTGGCCATGGCCACCATGGGGGCCACAGACGCAAACGTCACGCCCATCATCACGGGCAGCTTGATGCCAAACCACTGTGTGGCGCCGAGCGATTGGATCAGCGTGACGATACCGCAGCAAAACAGGTCGGCCGAGATCAGCATCGCCACTTGTTCAGGGCTGAGTTTGAGGGCGCGGCCGACGATCAGGGGCACGGCCACCGCGCCGGCATACATCACCAGCACATGTTGCAGGCCCAAAGCGGCGAGCTTGCCATTGGGCAAATGCTCGTCCACGGGGTGGATGGTTGAACTCATGGAGGGGTCTCCTGAAAAGTAAACAGAGGGGGAAAACTGCAAAGAAACTAAATGTGTGCTTCTTTGTGTTCGAAACTGTATACAAAAAATACCCGCTTGACCTCAGGGAATACCCCGGGGCGGCCAGGCTTGAAAAAGATTACCGCCCCGTGATCAGGATCAATGCCAGTAGGGGCAGGTGTGTTGATACTGAAACCAGACATCACCAAAAACCTTTGGGTGATCCAACACAAGGTATTTCAATGAAAAACATCCATCCGATCGACCGTTGGTGTCGTCTGGTTGTGGCCATCGTTCTGGCGCAAGGGGGCTATTTCTGGCTGACAGGGGCTTGGCAATGGGCCGCCTTCGCTGGGGCGGTGGTGCTGGTGGTGACGGCGGGTGTGCAGTTTTGCCCCCTGTACCGATTACTGGGCGTGGGCAAGGCCCAACTTTCCGGTGGCAAAGTGAGCCCCGTCTGGCGCTGGTTGGGGTGGTTGGCCTTGCTGGCCTTGCTGGCCTTGCTTGTCGGTGGCAGTTATGGGAGTGCGTTTTTCAGTCGCAAACTCTTTTTGGAAGAGTTCAATGCGATGAACCACTTTTACAAACAAACGCTGTTTCTGACGGGCAAAAATGAACGCGACTCGGCTGTCGCGAATTGGGAAAAAATGGTGTCAGGTTATGCGGTTTTTCAACGCAAATACAGCGCTTATCAACCCTATGTCCTCAGGGACGACCGCCAACTGGTGAGCGATTTGCAGCAGGTGGCTGTGATCATGGCTGCCGTTGAGCCCCTGGTGCGCGATGGCGACCTGCATCAGGCGCACCTGGATCTGGAAAAAATCCGCCCCGTGTTTCAGGACATCTTCAAGCGCAATGGGTTTTCGATGTTGGCCGTGGCGCTGGTGGATTTCCATGACGCGATGGAGCTGATCTTGGAAGCTGCGAACGCCAAGGACGCGGAAAAAGTCAAGCAACTGCATCCCATGCTCAGCGACAAGTTCAAACCTGTGGAACTGGAAGCCAACGACGACGAAATTCAGGCCATTCGCAAAAATCTGGATGCGCTGCTGACATTGGCGCAAGCCGGAAATCTTGGGGCAATGCCCGCGCAGGCCGATCAGCTCAAAAGCAGTTTCGTCAAGGTGTATTTGAAACGGGGTTAAAGCACAGGCATTAGCGGAAACAGCGCATGGTCCATGGGTGCTCCAGCGGGTAGCTCCTGGTCTAGCCCGGGGAAGGGCGGCGAGGTCACCCAAGGGCGCGGCGCATGGGTCATGTCGTCGCCCAAAAAGCGCACCGAGTACACGCGCCTGCGATGTGTGCCGTCCACGCCTGCTGAAGCGTGCATGCTGAGCATGTGAAAACACACCAAGTCGCCTGGCTGCAAGTCCCAGCCCAAGATGGGGAAGTCTTCGCGGTGCTTGTCGATGTCGGGCAACTCAGCCAACGAGCCTTCTGGGAACCATTTGGCTTGGTTCGTCATGAAGGTGCGCGGCATGAGCCAGGGGCCACGGTGTGAGCCCGCGACGAACTCCAGCGTGGACGGGCGAGACACCGGGTCCACTGGAATCCAGAAGCTGATGTTTTGCAGACCGTCCACGTTGTAATAGGGCTGGTCTTGGTGCCAGGGCGTGCGCTGGCGCGTACCGGGCTCTTTGACCAGCAGGTGGTCGTGGTACAGGCGCACCGTCTGGCTTTGCATCAACCGCTGGGCCAGCGCGGCCAGTGGTGTGTCGAAGATGAAGCGCTTGAAATGCGGGATGTCTTGCCAGTTGCAAAAGTCTTCAAAAAAGCGCCCCGGGTCGTCTGGCTTGCTGGCCACCATGCCACGTGGGCTGGGTTGGGCCAAGTTGGCCTCGATGCCGTCACGCAGCACGGCCACCTCTTCGGGCGTGAACAAGTTGCGGATGCACACCGCGCCATCGCGCTGGTAATCGGCCACGTCTTGGTCGGTGGTGCAGGCCTGCACGCGCTGGCGCATGGTTTCAAGCTGCGGCGCGCTCATGTTCAAGCCAGCAAATCCAGCAACGTCCGTGCAATCACCTTGGTCGCGCGGCGCAGGTCTTCCAGCTCCACATGCTCATCAGCACGTTTGGCGTTGGACTCAAGCACGGTGCGGGGACCAGCGCCGTAAATCACGCCGGGGATGCCGCGCTCCACGTACAGGCGCACGTCGGTGTAAAGCGGCGTTCCCAAGGCAGGGATGGCTTCGCCGAAGACTTGTTCGCCGTGTTTCTGGATGGCGCTGACCAGCGGTTGGTTGCCCGCCAGCGGTTTCATGGCGTTGGCCAGCAGCATGCGGCGCACGTCCACTTTCAGCTCATGGCCACCGCGTGGGGGCTTGAAGCTGGCCGCAGCGTCGGCAATGGTTTGTCGGATGCTGGCTTCCACTTCGGCCGGGTTCTCTTCGGGGATCATGCGGCGGTCGAGCTTGAAGCTGACTTTGCCGGGCACCACGTTGGTGTTGGTGCCGCCTTCGATCAGGCCCACGTTCAAGTAAGGGTGGGTGATGCCTTCGACCTTGGACGTGACCTTCAGGTATTGCGTGTTCAGTGCGAGCAGGGCGCTCAGGATGTGCACCGCGCCTTGCAGCGCGTCGGTGCCGCTGTCGGGAATGGCGGCGTGCGACATCTCGCCTTGCACGGTGACTTCCATTTGCAGGCAGCCGTTGTGCGCGGTGACCACCTGGTAGGAAAAGCCTGCCGCGATCATCAAATCGGGCTTGGTGAGACCCTTGGCCAGCAGCCAGCCGGGGCCCATTTCTCCGCCAAATTCTTCGTCGTAGGTGAAGTGCAGTTCCACGCACCCTTTGAGTGGGGCCTTGAGTGATTCGAGTGCACGCGTGGCAAAGGTGAAGGTGGAAAAGTCGCACTTGCTCACGGCGGTGGCGCGGCCGTACATCGCGCCGTTGTGGATTTCGCCGCCGTAGGGTGGGTGTGTCCAGCCTTCGCCGGGGGGCACCACGTCGCCGTGGGCGTTCAGGGCGATGGTTTTGCCTTCGCCATATTTGCGGCGCACGATCAGGTTGGTGATCGACTCCAGACCATAGGCCTTGACTTCGGAGGCGGGCACAGGGTGCTTTTCTGCGTCAAAGCCCATGGGCGCGAGCAGCTCGGCGGTGCGCTCGGCGTGTGGGGCGTTGTTGCCCGGTGGGGTGTCGGTGGGCACCTGCACCAGCGCCTGCAGGAACTTGACCTGTTCGTCGAAGTGCGCGTCGATCCAAGCGTCGAGTTGTTGGTATTGAATTTCGGTAGCGCTCATGACAATTCCTGAGAGAGTTGGTTCAAAACATGGGTGAAAGCGTCCACACACAGTTGCATGTCGTCGCTGGTGGTCGATTCGCGTGGGTTGTGGCTGATGCCCCCGTTTTCGCCGCGCACAAACAGCATGGCTTGTGGCATGACTTCGTGCAGCTTCATGGCGTCGTGGCCTGCGCCGCTGGGCAGTTTGAACAGCGGCACACCCAAGGCGCTCACGGCGCGTTCCCAGCGGGCTTGCCACTCTGGGGCGCTGGGCGCGGCGGCTGCGCTCATGGTGAGTTCAGCTTTGACGCGCACGCCACGGCGCTCGGCAATGGCCTGCAATTGCGCCATCACATCGGCCACCAACGCGTCGCGCTGCGCATCGGTGGGCGCACGCATGTCCAGGCTGAACAGGCAGCGCCCGGGCACCACGTTGATCGAGCCGTTGGGCACTTGCAGCTGGCCAATGGTGGCCACGCTGTCGCCGTCTTGGGCGGCGCGTTGCTCCATGTACAGCGCCAGTTCGGCCACAGCGCAGGCCGCGTCGCGGCGGCGGTCCATGGGGGTGGTGCCCGCGTGGCTGGCCGTGCCCATGACTTCGCACAGGTAGCGCACGCTGCCGTTGATCGACGTGACCACGCCCAGCGGGATGTTCATTTCGTTGAGCACCGGACCTTGCTCGATGTGCACTTCGACAAAGCCCAAGTATTGCGCCGGGTCACGCTGGATTTTGGGGATGTCCTCGATGCAAAGACCTGCGTGCTGCATGGCCGCACGCATGGTGATGCCGTCAGCGTCTTGCTGGTCCAGCCATTCAGGTTTGAAGTCACCGATCAAGGCCCCCGAGCCCAAGAAGGTGGCTTTGTAGCGCTGGCCTTCTTCTTCGGCAAAGGCCACGACTTCGATGCCGAACGGCAGACGTTTGCCTTGTTGGTGCAGCTGCTGCACACAGGCCATGGGCACAAAGATGCCCAAGCGGCCATCGTATTTGCCACCGTTGCGCACGGTGTCGTAGTGGCTGCCCGTCATCAGGTATTTGCCACCCGCAGTGGCCGGGTGGTAGCGGCCCACCACGTTGCCCACGGCGTCGGTGTAGACCTCGTCAAAGCCGCAGTCGCGCATGTTTTGGGTGATGCGCTGTGCGCAAGCGCGGTGTGCGTCGGTGAGGTAGGTGACGGTGAGTTGGCCCAGTTCGGCAAAGCCGGGGTCGGAATGTTGCGCGAGTTGTTCTTGCCAGTCCCAGACCTGGTGGCCCAGCGTGGGCTCCACACCAAACTTGTCGTTTAGCCGGATCTCGACGATTCGGTGGATATTGCGCAGGCACTCGGCCAACTCAAAGTCGGGGTGTCCAAACAGGCGGCGCTCGAAGGCATCGATGATCTGTTTTTTGTTCAAGCCCACGCCACGCGGGCCACGCACGGCCAAGATGAAGGGCCAGCCAAATTTGGCGTTGTAGTCGGCGTTGAGCTTCTGGATCTTGGTGAACTCTTCGGGCGTGCAGTCTGTCAAGCCCGCCTTGGACTGTTCGTTGGTTGATTCAGCCGTCAGCGTTTTGCTGACCATGGCCTTGCCTGCCAATTCGGGGTGGGCACGGATCAGGCCCAGCTGCGCGTCGCGCCCAGCGTGCGCCAGCACTTCGCACATGGCGTGCTTGAGATGGGCCAGCGAGGTGAAGGGGCGTTGAGCCAGCGCTTGCTCGGCGATCCAGGGCGAATGCTCGTACAGGCCGTCGAGCATGTGCGCGGCATCGGCTTGAGATGCGCTGTTGAGTTGTTCCAATGTCAAGGGCATGTTCAATCCTGGTAGGGGTGTGTGGCTTTCCAGTGCCGCGCAATGTCGATGCGCCGCGCCACCCAGACTTTGTCGTGGGACTGGATGTGGTCCAAAAAGCGTTGCAGCGCGGTGATGCGGCCCGGGCGGCCCAGCAGGCGGCAATGCATGCCGATGCTCATCATCTTGGGCGCGTTGTCGCCACTCGGGTCACCTTCGGCATAGAGCGCGTCAAAGGTGTCCTTCATGTATTGGAAGAACGGATCGGCGTGCGAGTAACCCTGTGGCAGCGCAAAGCGCATGTCGTTGCAGTCGAGGGTGTAGGGCACGATGAGTTGCGGTGCATCGGTGCCGTCGCTTTTGCGCACCTTCATCCAAAACGGCAGGTCGTCGCCGTAGTAGTCACTGTCGTATTCAAAGCCGCCAAAGTCGGCCACCAGGCGGCGGGTATTGGGGCTGTCGCGCCCGGTGTACCAGCCCAGAGGGCGTTCACCTGTCAACTTCTGAATGATCTCCATCGCCTCGGCCATGTGGGCACGCTCGGTGGCTTCGTCAACATTTTGGTAATGGATCCACTTGAGGCCGTGGCAGGCGATGTCGTAGCCCAATTCTTTGAACGCGGCGGTCACGTCGTCGTGCTTTTGCAGCGCGGTGGCCACGCCAAACACTGTGAGCGGCAGGCCGCGCTTTTCAAACTCGCGCAACAAGCGCCACACGCCCGCACGCGAGCCGTATTCGTAAATGCCTTCCATGCTGATGTGCCGCTCAGGAAAGGACGCGGGGTTGAACATTTCAGACAAAAATTGCTCGGAGCCCGCATCGCCGTGCAGCACCGAGTTCTCGCCGCCTTCTTCGTAGTTCAAGACAAATTGCACCGCCACGCGGGCGCCGCCGGGCCACTGTGCGTGTGGCACATGGCGGCCGTAGCCCTTCAAGTCGCGGGGGTAGGGGAGGGTGGAGTCGTAGGTGCTCATGGTCGTATCTCAGGACTCAGGCCAGGGCCAGGGAAATGTCGTGCGTGGGCACTTTGCGGTCAAAAGTCAGGCTGGCTTCGACATGCAGCAAGTGCTCGTGCATCAGGCGCACGGCCAGGTCCGCATCTTGCGCTTCGAGGGCGGCCACGATGGCCACATGTTCGTCGGTGGAATGCTCAGCTTCGTTGCGCGACTGGTACATCAGCGTGATCAAGGCGCAGCGCGAGATCAGCTCGCCCAGCACCTGGGCCAGCACATCGTTGTTCATGAGTTCGGCCATGCGCACATGAAAGTCGCCCAGCAATTCGGTGCGCCCCGTGATGTCGCCTTGTGTGACGGCCTCGCGCTCTTGCCGGATGTGGTCTTTCAGGGCCACGATTTGTTCGGGGGTGACCTGCTGCACAAAGGCGCGGGTCATCTCGGCTTCGAGCATGCGGCGCACGGCAAAGACTTGTTGCGCCTCTTCGACCGAGGGGGCCGCCACAAACGCGCCGCGAGCGGGCTCCAGCCGGATCAAGCGGTTCTGCGACAACTGAAACAGCGCTTGGCGCACCAGCGTGCGCGAGACGCCAAAGTGGTCAGCCAGCTTTTGCTCGGCCAGTTTGGAGCCGGGCAAAAGCCGGTGCTCCACGATGGCGCGGGTCAGCGATTCGACGATGTGGTGCGTGGTGGAAGTTTCCATGTCTCGCGGTCCCTTTTTCGGGTGTTTTTGTGTCGGTGGCGCAAATCATAGCCACCAAAAGCAAAATTGTATACACTTCGGTCGACCGGTTGAAGGGGCTTTTCAAAGCCTTGTCAAAACCACCCTTTTTTACCCCCACTCAAGACAAGCGAGCGCACCATGGGATTGAGCACACACGTTTTGGACACCATGCACGGCTGCCCCGCCGCGGGCATGCAGGTGGCCCTGTACACCACACAAGGCGATCAGGCCACTTTGGTCAAGAGCTTTACCCTCAACCACGACGGCCGCAACCCCGACGGCATGCTCTATGACCACGCCAGCCTGCGCAAAGGCACGTACCGTTTGGTCTTTAATGTGAGCGACTACTTCAAAGCCAAAGGCGTAGAACTGCCCGAGCCGAACTTTTTGAACAAAGTGAGCTTGGACTTTGGCGTGGCGCACGAAGACCAGCACTACCATGTGCCCTTGCTGGCCAGCCCCTGGAGTTATTCGACCTATCGCGGCTCTTGAAACTCACCGGGGCATGTCCCCGATGAATCGACCCCAACGGGCCTGTTGACCTGAGGGGGGACTCAACTCAGTTTGACTTTGGACAGGTCAAATGTGGGTTTAGGCGTTTTCAGTTTCATGTTGTCCAGGGTTTGCACGATCAGCCCGGCCACGAAGCTGTCGCGGTAGGGCTTGCTGTCGGCGGGCACCACGTACCAAGGGGATTCGGGTGTGCTGGTGGCGCTCAGAGCCTCTTCGTAGGCTTGGGTGAATTGGGGCCACAATTCGCGGTCTTCAAAGTCCGAGGGCTGCAGTTTCCAATGTTTGCGAGGGTCGTCCAGCCGGGCTTGCAGGCGTTTCTTTTGCTCGGATTTGGAGATGTGCAAATAGCACTTCAACACCGTGATGCCTGCGTCTTGCAGCAAAGACTCGAAGTGCAGGATGTGGTCGTACCGTTTTTGGCAGGTTTCCTCGTTGATCCAGCCTCTAACACGGGTGACGAGCACATCTTCGTAGTGGCTGCGGTTGAAAATCACCATTTCGCCCCGCGCAGGCGCTTTGGCGTGGATGCGCCACAAAAAGTCATGGCGGCTTTCCAGCTCGGTGGGCACCCCAAAGGCTTCAGCCCGCACGCCCAAGGGGCTGACGTGGCTGAAAACGCTGCGGATCACGCCATCCTTGCCCGCGGTGTCCATGCCCTGAAACACGACCAGCAAGCCCCGGGTTTTGGCCGCATGCAGAGTGCTTTGCAGTTTGTCGAGCTTGTCGCCCATGTCTGCCAAGTGCTCATCCAATTCGCTGCCAGTGGGCAATCCTTTTGTGGTGGGCTCGGTTTCGTAGTCAGAAAGATGACATTTGGTCTTGGGTGCGATGTACCAAGGGGTGTAGTCAATGTGTTCCATGGGCAAAGTGTAGGCATTTTGTTGGCCTAGGCCGTCCGGTGGCGCACCCATCTATTTTTGTGCCCAGCGTATATCGGGCTGGGCATCTCGGGGCCAACTCACTAAAATCAAACATTACCGTTTATTTACCCCACCCCCCGCACCATGACCCAAGTCACCAACACCGTGCGCTTTGTGCTCGACGGCCGCATCGTCGAAGCCCAAGGCGAGCGCCGCACCACCACCGTTCTGGACTATTTGCGCGAGCAACTGCACCGCACCGGCACCAAAGAGGGCTGCGCCGAAGGCGATTGCGGCGCTTGTGTGGTGATGGTGGGTGAGCTCAATGCCGCAGGCACCGGCGTGGACTACGTGGCGACCAACGCATGCATCCAGCTGCTGCCTTCGTTGGATGGCAAGTCGGTCAAGACCGTTGAGAGCCTGAAAAAAGCCGACGGCACGCTGCACCCGGTGCAGGAAGAAATGATCAAGTGCCACGGCTCGCAGTGCGGCTTTTGTACCCCCGGCATCGTGATGAGCTTGGTGAATTTGGTGCAGGTTTTGCCAGCCCCAAATCGCCAGCAGATCACCGATTCGCTCAGCGGCAACTTGTGCCGCTGCACCGGCTACAAGCCGATCATCGAATCGGCCACCAAGGCTTGCGCCAAGCCCGAGGCCTTGAAGCTTGACGACAGCGCCGATGTGCCGCTGCTCAAAGAGATCCAACGCGCCAAAGTGCCCACGCTCAGTCTGGACGGCGACATCATCGTGCAGCCCGTGGTGCGCACCCGCAAAGGTAACGAGTTTGTATCGCCCGCCACCCTCGCCGAAGTGGCCGACTATTTGGTCAAGAACCCCACCACCACACTCTTGGCAGGCAGCACCGAAATCGGTCTGCAGGTCAACAAGCAGTTCAGTCGACCCGAGCACATCATCTATCTGGGCAACGTCAAAGAGTTGCGCCAAGTGAGCGAGACCGCCAGCGCCTGGCGCATTGGCGCGGCCGTGTCGCTCACGCAAGTCGAAGCGCTGGTGGCCCAGGCTTACCCCGACTTCACCGAAGTGCTGCGCCGCTTTGGCTCGCCCCCCATCCGCTCGACGGCCACGCTGGCGGGCAACATCGCCAACGGCTCGCCAATTGGTGACACCATGCCATGCCTCATGGCGCTGGGTGCCAGCTTGGTGCTGCGCCGGGGCGACAAAACCCGCAAAGTGCTTCTGGACAACTTCTACACCGGCATGAAGAAAAACGTGATGGAGCCCGGTGAGTTCATCGAAGCTGTGGAATTGCCCAAGCCCGTGGCTGGCCAGGTGTTCCGTGCCCACAAGGTGAGCAAGCGTTTTGAGCAAGACATCTCGGCCACTTGCGCGGCCATCAGCTACACGCTGCAAGGCGGCAAGTTGAGCGGTGTGAAGCTGGCCTACAACGGTCTCGCCCCATCGCCTTGCCGTGCTCCCAAGCTCGAAGCCGTGCTGGAAGGCCGTGCGCCTGCCGACGTGAAATCGGCCGACCTGGACGCCGCCATTGCCGCAAGCTTCACCGCCCGCGACGGTCTGCGGGCCACTTGGGCCTACCGCGCCTTGGTCGCCCGCAACCTGGTGCTCGAATTCATTGAAGAACAGAAAGAGGTGGCTTGAATGAACGCTCCTACCCCCATCAAAAACCTGTTGCCTGCTTCTGACGTTCAGCAGGGCAAAGAGCTGGTGCATGAGTCTGCGCACCTGCATGTGACCGGATCTGCCACCTACATCGACGACATCCCTGAGCACGCGGGCACTTTGTATGCCGCACTCATCTTGTCGCCCGTGGCGCATGGCGAGTTGATTGGCGACGGCATCGACCGCGCAGCGATCCTCAAGGAGCACGGCGTTGTTGCGGTCTACACCGCCAAAGACATCCCAGGCGAAAACAATTGCGGCCCCATCATCCACGACGACCCCTTCCTGGCCGCAGGCAAGGTCGAGTTCATTGGCCAGGCCGTGGCCGTGGTCGTGGCGCGTGAGATGCTCTACGCCCGCGAAGCCGCCAAAAAAGCCAAGGTGCTGGTGAAAGAACTCACACCGATCTTGACCATCGAAGAAGCGATGGCCGCCAACAGTTTCATCATGCCGCCCAAAGGCATCACGCGCGGTGACGCCGCCGCCGCCATTGCCAGCGCCCCGCACAAAATCAAGGGCAGCACCAACACCGGCCAGCAAGAGCAGTTCTATCTGGAAGGCCAGATCACCTATGCGGTGCCCAAAGAAGACGGTCAGCTGACCTTGTACGTGTCGACCCAGCATCCCGACGGCAACCAACGCGAAGCCGCGCACGCCTTGAACCTGCACACCAACGATGTGGAGGTGATTTGCCGCCGCATGGGAGGTGGTTTTGGCGGCAAAGAAGGCAATGCCAGTATCTTCAGCCAAAGCGCTGCCTTGGCCGCGCACAAGCTGCAAAAGCCCGTCAAACTGCGTGTGAACCGCGACGACGACATGACCATCACCGGCAAGCGTCATGATTTCCGCATCGACTACGAAGTGGGCTTTGACGACAACGGCCGCGTGTTGGGCGCCAACATCACGCTCATGTCGCGCTGCGGCTACAGCACCGATTACTCCGGCCCTGTTAACGACCGCGCTTGTCTGCACATCGACAACACCTACCACCTACCCGCGCTCAAGCTGGTCAGCCACCGCTGCAAAACCAACACGCAAAGCGCCACCGCTTTCCGTGGCTTCGGCGGCCCACAAGGCATGTTCGGCATCGAGACGGTGATGGACGAGATTGCCATGACTTTGGGCAAAGACCCACTGCAAGTGCGCAAGCTCAACCTCTACAAAGACCCGGCCATCAGCGGCACGCCCGACACCATGACCACCCAATACAACCAGCTCATTGAAGACTGGGTGGGTGACAAGGTGATTGACCAGGTCGAGCAGGAATCCCAATACGCCGAGCGCCGCGCTGCAGTGCAAGCCTTCAACGCCAAGAGCAAAACCCGCAAGCGCGGCATGGCGCTTGTGCCTTTGAAGTTCGGCATCAGCTTCACCGCCACGCACTTGAACCAAGGCGGTGCGCTGCTGGTGGTTTACATGGACGGCTCGGTCAGCTGCAACCATGGCGGCACCGAAATGGGTCAGGGCCTCAACACCAAGATGGCACAAGTTTGTGCCGATGGTTTGGGCATCAGCGTGGACCATGTGCGCATCACCGCCACCGATTCACAAAAAGTGCCCAACGCTTCGGCCACTTCCGCATCGAGCGGTGCCGACATCAACGGCGCGGCCATCATGAGCGCCACCGCGCAAATGCGTGAGCGCTTGAAACCTGTGGCGGCCCGCATGCTGGGTTGCGCTGAAGGTGATGTGACTTTCGCGAACAACGAAGTCCACGGCGGCGGTAAAGCGGTGAAGTGGGCCGATGTGACCAAGCAGGCGTACATGGAACGTGTGGGCTTGTCGGTCACGGGTTTCTACATGACGCCCGAAATCAAATACGACTTCGCGACCCTGAATGGCCGTGCTTTTTACTACTACTGCTACGGCGCTGCTGTGAGCGAAGTGGAAATCGACACCCGCACGGGCGAGTGGTGGCTCAAGGCTGTGGACATCGTGCACGACGTGGGCCGCAGCATCAACCCCGCCATTGACAAAGGCCAGATCGAAGGCGCCTATGTTCAAGGCATGGGCTGGCTCACCATGGAAGAGTGCATTTGGGACAAGAAGGGTAAGCTGCTCACACACGGCCCGAGCACTTACAAAATTCCGGTGGCGGGCGACATCCCGGAGCACTTCAATGTGACCCTGTTCGACAACGCCAACTTGAAGCCCACCCCGTTCAACAGCAAAGCCACGGGCGAGCCGCCTTTGATGCTGGGCTTATCGGCCTTCTTCGCCTTGCGCGATGCAGTGGCCGCCAGCGCCGACCACAAAGCCGTGGTGTACATGGACGCTCCAGCCACACCCGAGCGCATCCTGATGGCGTGCGAAAAAGCCAAGGCCTCTGCAGGGCTGTGAGGCTTTGAGCCGGATGCCTGAAACGGTTTCAGGCATCCTGTCACTTTGATCCATCCAGCCCACAGGAGCAGGCCCATGTCAGACGATCCACGGTGCTGCGGCACCGGCACTTGCATCATCAACGCCGAAGGCCTGTGCTGGTGTGGCCAGCGTTGGGATGGCGAGAAAATGTGTTTCATGCCCGAGCCTGCGGCGCAACCAGACACCCTTTCAAAAAGCGACACCGCGCCACAGTCACCCCGCGCCGGGCAGGATTGAACGCATGAGCGCCATGCGCCCATGCCCCGGCAGCTGTGCGCTGTTTCCCCCCACCTTGTTTTGCGCAGGGCCACGGCCGTGAGCCAGGCCTCACCGTTGCCTGAAACACCGCCTGCCATGCACTGGCGCGACCCGTTTCGGGTTCGGAGTTTCCGCTTTCAGTGGCCTGCTGATCTGGCCACTTCCTGGGCTTTCGAGATGGAGTCCATCGTGCTGGGCTGGTTCATCCTGGTCGAGTCGGGCTCGGTCATGATGCTGGTGGTGTTTGGCTCCTTGCAGTACCTGGGCTCTTTGGTCTCACCCTTGTTTGGCGTGGTGGGCGACCGGCTGGGTTATCGGCGCATGCTCTACTTGTCGAGAACGCTTTATGCGGCGCTGGCCGCCACCTTCATGCTGCTGGCCTGGCTGCAAGCCCTCACGCCCATGATCGTCTTGTTGATGGCGGCTTTGGCCGGGCTGGTGCGGCCCTCGGACATGATGATGCGCAACGCGCTGATCGCGCAAACTTTGCCGCCCCGCCATTTGTTGGGTGCCTTGGGCATTTCGCGCATCACCTCGGATTCGGCCCGCATTGCAGGTGCACTGGCGGGTGCGGGCGTGGTCGCTTGGCTGGGCATGACCTGGGCTTACGCGCTGATCACCGCGCTCTACACCCTCAGTTTTGTGTTGTCGCGTGGTGTGTCCGATGGCCCTGCGCCAACAGTTGCCAAAGAGGCCTCGCGCTTGTCACCCGTGCGGGATTTGCAGTTGGCGTTTGGCTATGTGTGGACCCGCCCGGTGTTGATGGCGGCCATGGCGCTGGCGTTCTTGGTCAACTTGCTGGCCTTTCCCTTCTCTTTGGGCTTGCTGCCCTATGTGGCCAAAAACATTTACCTGACCGACCAGACGGGTCTGGGCTGGTTGGGGGCGAGCTTTGCCTTTGGCGGGCTGGTCGGTTCGGTGGTGCTGAGTTCACACCGCTTTGCGTTTCGTGCCGCGCAAACCATGGTGCTGGCCGGGGCCGTGTGGTTTGCGGTGGATGTGCTGTTTGCCTTCAGCACCCACTTGGGGGTGGGCATGGCCTTGTTGTGGGTGGCGGGCCTGGCGCAAAGCCTGAGCATGACGCCGCTCGCGGCCGTGATGCTGCGCGTGACTGAGCCCGCCTACCGGGGTCGTGTGATGGGCATGCGCATGCTGGCCATCTGGGGCCTGCCTTTGGGTTTGCTGCTCTCGGGCCCTTTGATTGACCGTTGGGGTTATGCCGCCACGGCGGGTGCGTATTCGGCGCTGGGCTTGCTGCTCACGGGGGCCATGGCTGTGTATTGGCGGGCGCACATCTGGGACGCCAAAGCTCCAGCCAATGCGCCTTTGTGATGAGGCCTGACACTCATAAACTGTGACCAAAGCGACAGCGTACAAGCGGCCTTGAGCGCAAAGTCTTGGTGCTTGGCCAGGTTGCCCACAGCCTGTTCCGAAAGACGACAGCCTAAAACTGAAAAGAAACATGACGACCTTGACCCCTTCTGCTGCCCCTGTGCCCGAACAAGCCGCCGACCACCCCCGCATGGTGCGCGGCTTGCTCAACGTCGCACACGCGCTGGACCATTTGTTCTTGCTGATTTTTGCGGCGGCCGTCAGCACCATCGCCCTCGACATGGGTCTGGCCCAGTGGCAAGACCTCATGCCTTACGGTGCGGGCGCGTTTTTCATGTTTGGGTTGGGTTCTTTGCCTGCTGGGCGTTTGGGCGATTTGTGGGGCCGCCGCAGCATGATGCTGGTCTTCTTCTTTGGCATTGGCGCGGCTTCTATCCTCACTGCCTTTGCGCAAACGCCTTGGCAGCTGGCAGCTTGCTTGACGCTGATTGGTGTGTTCGCCTCCATCT
>Ga0255128_1000556_pt1 | contig 17383 bp, 10 predicted proteins | sample Law_Miss_RepC_8d_FD_188562 | JGI IMG/M metagenome (GOLD analysis project Ga0255128, IMG submission 188562) | Freshwater microbial communities from St. Lawrence River, New York, United States - Law_Miss_RepC_8d | ecosystem: Environmental > Aquatic > Freshwater > River | place: USA: New York... | reverse complement strand
GGTTGTGGTCAAGCAAGCTGCCCCGTCATTGGATGACAATCAGGCCGTGGTCAGCGCGGCACGAGGATCGTTGCCGGCGCCGATCTTCTCTAGGAAGTAGTCGTACCCTCCGGCGTAGGGCAGCACCCGCCCGTTGTTCACGTGCAATACCTTGGTCGCCAGGCGGCGAATGAAGTGCACGTCGTGGGAAATAAACAGAAGGGTGCCCTCGTAGCGCTCTAGAGCCATCGTGAGGGATTCCACCGTCGTGATGTCGAGGTGGGTGGTGGGCTCGTCCATCAGCAGCAAGTTGGGCGGATCGACCAAGAACTTAATGAGGTTCAATCGGCTCTTCTCGCCACCGCTCAAGACCGTGGTGGGCTTGTAGATCTCCTCCTTGCGGAACATGAATGAACCCAGGACGGCCCGGGCTTCGTCTTCGCGGAGTGCCGGTGCGCTGGCGAGCACCTCTTCGATGACGTTCTTGTTGGGGTCGAGGCTGTCGGCCCGATGCTGACTGAAGTAGCCGAGCTTGGCATTGTGGCCCAGGTTTCGGACACCCTCTTGCGCTTCAACGACGCCAGCGATGATCTTAAGCAACGTAGACTTGCCGGAGCCATTGGGGCCGACCAGCACTGTGCGCTCGCCGCGTTCGACGGTCAGATCGAGTCCTGAGTAGACCACGTTTTTGCCGTAGGCCATGTAGATGGCTTCGAGGGAAATGGCCCGCTGTCCACCGCGTGGGGGCGTGGGGATCTGGATGCGGAAGGGCTTTCGGGGCGGAGTGGGTTTCTCGAGGAGCTCCATCCGCTCGATTTGCTTGAGCTTGGACATCGCCTGCGAGGCCTTCGAGGCGACGGAGCGGAATCGATCTGCGAACTCTTGGAGGGCCTGGATTTCTTTCTGCTGATTCTTGTAGGCCGCGTTCTGCTGATCGTAGCGATCCTCTCGCTGCTGGAGGTAAGCCGAATAATTGCCCGTATAACCGATGAGCTTGCGGTCGGCAATCTCATGCACCTGAGTGATGATTTCGTCCATGAACTGGCGGTCGTGGGAAATGAGCAAGACCGCTCCGGCATAATGAGACAGGTACTCCTGCAACCAGAGCAGTGAGAGCAAGTCGAGGTGGTTGGTCGGCTCGTCGAGGAGCAACAGGTCAGGCTCCATGACCAACAAACGCGCTAGGTGGGCCCGCATGACCCAGCCACCGCTCATTTCTTTGGCGAAGCGATCGAAGTCGGTTTCTTTGTAGCCCAGACCCTTGAGCATTTTCTTGGCCTTCGCCTCGACCTGGGGATCGTTGAGCGCATCGAACTTGGCGTGGGTCTCCATGTACTCCGGGCTGTCCACGGAGCCAGCGGCCTCCAGTTCCTTGAGGCGTTTTTCGAGGCGGGGCAGTTCGCCGGCCCTTCCGGTGGCGACCTCCAGCACGGTTTCCTCACCCACGGCTTCGCCTTCTTGGGGCAGGAAGCCGATCATGGTCCAGGGATCCCGTTCGACCGTGCCTTCATCGGGAGTCCGGCGACCGAGGATGATGGAGAAGAGCGTGGATTTTCCTGCGCCGTTGGGACCTACCAACGCCACCCGATCCCCGTAGTTGACCTGGAGGGAGGCGTTTTCGAACAGGACCCGTCCGGCGACGGACATCTTCAATTGACCGATGGAAAGCATTGTCTCGAGTGAGTAGGGCGGCTGTTCAGAGAATCTCTGGAGGCATCGGAGGGAAGTGCATTCCCCGACCCCGCCACCGCCGTAAGCCTTGTAATGTTCGCGGCGGACCGCCCCCGGGTCAATCTCGGTGACGGATCGATACCGTGATCTTGCGTCTAATCCGGAACGAGCGATCCCATTGAATCGTTCTGGCTAAGACGGTTGATCGGGCGTCTTGCCGATTGAACCGGGGGCGGACTACCGTGTTGAACACGCTATGGGCGACTTGCACTGCCAATCCCAGATTTCTGAATCCCCAACAGAGGGCTGTTGCGGCGTGGCGCCATGAGTTCGTGGTGGTCCAGATCGATTCAGGGCGTGATGCGCCGGATTTCCGGATCCGATGCATCGGAGACACTTCCGTCGTCTTCAGCGGCCCCCGCTGAATCCGAGTCCGGGGTTTCCCCAGAATTGCTCCGCAAAGTTCGGCAGATCGAGATTCGCACGCGTCGACTGGTCGCCGAAAGTTTGGCCGGGCAATATCACTCGGCCTTTAAGGGGCAGGGGATGGACTTTGACGAAGTTCGCGAATACCAACCCGGCGACGAAGTTCGGACCATCGATTGGAATGTCACCGCGCGGATGAACCATCCGTTCGTGAAGAAATTCCGCGAAGAGAGGGAACTCACCGTGATGCTGGTGGTGGACCTCAGCGGTTCGGGGCGCTTCGGGTCAGGCCAGCAGTCCAAGCGGGCTTTGATGGCCGAGTTGGCTGCAGTGTTGGCCTTTTCGGCCATCCGCAACCAAGACAAGGTGGGATTGCTGCTTTTCACCGAGACGGTCGAGAAATTCGTGCCGCCGGCCAAGGGGCGACGCCACGTGCTTCGGGTGGTCCGCGATATTCTCTTCTTCAAAGCAGAATTCACGGGCACCAACACCAATGGGGCTCTCGATTTTCTGAACAAGGTTTTGCCGCACCGCGCGGTGGTGGTTGTGGTCTCCGATTTTCTGGGTGAGACCAACCCGGGCCGTGCTGCTGTGAGGGCCCATCTCAGGCGCAAAGTGCTGCACTCCGAGACCCTCGGTCGCCTTTCGCAAAATATTCTTAATCAGGTGGGCCGCCGGCACGATGTCATCGCGCTCCAGGTGGGGGATCCCCGTGAACAATCCCTGCCCGACGTCGGGCGCCTGCTGCTTCAGGATGCTGAGACGGGTGAAGTGGTGGAGATCAACACCTCGGATGTCCGGCGGCGTGAGGCCTTTGAGACCCGGGCCAAGAAGTCTCAGAAGGAATTAGACCGACTCTTCCGCGGTGCAAGGGTCGATCACCTTAAGATTTTCACGCCCAAGGACGGGGCCCCAGAAGATGCCTACATGAGCGAACTGGTGGCGTTCTTCGAGGGCCGGCAGAAACGGAGGCGTCGATGAGGTTTTTGGACACAGTCATTCCAGCGCTCCTAGTAACGGCCTTGTCGGTATCGGGAGCTGTCACCAACCGACTGTCCCCGGGGGGCTCGGCCCGACAAGCCCTTCCGGCCCGGTCGGCCGGGGCTGCTGAGGGGGGTATCCAAGACATTCGTGGCCCGGTCGAAATCCTCACGAGGACTCCGTGGTTTTATCGTTTGCTGTTGATCTTGGGAGTACTGGCCGTGTTGGGGGTGATCTGGTGGGCCTTGCGGCGTCGGGCCCGCCAGCAGGCTGAGTTTCGTGAGTCCGCCGCGGCCCGCGCCCGTGCCCGCCTGTCTGAGTCCTGGGCCTATGTGGAGCAACCCGAGCGTTTTTGCACACGCCTCTCCGAGGTGGTCCGGGGGTACCTTGAAGAGCGTTTCGGCCTGAAGGCTCCCGACCAGACCACGGAGGAGTTTCTCGCCAGCCTGCCCCAAAGTACCGTGCTGGATGCGGGGCTCAAACCGCTGATCGAGGATTTCTTGACCCAATGCGATTGGGTGAAGTTCGCCCAGGGCGATCCAGGGCGCACTGAATGCGAACGGTTGCACCAGATGGCCTCGCGCCTCGTTGATGAAACCGGTGTGGAATTGCCCTCACGTAGGCAGTCTGAGCAGGCTGCCGAACGGAAAGGAGGGATATGAACTTCCGTTTTGAGTCCCCGTGGTGGTTCTTGGCCCTCCTGGCGTTGCCGCTTCTGGAGTGGTACCGCCGGCGCACGGCCCGAGAGGCGGTGTTTGTCTATTCCAGCCTTACCCTGGTGAAGGGCATCCTCCAGATGAACCGCACTCTCGCCAGTCGTGTTCTCTTGGCGGCCCGATGGCTGGGGTTGGCACTGCTTATCGTGGGTATGGCCCGCCCCCAATGGGCTGTGGGCAAGGCTCCCCGCAAGGCCAGCGGCATTGACATCGCTGTCGCACTGGACCTGTCGGTGTCCATGCTGAGCGAAGACTTCGAATTGCAGGGGGAGCGGGTTGACCGGGTCACGGTGGCCAAGGATACCCTCAAGGCGTTCATCGAGAATCGCCCGAACGACCGGATCGGTTTGGCCGTATTTTCTTCCCACGCCTACATCGCCGCACCGCCCACGCTGGATCACGACTTCCTGCGCCGGCACATCGATCGCATGGAGGTGTTGGGAGAGCAGGGGACGGCCATTGGTGCAGGCTTGAGTGCCGCGGTGAACCGCTTGCGCGACCTGAAGTCCAAGAGCCGGATCGTGATCTTGCTCACCGATGGGCAGAACAATGCTGGCAATGTCCCGCCGCTCACGGCCGCCGAGGCGGCCCAATCGCTGGGAGTCAAGGTGTACACCATAGGCGTGGGTATCCGGGGCACTGCGCCGATGCCGGTGGGCCGCGACGCGTTCGGTCGCAAGGTGTACCGGCAGGTAGCGGTAGATATCGATGAAGACACGCTGACGCGGATTGCGGAGCGGACCGGAGGTAAATATTTTCGTGCGGACAGCACCAAGACATTGCGCTCGATTTACGAGGAAATCGACCGACTGGAGAAGACGGAGGTTGAGACCCACCAGAACGTGCTCTACGCCGAGTGGATGGTGTGGTGCGTTGCGCCGGGGGCAGCCCTGCTGCTCTTGGAGCTAATTGTCGGTAACACGGTTTGGCGTCGACTTCCTTAATTGGACCGATCTAGCGAACATCGAATGGATTTTGCGGAACCCCAGTGGATGCAGTTGGCAGCGGTGCTCACGCCGCTCGTGGGCCTTTTTCTTGCCTGGGCCTGGCGCCGTCGGCAGTCGGCGTTGAGCCTGTTCATTCGGTCCCGGTTGATGGATGAGCTGACCGTGGGCCTTTCCCGCCGCCGCCAGTTGCTGAAGGCCATTTTGTGGGCCTCGGGTTTGGTCAGCGTCTTGTTCGCGCTTGGGCGTCCGCTGTGGGGTTACGGCGAGGCGATAGCGCAGGCCACCGGTCGGGACATCGTGGTTTGCGTGGACGTGTCGCGGTCGATGATGGCGACGGATGCAGCTCCGAGTCGTTTGGCTCGGGCCAAGCTCGCGTGCTACGACCTACTGTCTGTGGCGACGTCGGACCGCATCGGTTTGGTGGCCTTTGCTGGATCGGCCTTCCTCCAGTGCCCCTTGGCCCTAGACAGCGAAGCCTTCCGTCAGAACGTGGCCGCTCTCGACACCGATAGCATTCCAGAACAAGGCACGGCGCTTGCGGCCGCCCTCGACGAGGCTGTTCAGGCCTTCAGTACTGATTCTGGCACCCGCAAGGCGGTGATCCTGATCACCGACGGTGAAGACCACGAAGATTTGGCTGAGGCGGCGGCCCGGCGTTTGTCCGTGGCTGGGATTCATCTTTTCACGGTGGGCGTGGGCACTCCGCGGGGTGAACTGCTCAAGACGAGCGACCCTTATGGGAACGCGATTTTCATCAAGGATGAGGATGGGAACCCGGTCAAATCCCTGCTGAATGAACCGCTGCTGCAACGTTTGTCCGAGGCGGCCCATGGTTTTTATTTGCCGCTGCAGTCGTCCCGGACCATGGCCACGCTGTACGAACGCGGCATCGCGCCCATGGAAGCCGTGCGCTTTTCGTCGACCACCGTCCGCTCGCGGATTGAACGATTCCAGTGGCCGCTAGGTCTAGGAATTGTGCTGTTGTTGCTCGAGTTATTACTGCCGGGAGCTTCAAAGGCGGCGGGTCGTCTACCGCAGGGATCGGTGATTCAGACGGGGGTCGTAGCGGCCGTGGCCTTCCTGCTGGTCGGCCTGCCCATGACGGTCCGGGCGGAGTCGGATGACGCGCTGGAGCGCTACCGAAAGGGCGATTTTGCCACTTCTCGGCAAGAGTACGAACGTCTTGCCAAGGAAAAGCCTGATGATTTCCGCCTTCGCTTCAATGCAGGCGCGGCCGCCTATCGCATGGATGATTTTGCTGGGGCAGCAGGGCTGTTCGAGCAGGTGCTTCGTTCGCCCGACCTCGAGTTGCAACAGCAGGGCTGGTACAATTTGGGCAATGCCCGCTACCGCGCGGGTGAGGCCGAACAAGATCCGGATAAGAAGCGCGAACAATGGCAGCAGGCGCTCTCGAGTTACACGGCCGCTCTCAAGCTCAACCCCGGGGACCCGTCGGCACAGGCCAATTATAAGGCCGTCCAGCAAGCCATTCAGACCATGCCTCAGCCGCCGCCCCAGCAGGAAGGGGGCAAGAAGAACGATCCCAACAAGCAGGACAAGCAGGACAAGCAGGACAAAAAAGATCAGAAGAAGGATTCCAAGGACGGATCCTCTTCGGATTCCCAAGATTCTCAGTCGGGACAAAAGGACGAGCAGAAGGACGGACAAAAGAAGGGCAAGGATTCCAAAAAAGACCCCAATTCCCCTCCGGGAGACCCCTCTAAACAACAGCAACCGTCGCAGGATAAGAATCAGGACCCAGCAGCCGGACAAGGGCAGAAACCTGATCCGCAGGAGGGGGCTCAATCTCAGGGCGAACAGGGCGAACAGGCCGGCAAAAAACCCGGAGAGGGCCGCCAGGGTAAGCCTTCGGCTGCCGGGGCTAAGCCGGGACAGGCATCCGGGGATCGTCGTGGAGAAGCGGGCGAAGGGGCCGAAGCCGGGGAACCCGACAAAGATGCCCGACAGGGGGAATTAATGACGATCCGTGAGGCCGAGAAGGTTCTGGATGGCCAGAAAGGATCCGAGAAAGCCCTTATTTTTAAGCGGCGAGGAGCCAGCGAGATGGGTGAAGGCAACGGCAAGTCGGCCAGGAGGAAGGCATGGTGAAGTTGAGTTTCTGGGCCCGATGCCTCGGGGTGGGTCTGCTAATTCTCCTGCGAGTGGAGGCCGCCTCGGTGACGGCTTCGTTTGATCGAGGCATCGTCGAGTCTGGAGAGACCGTTCGCTTCAATGTCACGCTCGAGGGCGAACAACCCACTGAGGTGCCGAAGTTGCCCAGTCTTCCGTTGGTTCAGGCCATTCAATATCTGGGGCCGCGTCAAATGACCCAGATCATTAATGGGGTTTCGTCGTTCCAGGTGGTCTTCCAGTTTCAATTACAAACTCGTGGGCAAGGCGAGTTGACCATGCCTTCGCTTGCGGTGACCACTCGGGGTGGAGCCTTTCAGACGCCGTCGGTGAGTTGCCGGATCACCCCCAAGGAGGCCAAAGGTGAGCGAGTCTCGCTGAAGCTCGTGACTCCACGTGACGAATGCTACGTGGGCGAAACGCTTCCTTATGACTTGCAGCTTTATTCGTCGGTAAACCTCAACCAGATCGCCCCGCCGAAGATGAGTTTCGACGGATTTGTGACCGGTCAGGAGGTTCCGCCGTCCAACACGCAAACGGTCCGGGATGGTCAGGCCTTCATCGTTCTGAGTTATCGACAAACAGCCACGCCCACCAAGGAAGGGCTGTTGTCACTCGGGCCGGCCACGCAGGAGTACGTACTCGAGGTCAACCGCGGACGCCGCCCGCGCAGTTTGATTGATGACTTTTTTGGCGGCGGCGCTGAACTGGAGAAAGGGATAGCCGAGGCTCCGGCGCGGCAAATTCGGGTCAAGCCCCTGCCGGTTGAAGGACGTCCGGCGGGGTTCTCCGGGGCAATTGGTCGATTCTCGGTGCGAACCTCTGTTTCGCGGACCAACGTCGCCGCAGGGGAGGCCATCACGGTGAAGTGGTCGGTGTATGGGCGTGGCAGCTTCAATTCGGTTCAGTCCCCTCAATTGTCTTTGAGTGACGGACTCAAAACCTACCCGGGTACCAATGGCTTCACTGCGGAAGATCCGCTGGGGCTGGCCGGAACTAAGACCTTCGAGTCGATGGTCATTCTCGAGTCCCCGTCGATCAAGGCCCTGACCTTTGAACCTTATTCGTTCTTCGATCCCGACACGGGGCGCTATTCCACGGTGACGCCCCGGCCCATCGCGGTGACGGTTCGGCCTGAATCAGGAACGAGTGCTTCGACTCCAACTCCGCCTGCGGTCTCCGTGGCTCCGACCTCTCGATTCCCGGATCGCCGCGATGAGTTGATGTCGCTGTCCTTGCGGGGCGGGCGACGAGTCCCGGCCGAGCTTCCATGGGCCCGGCAGCCGCTATGGTTAATCCTCGCCGTATTGCCGCTCCTGGGACTGGGGTCTCTAGAGGGGTGGCGTCGCTGGCGCGAGCTTCAGCAGCGTCGCCTTCAACCGACTCAGGCTTCTCGGATGCGGGAGGCGGTCCGATCCCAGCAGGCTGCCATGCGGGCCGCGGCCCAAGGCGGGCGGTCCGAGGAGTTCTTCGCCGCATTGGATGCGCTGCTGCGGGTTCGGTGCGCGTTGATCTTGGGGTTGCCCTCCGGCGATGCGATCACGGCACAGGTCATCGATGAGGCGTTGGTGCCCAAGGGACTGAAGGCTGAGTCTGCCGAGACCTTGCGTGGGCTTTTCGCCTCGGTCGATGCCGCCAAGTTTTCCTCGGCCGCCGAGTCGACCGAGTTGACCCAGTTGCAAGCACAGGCCGACGCAACCTTGGAGGCACTGCAAGCCTTGGAAGGAGGAATCCGATGAGCCGAATTCAACCGTGGAACCGAGTTTGGCATGTGGGTCTGAGGTGGATCCTGTCGACCCTTCTCATGGGTTCGGTTTGGGCAGCCTCCGACTTTGACCAGGCCCGCAAGGCCTATGAACAAGGCAACCAAGAGGAGGCTGTCGCCGGATTCGAGCGGTCTCTTCGGGGCGCTCCCGGCGGCGTGGGGGTGCTCTATAACCTGGGCAATGCCCGGTTCCGACAGGGCGAACTGGGGAGGGCTCTGGCGGCCTGGCGGCAGGCAGAATGGATTACCCCGCGGGATCCGGCGCTGCGCCATAACTTGGATTTGATCCGCCGCCGTCTGGGTCAGCCCGAGGTTGCGTTTTGGAGAGGGTGGTTGGGGTGGTTGACCCTCGACGAATGGGCGGTGAGTGCCGTCTTTTTGGTGTGGGCGTGGAGTGGGTGGCAACTCTTAGTCGGAATCCGTCCTGGATTGGCCGACTCGGGCTCCGGCGTCCGTCGGGTGCTGGGTGCCGCCGCCGCCCTTGTCCTGATGGCTTGGGTGAGCGACTGGGTCTTGATTTATCGCGGTCCTAATGCGGCCGTCGCCGGTAAAGAAGGGGCCGCCCGGTTCGGTCCCTTGGACGAATCTGACATCGCAGTGAACTTTCCCGATGGCACCGAGGTTCGGGTCGAACAGTCCCGCAACGAGTGGGTCCGAGTGGTGGATGCCGAGGGCCGGGGCGGATGGATGCAGAGGCTGCAGGTGGCCCCCTATCACCCGCGGATCCCGTAAAGCCTTTCTGGTTCTGGGTATTATCCGACGTTTTTTTTTGCAGTTGTTGGGACCAGAGCTTGAACGCCTTCGAAGCTTGATGTTGATTGCGTTATGCACTTCACCCGACCACGTTCTTTCTCGTGGCGTTCTCTAGTGGCCGGATTGGCCCTCGCCTCCGTGCCCATCCACGCTGAAACCTCTTGGATCTGGGCGGATGGCCCCAACAGCAAGTCCGCAGCGAACCTCCGCAAATCCTTCGAGGTGGCCGGTCCACTTAAGGAAGCAGTACTGCTAATTACCTGCGATAATGGTGCGAAGGTGTTTCTGGATGGTGAACTGGTCATCACGAACCCGGATTGGAGCGAGCCCTCCAAGGTCAATCTGACCCGCAAGCTGAAGGCGGGCCGTCATGAACTGCGCGCCGAGTGCAAGAACGAGGGGGATGTCGCTGGCTTCGTGGCTCGCCTGACCCTCAAGGACAACGACGGCAAGCAAACCGTCATCGAGAGCGATGGCTCCTGGGAAGCCTCCTTGCCCGGCAAGTCTGACTGGAAGCCAGCCAAGGTGCTCGCCAAGTACGGCAGCCAGCCTTGGGGTGATGCCCTGGCAGGCGCAGCCGCTCCGGGCAAGCCGGCCGTGCCCCCGGTCATCGCACCCGACGCGATTCAAGTTCTACCCGGATTCCGGTCTGAATTAATTTACGCTGTGCCCAAGTCCCAGCAAGGATCCTGGGTGAGCATGACGGTGGATCCGAAGGGCCGCCTGGTTGCCTGCGACCAAGGGGGTGGTTTGTACCGTCTGACATTGGCGGCGCCCGGTTCTTCCGCTCCGGCGACCATCGAGAAGCTCAAGAACGCCGTCGGTGGTGCGCACGGTTTGCTGCACGCCTTCGGTAGCTTGTACGTGATGGTCAACGAGCAGGGCGGTCGCCAGGGCCTCTGGCGCTTGCGCGACACCGACGGCGATGATCAGTACGACGAGGAGAAGATGCTCCGTCGGATCGACGGCGGTGGTGAGCACGGACCGCACGGCATCGTCCTGTCGCCCGATGGCAAATCCCTCTACGTCGCCTGTGGCAACCACACGAAGTTGCCCGAGCACATGGAGTTGTCCCGTGCGGCCCGCGCCTGGGATGAAGATCAGGTTGTCACCCGCCTTTGGGACGCCAATGGCCATGCCCGCGGCATTCTCGCGCCAGGCGGTTACATCTGCAAAACCGATCCGGATGGCAAATCCTTCGAGTTAATTAGCTACGGATACCGCAACGAGTACGACATCGCTTTCAACGCCGTGGGCGACTTGTTCACCTACGACTCCGACATGGAGTGGGATGCCGGTAGCCCCTGGTACCGCCCGACACGCGTCTCGATGGCCACCAGCGGCAGCGACATGGGTTGGCGTTCCGGTGCCGGCAAGTGGCCCACCTACTATCCCGACAGCCTCCCGGCGCTCGTTGACATTGGTCCGGGCTCGCCCACCGGTGTGACCTCGGGTCAGGGAGCCAAGTTCCCGGCGCGCTACCAGAACGCTATTTTCGCCAACGACTGGACCTACGGCACCATGTACGCCATCCACCTCACTCCGGAGGGCGCGGGCTACAAGGCCGTGAAAGAGGAATTCGTTAGTGGTCGTCCATTGCCGCTGACCGATGTGGTGATTCATCCCAAGGATGGCGCGATGTACTTCGCCATCGGCGGTCGTGGCACCGAGTCGGCCGTCTATCGGGTGACTTATGTCGGCAAGGACAGCACCGCTCCGGCCCCGGCTCCGAAACTGAGTGCCGCGGCTAAGCTGCGTCGCGAACTCGAACAGCTCCATTTGGAAGGCACGGGCTCCGAGGCTGTGGCCAAGGCGTGGAAGGCCCTTGGACATGAGGACCGCTTCGTCCGGTTCGCCGCCCGCGTGGCGATCGAGCGTCGTCCGGTGGCTGAATGGGCCGACCGAGTCTTCTCCGAGACCCGTCCTTGGGCTTCGATCGAGGGTGCTGTGGCTCTGGCCCGCATAGGCACGCCTGAGCACCGCGACCGGTTGCTCGCTTTCCTCAACAAGCTCGATCTGAGCAAGCTGGATGAAGCGGCCAAGCTGGCCGTGGTTCGCGCCTATCAACTCGCGCTCATCCGACAGGGCAATCCGCAGGGTGAAACCTATCAGGCAACCCACAAGCGTCTGGATGCCCTGTATCCGTCCGCCAGTCGCTCTCTGAACCGCGAACTCGTTGGAGCCTTGGTCCGCCTGGGCTCACCGACGGTCGTGGCCAAGAGCGTGCCGCTGATGCTCACTGCCAACGACTCCGACCTGCGCTACGCCAGCGATGCCCTGCTGGATCGTAACCGCGGATACGCCACTGCGTTCGCGCAGGCGGCTACCAGTCGTCCGAACCAGGAGCAAATCGCTTATGCCTATATTCTGCGCGAAGCCAAGGTGGGTTGGACTCCGGCGCTCCGGAAGTCGTTCTTCAGCTGGTTCCCGCGCACAGCCCCTTGGCAGGGCGGCAACAGCTTCCGTGGCTTCCTCGAGAATATTCGTAAGGACGCCTTGTCGACCGTCGCCGATGCCACGGAGCGGAAGTCTTACGAAGAACTCTCCACCCGTCGTGCGAGCGGGGGTGATCCGACCTATGCTGCGCCGAAGGGCCCGGGCAAGGCCTACACCGTCGAGCAGGGATTGGCGCTGGCTTCGGGTGGCATCAAGGGTCGCAGCTTTGAGAACGGCAAGGCCATGTACAACTCGGTCGGCTGCGCGGCCTGTCACCGTTTTGACGGGGCTGGCGGTGGCGTAGGCCCTGATTTGTCGGGTGTCGCCTCCCGCTACACCTTGCGGGACTTGCTCGAGAACATCGTTGAACCCTCCAAGGTTATTTCCGACCAGTACGGTTCCGAAGAGGTCCAGTTGAACGACGGTTCCTCGTTGGTGGGGCGCGCGTATGTGGAGAATGGCAAGTTGGTGGTGACAGCCGATCCCCGTAATCCGGAGGAGTTCACCGCGGTGGCCCTCAATCAGGTTAAGAGTCGCAAGCCCTACCCCGTGTCGCTCATGCCTGCAGGCATGATTAATCCGCTCAATCAGGACGAGTTGCTCGATCTGATCGCCTACCTCCAATCCGGAGGTAATCCGAAGAACAAGGCGTTCGCCCAGTGATTCAGGTCTGGTAGACCCACAAAATTCTCAGGACGGGGGTGATGGCTGTGGCCGTTGCCCCCGTTTTCTTTTCAAAAATCGTCCCGCCTCCAACCCGGTCGCATCCAGATTCCCATCGCCTGATTTGAAGAGGACTCCACACTCTTCGTCTTGATCTCCATGGCCTCCATCCGATTGCTGCAGCGCTGGGTCATCGCAAGCCTTTTGCTCGGAGGCTTGGTCGGTGCGGCGGAGATCGATTTCGCCCGGGACATCCAACCCATTCTTTCCGAGAACTGTTACCAATGCCACGGACCCTCAACGACCGGCCGTAAGGGTGGGCTTCGGCTGGACTTGCAAGAGGGCGCCCTCGGCGCGGGCAAGAGCGGCAAGATGGCCATCGTGCCGGGCAAGGCCGAGCAGAGTGAAATCATCCGACGCCTGAGCAGCACCGATCCCGACGTGGTCATGCCCCCGCCGGAGACTGGCAAGAAACCCAGTGCCGATCAGGTCCGCTTGCTCAAGCGATGGATTCAAACGGGGAGTCGCTGGGGACAGCATTGGGCCTTTGTGCCTCCTGCGTTACCGACGGTGCCCAAGCCGCGGAACTGGAAGAGCGGCAATCCGATTGACGCCTTCGTGCTGGCTCAACTGGGTTCCGGAAAGCGCTTGGCGCCACCGGCCGATCCCGGCCGACTAATGCGTCGTTTGTCACTGGATCTGACCGGTCTGCCCCCAACTCCCCAAGAGATCGTTGCCTTCGAGGGCAGATCGACCGATGCGCATTACCTTCAAGAAGTTCAACGCCTCATGGGTTCCCCGCGCTATGGGGAACGCATGGCCACCGACTGGCTTGACCTGGCCCGGTTTGCTGACACCCACGGATTCCAGTCTGATCGCTACCGGCCTGTCTGGCCCTGGCGGGATTGGGTGATCGGGGCCTTCAATCGGCATCTGCCCTTTGATCGATTCGTGCAGTGGCAGGTGGCGGGAGATCTTTTGCCCAACGCCACCCAAGAGCAGCGCCTGGCCACCACATTCAATCGACTGCATCTGCAAAATGAAGAAGGCGGCATCGTCGAGGAGGAGTACCGCGTGGCCTATAACGTGGATCGGGTGAATACCTTTGGGACCGCCTTTTTGGGAATGACCTTCGAGTGTTCCCGATGCCACGACCACAAATTCGACCCCATTTCGCAGAAGGAATTTTATCAGTTCTTTGCGTTTTTCCAGAACATCGATGAGTCGGGTCAAAGCGTGTATTTCGGCGACATCATGCCGGTACCGACACTGCTGTTGAGCACCCCTGACCAGGAGACCAAGCTCAAAGACTTGAATGCCCGGATTCAGGCCGGGGAAGGGAGCCTAAAGCAGTTGACCGAGGCCTCCCGACCTTCCTTTGCGGAATGGCGTTCCAAAGGAGGGGCCAAGCCTCCGGAAGTCTCCGGGGCTGTGGCTCAGTTCTCCTTCGACGGAATGGTTTCAAATGCCTTTCCAAGCACAGTGGGAACTCATCGGGCGCAGCCGTTCGAGGGTCCCCAATCTGTCGAGGGACGTTTCGGCAAGGCGCTGCTGTTGAGTGGCGAAAACGGTGTTTCCATGCCGGGGATTGGTCACTTTTCGCGGGCCGACCCGTTCTCGATGGCCCTGTGGATTCGCCCGGCCATGCATGTGCCTCGCCAGACGGTGATTCATCATAGCTCGGCCTGGATGGATGCCGGTAGTCGTGGCTACGAGATCTTAATGGAAGACGGTCGGGTCGCAGTGGGGTTGCATCACATGTGGCCGGGCAACGCGCTGAAGGTTCGCACCCGGCAGGTTGCTCCCGTTGGTGGCTGGACCCATGTGGCCTTTGCTTATGATGGATCGAGCCGGGCTTCGGGCCTGAAGGTGTACCTCGATGGAAAGCGCGCCGAGGTGGAGGTGGTTCGGGACAACTTGTGGAAGGACATCACGTATGGACAGCCCAACCTGACCATCGGCCAGCGCATGAGGGACTTCGGTTTCAAACAGGGGCAGGTCGATGAGCTTCAAGTGTTTGATCGAACGCTGTCGCCTGTCGAAGTGGCCTTGTTGGCCGGGAGTAAATCACCGGCCGATGAGGATTCTCAATTCGAGCATTTCCTTCTGACCCAGCATGCGCCCCATCGCGAGGCGGTCGAATCGCTCCTGAAACTGCGTCGAGAGCAGAATGCGTTGGTGACCTCGATTCCGGACATCATGGTCATGGAGGAAATGAAGACTCCCAAGCCGGCCTACGTTTTGCGGCGAGGTGCCTACGATCAACCCGGGGACTCGGTGACCCTGGAAACTCCGGCGGCGATGGGGCGACTGCCCGCGGGTGCTCCTCGCAATCGGTTGGGCCTCACCCAGTGGTTGTTGGATCCGTCCCACCCGCTAATGGGGCGCGTCACAGTAAACCGGGTCTGGCAGCAGTTCTTCGGCAAAGGCTTGGTGGAGACTTCTGACAATTTTGGTCTTCAAGGGGCAGCTCCGACACACCGGGATTTGCTGGACTGGCTGGCGGTGAGCTTTGTGCGCGGCAATGAGTCCTTGGGGCTCCGTCCGTGGAATCTTCAGGATCTTCAACGACTCATCGTCACCTCCGACACCTACCGTCAGACCTCGAATGTGAAGCCCAAGGAATGGGCAGAGGATCCCGACAATCGATGGCTGGCCCGGGGTCCGGCCCGGCGGCTTTCCGCAGAGATGCTGCGGGATCAGGCGCTCTTCGCGAGCGGCTTGATGGTCGACAAGGTGGGTGGACCGAGCGTGAAGCCGTATCATCCAGACGGCCTCTGGGAGATGACCATGGGTGGCGGTCACTATCAGTTGGGCAAGGGCGACGATCTCTACCGGCGCAGCCTCTACACCTATTGGAAACGGACCGTGCCCCCGCCTTCCATGATGACGCTCGACGCAGCCGACCGCAGCTACTGCGTGGTTCGACGGCAGGCTACGAGCACACCGTTGCAAGCGTTGGTCCTGTTGAATGATCCCCAGATGGTTGAAGCCTCGCGCCATGTGGCCGGCAGGATGCTTCGCGAAGGCGGCGTGGGGGCCGATCAGCAAGTGCGCTACGCCTTTGCCCTGGTGACCGGCCGCAGGCCCACCAAGGACGAGGTATCCATCATGAGGCGCCTGCTCGAGGAACAGGTGGCCCATTTTCAGAAAGACATCGCTGCGGCCGAACGACTCCTGAAGGTCGGGGAGAAGCCGGTACCAGGAGAGCACCCGCCGGCTCAGTTGGCTGCAGCCACCGTGTTGGCTCAACTCCTCTTCAACCATGACGAGACGGTCATGCGGCGCTGATGACCCGGAAACACAACTCAACCCGTTCTGAACCTCAATCCCCGTGAACTGCCCCCAAGTTGATTTCCGCATGAACCGCCGCGATTTCTTCGGCCGCTTTGGTCTAGGCCTTGGAGGAGTGGCTCTCAGTGGCCTGATGGCGGGCGATGCCCGTGCCGGGGCTGTTGGATCATTCTCCGGCATCTTGCCTGCCGGACACTTGGCGCCCAAAGCCAAGCGAGTCATCTACCTCTTCATGAGCGGCGGTCCGTCGCAACTGGAGACCTTCGACTACAAGCCTGAGTTGGTGAAACGAACCGGAGAGGATCTTCCGGCCAGTGTGCGGATGGGGCAGCGACTGACCGGGATGTCGGCCCAGCAGGCGACGCTGCCGATGGCGGGGTCGGTCTTTAAATTTGCTCGGGCCGGCCAGTCGGGCACGTGGATTAGCGAGTTGCTGCCGTGGACCTCCAAGGTGGCCGATGACCTGTGCGTCATCCGTTCGCTGCACACCGAGGCCATCAACCACGACCCGGCCATCACCTTTTTCCAGACCGGGTCCCAGATTGCCGGTCGGCCCAGTTTTGGCTCGTGGATGAGCTACGGGTTGGGTTCTGCCAATCAGAACCTTCCCGCCTTCGTGGTTCTCATTTCCAAGGACCGTATCGACCAACCCCTGTATTCGCGACTTTGGGGCAATGGATTCCTGCCGAGCCAGCATCAGGGGGTGTTATTTCGATCCGGCAAAGACCCGGTGCTTTATCTTCAGAACCCGGACGGGGTTTCCGGAGAGAGCCGCCGACGTCTTCTGGACCGTTGGGCCGAGATGGAGCATTTGCAGTTCCGTGATTTGGGAGATCCCGAAATCAATGCCCGGGTAGCCCAATACGAGATGGCCTACCGCATGCAGACTAGCGTGCCTGATGTGATGAACTTGTCTGGCGAGCCGGAGAGTGTTTTTGAATTGTACGGACCGGAGGCGAAGAACCCCGGCACCTTCGCGGCGAACTGCCTGTTGGCGCGGCGTTTGGCCGAGCGGGACGTGCGGTTCATTCAGCTCTACCATCCGGGGTGGGATCAGCATGGCGGCCTGCCGGGGGGCATTCGTCGCCAGTGCGCCGATGTGGATCGCGCGTCCTACGCGTTGATCACCGATCTCAAGCAGCGGGGCATGCTGGACGACACCCTGGTCATTTGGGGCGGCGAGTTTGGGCGCACCAATTATTCGCAAGGAAAGCTCACGGCGACGGACTACGGGCGCGACCACCACCCGAGGTGTTTCTCGGTCTGGATGGCGGGCGGTGGCATTCGAGGAGGAGTGAGCCACGGGCGCACTGACGAGTTCGGCTACAACATCGTCGAGGATCCGGTGCACGTTCACGATCTTCAAGCTACAGCGCTCCATCAGTTAGGCATTCACCACGAGCGGTTGACCTTCCGCTTCCAGGGGCGTGACTACCGGCTCACCGACGTTCATGGAAAGGTGATCCAGCCGATCCTCGCCTAGATGTCAGTGACAGTGTGAAAACCACTGAGCCTAGAAACTCAACGAATCACCCATCCGGCTTGAGCTTCTCGGTTGCCCCAACGAATTCTGATCAACTCTGGTGAGCCCTGGACACACTCGGCCTCATTAGGAAGAAGAA
>Ga0255128_1000549_pt1 | contig 17423 bp, 17 predicted proteins | sample Law_Miss_RepC_8d_FD_188562 | JGI IMG/M metagenome (GOLD analysis project Ga0255128, IMG submission 188562) | Freshwater microbial communities from St. Lawrence River, New York, United States - Law_Miss_RepC_8d | ecosystem: Environmental > Aquatic > Freshwater > River | place: USA: New York... | reverse complement strand
CCTGGGCGCTGGCGCCGGGTTGGCCCGCGTGGCCCCGGGCACCGTGGGCACGCTCTGGGCCTGGGCCTCGTTTCTGATCCTGCAGCGCTTTCTCACGCCACTGGAGTGGGGCCTGGTGATCGCGTCAGCCACGCTGCTGGGCTGGTGGGCCTGCACCGTGACCGCGCAGCACATGGGCATCGCCGATTCGGGCCACATCGTGTGGGACGAGGTGGTGGCCTTCTGGCTGGTGCTGTGGCTGGTGATGCCCACGGGCTTCACCGGGCAGCTCGTGGCCTTCGGGCTGTTTCGCCTGTTCGACGCGGTGAAGGTCGGCCCCATGGCCTGGGCCGACCGCACTTTCAAGGGCTTTGGGCCGCGCGGGGGCTTCGGCATCCTGCTGGACGATTTCGCGGCGGCGCTGTGCACGCTGCTGGTCATCGCGCTGTGGCGCTTCTGAGCATGAACGACACCGACACCCTGGTGGAACAACTGGCCAACGCGCTCACGGCGCGCGGCTGGACCATGGCCACCGCCGAGAGCTGCACCGGCGGCCTGATCGCCGGTGCCTGCACCGACCGCGCCGGCTCCAGCGACTGGTTCGAGTGCGGCTTCGTCACCTATTCCAACGCCGCCAAGACCGACTTGCTGGGCGTGCCGGCCGACCTCATCGCCGCCCACGGCGCGGTGAGCGAACCCGTGGCACGCGCCATGGCGGCGGGGGCACGCGCCCATGCCCCGGTGCAAGTGGCCGTGGCCGTCACTGGCGTGGCCGGCCCCAGCGGCGGCAGCGCCGACAAGCCGGTGGGCACCGTGTGGTTGGGCTGGGCCACGCCCCAGGGCGTGTTCACCGAACGCCAGCGCTTCGACGGCGACCGCGCCGCCGTTCGCCGCGCCACCGTGGCCCACGCGCTGGCGGGTCTGCTGCAACGCCTGTCCTGAGAACATTCCCATGGCCGACGCCTTCAAGCTGCTCATCAACGCCGACACGGCCACCCACGCCGCCCGGCACCTGAAGCGCGTGTGGTCGGGCTTCGATGACACCGCCTTCCTGGCCGTGGCCCTGCCTGGCCTGGACGGGCTGGAGTTCAAGGCCCGCGCGCTGCGCCTGGCCGACGCCTTGCAAGCCACCCTACCCGACGACCTGGACCGCGCGTTCGGCCTGATCGAAAGCGCCCTGGCGGCCCCCCTGCCGCTGGACGACAAGGGCGAACCGGTGGGCATCGGCGCCAGCCTGAGCCCGCAAGGGCTGGCGGGGTGGGTGGTGTGGTCACTGGGCGAGTTCGTGTCGCGCCGCAGCCTGGAAGACCCGGCCCGCGCCCTGGCCTGCCTGCACGCGCTCACCCAGCGCTTCACCGCCGAGTTCGCCATTCGGCGCCTGCTGCACGAACGGCCACAGGCCTGCTGGCCCACGCTGCAGCGCTGGGCACAAGACCCCAGCGCCCACGTGCGGCGGCTGGCCAGCGAGGGCAGCCGCCCGCGCCTGCCCTGGGGATTGCGCCTGCAGGCCCTGGTGCAAGACCCATCGCCCACCGAGCCGCTGCTGCGCGCCCTGCAAGACGACAGCAGCGCCTACGTGCGCCGCAGCGTGGCCAACCACCTCAACGACATCGCCAAAGACCACCCCGAGCGCGTGACCGCCTGGGTGCGCGAACACCTGCCCAGCGCGGACGCGCGGCGCCAGGCCTTGCTGCGCCACGCCAGCCGCACCCTCATCAAACAAGGCCACGTGCCCACCTTGCAGGCCTGGGGCCTGAGCCCCGGTCTGCAGGGCCAGGCCACGCTGGCGCTGAGCACCGACGCGGTGCGCGTGGGCGAATCGGTGGGCCTTCGGGTGAACCTGCACAGCCATGGCCCACAAGCCCAGGCGCTGGAGGTGGACTACGCCGTGGTGCCCGACGGCGGCCGCGGCGGCAAGACCTTCAAGGGCTGGCGCCTGAGCCTGGCGCCCGCCGAGGTGGCGGTGCGTGAGAAGCAGCACCCCATGCGCGAGGTCAGCACCCGCCGCCTCTACCCGGGACCGCACCGGGTGGACCTGCTGGTGAACGGCGCCGTGCTGGCCAGCGCCACCTTCACGCTCACGCCCTGAGGGCGGGGCTGGGCACCGCGCCCACACGCGAGGGGGGCGGACCAACCCAGGTCGGCCAGCGATTGCGCCAGTGCCTGGGCAAATGGCGTGTGGGGCTCGCGACCGATGCGCCGCTCCAGGGCCTGCTGGCACAGGCGGTGCGGGCGCTCCCACAGGTAGCGCCCCTCGGCCAGCGCTGCCCACTCGGGCTTGAACACGCCCGCCAGCCGCATCAGCCCCCAGGGCAAGGACGAGGCGCGCAAGGGCGCCCTGCCGGTCATGGCCTCAAGCCCGGCGAGCCAATCGCGGCCGCTGAGGGTGTGGCCCTGGAAGTGCAGGGTGTCGAAGCCGGCGCGCGGCCCCCAGGCCTGGGCCACGGCCACCAGGGCCTGCGCGAGGTCGGGCAGGTAGGCCCAGGCCACGGGCACGTCCATCGGGCCGGGGTACACCAGGCGGCCGCGGTGCAGTTGGGTAAGCATGACCAGGTCCAGCCAACTGCCCTGACCGGCCCCGAAGAAGTTGCCCGCGCGCAGCACCACCGAACTGAGTTCACGGCGCCGGGCGGCAGCGGCCAGTTCCACCTCCATGGCCTGGCGAATGTGGCCCATCTCGGTGTCGGGGCACACCGGGGTGTCTTCGTGCAGCACCTCAGGCATGGTCGAGCCGTAGGCATACACGTTGCCCGGCATCACGAAGCGGGCGTTCAGGCCCTGGGCCACGGCCATGGCCCGGCGCAGCATGGGCAGGGCCTGTGCACGCCAGGCCGCGCGGGTGTAGCGCGAGGGGTTCAGGGCATAGACCAGGGTGTCGGCCCCGCCCGCCCGCCGGGCCGCCTCCAGCACGGCCTGGGCGTGGTCGGCGGTGTCGAAAGGCAGCACCAAGGGCTGCACATGGGCCGGCCAGCCGACCTGGGGCGCGCGCCGCGCCTGGGCCAGCACGCGCCAGCCGCTGCCGGCGAAGGCCAGGGTGGCGGCGCGGCCCAGGCGGCCATTGGCGCCCAGCACCAGCACGCGGCGCGGGGCTTCGTCAGTCAGAACGGTGGGGATCATGGTGGGGCTCCGAAAGTGGTGTGTCGATGCCGGCATTGTGGAAACCGCCACCCCATTCGACAATTGCCCAACCTCACACAACAGCCATGCAGTTATGCATACCCGAGACTTCAACTGGACCTTGATCCGCTCCTTCCTGGCCGCCCTGGAGCACGGCAGCCTGATGGGCGCGGCACGCGCCCTGGGCATCCACCAGCCCACGGTGGGCCGCCACATCGACGAGCTGGAGGCGCAGCTTGGCGTGTCGCTGTTCGAGCGCACCGGGCGTGGCCTCTTGCCCAGCCCGCACGCCCTGCGCCTGGCCGAGCCGGCGCGCGCCATGGCCTCGGCGGCCGACCAGTTGTCGCGCCAGGCCTCGGGCTCACAGGCGCAAGAGCGCGGCTCGGTGCGCATCAGCGCCACGCAGCCAGTGGCCTGCGTGCTGCTGCCCCCGCTGCTGGCGTGCATGCGCGAGGCCCTGCCGCACATTCAGGTAGAGCTGGTGGTGAACAACGCGGTGAGCAACCTGCTCAAGCGCGAAGCCGACATTGCGCTGCGCATGGTGCGGCCCGATCAGGGCTCTCTGGTGAGCAAGCGCGTGGGCCAGGTGACGCTGGGCACCTACGCCCACCGCGACTACCTGCGCCGCCGGGGCACGCCGCGCACACCGGCGGACTTGCTGGCACACGACATCGTGGGCGAAGACCGGCAAGACGCCATCCGCCGTGGCTTCGCGGCCCAGGGCCTGCCGCTGGCGCCCGAGGCCTTTGCCTTGCGCACTGACGACCTCATGGCCTACCTCGCGGCGGTGGAGGCGGGCATGGGCCTGGGCTTTCTGGCGCACTACGTGGCGCGGCGCCATCCCGATCTGGTGGCGGTGCTGCCGCAATTGCCACTGCCGGCGCTGCCGGTGTGGCTGGTGGTGCACCGCGAGATTCGCAGCAACCCGCGCATCCGCGCCACCTGGGACTTTCTCTCGGCGGCGCTGCCGCCGGCCCTGGCCTGATCAGGCCCAGGGCGCTGGTGCCATCAGGCGCCGTGGCACTTTTTGAACTTCTGGCCGCTGCCGCACCAGCAGGGGTCGTTGCGGCCGGGCGTGGGCGCCTGGCGCACGGGCTCGATGCGCGGGCCCAGGCTCTTCCAGATCTGGTGCAGGTCGTACACGGCCCAGATGGCGGCGCCAAAGTCGTTCAGGCGCGCGTCGCTCACGCTGGGCGGGCCGTCTTCCACGTGCAGATTGACCTCGGGCTTGCCGGTGTCGTCTTCGGTAAGGGTGACGAGGCGGTCCAGCGCGTCGTCGATCCACTCGGCGGTTTCCTTGTCGCGCGGGGCGGCCCACTCTTCTTCCCAGGTCTCCACCACGAACATGAAGCCCAAGGCCCACACCTGGGCGTAGGCGGGCAACTCCTGGTCGGCCATCTCGGCGCGCTCGGCCTCGGGCAGGGCGGCCACGGCGCCGCGCACGTCCATCACCTCGGGGTGGTAGCTGCGCTCGTCTTCCAGGGTCTCTACCGGCGCGGCCAGGGCCTGGGCCACTTCGTCGGCGCGGCGCTGCCACAGGGCCATGAACTGCTCGTATTGGGCGGTGTTGGCGAAGTGGGTGCCTTCGTCTTGCGGCGCGGTGGGCAGCGGGCCGGTGCCCAGCAGCACGGGCAGGAACTCATCCGGGCCGATGGGGCGGCGGGTGCACACCAACGCGGCCATGGCGCCTTCCAGAAACTCCCACTGCGGCACTTCCTCGTCGCGGGTGCGCAGGTCATCGAGGATGGCGTCGAGCGCATCGAAGTCTTCAGGAGCAAGAGGTGTAACAGTTGTCATGGCTGGGGCGCCCGGCCGAGTGCGCGGCGGGGGCTGGGTACATAAGATGGCCGGCCAGTGTACGGCTTGACACCAAGGCTCTCCATGCTCGACCGGATCAACGCGCTCTACCCCATTCGCTACACCGCGCTGGCGGCCTGTGTGGTGCTGGCCCTGCTGAGCCTGTTCACCTGGGTGGGCTTTGGCATTGGTGGCAACCTGGTGCTGCTGTTTGGCGCGCTCAGCGCGCTGGGCCTGCGCGATGCCCTGCAAGTTACCGACCCGCTGCGGCGCAATTACCCGCTGGTGGCGCGCCTTTGGCGAGCGGGCCAGTGGCTGGCCAAGCGCTGGCCCCGCGCCAAAGAGGCCGCTGCACAACCCCATGCCCGACTGAGCCCGCAACAGGTTCGCTGGGTGCAAGGGCTGACGCAATCGGGGCATCGGCCCACCACGCCCTGGTGTCACGGCGGCCGAGGTCATCTGTGGCTGGCCACCGCCTGGCCCCACAGCCAGGTGCCCAGTGCCGACTTTCGCGTGACCATCGGCGGGCCGGATTGTCGCCACCCCTACGAGGCCAGTGTGTTCAACCTGGGGGCAATGGACTTTGGCACCCTCTCGAACACCGCCATCGCCTCCCTCAACCGTGGCGCGGCCTTGGGCAGTTTCACTCAGAACACCGGCGCGGGCGGCATCTCGGCGCACCACCGCCGGCCCGGCGGTGGCCTGATTTGGCAGATCGGCCCAGGCCTGGCCGGCTGCGCCGACACGCAGGGACGTTTTGACGAGTGGCGCTTCGAGGCCGCCGCCCGTGATGCCCAGGTGCACCTGATCGAGGTGCTGCCACAGCACGCCAGCGGGCACGGCCTGGGGGCCTGTCTGCCCGCCAGCAAAGTGGCCCCCGAAGTCGCCAGTCTGCGAGGGGCCCGGCCCGGGGAACCCTGGCAAGCGCCCGCAGCGCTGGAGGCCATGGCCTCCCCCATCGACCTGCTGGCCTTTGTGCAGCGCCTGCGCGACCTCAGCGATGGCAAGCCGGTCGGGCTGAAGCTGCGCATTGGAAAGGCCGGTGCCTGGTTCGCGCTGGCCAAGGCCATGCACCTGAGCGGCATCACGCCCGACTTCATCAACATCGAAGGCGCGGACGCGGCGCTCTCACCCCTGGGCAGGCCGCTGCCCGATGCGGTGGCCCTGGTGCACGACACGCTGGTGGGCCTGAACCTGCGCGATCGGGTGCGCATCGGCGCCGAGAGCCGGCTGGTGGGGCCTTTCGAGATCGCCGAGGCCATGGCCATGGGGGCCGACTGGTGCCATGGCTCGCGCGGCTTCATGCTGGCCCTGGGTTGCGAGCAAGCCCTGAAGTGCAACACCAACGAATGCCCCACCGGCATCGCCACGCAAGACCCTTTGCGGGCCCAAGCGCTGGTGGCCATTGACAAAGGCGAGCGCGTGCGCCGGTACCACCAGGGCACGCTGGAGGGCTTGCGGGCCTTGGTGGAGGCCGCCGGGCTTACCCACCCGGGCGAGTTCCAGCGCACGCACCTGCTGTGGCGCACGCCATCGGGCCGCGTGGTTTCCATTGCCGAGCGTTACCCCTGCTCCAACCCGGGTGCGCTGCTGACCGATCCCCCAGGCACCCAGTGGCCAGCGGCGCTGTTGGCCGAATGGAGCGCGGCCTCGGCCACGCAGTTTCACGCCGACTGAGGCGCAGCACTCCCGACAAAGTGGCGGTACACGCCCACGCCCACCCGGGCCAGGCGCCGCGCCATGCAGAGCACGGCGGCGTCTTTGCTGACCAGCGTGGCGGTGTGCGCCACGGCCAGGTCAATGAACTTCTGGTCGTCCGGGTCTTTGCAGGTGTAGGGCGCCTTGGGCGCCTCGGCCACCAGGGTGATGTGGCCGTCGAAGCGGGCGATCACCGCATCGGGCGCCACCTGCGCGGCCACCAGTCGCCGCGCGATCTGCGGGTAGGCCAGCACGCGCCACAGCTCTTCGCGCATGGGCGCCGTCGCCAGCCAGCCGTGCGTGCCCTGGCCCAGGGCCTCACGCAGGGGGTGGGTGGCCGGGTCGTCAAAGACGAACAGGTCCAGCGCGATGTTGGTGTCCAGCACCAGCGGTTGGGGCATGGCGGGCATCAGGCCTGGGGCTCGGTCGGCGCCTGGGGGCGGCGGGCCATCAGGTCAAAGCGGAACAGACGGCACTCGATGGGGCCGTTCCACAGCGGCACGCGGCGCGATTCCTTGAAGCGCATGCGCCCGGGCAGTTTCAGGTCGGGCGTGAGCAACCAGGCGCTCCAGCCGGCGTAGTGGCTTTTCCAGTGGGCGGCGAGCTTCTCGAAAAACTCGGACGCGTCGGCGCCATCGCTCATCTGCGCGCTCTCACGGCCCATGGGCGTGGCGGCCGGCGCTTGTGCTGGCGCCCCCACGGTGAAGGTGCGCGGGGCGCGGCTGCGCGCACGCTCGGCGGCGTTCTGCCCGGCCACGCCAGCGGCGGCGATGCGCTCGCCATACGGCGGGTTGAGCAGCATCACGCCGGGCTTGTCGGTGGGCGGCATGCGCTGAAGGGCGTCGCCGCCGCGCAGCTCCAGCGCGTGGGCCACGCCAGCACGCTCGGCATTGCGCTGGGCGAAGTCGACCATGCGGAAGGACACGTCGCTGCCGAACACGATGGGGCGGTGGCCGGCGGGCCACTCGCGCTGGGCGCGCACCGCTTGCTCGCGAATGGCCTGCCACACATGGGCCTGGAAGGGCAGCAGCTTCTCGAAGGCAAAGCGGCGCTGCAGGCCGGGGGCAATGCGCAGCGCGATCTGCGCGGCCTCGATCGCCACCGTGCCGCTGCCGCAGCAGGGGTCGTACAGCGGCACGATGTCGTCCACGCTGGCGGCCTCGGCGCCGTTCCAGCCAGTGGCCGCGATCATGGCCGCGGCCAGGGTTTCCTTCAGCGGGGCGTCGCCCTTGTCTTCGCGCCAGCCGCGCTTGAACAAGGGCTCGCCCGAGGTGTCGATGTACAGGCTCACCGTGTCGGTGGTGAGGTGGGCGTACAGGCGCACGTCGGGCCAGGTGGTGTTCACGCTGGGGCGCTCGCCGCGCTTGGCGCGGAAGCGGTCGCACACCGCGTCCTTGATCTTGAGCGCCGCGAAGTTCAGGCTGGTCAGCGGGCTGTGCTGGGCGGTGATCTCCACCTTGATGGTCTGGGCCGGGGTGAACCAGATCTCCCAGGCCACCTCGCTGGCGGCGTGGTACAGGTCGTTCTCGTTGCGGTAGCCGCCGTGCCAGAGCTGCACCAGCACGCGCTGGGCCAGGCGACTGTGCAGGTTCAGCAGCAGCGCGTCTCGCCACGAGCCATTGAGCGCCACGCCCGCCCGGGCCTTGTGAGAAGGGGCGATGCCGGTGATGCGCTGCACCTCGTCGGCGAGCATGTCCTCCACGCCAGCGGCGCAGGGCAGAAAAAGTTGAAGCTGGTTCATGGCGGCGGGGGCGGTGGTGCTCAGGTGGACGAGGTCGGCGCGAGGCCGCCAGGCTCAGAGCGATTTTCGGAGGTTGGCCGGCGCGATGCGCAAGGCCTCGCGGTACTTGGCCACGGTGCGCCGGGCGCACTCGATGCCCTGCTCTTTGAGCAGGTCGGAGAGCTGGTTGTCGGACAGCGGCTTGCTGGGCTCTTCGGCGGCAATGAACTGCTTGAGCAGCGCACGCACCGCCGTGCTGGAGGCGTTGCCGCCGGTCTCGGTGCCCAGGGCCGAGCCGAAGAAGTACTTCAGCTCGTAAGTGCCAAAGGGCGTGGCCATGTACTTGGCGGTGGTCACGCGGCTGATGGTGGACTCGTGCAAGCCCAGCTCGTCCGCGATCTCGCGCAGCACCAGCGGGCGCATGGCGAGTTCGCCGTGCATGAAGAAGTTGCGCTGGCGCTCCACGATGGCGGTGGACACGCGCAGGATGGTGTCAAAGCGCTGCTGGATGTTCTTGATGAACCAGCGCGCCTCTTGCAAGCGCTGTTGCATGGCGGCGTGGCCGCTCTCTCCGCCGTCGCGCCCGCCCCGGTTCTGGCGCATGGCATTGGCGTACACGTCGTGCACGCGCAGGCGGGGCATCACGTCGGGGTTGAGCACCACCTTGAAGCCGCGCCCACTGCGGGTGACGAGCACATCGGGCACCACCACGTTGCGCTCCACGTCGGTGAAGCGCCGGCCGGGCTTGGGCTCCAGGCGCGAGATCAAGACCATGGCCTCGCGCACGGTGTCTTCGTCGGCGCGACTGGCGCTGCACAGGCGGCGCAGGTCGCGCTTGGCCATGAGCTCCAGCGGCTGCGCCACGATGGCCAGCGCCGCGCGCGTGACCGGGGTGTTGCGCATCTCCAGGATCTGCAGCTTCAGGCACTCGGCCAGGTTGCGGGCGCCCACGCCCGCGGGCTCCAGGTGCTGCAGCCACTGCAGGGCCACTTGCAAGCGCTGTACCGCGGCTTCTTGCTGGGCCAGGGCCTCGTCGGGGTCGCTCGACGTGGCCTGCCCCTCCAGGCGCAGCAGCGCCTGGGCGAGTTCCTCAAGGCTGTCTTCCAGGTAACCGTCGTCGTTGAGCGATTCGATCAGCAGGTACAGGGCACGGGCGTCTTCGTCCGACAGGCGCATGCAGCGGGCCTGGTCGTGCAGGTGGTCTTGCAGGCTTTCCACCGCGCTGGCCAGGTCGGCCGCGGTGGCGGTCTCGTCGTCGTCCTGCGCGCCGTTGCGCGGCGGGGCGTCGCCGCCCCACTCGCTGTCGTCGGGCGCCATTTCCACCGAGCCGTCGCCCTCCCAGCTTTCCTCCAGGGCGGCATCGCCGTCCAGGCGGGCTTCCAATGTCTCGCCATCGGCACTGTCGGCCGGTTCGCTGGCCTCGACGGTGCTGGTGGCGGGCGCAGCGGCGGTGTCGGCGATTTGTTCGCCAGGGGCCACGGGGGCGTCGGCCTGGTCCAGGCCATGGGCCTCGCGCTCGGCGGTCTCGTCTGCGCGCTCCAGGAAAGGGTTTTCGTCGAGCATCTGCTCGACTTCTTGCGCCATCTCCAGCGTGGAGAGCTGCAGCAGCCGGATGGACTGCTGCAACTGCGGCGTGAGCGCCAGGTGCTGCGAGACGCGAAGCGAAAGCCCTTGTTTCATTCGACCGCCACGATCACATGCGGAAGTGCTCGCCCAGGTACACCCGGCGCACGTCGGCGTTCTCGACGATCTCGGCCGGCGTGCCGCTGGTGAGCACCCGGCCGTCGTTGATGATGTAGGCGCGGTCGCAAATGCCCAGGGTCTCGCGCACGTTGTGGTCGGTGATGAGCACACCGATGCCACGAGACTTCAGAAAGCCGATGATGCGCTGGATCTCGATCACCGCGATGGGGTCGATGCCAGCGAAGGGTTCGTCGAGCAGGATGAAGCGTGGGTTGGTGGCCAGGGCACGCGCAATCTCCACGCGACGGCGCTCACCGCCCGACAGGGCCGGAGCGGGCGAGTCGCGCAGGTGGTCCACGTGCAGGTCTTTGAGGAGTGTCTCCAGCCGTTGTTCGATCACCACGGGCTGCAGCGGCTTGCCCTGCTCGTCTTCCTGCAGCTCCAGCACGGCGCGCACGTTGTCGGCCACGCTGAGCTTGCGAAAAATGGAAGCCTCTTGCGGCAGGTAGCCCAGGCCCAGGCGCGCGCGGCGGTGAATCGGCAGGCGCTCGATGGTCTGGCCATCCAGCAAGATCTGCCCGCCATCGGCGCGCAGCAGTCCCACCAGCATGTAGAACGACGTGGTCTTGCCCGCGCCGTTGGGGCCCAGCAGGCCGACCACCTCACCCTTGAACACGGCCAGCGACACGTCCTTGACGACCTTGCGGCTGCCATAGGCCTTCTGCAGGCCTCGCGCCTCCAGGCGGCTCAGTTGGGGCTTGCCGGTCGCCTCCGCGGCCACGGTCATGGGCGACCTCCGCCGGTCCCGGTGCTGGGCTTGAGCTGCGCCGGGGGCGTCACGGGCTCGGGCTGCGGCTCCTTGGGCACCGGGGTGAGCATGGCGCGCACACGGCCCGACGGGTTGGCTGGCGTGCGGGCACCGCCGTCCACCGTGAACACGTCGGTGCTGTTGTTGTAGACGATCACGTTGCCACGGGTCTCGTCGTTGAGCTGCGTGCCCTTGTAGCGGCGCAGCACGGCGTTGCCGGTGAAGCGCACCGTGTCGGCGCGGCTGTCGTAATCGATGCGAGAGCCCTCGCCTTCGATGAATTCGTCCAGGCCTTCGCGTTTCTGGCGGAAGGTGCCCGGGTTGCCCGTGACCACACCATACTGGTTGCCCTGCGGGTCTTGGCGCACCTCCACCTGCGCGCCACGAATGACGATGGTGCCTTTGGTGATGACCACGTTGCCGGTGAACACGCTGGTCTGGCGCGCGTCGTCGTAGCGCAGCGCGTCGGCCTCGGCGTTCATGGGCTTGTCGCGGTCGGCCTTTTCGGCGCTGGCGGCACCCGCCCAGCACGCAAGGGCGATCAGGCCAATCGCTTGCCAACGGAAATAGGGCGGGCGGGGGAATGCAAGCATGGGATTTAAGGCACAAAACTTGCATTCATTGTAACGAGCAACACCTCTCTTTCCGGGGGAAAGAGAGGTGCATCGGGGCGCATTCGCCCCCGGTCGTCGGGCGCTCAGGCCTTGCGCAGGTCGGCGATGAGCGCGTTGGCCACCACCAGGGTGCGCGGGCCCTGACCCGGCACATAGAACTTGCCCGCCACGCCCAGGGCGGGCGTGCCTTCCACCGCATAGGCTTCTTGCAACTGGGCGGCTTGTTGGGCCTTGGTGCCGGTGGCGGCCGAGTTGTAGACCTCGGCGAACTTAGCGCGGTCCACGCCCTGCTTGGCCACCCAGTCGATGATCGCATCGGCCGTGGTCAGGCGCTGGCGCTCCACGTGAATGGCGCTGAAGGCCTTGGTGTGCAGCTTGCCCACCAGGTCCATGCTCTCCAGCGCGAAGTACAGGCGCTGCATGGGCACGAAGGCCTGGCTGAAGGCCACCGGCATGCGGCGCACCGTCACAAACGAGGGCTTCTTCTGGATCCACTCTTCAAACACCGGCTCGAAGTTGAAGCAGTGAATGCAGGTGTAGGCAAAAAACTCGACCACCTCGACCTGGCTCGGGGGCGAGACCACGGGCGCGGGTCGCGCGAGGCGGGTGTAGTCGGTGCCCTCCTTGGGGGCCACGCGCTGGGCCTGGGCCGACAGCGGCAGACCCGCCGAGAGCGCCACGGCGGTGCCGCCAGCGGCCAGCAGAGAGCGAGAAAAATCGCGACGTTGCATGCAGATGACTCCTGATGGAATGGGCATTGGGCGAAGGGCACCGGGAAAAGTTCCCAGCGCCAACGCCCGGCTTCAGCGTTGGACGCGCACCAGGGCCGACTCAATGCCGTTGCTGCTGAGCTGCTCTTGCGTGAGCTCGGCCAGCGCCTTCTGATTGAACGGGCCGACGCGCACGCGGTAGACCGTGCGGCCACTCTGCTCACGTTCGCTGACCTGGGCGTTGATGCCCATCATGCCCAGCTTGGCGCGTTGGGCCTCAGCGTCTTCGGCCGTGCGGAAGGCGCCAGCCTGCACGAAGTAGGTAAAGGGATCGGCGCCGGGAGCCGGTGCTTCTGCCGGGGCCGGGGCCGGGGCCTTGGCGGGCGCCTGGCCCAGGCGCTGCTGCACCAGGTCACCGAGCGGGTCTTTGCTGGCGGGCGCCTTCGCAGGCGCGGCGCTTTCGGCGGGCGCGGGCAAGGCCTTGCCATCGGCCGGGGGGGTGGACACGGTGCCTTCGGCGGGCGCCGCAGGGGCTGCGGCCGGCGCCGGCGCACTGCCACCGCCCACGCCCTTGTTGGGGTTCCAGCCCTTGTTGCGCTCGGCTTCCTGGGCGTCGGCCTCGGCACCGCGCGACAGGCCCCGGTCAACAAAGGGCACGGGCACGCGGGTGACGTAGACCGCCACGGCCAGCGCGGCACCCAGGCCCACCAGCAAACCGATGACAAAACCCAATAGGGTGCCACCCAATTGGTGGCGAGAGGAAATGGGGGATGCAGTGTTCATGTCGGGGCTGTGGCTCACATCTTTTGAGGGGCGCTCACGCCCAGCACGGCCAGGCCATTGTGCAGCACCTGTGCCGTGGCGGCGACCAGGGCCAGACGGGCCAGCTTGACGGCCTCGTCGTCCACCAGGATGCGCTCGGCGTCGTAGTAGCTGTGGTACGCGGCGGCCAGGTCGCGCAGGTAGAAGGTGACGTCGTGCGGCGCGAAATCGCGCGCGGCGTCGGCCAGCATGCCGGGGTACTTGGCCAGCAGCAGCATGAGGGCCTGCGCGGCCGGGCTGTCCAGCGCAGACAGGTCAACGCCCTTCAGCGTGGCCACGTCGCCGCCCCAGCTGGTCAGCACCGAGCAGATGCGGGCGTGGGCGTACTGCACGTAGTACACCGGGTTGTCGTTGTTCTTCTGGACGGCCAGGTCCACGTCGAAGGTGTATTCGGTGTCGGGCTTGCGCGAGAGCAGGAAGAAGCGCACCGCGTCTTTGCTGGTCCATTCGATCAGGTCGCGCAGGGTCACGTAGCTGCCGGCGCGCTTGCTGATCTTCACCTCTTCGCCGTTGCGCACCACGCGCACCATGGTGTGCAGCACGTAGTCGGGGTAGCCCTCGGGGATGCCCACGCCAGCGGCTTGCAGGCCCGCGCGCACGCGGGCGATGGTGCCGTGGTGGTCGGTGCCCTGGATGTTGATCACCTTGTCGAAGCCGCGCTCCCACTTGGTGATGTGGTAGGCCACGTCGGGCACGAAGTAGGTGTAGGTGCCGTCGCCCTTGCGCATGACGCGGTCTTTGTCGTCGCCGTAGTCGGTGGACTTGAGCCACAGCGCGCCGTCTTGCTCGTAGGTCTTGCCGGCCTCGCGCAGCTTCTGCACCGCGGCGTCCACCTTGCCGCTGGTGTAGAGGCTGGACTCAAGGTAGTAGTTGTCGAACTTCACGGCGAAGGCCTTGAGGTCCAGGTCTTGCTCGTGGCGCAGGTAGGCCACGGCGAAGAGGCGGATGTCGTCGAGCGCGTCCACGTCGCCGCTGGCGGTGAACTCGCGGTCGTCGGAGTGCACCGTCTTCTTGGCCAGGTAGTCGTTGGCGATGTCCTGGATGTAGTCGCCGTTGTAGGCGGCTTCGGGCCACTCGGGGTCGCCCGGCTTGAAGCCCTTGGCACGCAACTGGGTGCTGGTGGCCAACGTGCCGATCTGCACGCCCGCGTCGTTGTAATAGAACTCGCGGTACACGTCCCAGCCCTGGGTGGTGTAGAGGTTGCAGATGGCGTCGCCCAGCGCGGCCTGGCGGCCGTGGCCCACGTGCAGCGGGCCGGTGGGGTTGGCGGAGACGAATTCCACCATCAGGCGCCGGCCGTTGGCGGGCTGCACGCCGAAGCGCTCGCCCTGGGCCAGCACCTCGCGCACGATCTGCTGCTTGGCGGCGGGCTTGAGGCGGATGTTGATGAAGCCGGGGCCGGCGATCTCGATGTCGGCCACCCACTGCTGGTAGACCGGCTGGGCCAGCAGCGCCGTGCGCAACTGCTCGGCCACCGCGCGCGGGTTGAGCTTAAGGGGCTTGGCCAGCTGCATGGCGGCGGTGACGGCGAAATCGCCGTGCGAGGCCACCTTGGGCGATTCAAAGGCGGCCCGGGCGCCGGCGCCGGGGCTGAGGGCTTCCAGCTCGGTGGCCAGGCCGGCGAGCAGGTCTTGTTTGATGTTGAGCATGGGGCGGGATTTTAGGCGGGGGGCCGCAGATGCTGGCGCGCTGCGGCCTTGACGGCCGTCGTCAGGCGCTGCGCCGAGGGCGGCTCGTGGGCCCAGTGCTGCCAGTACAGGGCCACGTCCACCGTGGCGCCGGGCAGCAGTTCCTGCAGCGCGGGGCGGTTGACCAGGCTTTGCTCGGGCACCATGCCCCAGCCCAGGCCCAGTTCGATGGCGGTCTCGAAGGCGTCCACGGCGGGGGCGAAGTGGCGCGGGTAGTGGGGTTGGCGCAGGCCGAAGTGCTGGGCCAGGAAGGCGTCTTGCAGGGCGTCTTTGCGGTTGAAGATGATGGCCGGGTGCGCCAGCAGCTTGTGCACCGACACCGCGCCCTTGGGCGTGCGGCAGCGCGCCACCACGGCGGGCGAGGCCACGCAGCGGTAGCGCATGACGCCCAGGGGCTCGGCCACGCAACCGCGCATGGCGTCGGCCAGGGTGGTGACGCAGCCCAGCACGTCACCGCTCTTGAGCGCACCGTGGGTGTGGTCCTGGTCGTCGATCACGATGTCCAGCAGCAGGCGGTGGCGCTGCAGCAGGGTGGCCACCCCGGGCAGGAACCAGCTCGCCACCGAGTCGGCGTTGATGGCCACGCTCAGGGTCTGCCAGGCGTCGCGCGCGCCGGGCTGGGCACCGCGCAGGCCGCCGAGCAGGTCGGTCTCCATCAGCCGCACCTGCTTCAAGTGGCCGATCAGCGCCTGGCCGGCTGGCGTGGCCCGCACCTGCTTGCCGCGCACCAGCAGGCGCTGGCCCAGGGCGTCTTCCAGGGTTTTCACGCGCAGCGACACCGCCGCCACGGTGAGCGACAGGGCCTGGGCGGCGGCGCGGAAGCTGCCGTGCTCGGCCACGGCGGCCAGGGCATCGAGTTGGCGCAGATCGAGCATGGCTTGTTAAATCCAAATTGACTGAACTGAGTTTAAGTTAAATGGGTTTAACAAAAGCGCAGGCGCGGCCACACTCAGCCCCCAGTCGGACACAAGCCCCGGACGCCTCACCATGACCCTGACCTTCCCCACCTTTTCCGCCGGCCTGGTGCTGAGCCTGTCGCTCATCATGGCCATTGGCCCGCAAAACGCCCATGTGCTGCGCATGGGCCTGCAACGCCAGCACTTGTGGCTCACCGTGGCCACCTGCGCGCTGGCCGACATCGTGCTCATCAGCCTGGGCGTGCTGGGCCTGGCGCAACTGGGCGGCCTCTCGGACAAGCTGCACGGCGCGCTGGTGGGCGCCGGGGTGCTGTTTCTGTCGGTGTACGGCTGGCAGGCGTTCCGGCGTTTCCTGAACCCCACGACGCCGGTGGTGCCCAGCCGCGAGGCGGGCGCGGCCCCCATGTCGCGGCGCCAGGCGGTGCTGTCGGCCCTGGCCTTCTCGTGGCTGAACCCGCACGCCTGGCTGGACACGGCGGTGCTGATCGGCAGCGCCTCGCTGGCCTATGGCCCGGCGCGCGAGAGCTTCGGGCTGGGCGCGGCCACGGGCTCGGTGGTGTGGTTTCTGGTGCTGGGCGTGGCGGCCTTCTGGCTGGGCCGCCGGCTGAACTCGCTGCGCCTGTGGCGCGCGCTCGATGGCGCGGTGGCGCTCATGATGTGGGGCACGGCCGCGGGCCTGGTGGCCTCGCTGTTCTAAGCCCCCGACCTCACATCGACTGCTGCCCCTCGGTGAGGGTGTCGAGCTGAAAGCGCCCGCTCTGGTCCCACAGCCAGGTGTCGGTGTAGGTGACAGTGCCCAGGCGCGCGGGCACTGGGTAGGGCGCGGCGGCGCGCACCAGGCGCTCGATCTGCTGCATCACCTCGGGCGCGTGGCTGGGCGCGCGCAACCACTTGAGCTGGCCCACCTGGCCGCGCCGATCAATGTCCACCTGCAGCACGCCAATGGCGTAGAGCATGGGCGGCATGACGCCCCGGTAGATGCGCGCGCTGTTGAGGGCGTAGAGGTGGCTGGCGGCGTCGCGGCGGTACTCGCGGGCGGTGCTGGCCTGTGACACCTTGGCCCCGGGCGGTGGCGGGGCGGTGGGCACCATGGAGCACGAGGCCAGCAGGGCGGCCACGCCAGTGGCGGCGGCGGTGCGCAGCCAGCGGCGGCGCGAATCGGGCGATGGGGTCATGGAATCACCTAGCGCAGGGGTAAGGGATGGGCTCAGCCGCGGCGCACCCAGAAGTCGGGCCGCGCGTACTCGTGCTTAAGGTAGTCGATCCACAGGCGCACGCGCAGGGCCAGGTGCTTGCGCTGTGGAAACAGGGCGTAAATCCCGTTGGGCGGCGCGGCGAAGTCGTCGAGCACGCTCACCAGGCGGCCGGCGGCGATGTCGGCCTCCACCTCCCAGGTGCTGCGCCAGGCGATGCCATAACCGGCCAGGCACCACTCGTGCAGCACTTGGCCGTCGGAACAATCGAGCGGGCCGCCGGGGCGCAGGTGCACGATCTCGCGCTCGCCCCGCCCGCCGGGCACCGGCATGGAGAAGGCCCAGCCTCGGGTTTGCGAGGCATCGCTGGAGAGGGTGAGGCAGTCAAAACGCGCCAGATCGGCCGGCTCGGCGGGCCGCCCGTGCTGCTGCAGGTAGCGCGGCGCGGCCACGCACAGGCGGCGGTTGTCGGCCAGGCGCACGCTCACCAGAGACGAGTCGGGCAGGTCGCCCACGCGCACGGCGCAGTCGTAGCCCTCGCCGGCCACGTCCACCACGCGGTCGCTCAAGTTCAGCGAGATGGTCACCTCGGGGTGCAGCTCACGAAAACGCGGCACCAGGGGCGCCACGTGGCGACGCCCGAAACCGGCCGGCGCGGTGATGCGCAGGTGGCCGCT
>Ga0255128_1000529_pt1 | contig 17725 bp, 13 predicted proteins | sample Law_Miss_RepC_8d_FD_188562 | JGI IMG/M metagenome (GOLD analysis project Ga0255128, IMG submission 188562) | Freshwater microbial communities from St. Lawrence River, New York, United States - Law_Miss_RepC_8d | ecosystem: Environmental > Aquatic > Freshwater > River | place: USA: New York... | reverse complement strand
TCGCCGATAGCCATGTCGATCATTGCCCTCTACGTTCAAAAAGGAGAAACGCCTTACCGACAGTTTTTCCAAGACAACCTCTACGCGCTGCAGCTGGGGTTTCAACGTCGTGGACTCAATTTGGTGTTCCTGCCGGCCATCACACAGCACCAAAATCCCAATTTTACCGAAGGGTTGCGGCAGTACTTGGAAGTCTATTATCCCAGCTTTCGAAAGCTCACAAGCGTGCAGCAGCAGCAAGCCCTGTTCATCGTGGCCTCCACTTCCTCAGAAGATGAGGTGTATCAGCAACTTGATACCCTGTTTGGTCTCAACCTCCAACAAGGGGCGTTTTTGTTTTACCTGAAACCCGGACATTTTGAGTTTGAGCGATTGCCGGGCGATGTGGATCCTGCCGATGCGCTGTCAGAATTTATACAGTTTCGGGGCGATTCTCACGTTTCGGCATCAGTGCGTAAATCGCGCCTGCAACTTGATCCGCTTCACCTAGAAGAATTCATGGAGTCCCAAGAATGGGATCCCAAAAAGAGTCTTTTACAGTTCGATTTCAATACCCTGGTGTCGAATCAACCCGATCCAGTGGTTCAGGCAATCCCTGAGTCTGTGGTTGCAGATTTGCAGCGGGTGGTGCGCAACGACAAAGCCATCATATCCCCGGAAATGCAGCGATTGTTTGATACAGTGAATGCGTTGCAGCTCGATCGTGGTATGCGGGAATTGTTGGATATTACCCTCAGCCGCTATGGCGAAATGCTAGGCCACAGCGATGGCGGTTTGCATAAATTGCTGCAAAGTGATCAGCCCATGCGTTTGCTGCAGCCCCTTGAAGTGGTGCGATTCAATGCAGATGGCAAACTGTTTGTTGGCGATCGCCCAGTGCGTTTGAACCCAATTTGTAGGTCCGTATACCGGTTATTTCTGAACCACCCCGAGGGGATAGAATTGCCATCGCTTGTCGATTATCGCGCAGAATTGCTGTCGATTTATGTGAACATGGCTACCCACACCAACCATGCAGTGCTCAAGAAACGAGTGGATTTGCTTTGCGATCCCCGGGAAAATAGCATCAATGAGAAACTGTCGACCATCAACCGGATGTTTGAGGATTTACTGGGCGATGAGGTTTGCGTGCCGTACCAAATTTTGGGCATCCGCGGCGGTGCCAAAAAGATCAATTTACGTCCCGAATTCAGGGGTTGATTCTTGATTGGCAAGGTTGTCAAAATCGGGGTGGGGGAGCGATCGGATAGACCTTTGTGTCCTAATCCAAAATCGCCATGACAAACAACAACAACAACCAAGACCAGGCGCAGCCCATCGCCCCAACCAAAAACGCCATCACCCTTTTTATTATCGATCAAAGCGGGAGCATGGAGCCCCTGAAGGCCGCCACGCAAGAGAGTCATTCCGCCGTCATCACCAAAATCAAGCAGGAAAGCATTGAAATGCCAACCCTGCAGCAGTACACCAATACCTGGACCTTTGGCAATCACCAAGTGCAGGAGCAACAACCCCTGACCAAAGTGGTCGCTAGTGAGTTTTATCCCGAATTGGTGCTCAATTGCAACGGTTCAACGCCCTTGTTTGATGCGATGGGTCGTGCCTGCAGCGATTTGGAAATGCGCCTGCAAAATTTGGGTTTTTCTCCGGAAAACACCCTGGTAACCGTGGCCGTTTTTACCGACGGTGAGGAGAACTCGAGCCGCACCTATACCCAAGCCGAAGTAAAGCGCTTGGTAACCCGCCTCAAAACAAAAGGATGGGTCTTTAACTACTACGGTACCGATGTTTCGGTGGAAGAAATGAAAGAGCGATTGGCGTTCGACGATGGAATGATGATGGCCAAAACCCCAACCTCGTTCAAAATGGGTATGCACGATTTTTCTGCAAAAAGTACAATCCTCAAAAGTGATTGGATCCAGATGGATAAGGAAGATTTTGAACATTGACCCACAACTTTTTACAAAAATCGCATGAGATTGTTCAGGAAAGGGGGAATTCAGTCCCCCTTTCTGTATTTTTGGGGGTTGACCTATGAATACAATTGATCATTCTATGTTGAAGTGTTTGAGACATACTGCCATAGCAGTGGCGCTTTTCTTGATGCCTGTGCTCGGGCATGCCCAGAACGCCGGCGATACCATCCGTGTCAAAACCTTTCATTACGGCACGAACAACCGAGATACCATCGCCAACTTCCCTGATGGCAAACTGGAATACGAAAAGATTATTTTGCGCTATGCCATGCGCTGCAAAAATGGATTGATATCCGATGGATCCAATCGCAACAAGGGCTGCGGCGAGTGGGATTATTCCTGTAATACCTTCTTGGTGGATTCCTCAAAAGTGGAGGTGATTCCACAAACAGCCGCAAAATTTGTGGTCTCCAACTTTACCGGAAGTCAGTTTTCTCATACCGCAAAACCCGTATACGATTACTACGATTATACCGTAAAAAAGGTATCGGTCACAGCCAAAACCAATACATCTCAATACACCGTGGGCACGGCAAGCAACAATGTGTACGAAGCCATCAACACTGCGCAAAAATCCGGCAAAACCCAGATTTTGTATCGCGCGCAGGAATTGCTCGATGCAGGTTTTTCGGCAGGCGACATTCAAGGCATCGCATTGAAAGCCCTCACAGAGGGAAAAGCCAATTTCTTGAAGATTCGCCTACAGCATACATCCTTGAACAAACTCGATGCAGCTTCGCCCGTGGTTTCCGGGTTCACAGAAACGTATTATAACTCCACAGATTTTGTGGTGGGAAGCAACGAAATCATTTTCCATACCCCCTTTGCATGGGATGGCGTGAGCAATTTGCTCTTTGAATATTCATTCACCAACGCGTCGCCCGCATCGGGCGTGGTGTTGGGTGGATTTTCGGATACCGCCCTAAGTATGTTGTCGGCCAACAACAATTATGCGGTGGATTTGTCTTCGAACGGACAAATTACCCTCGCCGCGGATAGTTTTTCAACCATCAAAAATGAACTGTCAATCGCATTTTGGGCCAAAGGCGATGCGAATGCACTGCCAACCAATACTTCTGTAATCTATGGCTGGAACACCGACCCCAATCAGCGACAGTTGAATATCCATTTCCCATGGTCGGATGGTAACGTCTACTTTGATTGTGGATACGCCGCCGGTGGATTTGATCGCATCAACAAAGCGGCCACGCCCGCTGAATACGAAGGCAATTGGAATCACTGGGTATTCACAAAAAACAGCAGCACAGGCAACATGTCGATCTATGTCAACGGCACCCTGTGGCTTTCCGGTAGCAGCAAAACCAAAGCCATGGCGTTCAAAAATTTAATCTTGGGTACTGACCAAAACGGCAACAACAACTACAAAGGCAAAATCAATCAGTTGAGCATTTGGAATAAGGCATTAACCGCCTCCGAAGTCAAGGACTGGATGAACAAAAATATCGATTCGTCTCACCCCAAATATGCCAATTTGGTGGGCTATTATCCATTTCAAGAGGGTTCGGGAAACGCCTTCGGTAATACGCAGACGGTGAAGCCCTCTACGGGGAAAAATACCGCATGGACATACGATCGCGGCGATGTACTGAACCGCAATTTCGTTGGGAGCAGCAGTAAGCCCCAATTGACAGTTCTTACGGGCAGTTATACCCGCTCGGTGACGGATTTTGAACAGCGCGATTCCATTGTTCGGGCCGCGAATGTCATCAATCGCTATGTTGTGGAAGACAAATCGGGTGCGGGCATCGTTACCCACGATTTGCTGAAGATTGACAGCAGTTTTTCACTGTACGAGGCCCGTAAATCCATGGTGTACAAGGGAGAAACCGGTGTGTTGATTGATTCAATCGCGGTGAAAACTGAAGGCTTGCTGGATTTGGTAAAATTGAATTATTCCCTGCGTTTTCCTTGGTACAATGAGCTGGTGTCGTTCGTAACACCTTATGGGATTAATTTGGATTTGGGCATGGCCGGTAAGAGTTGGTATTTTGACCTCACCGATTTTGCGCCGTTGTTGAAGAACAAAAAGCGTTTGATGGTGGCGATGGGCGGACAGAATCAAGAACAAATGGAAATGGAATTCCTGTTCATCGTGGGCAAACCGGTGCGTCCTGTTTTGTCGATGAATCAGCTCTGGCAGGGCGGTGCGCGAATAGGCGGACCTGGGATCAACAGCATTTTGAATAACAATGTGTTTGCGCCGGTGAATGTGCCGTTGTCGGCCTCGGCCAAGTCATTCAAAACGCGTTCAACCATCACAGGCCATGGTTCTGATGGGGAATTTGAACAAAATGGCGGTCCGATCACCCATACATTGAATGTGGCAGGGAATGCGATGAGTTGGAACTCGGTCATGGATTGTTCTATCAACCCCATGATTGCGCAGGGCGGCACTTGGTTGATTCCACGTCAAGGTTGGTGCCCTGGTTGGCGCTCTAAGTTGATGGAATATGAAATCACGAAGTTTGTATCGCCTGGAAAAACGGAAACCATCGATTATGAAATCTCTCAACCCACAAAATCAGGCGATTATCGGTATATCGTGGCGCATCAGTTGGTGGAGTATGGCGACATGAATTTTAATACCGATGTAAGGATTTTGGAGGTGCTCAAGCCCACCAAAGATTATGAATTTTCAAAATCAAATCCGATGTGCTCGGAGCCCACTGTGTTGGTGCAGAATACCGGAAAATCAGCGGTAAAAACCATTAAGTTCACCTATTGGATGAACGATGCCACAGTGAAGCAATCTTGGCATTGGGCTGGAAATTTGGCGTCTTTGGATACGGCGAGCATCGTGTTGCCAACCTGGGAGTTGTGGGCACATGGAATGTTGGCAGCGAACAATGTTTTTCATTGCGAAGTAACCGAGGTCAATGGCGTTGCCGATGAATACGCACAAAACAGCAAAATGCGCAGTGCAGTTGCTGTACCAGACGTATTGCCGGGCAATTTCAAGATTGAAATTCGTACCAACAATTTCCCGAAGGAGAATGCGTTCAAACTGTTGGATGCCGATGGAAAGGTGGTCGTAAAAGACAGTTTTACAGTTGCCAATAAGGTATACACCTATACACTGAATTTGAATGGATGCTATAAATTGATGTTTTATGATTACGGCCTCGATGGCTTAAGTTGGTGGGCAAATACAGCGCAAGGAACAGGTGCAGCGAGATTGCGCAATGCCACGACCAACGCCATTTTAAAAACATTTATTCTTGATTTCGGTAGCTATTTCGAATACAGTTTCACCACGAATTACGCGCTGAGTTCTAAGAATCTAGGATTGGGTGATGCAGTGAATTTGTATCCGAACCCAGCGAGCGGACGTTTCGGCTTGCAAGGTGAAATGTTGAATGGCGCTTCGGTGGTTGTCATGGATTTGATGGGGAAGGTGGTGATCAGCGAACAGTTGATGCACGACAATCAAGCCACCTTCAATACCGAGGGCTGGTCGAAAGGTGTCTACACCGTTGTGATTAGCAAAGGTGATGACCGGGCCACCAAAAAGGTGATTGTGTACTAAATGAATTCCATCACCACCCTTTCCTTGTTTCGATTCACCAACCTCAAAAGCAAGGTTTGGGCCTTCGGACAAATGCAATTCGCTCACAGTGCCCTGGCAACAGTTCAAGGATTGCAATTCTACAAACTCATGGGAAGCGGCAGAGATTTGGGTTTTAGCCCCCTGCCAGATTGGGGTGTGTACGCGTTGTTGTGTGTTTGGGAAAACGAGGAAGCCGCCAATACGTTTTTTGCTGAGGCGAGGATCTTTCAACAATACAAAGACCATGCGGCGGAACACTGGAACGTTTTTATGAAACCGCTCAATACAAAAGGTTTGTGGTCTGGTAAAAATCCATTTGCACCATCGTTGGATTTGGATGGTCGTAACCCACTCATCGCAGTGATTACGCGCGCCACCATCAAACCCAGTAAACTCATTCCATTTTGGCGATACGTGCCCACCTCTCAACGACCCATTCAAGCGGGTTGCCCCGGTTTGATTTACACCAAGGGCATCGGAGAGGCCCCACTCATACAGATGGCAACCTTCAGCATTTGGGAGAGCTTAGAAGCACTCAAGCACTTCGCCTACAACAGCCCCGAACACAAAGAAGCCATCAAGCGAACCCATCGCATCGATTGGTACAAAGAAGAGATGTTCGCGCGGTTTCAACCGTATAAGTCCACCGGTTTGTGGGGCGGGGTAAATCCGCTGTCCAGTTACTTGGGTTCTTAAATCGGTTTAATTGGCCTTGGACGGGGTAGCCACAACCGTCATGAATCCCATGGATTTTACCTTTTGCAGTTTGTAAAAGGGCCACCACCACATCATGCCCATCACGAATTTCACAAATCTACCTTCCATCGAAGCCGTCCAATCAATTTGTTGTTGCTCCATTTTGCTCATCCAATGCAAGGTGTATGGATCCAGCGTGCCGTGGGTTTGAATCGAGTTGACCGTCCAACCGCTGTTTTCTAGTAACAAGGCGATGTTGTTGGGGGAATAGAGTGCCGTATGTCGCGGCGTGTGATAGCCCGACCAGTTTTTGCCAAATCGGCGGCGTGTATAACTGTCGAAATTGGGCACTTCCACAATCAGTTTTGTGTTGCTGTGAGCGACTTTCAAAAGCTGCTTCAGGTGTTTTTGGGGGTTGTAGTCGTGCTCCAAATAATGCCACATGGTGATGACATCCATGGCTTTGTCATCGGTTAAATCGCCAATTTCTCCGGTTCGCAATTCCAAGTTTGCATAGGCATGCGCATCGTTGATCCATCCTTCAGCGCTAAAATCCAATCCAATGAAATGGGCATTACAGGTTTTGCTCAGGCTAGCGAGGAAAGTGGGTTTGCCGCAACCTACGTCAAGAATTCGGCTATTGGCGGATATGGGGTGATTGCGCTGCACCAGTTTTACGCGGGCGTTATCGATGTTTTGCTGATCTTTTTTTACAAACGATGCGTAACGTCCCCAAGCTTCTTCGATGCGATAGGGTAGGTAACTTTCGGTATAGAAGTGGGATAGCTCAGATTCGGCAACCCTTGGGTTTAGAAACACCAGGCCACAATCGTTGCAACGGTCGAAGTTGTATTGAACAGCTGATGGCGCCGACATCATTGCATGGGTATGGATGTAATGGCCAAAATGCTGCGATTGGCAGGCCAAGCAATGATTGAGGGTTTCGGATTCCATCATGATGAATTGAATGTGTGTGCGAAAGTAGTGAATAGGATGTCAATTGTTTTGGGCGATGTTTTTGAGACGGGTTGCGATTTTCCGTAAAAGGAAGCACCCCAGTTGCGATTTTCCGTAATTGAATCTTGGTTCGTAGTTGTAGTTTCCCCGAATGATTCAGATTTCAGTCTCCAAGCGCTTGTCGTTCTTCGTTCTTATTTGCGCCATGTTCATGGGCTCAGTGGGAGCTCAAAGCCTCCAGAGCCCGCTTCCCTTCAATTCCAATATTAAAACAGGAACGTTGCCCAATGGTATGCGATACTATATCCAACCGAATGCGAAGCCCGAGAAAAAGGTGGAATTGCGGTTGGCTGTGAATGCCGGTTCCATTCTTGAAAATGACGATCAGCAGGGGATGGCTCACTTTATTGAACACATGAACTTCAATGGCACCGAGCATTACCCCAAAAACGCTTTGGTTGATTACTTGCAATCCATTGGTGTGCAATTTGGCGCCGATTTGAATGCCTATACCAGCTTCGACGAAACCGTTTACATACTGCCGATTCCTACGAGCGACCCTGCAAACGTGGAAAAAGGTTTTGAAGTGCTGTCTGATTGGGCACAAAAGGCTTTGTTTACTGATAAAGATATCAATGAAGAGCGCAATGTGGTATTGGAAGAAAGTAGAGGTAGCAAGGGTGCAGATGAGCGGATGATGCGACAGTATTTACCAAAACTTGTGGCGGGGTCACAGTATGCCAATCGATTGCCCATCGGAAAAGATGAGATCATCCAAAATGGCAGTGCTGAGGCCATGCGTGCATTTCACCGCGATTGGTATCGCCCCGATTTGATGGCAGTGGCCGTTGCCGGTGATATTACTGCGGAACAAGCAGAAACACTGATCAATAAGTATTTTGCATCGCTCACAAATCCTGCTGAAGAAAGGGTTCGACCCGTTTTTGAGGTTGCGCCTTATGCGAAGAAAGAGGCGATGGTGCTGACCGACAAAGAAGCAACGATTCAGCAATTCATGCTCGTGTATTCCTCCAAAAAATCATCGCCCAACGTAACCTTGGAAGATTATCGCAATAGCATCGTTCGGAGCATGTTTTTTGCGGCTTTGAATAATCGTATGGCCAAATTGACCGAATCATCCAATCCTCCTTATCTCGCTGCCTACATGGGAGTGGGTGGATGGGCTAGAGGCAGCGAATCCATGCAATTGTCTGTTTATGGGGGAGAGGATTTGAAGGCGGGTGTTTCGGCTGCCATTGCGGAAATACTGAAAGTTGAACAATTCGGATTCAACCAAACTGAAATGGATGTGATTATACGAAGCATGATGAGTGGTATGGAAAAATCCTACAAGGAGCGCAAAAACCGTGAGTCTTCGAGCGTTGTTGATGAAATGGTGAGGAATTTTTTATCACAAGAATCAATCCCTGGAATTGAGCAGGAGTTCCAATATTACCTCGATTTTTTGCCAACCATTGCGTTGGAAGAAGTAAATGCGATAGCAAAAAACTGGCTGAGTGACAACCGTCCGTATTTTGCGCTGGCGATGGGTCCTGAGTCATCCCCATTGGCGAAAACCACAGAGAAACAACTATTGAAATGGGTAAGCAGCGCTTTCAAGCAAAAAGTTGTGGTACAGAAAGAAAAAGTACTCCCCAAAAGTTTGTTACCCAAAATGCCATCGCCTGGAAAAGTCATTGCCCAATCAAGCCTTGCCGAATTCGGTGCTACGGTTTATACCCTGAGCAATGGGCTGAAAGTAACGGTAAAGAAAACAGATTTCAAGGATGACGAAATCTTGCTAACGGGACTGCGATTGGGTGGTTCAGATCAATATGCACAGAGCGATAAGGTGAATAGTACTTTTCTCATGGATATCATTTCTCAATTGGGATACGGTGATTTTACACCCTCTGAGTTGAGTGATTTTCTTTCCGGAAAATATGTTGGGGTGACGACTGGATTTACTGAAACCCGCGCTTTGGTTTCGGGCTCTTCCACCGTTAAGGATCTAGAAACGATGCTGCAGTTGAATTACCTAAAAATGACATCGCCCCGAAAAGATGCAGAACTATTCAAAGGGCTCATTGCGTTCGTTCAAGCGCAAATTCAAAATGTGAAATCAGATCCACAAACGGCGTTTATGGACAGTGTACAGCGGCAATATTACAACCATCATCCACTTACGCCGATTTCCATTCCATCTGAAAAGGAGTTGGGGTTATTGAACATGGATAAGGCTGTTGCCATGTATCAGAAAGAATTTGGGTATGCGGATGGATTTTCTTTTGTCATTGTGGGTAATGTAAATGACGACACACTCTTGCCATTGATGGAAAAGTATTTGGCAAGTTTGCCTGTAAATGGGCAGGTTAAAAAAATCGAAGATAACGGGTTGAGGCCCATCTCAGGGGTGAATACGCTCGCGTTTTACAACGGTTCAGAGCCTAAAAGCATGATCATAGAAAAGTACTATGGAGAAATGCCGTACAGCTACGATTTGCATATGCACATGAAGTTGTTGGTGGATATTGTGAATATTCGGATTGTTGAGGAACTGCGAGAAAAGATGGGAGGTATTTACAGCGGGGGAATGAATGGTGTTTTTGACAAGGAGCCTTACGGGATGTTTTCATTGTCGATGTTCTTGCCCTGCGGTCCGGAGAGTGTGGATACATTGATTGGAGCAACTCACGCTTTGTTGGAGCGGCTGAAACAAGAGGGGCCTACAGCCAAGGATCTGGAAAAGGTGAAGCGTGCGCGCATCGAATCGAACCGCGAATCAATGAAAAACAATTACTACTGGCTGAATAAATTGAGCGAATTGGCGCTTTACCCGGAGAGCACAGCGGGGATTTTGGATTTTGAGGCGCGAATCAATGCGATTTCGGAGGCCGATGTTCAGGCTGCGGCGAAGTTGTTGTTAACAGGGGAGAACGTGTTTCGGGCGGTGTTGTATCCCGAGAAATAATGAATTGCTATTTGTGCTATTGAAAAGCAACCATCGACCAATTCAAAAATCAACTAGCGGCCGTTTTCTTTTGCTGTTGTGTACGGTGCGAGGAATTTGCCAAAAAGCGTAGGGAAAATCGAATTATGAACTAGTTTTGAGGATATGCAACCTTGGGAATTGTTCGACAATCAACTGAAAAAGACATTTGAATTCAAATCGTTCGAAGCCGCAATGGATTTTATGCAGCGGGCGAGTGTGGTGATTGGGGAATTGGACCATCATCCCGAATGGACGAACGTATACAACCGAGTAGCGGTATCGCTGTACACCCATGATGCCGGCAATGTGGTTACCCAAAAGGATTACGACTTGGCGGCCGCTTTGGATGGGGTGTTTTTGGTTGCGTAGTTTGTTGTACATTAATATATTTGAATATGGGAGATTCAAATCCAGTTGTTGCATTGATCATTTTGGCCATCTATGCTTTGATTTGGCTGGCGCCTTTACTCATTATTTCAAAATCGTCCAAAACTACGGGCACCGAGAAACTCGCATGGATCATTGCCATGTTGTTTGTGTCTTGGGGTGCTTTCGTCTTTTACTTGCTTTTGGCGCCGCTGAAGAAGCGGTGAGATGCTGAAATTCGTGACCCAAACGAAGAAGAGGGCTTATTCTTTGATTAGTTTGCAGTCTATGCGACCACCCGATGTGGAAAGGTGCATGTAATAGAGCCCGGACGAGATGTTTTCTGGCAATTCAAGGATTATTTCTCGTTCATTGAACTCGAATCGATTCCAGCGGTGAAGAATTCGTCCATCGAGTGTGGTTATCAAGATTTCCTTCACTGCGCTGGGATTTTGGAGTCCTACATGCAACGTACTTGAAGTTGGAAGGGGATAAAGGGTGGGGATTTCAATGTTTGGTTGCGACGATAGGCTGGCGGCAGTCAAAACACAGTTCTTTCGGATGTTCACCACCGTGCTTTTGCTCGTAACTGAGTCAAAAGTCTTTCCTGCTGTTAGGTCTTTCAATAGGTAGTGTTTGAGCCAAGGCAATATGAATTGAAATTGAATTTGATGCTGCTCGCTTCGAGATATGGTGGCTTTAGGGCTACATGTTGCCTCTCCAAAGTTGCAAAGGAAATTGTCCTCGGCCATCTGACAATGGCTACCACCGTTTATACTGACCAAAGTTTTACAGGCACTTCGAAGAGAATCAAACATGGGTATTTGATGGTCTTTTGGAGGGGTAACACAGTCGTTTCCTCCGGCTATGATCAAAGAAGGGATGGAGAGTTTTGCTGCCGCAGCGATGGCCGATGGTTTGGTATCAGCAGGAGCCAAGGTCGCCAGGAATTTGATTTTGTTGGATTTTTCCGCGGCCAAAAAGGCTGCACCTCCGCCCATACTATGTCCCATCACACCATGAATGGAATCGACATGTTCAAAAAACAGCGAGGAGGAGAGTTTGCTTTGTGTCTCCAAAGCTGTAATGACGAAGGACAAGTCATTTCCAAATTCACCATGAGAAGGGGCCGTATTTCCCTCTGTTTTCGGGAAAACCATGATGAATCCCTGCGGCACGATGGCGTTCCATACATTTTTATAGGCGTCCCACGTCATCACAAATCCATGTCCGAACGAAATACAAGGAAACCGCTTTCCACCCACCACCGGGACGTTGTCTCCCGCGGATGTTGCCGGATAATAAATTTCACAGGCAATGCTGCGGTTGCTTCTCGATGCATCTATGAAAGTAATGCTGGTATGTCCAATGCTGTAATTCTGCGCTGCGACATCGAGCCAAAAATAGAAAAAGGATATAAGAAGTGATAAATATCTGCCTTGCATGGTTTTTCAATGTTACAAATTGTTTGATGCTTAGACAAATGTTGTGTCGAGAGTAATGAGGGACAAGATGATGGTCAAGGTATTTTTTTGACGCGCTATATCCTTGTTAAATAGTGAGTTGAGTAATATCTGAATTCAGTGGAATTGAACAATTCGCCAAAACTAGTTGAAAACAAAAAGGCCTCGTCACAGACGAGGCCTTTCTTTTGCGGTGAGGGGGGGATTCGAACCCCCGGAACAGTTTCCCGTTCGTCAGTTTAGCAAACTGGTGGTTTAAGCCACTCACCCACCTCACCAATGGGGCTGCAAATATAGCAATCGAAATTATCTCTTACAAGTTCACGTCCAAAAGAATTTTGTAAAAAACGCAAATCTTTCTCCCTCCAAATCCCAAATCCTTTCAGTATTTTTGCCACCTTGTTTATTATCAAACGCAATGCAAATTAACATAACCTTTCCAGACGGTGCCGTCAGAAGCTACCCCTCAGGATCCTCAGCCATGGATGTGGCACTGTCGATCTCTGAAGGTTTGGCCCGTAACGTGCTCGCCGCCAAAGTCGATAAGGAGGTTTGGGATGCCAACCGCCCAATTCATCAAGATGTTACATTGCAGTTGTTGACGTGGAAGGACAAAGAAGGACAGCAAACCTATTGGCATTCCAGCGCACACTTGATGGCGGAAGCCCTCGAAGCATTGTTTCCCGGTGTGAAGTTGGCCATCGGTCCGCCGGTTGAACAAGGCTTTTATTATGATGTAGACTTTGGCGACACTCATTTTTCCTCTGAGGCCTTTGATGCCTTGGAAAAGAAGATGCTTGAACTCGCTAAAAGTAACAGTCCTTTCGTTCGCAAAGAAGTTTCGAAAACAGACGCCATTGCCTACTTCACGGAAAAAGGCGATCCATACAAATTAGAATTGTTGCAAGACTTGCAAGATGGAAGTATTACCTTCTACGAGCAAGGCAATTTTACCGATTTGTGTCGCGGTCCCCACATTCCCCATACCGGACATATCAAAGCGGTTAAGTTGCTCAACACGGCCGGTGCATACTGGCGTGGTAATGAGAAGAACAAACAGTTGACAAGGATCTATGGTGTAACATTCCCCAAGAAATCAGAGTTGGATGAACATCTAGAGCGTATAGAAGAAGCGAAGAAACGCGATCACCGCAAGTTGGGAAAGGAATTGGAAATTTATACGTTTGACGATGATGTGGGACCAGGATTGCCATTGTGGTTGCCAAACGGTGGTATCATCATAGAAGCTTTGGAAGCATATGCCAAAAAAACAGAAAATGAAGCCGGCTACCAGCGTGTGAAATCGCCACACATTGCCAAAGAAAGCATGTACCTGAAAAGCGGTCACTTGCCTTATTACGCAGACAGTATGTTCCCTCCGATGGAAATTGATGGAGAGAAATATTACTTAAAGGCAATGAACTGCCCCCATCACCACAAGATTTTCAAAGCCCTTCCGCATACATACAAGGAATTGCCTTTGCGCTTTGCTGAATATGGTACTTGTTATCGCTATGAGCAGAGTGGTGAGTTGTTTGGTTTGATGCGCGTGCGCAGTTTGCAAATGAACGATGCACACATTTACTGTACCGAAGAACAGTTTGAGCAAGAATTCAAAGGGGTGAATGCACTCTATTTGAAGTATTTCGAGAAGTTTGGTATCGATAAGTATGTGATGCGATTCTCCAAACACAATCCTGAGAAGTTGGGACAGAAATACATCGATATGCCCGAGTTGTGGGAGAAGACTGAAAACATGGTTCGCAAAGTGCTACAAAGCATGGGTGTGAGCTATGTAGAGGTTGAAGATGAAGCCGCGTTTTACGGTCCCAAAATCGACATTCAAGTATGGAGTGCGATAGGTAGGGAGTTTACTTTGGCAACAAACCAAGTAGATTTTGCCCAGGCAGAGCGCTTCGATTTGAGTTATATCAATGAAAAGAACGAGAAGGAGAGACCCATTATTATTCATAGAGCGCCGTTGAGCACGCATGAGCGATTCATCGGGTTCCTGTTGGAGCATTATGCGGGTAATTTCCCAACGTGGTTGGCCCCCAAACAAGTTGTGGTGTTGCCGATTAGCGATAAATACATAGAATACGCTGAAAGTGTTGTTAATTTCTTAAAAAAGCACGATATTCGCGCCTCCTTGGACACTCGGGCCGAGAAAACGGGTAAGAAAATCCGTGACGCCGAAATTGCCAAAATCCCCTACATGTTGATTGTAGGAGAGAAGGAAGCCAACGAACAACTAGTATCTGTTCGGAAGCACGGCGGTCTCGATTTGGGTGCAATGGGAATTCAGCAATTGGCTGATATATTGATAGATGAAACCAGGATATAGTAGAAGACCGTTCGTCAAAAAGGAAGCTCTCCACAAGATCAATGAGCTCATTACTGCCCCCATGGTGCGGGTGGTAGGAGAATATATGCCTGTGGATGTATACCCCACGGCAAAAGCTTTGGAGGTTGCTTATGAATTGGGTTTCGACCTGGTAGAAATTTCACCCAATGCCGATCCTCCAGTTTGTAAAATTGTTGATTACAAGAAATTCTTGTATGAGCAAAAGAAAAAGCAGAAGGAAATCAAAGCCAATGCGGTGAAACAGGAAATCAAAGAAATTCGATTCGGACCAAATACCGATGAGCATGACGTTGATTTTAAAATCAAGCATTCCAAGCATTTCTTGGAGCAGGGACACAAAGTAAGGGCCTATGTTTTCTTCCGTGGAAGAAGCATTATCTACAAACAGCGTGGAATTGATTTGTTGATGGGATACGCCAACGTATTGATCGATGAAGGATATGCCAAGTTGGAGTCAGAGCCCAAAGAAGAAGGAAAAAAGGTTGCCATCATGTTGGCGCCAAAAGTGAAAAAATAAAAAAGAAAAATTAAGAATTCAGGATATGCCTAAAATGAAAACCAATTCCAGCGCCAAGAAAAGGTTCACAGTAACCGGTACTGGAAAAGTAAAGAGAGCCAAAGCATTCAAAAATCACATTTTGACCAAGAAATCAACCAAGCGCAAACGCGCCTTGGGTCACGATGCCATTGTGGATGAAACCAACATGAGCAATGTGAAATTTATGCTTCGCCTCGGAAAATAAACTTAAAAACAAACCTGGCCGGAGCACAAAAGCGCCTTTGAAATAGATAGCCGCTCAAGCCATTAAACTAAAATACTATGCCAAGATCAGTCAATCACGTTGCGAGTAAAGCTCGCCGCAAAAAGACCCTCAAACTCGCCAAAGGTTACTTTGGTCGTCGTAAAAACGTTTGGACCGTTGCCAAGAACGCCGTAGAAAAAGGTTTAACCTATGCCTACCGCGATCGTCGCGCGAAAAAGCGCGAATTCCGCTCCTTGTGGATCGTGCGTATCAATGCCGCTTGCCGTTTGAACGGAGTTAGCTACAGCCAATTCATGGGCAAGCTCAACACCAGCGCATTGGAAATCAACCGTAAAGTTCTTGCCGATTTGGCCATGAATGATCCTGCTGGCTTCAAAGCCATCTTCGATCAAATCATGAACGGTTAATCCCTCCTGAATTTCAAACAAAAAGCCCCTCGTTTTGAACGAGGGGCTTTTTTTGTGCCCAGTGCACCAATATCGCTGAACACCGCTATAACCAACGATGCATTCCCACCGGTGGAATTCTCTCAGTCTATTTCCTATCCCATAAAGAGTAGGTTCTGATGTTACCCCGCGATTGGAAATTGATTGCCAATACATCCGAGAAGATCACGCGCGACATGACCTTTTGCAACAAATTGTACTGATACTCTACCTCGTTGTTTAATCCCACTCGCTGAATCTCTGTAATGGGCTGTGTGCCGTCGCTTGCCGCCAAAGCATACTCGTTGCACTCCGCCAATAAAATGGGTTTTTCATGCACCCCCGCAGCATTCTTCGTTAAAAATTTCACTGAATTTTTGGTGCCTGGCAAGCGCTCCGTAATCAAATTGCCCTGTAAATAGATGTCTTCACCACTAAAAGGAGACCGAACCGGTTTGATACGGATGTACTCGCCATCTTCCCTGATAGAATCGTCGCTCAGTTCAAACAAATACATCAAGTCCTCCATGGCCAAACGACGCATGATCTTCTCATTATTCATCTTCACCCGCTGAATGTCGAATTCCTCGGATGTAATGATTTTGTTTTGGGCTTGGACCGACATCGACGTCATCATTGCATCGCGATGCACTCTCCAGTTTGATAATTCCTCCACTGCACCGCGCTCGTTGAAGCGAATTTCAAAAGGCAGTGTCTGCAATCCATTGGCGCGAATCCAAGGCTTGGCGCCATACTCATCGGCGGAGTAGACCATTTTGAACATGCGTTCGCCCTCCATGGCCGTAAAAATCAAAAAGCATGTATCCAATTTGATATCCAAGAAATAGTCATTCTCGTTGGTGATGTATTCTTGGGTAATCAACTGATAGACAAACCTGCGATCCTTTACCAAATTTGAGGTAGGGTAGAGGGTGTCTGGTTTCAGCCCGTCTGGGGTTAAGGTTGGATTTATTTTTGATGCAATTGGGTCTGCAGGCTGAGCCATGGGTTTGGGCGCAGGTTTGGTCTGTGCCATTGCCATTGGAATTCCCGAGAGCACAATCAATAATAAAGCAACGAGTGAATGAGCGGAAATTCGGGTTGGTTTCATGGTTGTCAAGACGAACGAACTATGCAAATCGTTTGCCAAAGATTGCGAATTGCGCAAATCTGTGTAGGTTTATGTTTATGTCTCAGTAGGTTCTGCCTTTTGGCATTGGTTCGCTTATGCACCCCCGAAAGTCAATTGGGATCCGTCCAAATCGATGTGCACCCTGCCATGGTTAGAGAGCTTGCCCATCAATATTTGCTTACTCAATTCGTCCAAAACCCTTTTTTGTATAACACGCTTCAACGGTCTCGCACCGAATTGTGGATCGTAGCCCAACTGCGACAACCAATCAATCGCCGCGTTGCTCACTGTCAAATCAATGCCGTTCTGTTTCAATCGCACAATCATCATCTGCATTTGCAATTCCACGATTTGGTGTATTTCATCTCTACCCAACGGCTCGAACATGACCACCTCATCGATGCGATTCAAAAACTCGGGACGGATGCTCCGTTTGAGCAATTCAAATACATCGCTCTTGGCACCGGCAACAATTGCATCGCGGTCACCGCTGTCGATGTGTTCGAAACGTTCGCGAATGATATCAGATCCCAAATTGCTTGTCATGATGATGATGGTGTTCCTGAAATTCGCTGTTCGGCCTTTGTTATCGGTCAGTCTTCCATCGTCTAGTACTTGCAATAAGATGTTGAACACATCGGGATGCGCCTTTTCAATCTCATCCAATAACACCACACTGTATGGTTTGCGTCGAATGGCCTCCGTTAACTGTCCGCCTTCATCATAGCCCACATAGCCCGGAGGGGCGCCTACCAAGCGACTAACGGTATGCTTCTCTTGATACTCGCTCATATCAATCCGAACCATCGCTTGGTCTGTGTTGAATAGGAATTCGGCCAATGCTTTGGCAACTTCGGTTTTACCCACACCCGTGGTGCCCAGGAAAATGAAACTACCAATGGGTTTTTTCGGATCTTGCAATCCGGCCCTGCTTCTGCGAATGGCATTGGATAGGGCAGCGATGGCCTCTTCTTGTCCCACCACACGCTTGTGTAGCTCTTGTTCTAGGGTAAGCAGCTTT
>Ga0255128_1000527_pt1 | contig 17733 bp, 17 predicted proteins | sample Law_Miss_RepC_8d_FD_188562 | JGI IMG/M metagenome (GOLD analysis project Ga0255128, IMG submission 188562) | Freshwater microbial communities from St. Lawrence River, New York, United States - Law_Miss_RepC_8d | ecosystem: Environmental > Aquatic > Freshwater > River | place: USA: New York... | reverse complement strand
GCTCTTGCAGGCCTTGCACCCCCGGGCTTTGGCGGCTGTGTGGGACCACTCCAGCTTTCGCACCCAATTGCAGGCACGGCTGGGGCGCACCGCCTTTTTTGTGGCCACCACCACCTATGGCGGAACCGCCGCAGCCTTGCACGCCATTGAACGGGTCAACCGCATCCACGCCAACATTCGCGGCACCCTGCCAGATGGCAAACCTTATGTAGCCAACGAGCCAGAGTTGATCCGCTGGGTCCATCTGGGCGAGACCACCAGTTTTTTGCGCGCCTACCAAGACTTGTCGCTGCAGCCCCTGGACAACCCAAAGCAAGATCAATACTTTGCCGAAATGGCGCAAGTGGGTCAGCGCCTGGGGGCCACCGATTTGCCCGTCACCCGGCACCAGGCCCTGACGCAGTTGCAGGACTTTCAGGCGGACTTGTTGGTCGATGATCGCACCCGAGAAATCATCCGCTTGGTCGAAAACTACCCCTGCGCTCCGCTTGATCGCCCCTTGGTCACCTTGATCGTCAAATCGGCTTTTCAGATGTTGCCCGACTGGGCACTGGCACTTTTGGAAAGACCCCGCAGCTGCGCCCTAGAGCAACAAGCCGTGCGTGCGGCACTGCAAGGCGCGGGGGCTTCGCTGAGCTGGGCTTTCAAAGACACCGGGGTGGCCGCACAGGCCCGGCAACGGATGCAAGCGCCTGCGTTCAGGGCTGCTGAGTCGTCTCCAGGTACTTGAGCAAAGACACGATGCGCTTGCCTGCCGACCACTCGGCGGTGCGCGCCGAGTCGCCAGGCTGGCTCATGGCCCGCGACTTGAACTTGATGCCCCACACCAGCTAACGCGCAGTGGGTGCTGGCGGAAACTTTTTGACTTGTCTCAAGCAAAAAAATCAGCGAGCAGTTTTCTGGGCAATTGACCGCTCAAACCGATCGCCACCACCCCGGCTTTGAGGCTTGCTGAAGGGGTGACCCGCAGGGAACCATACTTGCCCGCAAATTGAATCTCGTACCAAACAGGTTGATCCGGCAAACCCGTGGGTACAAAACCCTTGAGCCGCAACAAACCGGACGGCGGTGTTTTCATTCGGTCTTTCAGGTCGGCCAAACTGAAGATGCGTGTGGGACGACTGGACCAAGTCTCGAAGATATCGCCATGCGACAGGCCCGCACCCAGCTCAGGGTCTGCATGGCCGTGGGCATGCCCATGTCCATGTGAATGTGAATGGGCATGTGAGTGAGGGTGATCCTCTGCCTCACAAGTGCAGTCTGCCGCAGCGGCCTGCGCGGGCAAGGCGTCATGTGCGGGCAAAGACAAACCCGTCAGCATGGGCAAGGGCACTTCGGCATGGCGGGCTTCAAACATCGGGGTGGTGTCCACAATGCGGGCAATTTTTTCGCGCACTTGCTGCACGGTGTCTGGCGTTGTTAAGTCGCAATGGTTCAACACCACCAGACTGGCCGCTTTCAATTGCCGCACCAAGGTATCGGACAGCATAGGGTCGGCCATTTGTGCCAAAAAACTGTCGGCATTGACGGTGACCACCACACCGTCCAGCAGCAGACCGGGATCGGCACGGCCAATTTGGGCGATGCGCCAAGGGTCTGAGACCCCGCTGGCCTCCACCACCACGGCGCTGAAAAGTTCGGCCGAATCCAAAATCTTGATCAATGCCAAGGACAAGTCATCGCTGATCTGGCAACACACGCAACCATTGGTCAGTTCAATCGTGTCGCCCGCATTCGACTGGATCAAGTCGGCGTCGATGTTGAGAGAACCGAAATCGTTGACCAAAACCGCCAACCGTTGGCCGTTGGCGTTGCGCAGCCAATGGTTGAGCAAGCTGGTCTTGCCAGAGCCCAAAAATCCACCAATGACGGTCAGGGGCAAGCGTTTGGTCATGGCGCGATGTCAGACCTTTCGGGCTTCAAATACCCGGCCAGACAAGACCGTTCCCCAGACCCGGACATCTTTCAGCAAGGCCGGATCCACGGTCAGGGGGTCGTCTTCGAGCACGCAAAAATCTGCCCGCTTGCCACACTCGATGCTGCCAATTTCATGGTCCAGTTTGAGGGTCCACGCCGCGCCCAAGGTGATGGCGTGCAAGGCCTGGGGTACGCTCAGGCGCTCGGACTCGCCCAACAACCTGCCCTTGGGCGTGATGCGGTTCACGGCGCACCAAGCGGTAAAGATCGGCCCCAAAGGGGTCACCGGGGCATCGGAGTGAATGGCCAGCGGTACCCCGGCAGCCAAAGCGCTGCCGCAAGCATCTAGGCGGTTGGCTCGGTCCGGCCCCATGGTCATTTCATAGTGCTGGTCGCCCCAATACCAAAGGTGGTTCGCAAACAGGTTGGCACACAAGCCCAGACTGGCCATGCGTCTGAACATGGGTGCGTCAATCATTTGCCCGTGTTGCAAAGTGTGCCGGTGGTCAGCCCGGGGCGCACGCGCCAAGATTCGTTCTATGGCATTGATTGCCACCTCGCTGGCCTCGTCGCCGTTGGTATGGGTATGAATTTGTAAACCGGCGCGGTGGTAGGTTTCAAAGTCGGCCTCAAATTGCTCGGGCGAGGTGACCCAAATGCCGTTGGGTTCACCATTGAAATGGCCCGGCCAGCGCATGCGCGACGAAAACCCCTGAATCGAACCGTCCAGCATCATCTTCACCAAGCCATAACGCAGGCGGTCGGAGTTGCGCGGCATCAGGCTATTGACATGTTCGGCCCCCAGAGCGGCACCGTGGGTGCCATGAAAAGCCTGAAACGCCGGCAAGATGCGCACACTGCAAGCGTCATTTGTCAAAACGTTTTCCAGCACCGTGCAATCGTGCGGCGTCAGTTTGTTCACCAAATCGGTGGCGGTGGTGACCCCTTGCATGCAAGCCAAGGCCGCAAAGGATGCAACCCCCGCTTCGGTCATGGGGGCCAGCAAGCCTGCTGTGCCGATTTTTCTGATCACCAAAAACATGGCCGCTGGCTCTTGCAACTCGCCCGTGGGTTCACCACTCTGCGCACCGCCTTTGAACTTGACGACGCCCTCAACCTCGTTTTCGGCCGTGATTTCGGCCAACTTCAGCATGGCCGAGTTGACGTTCATCAGATGTCCGTTGGCATGGGCAATCACGATCGGGCGCGTGGCGCTGGCCCGGTCCAGGTGATCAACGGTCATGCGCTCGCCACCAAAATAAATGGGGTCAAAGCCCCAGGCTAGCAGTGGTTCGGTGGCAGGTTTGCCCTGCGCCGTCATGTTGGCATCTACTTGCGTCAAGCGTTCCACCACCGCGTCCATGGATCGCAAACCGGCCCACACCTTACCCAGGGGATCGCGCCGATCAAACCAGCCCAGGTAATGCATGTCCCACATGCTGCCCTCCTTGAGGTGGCAGTGCCCCTCAATCAGGCCCGGCATGAGCACCTTGTCCTTGAAGCGCTCATCCAGCGTGTAAGGGCCCCAACTGGCCAGCTCGGCCAAATCACCCACGCCCAGCACCCGGCCATCGCGCACGGCCACATGCGTGGCCTCGGCTTGCATCGGGTTCATGGTGATGATTTTGCGGGCGGGGTAAACAACAGTGGTCATGGTGGGCTCGGCACTTTCTGCACGCGGCAAATTAAAGGCTGGGGAAACTCAATGGGGTTTGAATGCGGCCATCCACCACGTCCACCCGACGACATTGCACCCAATGGTTCGGGGCAATTTCGCGCAGCGGCGGGGCGGCTTGGCTGCAGGCCGGTTCTGCCACCGGGCAGCGACTGGAAAAGCGGCAACCCGGCGGCGGGTTGATCGGGCTGGGCGGATCGCCACTGAGCTTGATGCGTTGCGCGGCGCGTTTGCGCCCCCCGGTCACCGTGGGCACGGCCGACATCAGGGCCACACTGTACGGATGCAGCGGATTGGCAAAAAAAGCCTGGCGCGGTGCACGTTCAATGATTTGCCCCAGGTACATCACGGCAATTTCGTCGCAAATATGCTCCACCACCGCCATGTCGTGCGAGATAAAAAGATACGTTAGCCCCAGCTCGCGCTGCAAACGGACCAGCAAGTTGAGGATTTGCGCCCGAATGGCAATGTCGAGCGCCGACACGGGTTCGTCGCACACGACCAGTTCAGGCTCGGTGGCCAGTGCCCGCGCGATGTTGATGCGCTGGCGCTGCCCGCCAGAAAACTGGTGCGGAAACAAGTTCTGATGTTCCGGCCGCAAACCCACGGCTTTGAACAAGGCGGCCACCCGTTCAGTGCGCTGCTCGGGTGTGCCCACGTTCATCAAGTCGAGCGGGGCACGCACCACAGCGCCCGCCCGTTCACGCGGATTGAGCGACGAAAAAGGGTCTTGAAAAATGAACTGAAACCGACGCCGGGCTTCACGCAAGGCCTCGCCCTCCAGTTGGCCCAAGTCCAACTCGCCAAGTTGAATCTGCCCTGAGGTCAGGGGCGTGAGTCGGGTGACCGCCAGGGCGGTGGTGGTTTTGCCCGAGCCGGACTCTCCGACCAAGGCCAAGGTGGTGCCACGTTGAATGCTGAAGCTCAAACCGTCTACAGCGCGCACCACCTCGGCGGGCTGAAACCAGCCCTTTTTGGCACGCGGAAAGTGCACATGGAGGTCTTTCACCTCCAACAGGGTGTCGGTGGATGCTGCTGTCATGCCGCTTGGCCTTGGTCTGTGGTCTGTTGCAACTGCAACCAGCACGCCGTCATGTGAGGTGCGGTGTCTGAACTGTGGGTCAGGGTGAACATGGGCGGGGCCTCTTGCGCGCATTTTTCAAGGGCGTGGGTGCAGCGTTCGCGAAACGCGCAAGCTTTGTCCAGCTCCCATATAGAGGGCACCATGCCCTCAATTTCAGCCAATTCGGCACGTTCGCTCTGAAGGCTGCTGCCCAACTCGGGCAGACAATTAATGAGCCCTTGCGTGTAGGGGTGGGCCGGACGCTCCAGCACTTGCTCGGCAGTGCCTTGCTCAATGATTCGGCCGGCATACATCACCATCACGCGGTCGGCCATTTCAGCCACTGCGCCCATGTCGTGGGTGATCAACAAAATGGCCGTGCCTTTTTCACGCTGCAACTCGCGCAGCAAATCAAATATCTGGGCCTGCACCGTCACATCCAGCGCGGTGGTGGGTTCATCGGCAATCAAAATGTCGGGCTGGCAGGCCAGCGCAATGGCAATCATGACCCGCTGTCGCATGCCGCCTGAGAGTTGGTGCGGGTATTCGTCCACCCGCCTTTCGGGCGCTGGAATGCCGACCTGTTTTAGCATGGCGATGGCTTGGGTGCGCGCCTCCGACGCATTCAATCCGGCGTGCAAGCGCAGCGATTCGCCGATCTGGTCACCCACTGTGAACACCGGGTTGAGCGAGGTCATGGGCTCTTGGAAAATCATGGAGATGCGGTTGCCGCGCACCTGCCGCATGCGCTCCTCTGAGGCGGTGAGCAAATCTTCCCCATGAAACAGTACCCGGCCGCCACTGATCTTGCCGGGCGGAGAGGGGATCAGTCGCAACAGGGCCAGTGCCGTCATGCTTTTGCCGCACCCCGACTCGCCCACCACGCACAACGTCTCTCCCGGTTGAACTTCGATGTTCACGCCGTTCAGCACCATGGCCTTGCCACGTCGGCTGTTGAACTCGACTTGGAGGTTTTCTACTTTGAGCAAGGGCTGGGTCATCAACGCTCTCTCAGCTTGGGGTTGAGCGAGTCGTTCAGGCCGTCGCCAATCAGGCTGACCCCCAGCACGGTCACAAAAATGGCCGCCCCAGGAAATGCCACGGCCCACCAACCCGAAAAAATATACTGACGGTTAGAGCCGATCATCAGGCCCCAGCTCATTTGATTGGGATCACCCAAACCCAAAAATGACAGCCCCGCTTCAAACAAAATGGCGGCACCGATCGCCAAGGTGGCCGACACGATCAAGGGCGGCAAGGCATTGGGCAAGATGACTTGCCAGATGATGCGCGCATGACTGGCCCCAATCGAGCGCTCGGCCCGCACAAACTCTAGGTTGCGGTATTTCATGAACTCGGCCCGTGTCAGGCGCGCCGTGCCGGTCCAGCTGACCACTCCAATCGCCAGCGTGATGGTGACGAGTGAAGGCGAAAAAAGGGTGACCACCACCATGGCGAACAACAGCGCTGGCAGCACCTGAAAAAATTCGGTGATGCGCATCAGGACCGCATCCACACGCCCGCCGTAATAACCCGCCATGGCCCCCAACGTGATGCCGATCGAGACGCTCAGAATGGCCGCAATAGCACCTACCAACAGGGTGGCTCGGCCCCCATAAACCAGGGTCGTGAGGACATCGCGGCCCAGATAGTCGGTGCCCAGAATGGCCTCTTCGGAGAAGGGGGCTGTCAAGGGTGCCGCACGGATTTCAAACGGGTCGGCGCCCATGACCCAAGGCCCCGCAATCGCCACCAACAAGACGAAGCCCAGCAACACCAGCCCGGCAATCGCCGAAGGGTTGCGCATGAACAAACGCGTTGCCTCGCGCCAGGGTCCGTCAACAGGGGCTTCGATTTTCATGAGGTTTTGATTCTGGGGTCGATCAGTCTGTAGCACAGGTCGGTGACCTGGTTCATAACGACCACGACAAGCGATGAGAAAAACAACACCCCCAGCAAAGTGGGGTAGTCACGCCGCAAGACGGACTCGAAGGCCAGGCGCCCTAAGCCCGGCCAGTTGAAAACCGTCTCGACCACAATGGCCCCGGCCATGACGTTGCCAAATTGCAGCCCCAGCACCGTGACCACGGGCAGCACCGCATTGCGCAAAGCGTGCTTATAAAGCACCACACCTTCAGACAAACCCTTGGCGCGGGCGGTGCGAATGTAGTCGGCACCCAACACGTCCAGCATGGCGGCACGGGACAAGCGGCTGTATTGGGCGAGATAGACCAAGCCCAAGGTCAAGGAGGGCAGCACAAGGTGGTGCACAACATCCAGCACATCGCCCCAGCCCTTGCCCGTGGACTCGATGCCCCGCATGCCCGAGACCGGAAATATAGGCACCCAACTGGCCAAGAAAATGATCAGCAACAAGCCCATCCAGAACACCGGCGCGGCAAAGCCAACCAGCGACAACACGTTGATGCTTTGGGACAACAAGCCGTTGGGCCGCCGGGCTGACAAAACACCCAGTGTGGTGCCGATCAGGAACGCCGCCAGCACCGAGGTCACCACCAAAAGCAAGGTGGCCGGCACGCGATCGGCAATCATGTCGGACACGGGCAAATTGAAAAAATACGAGTAGCCCAAATCACCGCTGACCACTTGGCGCAGGTAGATGCCCAGCTGCACCGGCAGCGGCTTGTCTAGGCCATAGCGGCTTCTCAGCTCGGCCTGTAGCTCTTCCGACATGCCTCCGCTGGCACCGGCGATGGTTTCTACCGGATCGCCCGGTGCGGCGTGTACCAACGCAAAATTGAGTACCACCACGGCCAGCACCAGGGCTGCGCCCTGGAATAGCCGGGAAATAAGGTAACGAAGCGTCCCCATTGAGTGCTCAGACTCGGGGCGGATTATTTGAACGAGACCTCATCGTAGGGCGAAACTGGCCCCCAAATTGTGGTGGGTACATTCAACACTTTTTTGTTGGAAACGGTGTGGTACGGGGTGCCATTGATGAAGTGAATAGGCAACTCGTCGGTCACGATTTTCTGGAACGTGGCGTAGTAGGCTTTGCGTTTGGTGGGGTCCAGCAAACCGCCGGCCGTGTTCAGCAAATCATCGACTTTAGGGTTGGTGTAAGACTGTGTGTTGGTCCACACGATAGGGCGGATGTTGGTGGACAAATAGGTGCGGTGCACGCCAATGATCGGGTCACCCCAGTTGAAAACCGCATCCATCGACATGTCGAAGTCGCGCGTGGCCATGCGCTTGGCCCACGCCGGAAAGTCTGCTGAGGCACGAACTTCCACAGTCACGCCCACTTTTTTGAGTTGCGCCCGAACGTACTCGGCCACATTTTTCTGTTGCTCGTCTTGTCCGGGCAAGTAATCAATCGTGAGCTTGAAGCGTTCGCCATTGGCACCGGCTTTATAGCCAGCGGCGTCCAGCAATTCGGCAGATTTTTTCAGGTCGAGGGGGTAACGAATGACATCGGGCACAGCGAAAGGACTGCTGGCCACAATTGGGCCATCGGCAGGCTGTGAGAAGCCACCGTGCAAAGCTTTGCTGATGAAGTTCTTGTCGATGGTCATAGCAATGGCTTTGCGCACATTCACATCGGACATGGGCTTTTTAGCGGTGTTGAAGGCCAACCAGTTCAAAGCACCAATGCCCTCAAAGCCTTTGTTGGTCAAGTTCAAGGTGGGGTTGCTTGCGAAGCGCTTCAGTTCGGTTGAATTGGTCGCATACGGAATCATCTGAATCTCGCCACGCTCCAAGCCCAGCATGAGGTTGCTGGAATCGGGGTTGATGTTGATGATGATCTTGTCGAGATAGGGTTTACCGGCCAAGAAGTACTTGTCAAACCGCTCCAGCACCACACGCTGACCGGCCTTGAATTCGGTTAAGCGGAACGGCCCTGAACCCACCACATCAACACTGTTGCGGGGGTGAATTTTGAGGTCGGTCCCGTCGCCATAAATATGCTTGGGCAAGATCGGGCAAAGCGCTGGCGACATGGCCAGAATAATGGCGGGGTGCGGCACGCTCATTCTTATGATGGCCGTGTGAGGGTCGGGCGTTTCCACCTTTTCGACCGGGCCCATCATGGTGGTGAAGGGGTGGTTGGCCTTGATGGCCATGATCGAGAAGGCCACATCTTCCGAGGTGATTGGCTTGCCGTCATGAAACACCGCGCCCTTGCGCAGGTTCAAGGTCAGCGACTTTCCGTCAGCAGCCAAGGCCCATTTTTCGGCCAAATAGGGTTGTGCATTCCATTTGTCATCAAACCGCAGCGGGCTGGCAAAAATCTGGGTGCCAGGAACAGCTGTAGCAAGCCCCGACTGCACCGCGCCGTTGAGGTGCCGAAGTGCCTGTGTGGAACCCACCACCAAGGTTCCCCCGCGCTTGGGCGCTTGGGCAAACACCAGCGATGAATAAATGGGCAGGGCCGCCACCAAGGCAAAAGGAATGACTTTGCGCAGGATCGTTCGAAAAATGGCCATTATGTATCCCCAAAAATGTGTCGTTGACAATGAAAATTGAAAAATTCTGTGCTCAAGTACCACGCAGATATCTTGTCAAAATTATTATTTGCAGCCTTGTCATTTCATGATAGAGCCAGTCTCACCCAAAGCATGGAGCCAAGTGGCAGTGTTTACCCTTGTGACAGAAGAGAAACTTGAGTCCAAGATGTCCGCGCCAAGGGGTGCTGCCTCAGTTCAAAGCGCCTGCGCTGAGTGACAAATCTGCCACGCCGCTCAGCCGATGCGCGACCAGCAAACTCAAGGCTTTTCGCACCCCCGCCACCTGGGTGCTGACAGGCCAACTGTGCAAATTAGGGCCTTGCCAGTGGGCGGCTTGCTCAGGCAGCAGCGGCAAATGCATGAAACCGCTGCACCGCCCCTGGCCTGCCAGGGCATGTTGCAGCGCATAAAACACCTGGTTGCAAACAAAAGTGCCCGCCGTTTGCGAGACCGAAGCCGGAAACCCCGCTGCCTGCAAACCCGCCACCAAGGTTTTGATGGGCAAGGTGCTGAAATAGGCCGCCGGGCCCTCGGCGATCACCGGCACATCGACCGGTTGCTGGCCCGCGTTGTCGGGCATGCGCGCGTCGATCACATTAAGGGCCACCCGCTCGATGGAAAAATCACAACGGCCCTCGGCCTGTCCCAGCGCCAGCACGATGTCGGGGCGGTGCGCGGCCAAAGCTTGCTGCAAAGCGGGCAGGGCTTGTGCAAACACGCAGGGCAACTGAACCGCCGTAACTTCGGCCCTATTTTCGGCAGTCACTGGGGCCGTCACTGGGTCCGTAACTGGGTCCGTCACTTGGGCCCCGGGCAGCGACACACCGTTGAGTGCGCGCGCCACCTCCCAAGAGGGGTTGAGGGTCTGCCCACCAAAGGGCTCGAAACCCGTGAGCAGAATGCGCAACATCCGATCCCGCCTCAGGCGTTAAAAATCGACACGGTCTTGGTGTTCAGGTAAGCCTCCAGCGCCTCGGGGCCGCCTTCGGAGCCATAGCCCGAATCCTTCATGCCGCCAAAGGGCAATTCAGGCCAAGGTGCGGCAGGTTGGTTGACCCACAACATGCCCACCTCAAGGCGCTGCGTCAGCAGGTGCGCGGTTTTGAGCGACCCGGTGAAGGCGTAACCCGCCAGACCAAAGGGCAGGCGGTTGGCTTCGGCAATGGCGTCTTCGATTTGCTCAAACGTGCGGATCGCGGCAATCGGGCCAAACGGTTCGTGGGTGACCACATCGGCGTCCAAGGGCACATGCGACATCACCGTGGGGGCAAAAAAGTGGCCCTGACTGCCGATGCGCTCACCCCCGGTGAGTACCTTGGCCCCTTTGGCACGGGCATCCTTCACGATGGCTTGCATGGCCAGCAAGCGGCGCTCGTTGGCCAGCGGGCCCATTTGCGATCCGGCGGTCAGGCCATCGCCCACCTGCAAAGATTCTGCGTAGGCAGCAAAGGTTTTGGCAAATTCGTCGGCAATTTTGTGGTGCACCAAAAAGCGCGTGGGCGAGATGCACACCTGACCCGCGTTACGGAATTTAGCGGCGCCAGCGGTTTTCAGGGCCAGCGCAATATCACCGTCTTCGGCCACGATCACTGGGGCGTGTCCCCCCAACTCCATGGTCACGCGCTTCATGTGCTGCCCGGCCATGGCGGCCAGTTGCTTGCCCACGGGGGTGGAGCCGGTGAAGGTGATCTTGCGAATTAAAGGGTGCGCAATCAGGTAACTGGAAATATCGGCCGGGGTACCAAACACCAGCCCGATCACGCCCGCAGGCACGCCGGCATCGTGAAAGGCGCGGATCAATTCGGCAGGTGCAGCAGGCGTTTCTTCGGGGGCTTTGACAATGATGGAGCAGCCCGTGGCCAACGCCGCCGACATTTTGCGCACGGCTTGGTTGATGGGAAAGTTCCAGGGCGTAAAGGCCGCCACCGGACCCACGGGCTGCTTGATCACGTTTTGCTGCACGTTGATGTTGCGCGGCGGCACGATGCGGCCATACACGCGGCGACCTTCTTCGGCAAACCACTCGATGATGTCGGCCGACGACATGACCTCGACCTTGGCTTCGGCCAAGGGTTTGCCTTGCTCTTGCGTGAGCAACTCGGCGATTTGCGGGGCGCGTTCGCGCATCAGGGCCGCAGCTTTGCGCATGATGGCGCTGCGTTCGTTGGCGGGCACATCGCGCCACAACTCAAAGCCCTTTTGGGCCGCTTGCGCTGCGCGCTCCAGATCCGGCACACCTGCATGCGCGAGCCGCCCAATTTGGCTGCCCGTGGCGGGGTTGAACACAGCCAGGGTGCGGCCACCCTCGGCATCGCACCATTGGCCGTTGATGAAAAGTTGCGTATCGGGATAAGTCATGTCGGGGTCCGTCTAAAAAACAAGGAATGAAATCAGGGGGGAAAAGTTGAATTGGTCAGCAGGGGCGAAAAAGTTCGGACATTGTGGCCCGAATTACCCCCGGAAGCGTGTCCGCTTGCGTCAACACCGGGACACCCTCCAAAACACCCATTAGCAGGTTCAAGCCAAGCCGCCGGGTCCGCAAAACTCAGGCACTTTTGCCCAGAAAACCGGCCAAGTGCTCGATCAGCACATTCACGCGGTGCGGAATGTAGCGGTTACTGGGTAAAACGGCATAAATGCCCAAGGGGGGCGACTCGAATGCCTGCAAAATTTCGACCACTTCGCCGCGTTGCAAAAACTGCTCGGCAATGAAGTCGGGCTGCAAAGTAAGGCCCATGCCCTGCGCCGTGGCCTGCACCAAGGCCAGGCCGTTGTTGGCCTGAATACGCCCCCGCACCGGAAAAGCCTGCAACTGCCCCTCCACCCGATACGGCCAAGTGGCCCCCTTGTTGGTGCCCGAATACACCAGACACTCGTGGTGCTGCAACTCATCGGGATGACGCAGCGAACCATGCTCAGACAAATAACTGGGCGAGGCCAGCGTGAGCAAACGGCAATGCCCTAGGGTACGCACGATGTCGCCGGGTTGCAGGTCGGCGGTGATGCGGATGGACAGGTCTATGCCTTCTTCGATCAAATTGGCGCGCTGGTCCGAAAAGTCCATTTGCAGATCGATGTGCGGCTGGGCTTTGGCAAAGTCGAGCAAGGCGGGCAAAAGCCGCTGCAAACCAAAAGTCAGGGGCAAACCCAGGCGAATGCGCCCTCTGGGGACGGCCTTTTCTTCGTCCAAACTGGACTCAGCGGCATCGACCATGTTCAGGATCACGCGGCACTTTTCCAGGTACGCGGCCCCGGCGGGGGTCAGTGTCAAGCTGCGGGTGCTGCGCGTCATCAGCTTCACGCGCAAGTGCTTTTCCAGGGCCGCAATCTGCCGGGTCACAGCCGAGCGGGCCACTTGCAATTGGTCCGCCACGGCGGTGAAGCTGCCCGCTTCGGCCACGCGCACAAAGATTTGCATTGCATCGAGTTTGTCCATTGTTGCCAATTTTGCAACAAATATTTGCACATTTGCCTCTTTTTCTGATCAAACCAAGTGCGTACAGTCAACTTCAACGACCTAAAAGCCTGCGTTTTTTGCTTATTGCCCGGACAAATTTCCGCCCACAACCCCAAGCGCTGACCTCCAAAACTGCCATGCACGCCACCCGATCGGTTCTTTTTGTGCCCCACGGCTCGCCCATGTTTGCCCTGCAACCCGGTGCGGCAGGTGCGGCCATGAGCCAAGTGGCCGCCAACCTAGGTTCGCCACGCGCGGTGGTGGTGGTCAGCCCGCATTGGGAAACCGCTGTGCCCACCGTGGGCATGTCCACCCGGCCCCCAACCATTCATGACTTTGGCGGTTTTGACCCTCGCCTGTACGAGATGCAATACCCCGCCACCGGCTGCCCCGAAGCGGGTTTGCAAGTGGTGGCCGCCCTGCAAGCCGCAGGTTTGCCTGTGGCACAAGACCCGCTGCGCGGTTTGGACCATGGGGCCTGGATACCGCTGCGCCAAATGTTTCCGGATGCCGACATTCCGGTGGCCATTTGGGCCCACATCACGCCTACCGTGTGGGCCAGGCGCTGGCCCCATTGGCACAGCAAAACATCCTGATCATGGCCTCGGGCAACATCACACACAACCTGCGCGATTTCATGACGGTGCGCATGAGCGGCGGCGCGACACCGGCTTATGTACAAGCCTTTGCCGACTGGATTCACACCCACCTGATGCAACGCGACCTGAGCGCGCTGCTGAACTATCGGCAAACCGAAGCCGGGCAACGCGCCCACCCCAGCGATGAACACCTGTTGCCGCTGTTCACCGCCATGGGCGCAGCAGGCCCCGATGCGCAAGCACAGGCTTTTTTCAGGGGCATCAGTGACCATGTGATCGCCATGGACGGCTACACATTTCATTGAAAAACCCATTCACCGCACGCCCATGAACAACCGATTCACTGACAACCCCCGCTACACCGCCACCGCCAAAGGCCTGCACTGGCTCATGGCCTTGATGATTTTCGGCCTGCTGGCTTTGGGCTTTTATATGACCGACCTGCCCCTGTCGCCGCAAAAATTACAGTACTACTCTTGGCACAAATGGGCTGGTGTCAGCGTGTTTGCTTTGGTCTGGCTGCGCCTGGCCTGGCGCATCACGCACCGCCCACCCGCACTGTCTGACCGCTTGAGCCCCGCCATGCAATGGGCCGCGCACGGCGGGCACTTTTTGCTCTATGCCTTGATGGTGGTGATTCCGGTGTCTGGTTGGTTAATGAGTTCGGCCAAAGGCGTGCCTACCGTGTGGTTTGGCGTGCTGCCCTTGCCAGACCTGGTGGGCAAAGACAAAGAACTGGGCGACAACCTGGCCGAGCTGCACGAAGCCTTGAACGTGGGCCTGTTGCTGCTGATTTCTGGGCACGCTGTGGCGGCACTTTGGCACCACTATGCGCACCGCGACGACACGCTGCGCCGCATGTTGCCCTGGCGTTGAATCTGTACGCGATGAGCATTCACGCCCCCCTTCATTCGCCTGCCGTTCGCCTGACATTTGCTTGAACTGTCCAACTTCTTTCTCTCTGGAACCCGCATGATCCGCACCCTGTTTGTTTTAGCCGCCACCCTCATGCTCGCCCCGGCCCAGGCCGCGCCCTACACATCGGTTCAATTAGAGGCCAGCAGCATTGGCTTCAGCTTTCAGCAAATGGGCGTGAAGGCCGATGGCCGCTTTAAAAAGTTCAGCAGCCAAGTGAACTTCGACCCGGTGAAGGCCGACAAATCACAAGCCAAATTCGAGATCGAATTAGCCAGCGTGGACACCGGCTCCAGCGAAGCCGACCAAGAAGTGGTCAGCAAATCGTGGTTCAACACCGCCGCCTTTCCCAAAGCCAGCTTTGTCTCCAAACAAATCAAATTGACCGCGCCCAACCAATACGAGGTGCTGGGCACGCTCAGCATCAAGGGCCAGTCGCGTGAAGTGAAGTTCCCCCTGAAGCACACCCCCCAGGGCAAAAACGGCCTGCTCACAGGCAGCTTCACCTTGAAACGTGCCGACTACGCCATTGGCGAAGGCATGTGGGCCAAGTTCGACGTGGTGGCCAACGACATCCAAGTCAACTTTTCCATCACCGCCCTGGCCGGGAAATAAGCCCGCCCCTCTGTCATACCCGCGAAGGCGGGAATCCATTTCCCCAAACGTGCGCCACCTTCATCGGTAACGCCCAAATTTTTCATCCTCAATTTTTTCAACAGGAGCTTCCCCATGACATCCCTCAAAAAACTCAGCGCCGCTTTGGTCTTTGCAAGCCTGGCCGCAGGCTCGGCTCTGGCCGCCCCGGTCACCTACACGGTCGACTCCTCACACACCTATCCGCGCTTTTCTTACTCGCACTTTGGCTTCTCCACCCAGCTCAGCAGCTTCACCAACACCACCGGCAAAGTGGTGTTTGATGCGCAAGCCAAAACCGGCTCGGTGGACATCGTGATCGACATGAAATCGGTGAACACTGGCTTTGCCGACTTCAACGGCCACCTGCAGGGCGAAGACTTTCTGGACACCGCAAAATTCCCGACCGCCACCTTCAAGTCGACCAAAGTGGTGTTTGAGGGCGACAAACCCAAAAGCATCGAAGGCCAGCTCACCATCAAAGGCGTGACCAAGCCTGTAACCCTGAGCGTGACCGGCTTCCAAGCCATGCCCCACCCGATCATGAAAAAGCCTGCCCTGGGTGCCAACGCTTTCACCACCATCAAGCGCACCGAATTCAACGCGGGCAAATACGCCCCGTATGTGGGCGACGAAGTGCGCATCGACGTGGCGATTGAAGCCATCGCTCAGTAAGCCAGTACTTTTCCAAGCAAAAAGCCAAGTCTCGAGGGGAAAATCTCGAGACTTATTCGAGCTTGGCCCCCGAGGCCTTCACCACCTGCGCCATGCGCACATAGTCTGCGGCCAGCAGTTTGGCAAAGTCGGCGTTGCTCAGGTCTTGCGGTTCAATGCCTTGCTTGTCCAGGCGCTCGAGCACAGCCGGGTTTTTGAGCAATTTGCTCACCGCGGCGTTGATGCGGTTGGCTTGCTCGGCAGGCACGGCCGCCGGGCCGAGAAAGCCAAACCACGAGTCAAACTGGTAACCGGGCAAGCCACTTTCGACAATGGTCGGCAAATCGGGCAAGTATTTGCTGCGCTTGGGCGAGGTCACGCCCAGCAAGCGGATGCGGCTGTCCTTGGCAAAAGCCAAAGCGCCAATGCTGGCCGCAATCACCGCTTGGGCCCGACCGGAAAGCACTTCGTTGATGGCTTCACCCGTGGCTTTTAGCGGCACATGCACCACATCAATGCCTGCCAAGCCGTTGAAATAAGCCATGGACAAATGCGTGGCACTGCCCACGCCTGCGGTGGCGTAGTTCATCTTGCCGGGGTTGGCCTTGGCGTGACGAATGTATTCACCCACGGTTTTGGCGGGCACATCGGGGTGCACCATGAGCACATAACTGGCGTTGCCGATATGGCCCAAGGGGGTAAAGTCTTTTTGCGGGTCGTAGGCCAGCTTGGTGTAAAGCGAGCCTGCAATGTTGTGACTGGCGGCTGCCATGACCATCACCGTGCCATCGGCATCGGCTTTGGCCACATAACCCGTTCCGATGGTGCCCCCCGCGCCCGCACGGTTTTCGACGATCACGGTTTGCCCCAAGGCGGCCGACATTTCTTGTGTCAGGGCACGCGCCAAGAGGTCTTGCACGCCCCCGGCGGCAAAGGGCACCACGATGCGCACCGGTTTACCTGCCGGCGTTTGCGCTTGGGCCATGCCTACTGCTGACAAACAGGCCGCAGCCAAACCAGAGGCCAGAAGTTCACGTCGTTGAATCATGGAATTTATCCTTTTGCGGTGTGTTAAATGAATTTTCAGCCTACGCAAACCCGGTCGGCCAAGCGGCGCATGAAGCGCTCGCACCAAGCCAGTTGCGCTAACGTGACCCATTCGTTGGGCTGGTGCGCTTGGGCAATGTGGCCGGGGCCGCACACGATGGTGGGCACGCCCGCTTGGTGAAACAGCGCCGCTTCGGTGCCAAAAGACACCTTGCCCGCCCCTAAAGCGGGATCGACTTCGGCACAGTCAAAACACAGTTGGGCAATTTCGCTGTCGGCATCGGTGGCAAAACCGGGCAGCACCGATTTCAGCTCGTGCGTGATGCCGGTGTCTGGGGCCACCGCTTGCATGGCGGGCACCAAGCCGTCGGCAAAGGCCTGCGCCCGGGCCAGCAAGGCTTCGGGCGAGTCGAGGTGGTGGTGCCGAATCTCCCAAGTCACCTCGCACTGGCGTGGAATGATGTTGAGCGCTGTGCCCCCAGCAATCACACCCGTGTGGATGGTGGTGTGGGGCACGTCGTAAATCGGGTCGAACGGGCCGTTTTGGGCCAACTCGCGGTGCATAGACTTGAGGTGGGCAACGAACTCGCAAGCGATCTCCACCGCGTTGACGCCCAACGGGGTCAGCGACGAATGCGCCTCAAACCCGTGCACCGTGGTTTTAAAGCCCAGCTTGCCTTTGTGCGCAATCACCACCTGCATGCCCGTGGGTTCGCCCACAATGCAACCGGCTGGTTTGAAGCCCTGCGCCATCACGTCGGCAATCATGCGGCGCACCCCAATGCAGCCCACTTCTTCGTCGTAACTGAAGGCCAGGTGAATCGGGCGCTTGAGTTTGCGCTTGAGCAACTCGGGCACCATCATCAGGCAGGTGGCGCCAAAACTCTTCATGTCGGTCACGCCACGGCCAAACATCTTGTCGCCAATCACCTCGACCTTGAACGGGTCAGTGTCCCAAGGCTGGCCATCCACTGGCACCACATCGGTGTGGCCCGACAACACCAGACCGCCGATTTTGGTTTCGCCGTCGTGCGCCGGCAAAGTGGCCCACAGGTTGGCTTTTTTGCCGGTGTCGTCATAGGTGCGGCTGCACGCAATGCCCAGATCGTTCAGGTAAGCCTCGGTCCAGTCCAGCAATGCCAGATTGCTGTCACGCGAGACGGTGGCAAACGCGATCCATTTTTCGATGATTGGCAAGGCGGCCAAGTCAGCGGCCTGAATTGGATTTTGACCAGCCGCTGGATCCGGTGCCAGGGCGGTGGGTGAAAGGGGGGCGTTCATGGGGGACTCCGTGAGTGGTAGGG
>Ga0255128_1000519_pt1 | contig 17915 bp, 12 predicted proteins | sample Law_Miss_RepC_8d_FD_188562 | JGI IMG/M metagenome (GOLD analysis project Ga0255128, IMG submission 188562) | Freshwater microbial communities from St. Lawrence River, New York, United States - Law_Miss_RepC_8d | ecosystem: Environmental > Aquatic > Freshwater > River | place: USA: New York... | reverse complement strand
ATTTGGTCATGCATCTCGCGGGCGGCGCGCTCATGGGGGTCGGGGGCGTGTTGGCCATGGGTTGCACGGTGGGGCAGGGCTTGTCGGGCTTGTCCACACTCAGTATGGGCAGCTTTGTTGCCGTTTTCGGCATCGTGCTGGGGGGCGTTTTGGCCTTGCAGTGGCAGTTGCGACGGACTGAATAAGCGCCATGACCGAGCCGATTGATTTGCTTGAGACGTCCCTCGATGAGCGCCGATTTGGCGGCTTGCAGCGTTTGTATGGATTGCAAGGTGCCCAGCGCATTCGTCAAGCGCATGTGGTGGTAGCAGGGATTGGCGGCGTGGGTTCCTGGGTGGCCGAAGCCCTGGCTCGCAGCGGCGTGGCCAGGCTGACCTTGGTGGACATGGACCATATTTCCGAGTCCAACATCAACCGCCAAATTCATGCCCTGAGCACGACAACAGGCCAGTCCAAAGTAGAGGCCATGCGCGAACGCATTGCCTTGATTCACGCTGATTGTTTGGTCGACACGGTAGACGATTTCGTCACCGCCGAAAACTGGCCGCAACTGTTGCCCTGTCTGCCCGATGCCGTTGTGGACGCGTGTGACCAGGTCAAGGCCAAGGTGGCCATGGCCCAGTGGGCCTTGCAGCATCCGGTGGGTTTTATCACGGTGGGGGCTGCTGGCGGTAAACGGTTGGCACACAAGGTCGACATTGATGACCTTGCCAAAATCACCCACGATCCCTTATTGGCGCAATTGCGCTACCGCTTGCGCAAACACCATGGTGCGGCAAAGGGCGACAAACGCATCGGTATTCAGGGCGTCTTTAGCCGTGAATCTGTCGCACCCCCGGACGCGTCTTGTGCCATTGAAAGCGATGGTTCACTGAATTGCCACGGCTATGGCTCAGTGGTCAGCGTGACGGCCACATTTGGCATGTGTGCTGCTTCTGAAATTTTGAACTTTTTGGCTTTTGCGCCCGGGAAGGCCAAAAAATAACGCTATAATTTGAGTCTTGCCGGAGTGCACCGCCCTCTGGCAAAGGGACCATAGCTCAGTTGGTAGAGCAGCGGACTTTTAATCCGTTTGTCGTGGGTTCGACCCCCGCTGGTCCCACCAAAAAACCAAAAAGCACTTTGTATCTCGGTACAAAGTGCTTTTTTCATGGGCCCGCGAAATGTGTACAGCGTTCCATCCAAAAAGGCCCCAGATGACCATCGACATGAACCGCACAGACCCCTCTAACACGATGGCCTTGTGTGAGCCCTGCTCGGGCATTCAACTCAACTGGCGACGAGCGCCGGGCCACGCCGAGTTGGTGCAAGGGGCCAATCGCAAAGAACCCCGTGATTCGGGCCCCGTCACGGTCACCCGATATCGGTGTGACCGCTGTGGGAGCACTTGGGATTACGAAAACAACAAAGCCAACCAACGTGCAGGGTGGTCTGTGGTCACGCGCTGAGTGAGCAGGTTCCCGCTTTTTTGTGCACCCCTGAAGGGTGTTCTGAAAGCTTCGATTGACTTAAGTCGCCCTCATTGCAGAGGGCAAGCTTCACTTTAAAGCTGTGAAATCAGGCCGTCGCTTCCAGCTTCGACGTCAGCTCCAGCCAACGCTCCTCCAATTGGGCCACTTCATCGGCCAGTGCTTTCAGGCGTTTGCCGGCCTCGGCAATTTCGGTCGGGGGCAGGGGCGTGCTGAGCTGGTCTTCTAGTTTGGCTTTTTCTGCCTCGATAGCGGCCATGCGTTGTTCGTTTTGTTCCAGTTCACGCTTGAGTGGTCGTGTTTGAGCGGCCGTTTGTTGGCGTTTTTGTGCGTCGAGCTTGCGTTGTTCGGCGCTGCTGACCGCACTGGTATTGGTGGGAAGCGAAGCTTTTGCAGTTTCAACCGCCACGGCAACCGGCTTGGCGACCTCTGTTGAGGCATCAGCACCAAGGGCGTCTTTGGCCGAATTCTTGGCCGCCTCTCGCAGGCGTTTGGACTCTTCCAGCAAATAGCGCTGGTAATCGTCCAAGTCACCGTCAAAAGGCTCCACCTTGCCACGACCGACCATCCAGAACTCATCGCACACCGCACGCAACAAAGCCCGGTCGTGGCTGACCAGCATGACCGTGCCCTCAAATTCATTGAGAGCCATTGACAAGGCTTCGCGGGTGGCCAAATCCAAGTGGTTGGTGGGTTCGTCCAGCAACAGCAAGTTGGGACGTTGCCAAACGATCATGGCCAGCACCAAACGGGCTTTCTCGCCACCGCTCATGGTGCCGACGGCCTGTTTGACCATGTCGCCACTGAAGTTGAAGGTGCCCAAGTAATTGCGCAGGTCTTGCTCGCGGCTGGGTTCGCCACTGTTCGGCCCCAGTTCTTTGGCCAGACGGATCATGTGCTCCAGTGGGGTGTCCTGGGTATGCAGAACGTCCAGTTCTTGCTGGGCAAAGTAGCCAATGTTCAGGCCCTTGCCCTCGGTCAGCGTTCCGTCCAGCAAGGGCATGGTGCGCGCGATGGTTTTCACCAGGGTCGATTTACCCTGCCCGTTGGCACCCAGAATACCGATGCGCTGACCCGCCAATACCGACTTGCTGACGCCTTGCAAAATCGCCTTGGGCTCGCCGTCCACCACATAGCCAAAACTGGCATCGCTGATGGCCAACATGGGATTGGGCAAATTGTTGGGCTCTTTGAAGCCAAAGGTGAATTCGGCATCGGCCAGCAAGGGGGCCACTTTTTCCATGCGTTCCAGAGCCTTGACCCGGCTTTGCGCCTGTTTGGCTTTGCTGGCCTGCGCCTTGAACCGGTTGATGAACTTTTGCAGGTGCGCGATTTTGTCTTGCTGCTTAGCAAACGAAGCTTGTTGCAACTCCATTTGCTGTGAGCGCAAGATTTCGAAAGCACTGTAATTGCCACCGTAGCGCGTCAACTTGGCGTGGTCAATGTGCAGGGTGACATCGGTCACCGCGTCCAAAAATTCACGGTCATGGCTGATCACGACCATGGTGCCCGCATAACGCTGCAACCAGGCTTCAAGCCAGACCAAGGCGTCCAGGTCCAAGTGGTTGGTGGGTTCGTCCAGGATCAGGATGTCGGAGGGGCACATCAGGGCGCGGGCCAATTGCAAACGCATGCGCCAGCCGCCCGAAAAACTGTTCACCGGGTTGTTCAGTTCGTCCACCCGGAACCCCAGGCCCAGAATCAGCGCCTCAGCCCGGGGCAGGGCGTCGTGGTCACCGGCATCGGCCAAGTCGGTGTAGACATGGGCCATTTCCATGCCATCGCCACTGGCTTCTGCCAACACCAGACGTTGGCGCAGTTCGGCCAGTCGGGTATCGCCTTCCAGTACAAAGGTAGAGGCCGGTTCGTCGATCTCAGGCATGTTCTGCGCAACCTGCGCCATGCGCCAAGCGCGTGGAATTTCAAAGTCACCACCGTCCTCGGTCAAACTGCCATTGAACAAGGCGAACAGGGTTGATTTACCCGCACCGTTGCGCCCCACCAGGCCGACTTTCTCTCCGGGGTTGAGGGTAACCGAGGCTTGGTCAAGCAGCACTTTGGTGCCGCGTCGGAGCGTGACGTTTTTAAGGTTGATCATGAGTGGGGGTGTCCGGAATCGATCCGGAACCGATCCGGGAATCCGGGATTAGGCCTTGGCCTGAAAAAATGAACTGAACGCGAAGGCGACAACCCGCTATTTTCGCGCATACCGGGCTTCAGCCGACGCCTCTCCCCCTTAAATTGTCGATGTTGAGCGGTTTATAGGGGCGTTAAACGACAAAAACCGGGGAATTCAGGGCTTGTTAAGCCTTGACCCCGTCTTTGAGGCCATGCGTCGCATGGGCCATCAAAGCCTCGCGGGTGACCAATAAAACCTGGTCTTCACCCGCGCTGGTGTCCAGCCATGCCACTTCGAGTTCAGGAAAAGCCGATTCGAAATGCTCGTATTCGTTGCCAATTTCAAGCACCAGCACCGCGTTCTCGCTCATCCGGGCGGGGGCGTCGTGCAGCAGTTGGCGCACAAAATCCATGCCATCGCTGCCCCCGGCCAGCGCCAGTGCCGGCTCGGCGCGAAATTCGGCCGGCAAAACATCCATGCTGGCTTGGCAAACATAGGGCGGGTTGCACAGGATCAAATCAAACGGACCGGGCAATGCAGACAGGCCGTCGCTGTGGATCAGTTGTACGCGCGATTGCAAACCATGGCGCTCGGTGTTGATGGCCGCAACGGCAAGGGCGTCGTGCGAAATATCGGCCCCGCTGACCAGTACCTCGGGCCAGGCCAGAGCCGCCAACACGGCCAAGCTGCCATTGCCAGTGCACAAGTCCAGCACTTGGCGGGTTTGGTCAGACAACCAAGCGTCGATGGTGCCATCGGCCAGCACCTCGGCGATCAGGCTGCGCGGCACGATGGCCCGCTCGTCAATGTAAAACGACACGCCCTGCAACCACGCCTCTTGGGTCAAGTAAGCGGCAGGTTTTCGGGTGCTGATGCGCTGTTCAATCAAGTCCTGAACCTGCTTCACTTGGTCAAGGTGCAAGTCTTGGTGCAGCGCCGGGTCGGAGGTATCGGTGTCCAGTGGCAAGCCCAGCCGCCACAACACCAGCCAAGCGGCTTCGTCTTGGGCATGTGTGGTGCCGTGGCCAAAGGCCACGCCCGCTAAGGTCAGGCGTTGCGCCGCTTGGTCGATCAGTTGAGTCAGATTCATGGAGGCCAAGGGCTTAAGGGGAAGGCAGTGTAGTTTTGGGCAGGGGTTGCAGTTCGTCAGACGCTTCCAGTCGCTCCAAAACACGCCGGTAAATGTTCTTTAACGGGGCCATGTCCGCGACGGCCACATGCTCGTTGACCTTGTGGATGGTGGCGTTGGGGGGGCCGAACTCAATCACTTGGGGGCAAATTTGGGCAATAAAGCGACCATCGCTGGTACCGCCAGTGGTGGACAACTCGGTGTTGAGGCCCGTTTCGTCGCGGATGGCGGTTTGTATAGCGGCCACCAAAGTGCCGGGTGTGGTCAAAAACGGCAAGCCGCCCAAGGTCCATTTCAGGTCGTATTGCAAACCGTGTGCGTTGAGCACTGCCACCAGCCTTTGCTGCAGGCTTTCGGGGGTGGATTCGGTGCAAAACCTGAAATTGAAGTCCACCACACAATCGCCTGGGATCACGTTGCTGGCTCCCGTGCCTGCGTGAATGTTGCTCACCTGCCAGCTGGTGGGGGGAAAGAAAGCATTGCCTTCGTCCCAGCGAATCGCCACCAACTCGGCCAATGCAGGGGCCAGACGGTGAATGGGGTTGTCTGCCAAGTGCGGGTAGGCAATGTGGCCTTGCACGCCTTTGACCGTGAGTTTGCCGCTCAGGGTGCCGCGTCGGCCGTTTTTGATCATGTCGCCGGTTTGTTGCACTGATGTGGGTTCACCCACGATGCAAAACTGCGGGGCCTCGCCTCGGGCCACCAGTTGTTGGCACATGACCACGGTGCCATCTAAGGCGGGGCCTTCTTCGTCGCTGGTCAGCAAAAAGGCAATGCCCAAATGGGGGGCGGGCTGGTGGGTTAAAAACTCTTGCACAGCCACAAGCATGGCCGCAATGGATGTTTTCATGTCGCTGGCCCCCCGGCCAAACAATTTGCCATCGCGGTGTGTGGGGGTGAACGGGTCGCTGTCCCATTGGGTCAGGGGGCCTGTGGGCACCACATCGGTGTGGCCCGCAAAGGCCAAAGTGTGGGCAGATAGACCGGCTCGTTTGGCCCAGAGGTTGCGCACCCGAAAGTTGTCTGGCCCTGAGTCCATGAATTCGCACACAAAGCCCAGGGGCTTCAAGGTTTCTACGATCAGGTCCAGGCAGCCTGCGTCATCGGGCGTGACCGATGGCTTGGAGATGAGTTGTTCGGCCAGACGCAGGGTGTTGTGACAGGTGGTCATGGATAAGCGTTCAGGGTTCAGGGTTTAGGCGATGGGGTGTTGGCGAACAAATCGGGCAATGCGTTGTGCAGCTTCCAGGCATTCAGCGGTTTCGGCGACCAAAGCCATGCGGATGCGGCCTTGGCCAGGGTTTTTGCCCTGAAATTCACGCGCCAAGTAACTGCCGGGCAGCACCGTCACGCCTTCAGCTTGGTACAGGGCTTTGGCAAAAGCGGCGTCGTCGCTATGCCAACCCGCAGGTACGCCCGCCCATAGGTAAAAGCTGGCATCGGGCAGGGCCACATCCAGCACTTCGGCCAATACCGGGGTGACTTGGGCAAATTTGGTGCGGTATTGGTTGCGGTTGTCCAGCACATGGGCTTCGTCGCCCCAGGCTGCAATGCTGGCGGCTTGCACCACCGGGCTCATGGCGCTGCCGTGGTAGGTGCGGTAGAGCAAAAAGGGCTTGATGATGGCCGCATCGCCCGCCACAAAACCACTGCGCAAACCGGGCACATTGCTGCGCTTGCTGAGGCTGGTGAAGGAGATTAAGCGTTTGAAGTCGGTTCGGCCCAGTTGGTGGGCGGCTTCAAGGCCACTTAAAGGGGGTTCTTCGCGGAAGTAAATTTCGCTGTAGCACTCGTCCGAGGCGATCACAAAACCGTGTTGGTCTGACAGGGCAAACAGCTTTTCCCACTCAGAAAGTGGCATGACCGCACCCGTGGGGTTGCCGGGGGAGCACACAAACAGCAGTTGCGTGCGGGCCCAAACCTCCGCTGGGACGCTGTCCCAGTCATTGGCAAAGTTGCGGGCAGGGTCGCTGGGCACGTAATAAGGTGTGGCCCCCGAGAGCAGGGCGGCACCTTCGTAAATTTGATAGAACGGATTGGGGCTGACCACGGTGGCGCCAGGGCGTGTCGGATCGATCAAGGTTTGCGTCAAGGCAAACAAGGCTTCGCGGGAACCGTTGACGGGCAGCACTTGCGTGGCGGCATCGAGCGTCAAGTTGTAGCGGGTTTTCAGCCAAGCCGCACAGGCCTGGCGCAGCGCGGGTTCACCCGCCGTGGCAGGGTAGGCCGACAAACCTGTGGCCACCGCAGCCTTCAAAGCCTCTTGAATAAAGGCGGGCGTCGCGTGCTTGGGCTCACCAATGCCCAAACTGATGGGTTTGAGGGCTGGGTTGGGGATGACCGTTGAAAACAATTGTTTCAGTCGCTCAAAGGGGTAGGGCTGGAGCTTGGCAAGAAGAGGATTCATTCCCTAATTATCCGGGAACATCCGGGGGGATCGGCTGGGTTAATATTGAAGACTCTTTTGTGCGCTTGGGTTCAGGCCCACAGATCAGGGTGGCGATGCCCCGGTGTCGTCATTTTGTTTTCTCTTTATAGATTGATCAGACCACCGTGCGTCTCAACTCCATCAAGCTTTCGGGCTTTAAATCGTTCGCCGAGCCGACCAACTTCTTGCTGCCCGGGCAATTGGTGGGGGTGGTGGGCCCCAACGGTTGTGGCAAATCCAACATCATGGACGCCGTGCGTTGGGTGTTGGGGGAGTCCAAAGCCTCTGAATTGCGTGGCGAGTCCATGCAGGATGTGATTTTCAATGGCACCAACACCCGCAAACCGGCCAGTCGGGCCAGTGTGGAACTGGTGTTTGACGCCGACCACCGAGCGGGTGGCCAGTGGGGCCAGTTTGCCGAAATCGCGGTCAAACGCGTGCTCACCCGAGACGGCAGCAGCAGTTACTACATCAACAACCAGCCGGTGCGCCGCCGTGACGTGCAAGATGTATTTTTGGGCACGGGTTTGGGCCCTCGCGCCTACGCCATCATCGGGCAGGGCACCATCAGCCGCATCATTGAGTCGCGCCCTGAAGAGTTGCGGCTCTTCCTAGAGGAAGCTGCAGGCGTCTCTAAATACAAAGAGCGTCGCCGCGAAACCGAAAATCGCTTGTCCGACACCCGCGAGAACCTGACCCGGGTGGATGACATCTTGCGAGAGTTGAATGCCAACCTCGAAAAGCTCGAAAAACAAGCCGAAGTGGCCCAGCGTTACAACGCATTGCAGGCCGACAGCACGCTCAAACAACACCAGTTGTGGTTTTTGAAGCGGCGCGACGCCGAGGGTGACCAAGTCCGTATGAAGTCCGATGTGGACAAGGCCGTGAACGACCTGGAGTCGCGCATGGCTGATTTGCGCCATGTCGAGGCCGATCTGGAGACCATTCGCCAGGCCCATTACGCGGCGGGTGATCAGGTCAATCAGGCGCAAGGCGCTTTGTACGAGGCCAGTGCCGAGGTGGGGCGCCTAGAGGCCGAAATCCGCTTTGTGGTGGAAGGTCGCCAACGCGCCGAACAGCGCTTGCAGCAACTGGTTGAGCAAACTGCCCAATGGGGCACGCGCAGCCAAGACGCGCAAACCGAGCTGGAAACCTTGGCCGAACAAGCTGCTATGGCCGAAGACCAGAGCATGACCTTGGCCGCCCAAGTGGAAGACCAGGCCACGGCCTTGCCTGATTTAGAAGATGCGCTGCGCAAAGCCCAAAACGATGCCAATGCCCAGCGGGCCAGCGTGGTGCAGGTTCAGCAGCAAATTGGCGTGCTGGCCGCAGACCAGCGCAACGTCGAAGAGCAATCGCGCCAAATAGAGCAGCGCCGCGAGCGCCTGCTGACCGATCGCAATGCGCTGGTGGCGCCTGACGAGACACGTTTGCACATGCTCCAAGAGCAATTGGCCGAGGCGCAAGCTTTGTCTGCAGAAGCCGAGGCCCGGCTGCACGAGTTGCAAGAGCAAGTGCCCGCGCTGGACGAAGACCGACGCGAACGCCAAAAAGCGGTGAACGAAGAATCCGGACGACTGGCCGATTTGAGCGCCCGAATTGAGGCGCTCAAGGCCTTGCAAGAAAAAGTCCGCACCGACGGCAAGCTCATCCCCTGGCTGTCCAAGCACGGCATGGAGGGTTTACAGGGCCTGTGGAGCCGCATTCACATTGAGTCAGGTTGGGAAAGCGCCCTTGAATCCGCCTTGCGCGAGCGACTTTCGGCTTTGGAAGTCTCCCGCCTGGACATGGTGCGCGCCTTTGCCGCCGATGCACCGCCAGCCAAACTGTCGTTTTTCAGCCCGCCTTTGGCATCGGTCGCCAAACAACGTACCGGTTTGCCCGGCGCTTGCCGGCCCTTGTCGGACTACCTGCGCATTGCCGATGCCGGCCTGTTGGCACTTTTGACGGATTGGTTGCAAGGCTGCTGGACCGCCCCCACGCTGGAAGATGCGTTGGCTTGTCGAAGCCAGTTGCAAGCCGGTGAAACCCTGTTTGTGCAAGCAGGCCACGCGGTGGACCTGAACAGCGTGGTGTTTTATGCCCAGGACTCCGAGCAAGCCGGATTGCTGGGCCGCGCCCAAGACATTGAAAACCTCGAAAAGCAGCAACGCGCCCAAACTCTGATTTCTGAAGACAGCCGAAGCGCTCTGGTACGAGCCGAGGCGGCCTATGCCGACGCGGCACAGCGCCTGATCAGCGTGCGGCGCGAGGCCAGCGATAGCCAGTCCCGCACGCATGAATTGCAAGTGGAGACGCTTCGTTTGTCCCAATTGGTGGCGCAAACCCGTGCCCGCAGCGACCAAATCAACAACGATCTGGCCGAAGTCGAGGCTTTACTCGACGAGTTGCAAGAGCGCAGGGTGACGGCCGAAGCCCGTTTTGAAGAGCTGGACATGCAATTGGCCGATACCCAAGAGCGCCACGCCCAGTTGGACGAACGCGTCATAGAGGCCGAACGCAAATTGGCTGAATGCCGTGAGCAGCAGCGCAGCCTAGAACGCCGTGCCCAAGAAGCCCAGTTTTCGCAGCGCAGCCTGGATGCCCGGCGTGCCGAGCTGAACCGAACCATTGAAACGGCACAACAGCAGGTCACCAGCATCGATGCAGAAATGCAGCGTGCCCGGGACGAGCTCAGCCGATTGACCGATGCCGCAGCGCAAGCCGGTTTGCAAGACGTTCTGGCCATCAAAATGGAGCGTGAGCAGACCCTGGGTGCCCGGCGCAGCGCCTACGACGACCTGACCGCCAAGCTGCGTGCCAGCGATGAGCGCCGGATAGGCTTTGAGCGCGAGCTGGACCCTTTGCGCCAACGCATCACCGATTTACAACTCAAAGAGCAAGCGGCACGTTTGGGCTTGGAGCAATACAGCCAGCTGCTGGCCGATGCCCAGGCCGACTTGGAGATCGTGGCCCAGTCCATCGAAACGGGTCAAGTGCGTTTGGCGGGTCTGCAAAACGAAATTGACCGCATCCACCGAGAAATTACGGCATTGGGGCCGGTGAACCTGGCCGCGTTGGATGAATTGACCACCTCCCGTGAGCGCAAAATTTTCCTTGATGCCCAGTGCGCTGACTTGACCGATGCCATGAACACGCTGGAAGACGCGATCAAGAAAATTGACGCCGAAACCCGCGACCTGTTGGGGGGTACGTTCAAGATTGTGAACGAGCACTTTAGCCGCATGTTCCCCGAGTTGTTTGGGGGAGGTAACGCCCGCTTGGTCATGACCGGCGACGAAATTCTGGATGCTGGCGTGCAGGTGTTGGCGCAGCCTCCGGGCAAGAAAAACCAGACCATTCACCTGTTGTCGGGGGGTGAGAAAGCCCTCACCGCCATTGCGTTGGTGTTTGCGATTTTTCAACTCAACCCCGCCCCGTTTTGCCTGCTCGATGAGGTGGACGCGCCGCTGGACGATGCCAATACCGAGCGTTACGCTAAATTGGTCAAAGGCATGGGCAAAGAGACCCAGTTCCTGTTCATCAGTCACAACAAGATCGCCATGGAAATGGCCGAACAGTTGATCGGCGTGACCATGCAGGAGCAGGGTGTTTCACGCATTGTGGCTGTGGACATGGAGTCCGCAGTGTCATTGGCCGATGTGGCCTGAGGTTTGTTTATGTTGGATTCTATGAGCCCTCTGCAGATGAGTTTGGTCGCTATCGGGGCCCTGACCCTGGTGGCGGTGATGCTCTACAACTATTGGATGTCTCGCAAAAATGAACCCCGGCAGGCCGAGCCTCAATTGGATCCTTCGGGTTCTGCGGATGTCAGTCCGGACAACATGGCGTCCACGGACCCTGTGATGTCGGACGACTTTTCCAACTTGCCCCAGCCTGAGCGCAAGCCCCAACTGGACGCACTGATTGATGTGATTGCCACCATTGAAGTGGACCAACCCGTCTCGGGGGATGCCGCCTTGGCCGCATTGCCTGCGACGCGACGTGTGGGCACCAAACCGTTTCATGTCGAAGGCTGTAGCGAGCTCAACGGTGAGTGGGAAGCCTTGGTGGCAGGCCGACGTTATTCAGGTTTTCAAGCAGGGGTTCAATTGGCCAATCGCATGGGGGCACTGAACAACATTGAGTTTTCAGAGTTTGTGGTCAAAACCCAGGCTTTTGCCGACGCGGTGGGGGGTGCCGCCAACTTCAGCGACATGCTAGATGAGGTGGCCCGTGCGCGTGAACTCGACCAATTTGCCAATGACCATGATGCTCAGCTGAGCTTCACCTTGTGTGCCAAAGCCTCGGCCTGGAGTCCTGGTTACATTCAGCAGCATGCGGCTCGCCTGGGGTTTGTGGCGGGGGTGATTCCCGGTCGCATGGTCTTGCCGTCACCTGTGGTGGGCTTACCGCCCATTTTGTCTTTGGCATTTGATACGCAGGCCGCCATGGCCGATGATCCGGCTTTGTCAGCCATTCGTGAGTTTTCGCTCAGTTTGGATGTCCCCCAAATTTCGCGAGAAGACCAGCCCTTTGAGCGCCTGCGAGAAGCGGCACGCTTGCTGTCCGAACACATGGACGGAGTCGTGACCGATGGCAATGGCCAAATTTTGGGGCACGAGGTGTTAGACCAAATTGCCATGGATTTGCAACAGCTTTACAACGCCCTCGATGCGCGTGAATTGTCGGCGGGCTCTCAGCAAGCCCGTCGGCTTTTCTCTTGACCGGGCCTGTTTGCACCATGTCCCACCCGGACTTGTTTGGCGATGCGCCAGCAGATGAAGCTGCCGAGACTCAAAAAAACGTTTCTAAAGAAGCTGCGCTACAAACCCCAGCACAACAGGCGGCCAGACTGCGTGACTTGCTGCACCACCATGCGCATTGCTATTACACGCTGGATGCGCCTGAAATTCCGGATGCCGAATACGACCGACTTTTTCGTGAATTGCAAGCCCTGGAGTCGGCTCATCCTGAACTTTTGACCCCGGACTCCCCGACAAGGCGCGTGGGGGGGCGGGTGCTCGATTCGTTCCCAACGGTCACGCACCGGGTCCCCATGCTGAGCATTCGCACCGAAACCGACAACGAGGCCACAGGTGCAGAAGCCTTTGATGCCCGAATTCGCAAAGAATTGGTCCTGCTTGAAACCGATCCGCCCGTTGTTTATGTGGCCGAACTGAAGTTCGACGGTCTGGCCATGAGCCTGCGCTATGAAAACGGCATTTTGGTGCAAGCCGCGACCCGGGGCGATGGCGAAACCGGTGAAGAGGTCACAGCCAATATTCGCACCATTGGGCAAATTCCGCTGCGCTTGCCGCAAGATGCCCCGGCCGTGCTTGAGGTGCGTGGCGAAGTCTATATGCGACGGGATAACTTTGAAGCGCTGAATGCCCGCCAGCGGGACCGGATTGCAGCGGGCATAAAGGGTGAAAAAACCTTCGTTAACCCCCGCAATGCAGCCGCTGGCGCTGTGCGTCAGTTGGATTCCAGTATTGCCGCCGAGCGTCCGTTAAGTTTTTTTGCCTATGGCTTGGGCGACATGACACCCGCTGCTGAAGGGGGGCCACAGTGGACCTCCCACTATGAAATGCTCCAGCAACTCAAAGCCTGGGGCTTTCCGGTGGCCGAACAAAGCTCTTGTGTCAATGGCGCAGCTGGTTTGGTGGCTTTTCACCAACGCATGGCGGCCGAACGTGACGCATTGCCCTACGACATCGACGGTGTGGTTTACAAAGTCAATGCGCTGGCTTTACAAGCCCGGCTGGGATTTGTGACCCGCGAACCACGCTGGGCGGTTGCGCACAAATATCCAGCTCAAGAAGAAATGACCACAGTGCTGGCCATTGACGTGCAAGTGGGCCGAACCGGCAAACTCACCCCGGTGGCCAAACTGGCACCCGTGTTTGTGGGGGGCGTGACCGTGACCAACGCCACCTTGCACAACGAGCTTGAAGCGCGGCGCAAGGACGTTCGGGTAGGTGATACCGTGATCGTTCGCCGTGCCGGAGATGTGATTCCCGAGGTGGTCTCGGTGGTCTTGGAGCGCAGACCTGCCGATGCAGCGCAGTTCACCATGACCGAGCATTGCCCCGTTTGCGGCAGTCTGGCCGAACGGGAAGAGGGCGAAGCTGACCACCGCTGCACGGGGGGGCTGTTTTGCAGCGCCCAGCGCAAACAGGCCATTTGGCATTTTGCGCACCGACGCGCCATGGACATTGAGGGTTTGGGCGACAAATTGGTGGATCAATTGGTCGACTCGGGACAAGTCAAAACGTTGGCAGATCTTTACCACCTTGAGCAGTCGACACTTTCCGTCATGGACCGCATGGCAGAAAAGTCAGCCGTCAACTTGCTTGAAGCGCTGGAAAAATCTAAAAACACCACCTTGGGGCGTTTTTTGTTTGCCCTGGGCATCCGGCATGTGGGCGAGGCCACGGCCAAAGAATTGGCGCGCCACTTTGGACAACTCGAGGCCATCATGGTGGCCAGTGAAGAAGCGCTGCTTCAAGTGGCCGATGTTGGGCCGGTGGTGGCGCACAGCATCCGCAGCTTTTTTGACCAAGTGCATAACCGCGAAGTGGTGCAAGCACTGCGCGATGCGGGCCTCAGCTGGGCCGAAGGTGATGCCTTGGCGCCCACAGAAATGCCTTTAGCGGGTGTGACGGTGGTCCTGACCGGGACCTTGCAAAGCATGGGTCGGGATGAAGCCAAAGAAAAACTCGAAGCCCTGGGGGCAAAAGTGGCGGGTTCGGTCAGCAAAAAGACCCATTACGTGGTGGCGGGCGCCGAAGCGGGCAGCAAGCTCGATAAAGCCCGCGAATTGGGCGTCCCGGTTTTGGACGACGAGGGTTTGGCCGTGTTGTTAGCGGGCCTGAAACCCTAACAACAATCAGGGTTCAATCGTCTTCTGCTGCGCTGATCTCGGGAAATAGCACCTCGGTGAATCCAAAGCGGCTGTAGTCGCGTATTCGCATCGGGTAGAGCACCCCCACCAAGTGGTCGCATTCATGCTGCACCACCCGGGCGTGGAAGCCGTCGACCGTTCGGTCAATGACTTGGCCTTTTTCATCAAAACCCGTGTACCGAATGCGCGACCAGCGTGGCACCACGCCTCTTAAGCCTGGCACAGACAGACAACCCTCCCAGTCGAGATCTTCTTCTGTCCCCAAGGGCGTGATCACGGGGTTGATGAGCACGGTGCTGGGCACCAACGGGCGATCGGGGTAACGGGGATTGACAGCTGTTCCACCAAAAATGACCAATTGCAGGTTGACGCCGATTTGCGGTGCAGCCAAGCCTGCGCCGTTGACAGCCGCCATGGTCTCGCGCATGTCAGCGATCAAAGTGTGAAGCTCGGGAGAGTCAAATGACTGCATGGGCTCTGCCTTGCGCAGCAGTCGGGTATCACCCATTTTTAGAATAGCTCGAATCGTCATGGTCTTATTATCAAAGAATAGTTAAAGTTGTTAGAACGGATGTGTTTCCGTTCGCTCACAAATATCACAAAGTCATTCGCAATTTTAATGAGAATGGTTACTTGTTCTTTTATTGAATAATTTCATATATTAATTATTTGGTATTAATAAAAATCAACAAAGAGGTATTTAAAAATTTCTCAGATTTTTAATTTGCTTTTTCCATGCGGCGTGTTCCGGCTTGATGCGTTTCGATCCATTTAATTTCTGATTGAGGCACATCCATGGAGACCTTGATGTGGCCCGCTTCCAGATAGGCCCTCAGTGTCTCAAAGGGGGCTTTTTCGGGGCTTTGGGGGTCCCACTTTTCAATGACCATGATGCCGTGCCCGGGTTGTTCCAAAAAGATCACCAACCTGGAGTCCTTAAGGTCTTGAAGTGAGGCCGACCTGCTGAAGGCAGCACAGGTGCCATTGGCCAGAGCGTCGGTACCGCAGGACACCAATTGTTGGTAATAAGGAGCATCCAGTCGAACGCTTTCGACGAACGCAGGGTCGTAATCGGCAATTCCGAGGTGCCCGTGCAAAATGCAGCGCACATTGGACACTTCGACAGTTTCGCCGCGTGAGTTAAGCCGGGAATGGGTGCCTGCGGCTTTGCAAATGCCCATCATTTCCATGGCTTCTATTGAGGGGCATAAATCTTCATTGCCCTCTAGGGGCAAGACCACAGCCCCGTCCCGCTCTGGCTTGATGCCCACCACAATCGCTTGGTCATGGCGCGTGATCGAGCGTTTGTCGACCAACTTGGCGCTGCCTGTCGCGGTGGTGATGAGTCCGGGAATATCGGGGTCAAAAATTCCATAGCAACCCTCGCTGTATTGCGAGCTCAGGGCGTTGCTCAGGCCCCGGTAACCGAAGAGTTTTTTAACTTGAATCGGGACGGTGAAGAAGCCATAAGCCGCAAACGTTTGACCCGCCTGGATCATGGCGTCGGGGGTGCTCAGCAAATCCCACTGCTTTTTTGAAAAGCTGTCGGTTAAATACTTGTGGTTTTCAGCTTCTCGCGCGCAGGTAGCCGCCAGCAGGCGAAGGCCCAGTTCCCTTCCCAGTGTTTCCAAGTTCTCTGCCTGCAGGGTTGGGTGTGCCCCTGCCAGATCGAAATTCACCACTTTATGCGGCCGGTCGTGGCTTGTGCGCAAAGCCAACACCCGCAAACTGATCAATTGGGTTTGTAAAAACCGACCCAGCGCTACTTCAGGCCCGCCCCGACGTGCTTGCAAGGCCAAAACCTCCAAACCTTCCGGACCCAAGCCGGGATACGCAGCCACATCCATGGTTTGCACGGTTTCGGGGGGTAGAAGTGCCAATTCTGCAAAGTGCTTCAACCATTTTTGGTAGTCATCTTCGGCGATATCTACAAATGTGATGAGCGGGGGGCGATGCAACATGGGGTATCTGCGCTTGGCATGAAACATCAAGGCGTCATTGCGTTCAACTTTCTGACCAAACAGGCCGGTGGTCATGAGCAGTTCGGTGGCGTTGTCGGGCGTCTCTTGAACGGTGCTGCCATTGTCACGAAGCCAGTTGAGAACCGCGTCGGTGGCCAGTTTCAGGGCCGGGGTCATTGCTTGCGGTAAAAAAGCCACCGTCATGGGGCGAATCCAAGCATGCGTTTGATAAATTTCTGGCAGTGTATTGAGCATATTTTTAAATTAATACAAAAAAATACTTTAAATGTCTTTAAACATTGTATTTTAGTATTTTTAAAAATAAACTATATTTTTTTGTAGTAGTGAGCCTTTTTTAGTTTTAGTTAGCAATTTCTGATTTGCGTGCACCCATCCATGCACAGTTGAATGTTGGGATATTTAAATAAGTTAATACTTTAATAGTATTTAAATTGTGTAATCGACGTGCTCAGCGAAAATCAAAGAAAAACGTGAGCAAAACTATCAGTAAACCCGCCAGGAACCCATGAAGAACTCATGAGAAGACTGATAGGGCAACGCTCAGCCGAGCATGGCCCTTGTTTGTCAGGCAGGCTTTAGCCCGTTTTCAGGGCACAGGGAAATGCTGAGCTGAGGGCGGCTCAGGCTTTTGCGCCATGTGCCAAAGCCCTTGCGCGGCTTTCAGCCAAAGCTTTGGGGTCGGGGGCTGTCAGTTGCCAGCCTTGCATGTGGTCCAAGCTGATGGCTGCCAGGGCCTCTATCCAGACGGGGTGGTTGTTCAGGCAAGGGACATAACTGAAACTCTCGCCGCCAGCATGAATAAAAGCCTCCTGGGCTTCTTGTTGAATTTCTTCAAGGGTTTCTAGGCAGTCGCTGGTAAAGCCGGGGCAGATCACATCCACCTTTTTTACCCCTTGGCTCGCCATCGCCACCAAAGTGGGTTCGGTGTAGGGCTCCAGCCACTTGGCCTTGCCGAAGCGGGACTGAAAGGTCAGTTTGTATTGGTCTTTGCTCAAGCCGAGGGCCTCGGCCAACAAGCGGCCGGTTTTCATGCATTCACAGTGATAGGGGTCGCCAAGTTGCAGGGTGCGCTCTGGGACACCATGAAAACTCATCACCAATTGCTCGGCCTGGCCGTTTTTAGCCCAATGCTCGCGAACGGTTTGGGCCAAGGCCTGGATGTAACGCGGGTCGTCGTGGTAGCGGTTGACGAAGCGCATTTCTGGAATCAAGCGGGTTTTCAGTCCCCAGCGGTACACAGCATCAAAAACACTGGCCGTGGTGGTGCCGCTGTATTGGGGATAGGCGGGCACGATCAGAACGCGCTGCACACCTTCAGCTTTCAGAGCGCTCAATTGCGCCGCAACTGAGGGTTGTCCATAGCGCATGGCATAGCGCACCGACACGCTGTGGCCGCGCTGCTGCATGGCCGCATCCAGCGATTGGGCTTGCAACTCGGTGAAAGCTTTCAGTGGGGAGCCTTGCTCGGTCCAGATGCTGGCGTATTTGGCCGCCGATTTGGCGGGACGCACGCGCAAGATGATCCCGTGCAGGATCAGCCACCAGATGGGTTTGGGGATTTCGACCACACGGCTGTCACCCAAAAATTCGGCCAGATAGGTGCGCAGCGCAGGGGCAGTGGGGGCACTGGGTGTGCCCAAATTGCAATAAAGGATCGCCGTGCGAGCCGCTGGGCCGGAGGGGGTTCCGTGCTGGAAGGGGGGTTCTTGTTGAAATGCCATGCGTTATTCTCCCACCACCATGATTGACATTTCACGAATCAAAGCCATTACCCTCGATCTTGACGACACTTTGTGGCCCGTCTGGCCGACCATTCACCGTGCCGAGCAGGTTTTAACCGACTGGCTGGCTCGCCACGCCCCAGCAACAGAGGCGCTGGCCAGCCAACCGGGGGTTAAAAAT
>Ga0255128_1000518_pt1 | contig 17921 bp, 15 predicted proteins | sample Law_Miss_RepC_8d_FD_188562 | JGI IMG/M metagenome (GOLD analysis project Ga0255128, IMG submission 188562) | Freshwater microbial communities from St. Lawrence River, New York, United States - Law_Miss_RepC_8d | ecosystem: Environmental > Aquatic > Freshwater > River | place: USA: New York... | reverse complement strand
GGGTAGCGGTTGCGCTGGGTCAGGGGGGTGGCCACATAGCCGGGGGCCAGGGTGACCACTTTCAGGCCATAGCCGCGCAATTCGCCGCGCAAACTTTCGCAATAACTGATCACTGCAGCCTTGCTGGCGCAGTAGGCGGCATGCCCGGGCAAGCCCCGCACCCCCGCCACACTGGCTATGCCGACCAAGGTGCCCGTGCCCCGCGTTTGCATGGGCTCAATAAAGGCATGAAAAGTGGCGGCCATGCCCAGCAAATTGGTGTCCATAACCTGGCGCATCACGGCCAAGTCTTCGCGTTTGGACGTGTCCACACCCAAGCTGATACCTGCATTGGCCACGACCACGTCGGGCACGCCCATTTGCGCTAGACAGGCTTGCGCTGCCAGGATGATGCTGTCGGGGTCTTGCACGTCGGCATGGAACAAGCCGATTTGGTCTTTTTGAACCGCAACAGTGGCCCCCACTGCATTGGCCCAGGCTTGCAGGGTGTCCAGACGGCGGGCCACCAGGGCCACGCGCCAGCCTTGCTTTAAGTAAGCCAGTGCCATGGCTTGCCCAATGCCGCTGGAGGCACCCGTGATGAAGACCAGTTGCATGCAGGAAGCCCTAGTAGTTTGGAAGATCAGTTCTTGGGCGCCAAAGAGCCACGCACCCGGCCTTGCAACACGTATTCAGCGGTGCTGCTGTTGAAGTCCATGGTGGCGGCCGTGAAGACATCGCGCTCCCGCGTAATCTGCACCGGGTCAGAGGACGTTACACGGTCATCGTCTGGCAAGGCCACCAAGCGCTCGCCGCGCAGTTCTACCCGGGGGCTTGTGTTGTACGGGTGCCGAACCGCGTAGGCATCGCCTGTCAGGGTGACTTGGGTGCCGTCGTCGGTGGCCACGCCTTGGGCGGCGCGGGCGTTCATTTTTGCCCCGCTCTCACTTTCAGCGTAGATGCGAATTTGATCAATGTGCAGGGCCTCGGTGGCCGGGTAATGCTGCGCGTTGTTACCGCTGACTTCGCGGGTCATGCGGCCACTGCTGTCGAACGACTTGACCGAGAAAAGGGTCAAGCGGTAATCGGGGTCCAGTCGCACGGTTTTGTCGCTCTCGGGTGTGATCAGCTCAGGCATGCTGCGCACCAACCACCAACTGCCCGAGGCCAGCAGGGCCATCACCAAGAGGGGCAAATAGACGCTGAGTCGGTCGAGCAGGCGGCGCAACAAGTTCATGCTGATGGCCCCGTGTGCGCGTTGACCCCGACTTGGGCCAGCAGCCCGGCGTAATGGCCACTGGCGACCAACAGCACATCGCAAAATGCGCGGGCGGCTCCCTCGCCGCCGCGCTCGGTGGTGACGTAATGGGCCAGCGCTTTGGCTTGGGCATGGCCGTTGGCCGGGGCGCAGGCAAAGGCAGCGCGTTGCATCACCGGTAAATCAGGCCAGTCATCGCCCATGGCGGCAGCTTGCGACCAGTCCAGCCCCAGGGTTTGCAAAAACGCTTCGGCCGCCGGGCATTTGTCTTCGGTGCCAAAGCGCGCGTGCTCAATGCCCAGTGCCTTCAGACGTAAACGCAGGGCAGGTGAGTCGCGCCCGGTGATGACCACCGGGGTGATGCCGACTTGTTGCAGTAACTTCAGCCCCTGACCATCCAGGGTGTTGAAGCGTTTCAGGGCTTCACCCGTTTCGGAAAAATAAAGCCCACCATCGGTGAGCACGCCATCCACATCAAAGAAAGCCACGCGGACCCCCTGCGCTTGCAGCAGCAATTCGGGGGGGAAGTTCAGGGCGGGGGTGAGGGCTTGCATGTCAGATCACCTTAGCCCGCAACAGGTCGTTGGTGTTGACTGCACCGCACAGGCGTCCGTTGGCATCCACCACCAGCACACTGGTGATGCGAAATTGTTCCATCATCTCAGCGGCTTCAACCGCCAGTGCCTCCACGCGCAGCGTGCGTGGGTTGGGGTGCATCACATCGCGCGCTTTGAGGTGCCGCAGATCCGTTCCTTTCTCGATCAAGCGGCGCAAATCACCATCGGTGAACACGCCCAGAACTTGGCCATCGGCATCGGTCACCGAGGTCGCGCCCAGCCCTTTGCTGGTCATCTCGCGCATGAGCGACGTGAAGGCTTCGTCCGGGCCAACTTGGGGTACGGCGTCTCCTTTGCGCATGACATCGCTGACGTGGGTGAGCAATCGGCGGCCTAGAGAACCACCGGGGTGCGAGCGGGCAAAGTCTTCGGGTTTGAAGCCCCGGACATCCAGCAACGCCACAGCCAGAGCATCGCCCATGGCCAATTGCGCCGTGGTGCTGGCGGTGGGTGCCAAGTTCAGCGGGCAGGCTTCTTTGTCAACCGAACAGTCGAGCAACACATCGGCGTGCTGTGCCAATGAGGAGCTCAGCCCACCGGTCATGGCAATCAAGGGAACCCCTTGACGCTTCAAAAAAGGCAATATGGCCACCAGTTCATCGCTTTCGCCACTGTTGGAGATGGCCAGCACGACATCCATGGCCTGGATCATGCCCAGGTCACCGTGGCTGGCCTCACCGGGGTGGACAAACATGGCCGGGGTGCCGGTAGAGGCCAAAGTTGCCGCAATTTTGCGGCCAATGTGGCCACTTTTGCCCATGCCCGTGACCACCACCCGGCCCTGCACTCCAAGCATGAGGTTCACCGCTTGGACAAAGCGCGCATCCAGTTTGGCTTTGAGTTGCAGCAGCGCCGCTGCCTCGATGTCGAGGGTTTCACGGGCGAGTTGCAAGATTCGGTCGGGATTGGGGCGCATGGGCGGCATTTTATCGGCCTGCGTATAACAGCGTATTAAAAAACCCCGGCCAGGGCGTTCAAGCCCACACAAGCTTGGCATTGAATGGTTTATACGGGTGACCATGTCATATGTGCTTGTTAGTATTGATGCATGAGTGCTCTGGAGCTGACCCTGTTGTATTTGCTGGCCGCCGTTTTGGGTGTGGTCGGCTGTCGCATGCTCAAGCTGCCGCCCATGCTGGGGTATCTGGCGGTGGGGGTGGTCATCGGGCCCAACGCGCTGGCGCTGGCGCAAAACTCCGAAGGGGTGAAGCACTTGGCCGAATTCGGCGTGGTGTTTTTGATGTTTGTGATTGGGCTGGAGTTCAACCTGCCCAAACTGCGTTCCATGCGCAAACATGTGTTTGGCTTGGGCTTGTTGCAGGTGTTATTGACCTTGGTCATCGTGACGGTGTTTTCTTTGTTTGTGGCCACCTTGGCCCCAACGCTCTGGAAGATGGAGTGGCAAACCGCGCTGGTCCTCTCTAGTGCCATGGCCATGAGCAGCACGGCCATCGTGATCAAACTGCTGGCCGACAGGCTGGAGTTGGAGTCCGAACACGGCAAACGGGTGGTTGGGGTGCTGCTGTTTCAGGACTTGGCGGTGGTGCCCCTGATCGTGATGATTCCTGCCCTGAGTGCGCCTGCAGACGAAATGTTGATGGCCTTGCTTTTGGCGGGGGCCAAGGCGGCGGTCTTGATCACCTTGCTCATGTCAGGCGGGCAACGGGTGATGCGCTGGTGGCTGACCTTGGTGGCCCGGCGCAAAAGTGAGGAGTTGTTTGTCCTGAACCTGCTGCTGGTCACGCTGGGCCTGGCTTGGATCACTGAGTTGGCAGGTCTGAGCCTGGCCTTGGGCGCTTTCATTGCTGGCATGTTGATTTCAGAGACCGAATACAAACACCAGGTGGAGCTGGACATTCGCCCTTTTCACGACGTGTTGTTGGGGCTGTTTTTCATCACCATCGGCATGATGCTGGACTGGCACATCGTGGTCGAGCGGTGGCCTCTGGTTCTGGTGCTGACCACTTTGCCCGTGTTATTCAAGCTGGCCTTGGTGACGGTTTTGGCCAGGGCGACGGGCGCCACCCAAGGCGTGGCCTTGCGCACAGGCTTGTACTTGGCGCAAGCGGGTGAGTTTGGTTTTGTGTTGCTGACGCTGGGGGCGCAAAACGAACTGATTCCCCCGGCCTTGCTGAACCCGGTGCTGGCCAGCATGGTGCTGTCCATGATGGCAACCCCGTTCATCATCATGCACAGCAACAGCCTTGTCATGAAGGTGGTGGCCAGTGAGTGGTTGCAGCAGTCTTTGCAAATGACCAGCATTGCGCGCAAGTCCATCAATACCAGCAAGCATGTGATCATTTGTGGCTACGGGCGCTGCGGCCAAAACTTGGCGCGCATGTTGGAAAAAGAAAACATTCCTTACATGGCACTGGACCTCGACCCGGACAGGGTGCGCCAGGCCGCCGCAGCCGGTGACTCGGTGGTGTTTGGCGATGCCGGGCGTTTGCAATCGCTCATGGCCGCAGGACTGGCCCGCGCCAGCGCGGTGGTGATCACTTATCTGGACGTGCCCGCAGGCCTGAAAGTGCTGGACCATGTGCACGGGCATGCACCCCAAGTGCCGGTGATTGTGCGCACGCAGGACGATCTGGACCTTGAAAAATTGCAGCTGGCCGGGGCCACCGAGGTGGTGCCTGACGCATTAGAGGGCTCTCTTATGCTGGCCAGCCATGCGCTGGCGCTGGTGGGTGTGCCCATGCGGCGCGTGATTCGCATCGTGCAAGAACAGCGCGATGCCCGCTACAGTTTGTTGCGCGGCTATTTTCATGGCGCCGATGACGACACGCTGGACGAGATTGATCACGAACGCTTGATCACGGTGAGTTTGTCCTTGGCCTCACCTTGGGTGGGTAAACAAGTGGGCGACCTGGCCTTTCATGCCATGGGCGTGCGCGTGGTTAACTTGCGCCGATCCAACGGACAAGGCGAGAAAGTAAGCGATGAGACGCAGCTGAGTGCAGCCGACACGCTGGTGTTATCGGGTAAATCACAAACGCTGGCGGTGGCCGAAGAAAAGTTGCTGCGAGGCTGAGAACACTCAGCCTCGCCGCAGAGCTTTGGGTGTCGCTGTTGGAAGCCAAGCCCTATCGATGCTATTTGCCGATGCAGAAGCTGGAAAAAATCACACCCAGCAAGTCATCGGCGCTGAACTCGCCCGTGATCTCGTTCAGGGCGTTTTGCCCCAATCGCAACTCTTCGGCCAGCAAGTCCAGGTTTTGTGCTTGCGCAGCCAAGTGCGCATCGGCTATTGCCAAATGCTCGCGCACCCGGTGCAAGGCCTGCACATGCCTTTCGCGTGCAATAAAAAGCCCTTCACTGGCTTGCTGCCATCCGGCTTGTTGCAGCAGCAGTTGGCGCAAGCCTTGTAGGCCTTCACCTGTGCGTGCCGACAAAGTTAAGCCCGCATGCGCAGTGGGCATGGCGGCGGCATCGGCCTTGTTCCAAACGTCAACCACGCTCACGCTGGCGGGTAAACGGGCTTTCAGGGCGGCGGCAATCTCGCGGTCGGCTTGGTCGTAGTCGGCTTGGCCTGCCCGTGTCAGGTCGTGCAAAAACAGCACCGCATCGGCGTTTTCAATTTGGCCCCAAGCGCGGGCAATGCCGATTTGCTCCACCTCGTCCACCCCCTCACCTTCGCGCAGCCCGGCGGTGTCAATAACATGCAGAGGTACCCCCTCGATCTGGATGGTTTGCTGCACCACGTCGCGGGTGGTGCCAGCAATGGGCGTGACGATGGCCAACTCGGCCCCCGCCAGAGCATTGAGCAATGAGCTTTTGCCTGCGTTGGGTTGCCCCGCAATCACCACCTTGATGCCTTCGCGCAGCAGTGCGCCTTGTTTGGCCCTTTGCAGCACCGTCAGCAAAGACGCTTGCAGGCGGGTGAGCTGACCCTGGGCATCGGCCTTTTGCAAAAAATCGATTTCTTCTTCCGGAAAATCCAGTGTGGCCTCGACCAGCATGCGCAAGTGGATCAAGGCATCGCGCAGTTGGTGAATCTCTTTGGAGAAATCGCCGGCCAATGAGCGACTGGCGCTGCGGGCGGCCGCCTCGGTGCTGGCATCAATCAAATCGGCAATGGCTTCGGCTTGGGCCAGGTCGATCTTGTCGTTTAGAAAAGCACGTTCAGAAAACTCCCCCGGTTGTGCCACGCGCAACCCGGCCAATCGGGATTGCTTTGTAGCTGGGTCGGTTTCGGCGGCCGCTTGCAGGCAGCGCGCCACCAGCAATTGCAAAACCACGGGCCCGCCGTGGGCCTGCAATTCCAACACGTCTTCTCCGGTGAACGAGTGCGGCGCTGCAAAGTGGATAGCAAGGCCATGGTCAATCGGGCTGCCATCGGCATCGGCAAAGGGCAGGTAAGTCGCTTCGCGTGGTTTCAGGCTGCGCCCGCAAAGCGCTTGAATCAAGGGGGCCAATGACTTGCCCGACACCCGCACAATGCCCACAGCGCCGCGCCCGGGGGCGGTGGCGATGGCAACAATCGGTTCTTGGTGTCTGGCCAGCATGGTGTTGGAAGTGTGGGTGGAACAGCAAAAAAAGGCCGCTTGCGCGGCCCTTTTTGGGGTTACTTGAACTTGGGCAGATTGAACTGCGGCGGCACACCCATGCGGGTGTTGATGACCCACTGCTGAGCAATCGACAAGATGTTGTTGGTAATCCAATACAGCACCAAGCCAGACGGGAAGAAGAAGAACATGACCGAGAACACCAAAGGCATGATCCACATCAGCTTGGCTTGCATCGGGTCGGGTGGCGCGGGGTTGAGCGCGGTTTGCAGCATGGTGGTCAAGGTCATGACCACGGGCAGAATAAAGAACGGGTCTGGGGCTGCCAAGTCATGAATCCAGCCGATCCAGGGCGCGTTGCGCATCTCAACGCTGGACAACAACACCCAGTAAAGCGCAATGAAAACCGGAATCTGGACCATGATCGGGAAGCAGCCACCCATCGGGTTGACCTTTTCCTCGCGGTAGATTTTCATCATCTCTTGCTGCATTTTTTGCGGGTCGCTCTTCAGGCGTTCACGCATTTCCATGATGCGGGGATTGATGGCCTTCATTTTGGCCATGCTCGAATAAGCCTTGGCATTGAGCCAGTAAAAAGCGATCTTGAGCAACAGCACCAAAGCCACAATCGCCCAACCCCAGTTTTGGATAAAGCTAAACAGCTTGTCCAGCAACCAATACAAAGGCTTGGACAACATGGCCAGCCAGCCGTAATCCTTCACCAGATCCAGACCGGGGGCCAAGGCTTCCAGGACTTTTTCTTCTTGTGGGCCGCTGAACAACTGCGTGCTCACGGTTTTTGATTGGCCTGGCGCCAAATCGGCAACGGGCGTGATCATGCCCACGGCATACAGGTTGGTATCAACTTTGCGCACGAAGTTCTCGCGCTGAATGCCATCGGACAGCAACCATGCGCTTGCAAAATAGTGCTGCACCATGGCCACATAGCCATTGGGCGATGATTTTTCGATTTCGGACTTGTTCTTTTCAATGTCGCTGAACTCGACTTTCTGATACTTTTTGGCCTCGGTGTAAATGGCCGGACCGGTAAACGTCGAGTAGAAAGAAGACTCGCCTGCAGGCTTGTTGCCATCGCGCACCAACTGCAAATAAAGCTGTGGCGACACGGCATTGGTGCCGGAGTTGACCACTTCGTGCTTCACGCCAATGGCATAGCTGCCGCGTTGCAGGGTGTAGGTCTTGATCAGTTTCACACCGTTCAAGCTGTCGGACTCAAAACGCAAAGTCAGCTGATCTTGGCCGTCTTTGAGGCTGCGTTCGCCGCTGAACTGCATGGGGGTTTTGTGGGTCGGAAAATCACCCCCAATCAAACCTGTCTGAGCCATGTAAACACGGGTGCTGCTTTGGTCCAGCAAGATCAAAGGCTTTTTGCTGTCTTCAAAATCGGCGTGCTTTTTGAATTCGGATCGAACCAGTGAACCGCCTTCGGTGTCAAAACTGAGCTTCAGCACATCGGTGACCACTTCGATCTTTTCGCGTGGGCTTGCCGTGGCAGCAGGCGCGTTATTGGGCGCGGAAGTAGGCACTTGGCCAGGCGAGGCGGTGACCGCAGGGGTGGCGGTGGCCGTGGGCACTCCATTGCTTGCCGCAGGGCTGACTGCAGCGGGTGCAGCAGTGCTTGCGACTTCAGGTTTGGGAAAAAAGGTGGCTTTGTGGCCATTGGAAAGCTGCCATTGGTCCCACAACAGGACCATGGAAAAACCAAAAATCACCCAAAGGATGGTGCGACGGATATCGTTCATGGGGTCTTCTTTGAAGAAGTAAGAGAAAACAAAGCGGAAAACAAACGGGGCGATTGTTGGGGCACGTCGTCATGACCACCTTTGCACCAAGGGCCGCATCGCACCAGGCGGTGAAGGGTCAGGTAACTCCCTGCAGCAGCGCCATGTTGCTCAAGCGCTTGCAAGGCATAAGCCGAGCAAGTGGGTTCAAAGCGGCAAGAAGAACCCAGCCAAGGACTCAGCAACAAGCGATAAGCACGCACAACACCCATCAAAAAACGCTGGACGATCATGCGCTTACCTCGGGCCGCACAGCGCGCTCAAACAACTGTTCTAACTCTTGCCTGACCGCCAGTTTCAGTGCCTCAGAGGTGGCGCTGATGAACTGTTTGCGGTCGAAAGTGGTGCGCAAGCGAACCACATGAGCCGCAACCGGCAGGCGGTCATAGAAACAAGCGCTCACGTTATAAATTTGTCTTTTGATGGCATTGCGCGTGACGGCACGGCGAGCCCAGCGTTTGGGAACCATGGCCCCCAGCCAAACATCGGGCATGTCGAAAAGGGCCTGCTCCGGTGAAGGAGTAGGCCCAAAGGATTCGGCTTGTGCCAGTGAGGTGTCCGTGGGTGTCATGAGGGTCAGGCGATGCAATGCGAAATGCGCTGTTCGCGAGACTGTGCCACCTGCCAAGGCGGCCTGAAACTGTGGGCGTGTTTTTAGACGCTGCACGATGGCCAACCCTCAGCATTAGCCGCTTGCTGTGACTGAAAGCCACGGCCAGACGGCCAAATTTGCATTAGACGGCCAGACGTTTGCGACCCTTGGCGCGGCGTGCGTTGATCACAGCGCGGCCACCACGGGTTTTCATGCGAACCAGAAAGCCGTGGGTACGGGCGCGACGTGTCTTGGATGGTTGATAGGTGCGTTTCATTACTCTTCCTTTGTGCCCAAAGACATAAATTTGCTTTTGGCGAAACCCAAGATTATCGCAAACTTTCGGAGGGTCGGCAAATATGACCTGATTGAAGCCTTCGGGAAGCCCCTAGATCGAAATTTGAAAGTTGTGGTTTATGATGCCCATCCGCATTCATTTTGGCATGTGGATAAGCTCTTGATAAATCAGATTTCACTGCCATTTTTTCTCTCAACTGTCCACAAAAAAATAAATACAACATGCCTGATGGACTTCCCCCAGAATTTCAGATGGATTCAGCCCAGACTTTGTGGCAGGCTTGCGTAGACGAACTGTCTCGCGAGTTGCCCGAACAGCAATTCAATACCTGGATCAAACCCCTGACCGCGCAGATCTCTGACGATCAGCAACGCCTCACTTTGTTTGTGGCAAACCGCTTCAAACTCGACTGGATTCGCGCGCAATACGCAGGTCGTCTGGCCAGCATGCTGGAAAGCCTTCAAGGCCATCCGGTCCAAATTGAGTTAGTGATCACTCCGCGTGACGGCGGCATCAGGACTGCACGTCAGTCAACGCCATCGTCCATGGAGAACGGCCCGGAGCCCATCGATTTGCCCGATGAAGCCGTGGCCAACACCTTTCGCAGCCGCCTCAACACGGCGCTGACCTTTGACAACCTGGTCGAAGGTACTGCCAACCGCATGGCACGCGCCGCTGCCATGCATGTTTCGGGCTCGCCCGGGCACTTGTACAACCCCTTGTTCATCTATGGCGGCGTGGGTTTGGGCAAGACCCACCTGATGCATGCCATCGGCAACAAACTGCTGGCAGACCGCCCAGAATCGAAGGTTCTCTACATCCACGCCGAACAATTTGTGTCGGATGTGGTTAAAGCCTACCAACGCAAGACTTTTGACGAGTTCAAACAGCATTACCACTCACTGGACTTGCTCTTGATCGACGATGTCCAGTTCTTTGCCAACAAAGACCGGACCCAAGAAGAGTTTTTCAACGCCTTTGAAGCCTTGTTGGCCAAAAAGTCGCACATCGTCATGACCAGCGACACCTATCCCAAGGGGTTGGCCGACATCCATGAGCGCTTGGTTTCCCGCTTCGACTCGGGCCTGACAGTGGCCATGGAGCCGCCTGAACTCGAAATGCGGGTCGCGATCCTGATCAACAAAGCCATCAGCGAGGGCAGCGAAATGCCCGAAGAAGTGGCGTTTTTTGTGGCCAAGAACGTGCGCTCTAACGTGCGTGAGTTGGAAGGGGCGCTGCGTAAAATTCTGGCTTATTCGCGCTTCAATCAAAAAGAAATTTCCATTCAGCTGGCACGCGATGCTCTGCGCGACTTGTTGTCGATTCAAAATCGCCAGATCAGCGTCGAAAACATTCAAAAAACGGTGGCCGACTACTACAAGATCAAGGTCGCCGACATGTACAGCAAAAAGCGCCCGGCCAGCATTGCCCGGCCGCGCCAGATTGCCATGTACCTGGCCAAAGAAATGACACAAAAAAGCTTGCCCGAAATCGGGGAGCTGTTTGGCGGGCGTGACCACACCACGGTGTTGCACGCCGTGCGCAAAATCAACGCCGAGCGTCAGCAATTGACCGAACTGAACCAGCAGCTGCATGTGCTGGAACAGACCTTAAAGGGATGAATTCGAACCTCAAAAGCCGATTTAGCGGCCGGGGGCTGTGGCAACCCAGTCGGCCCAGCCAAAAGAATGTCCGAATGGCCCCCTTGGGGGTCGAAAATCAGTCAAAAAACAGCGAAAATGGCAGCTTATTGCCCTTATTTATCCAATTTGGGCTAAAGCCTTAAAAGAACCACCAAAGGTAGACAAATGATCGTCCTGAAGGCCACCCAAGACAAATTGTTGTCTGTGCTGCAATCCGTTTCTGGCATTGTTGAGCGCCGCCACACCTTGCCCGTACTGGCCAATGTGTTGATTCGCAAAACCGGCCATGCCGTGCAGCTGACCACCAGCGACCTGGAAATCCAGATCCGCACCACCACCGAGATGGAGGGGGACCCGGGCGATTTCACCACCACGGTGGGCGCTCGCAAAATGATCGATATTTTGCGCACCATGCCCTCCGACCAGACGGTGACGCTGGAATCATCGCAAGCCAAGTTGATCCTGAAGGGCGGCAAGTCCAAGTTCACCCTGCAAACCCTGCCTGCTGAAGACTTCCCCCTGGTGCAAGAAGCCGCCAGTTTCGGGCCGGTGTTCAGCGTGCCGCAAAAAACCCTGAAGCAATTGCTGGGGCAAGTTTCTTTTGCCATGGCGCTGCACGACATCCGCTACTACCTGAACGGTATTTTGTTTGTGGCTGAAGGCAATCGTCTCAGTCTGGTGGCCACTGACGGTCACCGTTTGGCGTTCACCGCAGCCACACTCGACGTGGAAGTGCCGGTCAAGCAAGAGGTCATCTTGCCGCGCAAAACGGTGCTGGAATTGCAGCGCTTGCTGAGCGATGCCGAAGGTGCCATCGAAATGCAGTTTGCCAACAACCAAGCCAAGTTCACTTTTGACGGTATGGAGTTCGTGACCAAGTTGGTCGAAGGCAAGTTCCCCGACTACAACCGCGTGATTCCCCGTGGTCACAGCAACAACCTGACCTTGGGGCGTCAAGCCTTGTTGTCGTGCTTGCAGCGCACGGCCATTTTGACCAGCGACAAGTTCAAGGGCGTGCGTCTGAACCTGGAACCGGGCAGCCTGCGTGTGGCATCAACCAATGCCGAACAAGAAGAAGCCGTGGACGAACTTGACATCGATTACGGCGGCGACGCGATTGAAATCGGCTTCAACGTGACCTACATCATCGATGTGCTGACCAACATGGGCCAAGACATGGTCCGCATTGACTTGGCAGATGCCAACAGCTCGGCACTGATCACCATCCCGGATAACGACAACTTCAAATATGTGGTGATGCCCATGCGCATTTAAGGCGAAAGCTCACAAGGCCCACCCTATCGAAACCCGCGACCCGTCGCGGGTTTCGGCCATTCAAGCGACAGAGAAAATTGACCATGACCGACGAAATCAACCCCAGCGAAGAAGCTTTCACCACCGCGCAACCCAAGATTGACGCCCACCAAGTAGGTGCATCCGAGGGTTACGGCGAAGGCTCCATCCAGATCCTGGAAGGGCTGGAGGCGGTACGCAAACGCCCGGGCATGTACATCGGCGACACCTCCGACGGCACAGGCTTGCACCACTTGGTGTTCGAGGTGGTCGACAACTCCATCGACGAAGCACTGGCCGGGCACTGCGACGACATCGTGGTCACCATCCACTCGGACAACTCCATCAGCGTGACCGACAACGGGCGCGGCATTCCGACCGGCGTCAAGATGGACGACAAGCACGAACCCAAGCGCAGTGCCTCTGAAATTGCCCTGACCGAACTGCACGCGGGCGGCAAGTTCAACCAAAACAGCTACAAGGTTTCGGGCGGTTTGCACGGCGTGGGCGTGTCTTGCGTGAACGCGTTGAGCAAATGGCTGCGCCTGACGGTGCGCCGCGAGGGCAAAGTCCACCAGATCGACTTTGCCAAAGGCTTTGTGCAAAACCGGCTGCTCGAAACCGTGGACGGCGTAGAGGTCTCGCCCATGCGCGTGACGGGTGCCACCGACAAGCGCGGCACCGAAGTGCACTTTTTGCCCGACACCGAAATCTTCACTCAGAACACCGATTTTCATTATGAAATTTTGGCCAAGCGTTTGCGTGAACTCTCCTTCTTGAACAATGGCGTGCGCATTCGCCTGCTCGACGAGCGCAGTGGCAAAGAAGACGATTTTTCAGGGGCTGGCGGCGTCAAGGGTTTTGTTGACTTCATCAATGCCAACAAAAAAGTTTTGCACCCCAACGCTTTTCACGCCAACGGCGAACGCCCTGCTGACAGCTATGGCGGCATTCCCGGCACCAGCATCGGGGTCGAAGTGGCCATGCAGTGGAACGACGGCTACAACGAAAGCGTGCTCTGCTTTACCAACAACATTCCCCAGCGTGATGGCGGAACTCACCTCACGGGCTTGCGCGCCGCGATGACGCGGGTCATTGGCAAATACATCGAGAAAAACGAGATTGCCAAAAAGCAAAAAGTCGAAGTCAGTGGCGACGACATGCGCGAAGGCCTGTGCTGCGTCTTGAGCGTGAAGGTGCCCGAACCCAAATTTTCTAGCCAAACCAAAGACAAGCTCGTTTCTAGCGAAGTGCGCGCCCCGGTGGAAGACATCGTGGCCAAGGCCCTGACCGAGTTTTTAGAAGAGCGCCCGAACGACGCCAAAATCATTTGCGGCAAGATTGTGGAGGCCGCCCGCGCCCGCGAAGCCGCCCGCAAAGCCCGTGAAATGACACGCCGCAAAGGCGTGCTGGACGGCATGGGCCTGCCCGGCAAACTGGCGGACTGCCAAGAAAAAGACCCGGCCCTGTGCGAAATCTACATCGTCGAGGGCGACTCCGCCGGCGGCTCGGCCAAGCAAGGCCGCGACCGTAAATTCCAGGCCATCCTGCCCCTGCGCGGCAAGATCCTGAACGTCGAAAAAGCTCGCTACGAAAAACTGCTCACCAGCAACGAAATCGTCACGCTCATCACTGCCTTGGGTACCGGCATTGGCAAAGCCACCGCCGAGTCTGGCAAAAGCGCCACCGACGACTTCAATGTTGACAAACTGCGCTACCACCGCATCATCATCATGACCGACGCCGACGTGGACGGCGCGCACATTCGCACCTTGTTGCTCACCTTCTTCTATCGGCAAATGCCCGATTTGGTCGAGCGTGGGCACATCTACATTGCCCAGCCGCCCTTGTACAAAGTCAAAGCCGGCAAAGAAGAGCTGTACCTCAAAGACGGCCCGGCACTCGACGGCTTTTTGTTGCGCATCGCCCTGAAAGACGCCAGCATCACCACTGGCGGCGCATCTCCCCAAGTGTTGGCAGGCGAAACCCTGGAAGCATTGGCCCGCAAGCACCAAGTGGCCGAATCGGTGATTGCACGCCTGTCCAACTTCATGGACGCAGAAGCCCTGCGCGCCATGGCCGACGGTGTGTCGTTGAACCTGGACACCTTGGATCTGGCCGCCGAATGCGCCCCGGCGCTGCAAGCTAAGTTGCGCGAACTGAATACCACCGGCATCCCGGCCGAAGTGAGTGCCGAGTTCGACGTGCGCACCGACAAACCCATCTTGCGCATCAGCCGCCGCCACCACGGCAACATCAAAAGCAGCGTCATCACGCAAGACTTTGTGCACGGTGCAGACTACGGTGCTTTGGCCGAAGCCGCCAACACCTTCCGGGGTTTGCTGAGCGAAGGGGCCAAAGCCCTGCGCGGTGAAGGCGAGCGTCAAAAAGAAGAAAAAGTGAGCGACTTCCGCCAAGCCATGCATTGGCTCATCAGCGAAGCCGAACGCACCACCAGCCGCCAGCGCTACAAGGGTCTGGGCGAAATGAATCCCGCCCAACTGTGGGAAACCACCATGGACCCCACCGTGCGCCGCTTGCTGCGCGTGCAAATTGACGACGCCATCGAAGCCGACCGCGTCTTCACCATGCTGATGGGCGACGAGGTGGAACCCCGCCGCCACTTCATCGAAAGCAACGCACTGCGGGCGGGGAATATTGATATTTGAGTGTTGTAGCGCCTACCGGGAACCCCCAATCCACTTAGTTAGTAGTTGATAACAAATCGTCCAGCATGAAATGCCACCGAGGCCAATTGCGTTTGAAATTGATTAATCCAGCGTCAACAACTGGAAGTTTTGTACCCTAAAAATCAAATCGCACAACGCCATTGGACAGCGTCATCCGATGCTTTGTGGCGAGGCAGTGCCACTGTTTAAACCTATTTTCAGGCGAAACCATGGTCAAACTTCGTGGATGAGCTGACAACCCTGGATTCACCCCTTCCCCGATGGCAATGGCCGACATTCACGCATGATGACCGACGCATTGCTGAGAAGCCTTGGTCAAATTGCGTTCACATGGGGAAGCGGCGGCAGTGTGGTTGCAGCCAACGATGTTCGGGCACGTTACCTGGCAGCCCTGCGAGCTGCAGACCAAGGTGACTATCAGCTTCTGCTTGCGTTTGTCCGCAGCTGAGCGTGGCACTCAAAATCGTGAAAAGCATGTCGTGAACTCGAAATCGGGTTTTGGTGTCACATAAGCTTGTTGTGCCGTTGAAGGTCCTGCGGTAGTGAGAAAAATCACGGATTTAGGAATTAACAATTGGATCGCAATGGCGTATCAAGCTGGAATCATTATTAATACGTTTAAGATTATCTCGATATCAAAAAAATACTTTAGGTAACGCGTGCAATATTCCAATCGCTCATTTTATTCAGCACCCATCAAGCAATTCGTGAGCTCTGATCCCAACTTTGTGCTTGGTGTACTGACTGAAAACAGTGGCTTTTCGATCGAGACAACCCAGCGAGATGCTTGGCGTTCACAGATTCAAATTCTTCAACAAGAAATATCAACGTTTGCAGATCGTGGCTCTATTTTCTTTGAGTTCATCGTTCCACGTTTGGGCAAACGAATCGACGTGCTGATCTTGATCGATCACACCATTTTTGTGATTGAGTTCAAGGTAGGTGAATCGCTATTCACTCGCGCTGCGATGGATCAGGTTTGGGATTACGCACTCGACCTCAAAAATTTTCACGAAACCAGCCATCACTGCGTGATTGCCCCAATCCTGATCGCTACCCACACGCAAGGCATTAACTGTCAGATTATCACCAGTCACCACAACGATGGCGTGCTCTTTCCTATCAATACATCGCCTACCTTTTTGGCCAAAACCATCGAAGGCGTTTTGTCCTTTTCTTCGGGCCCAAATTTAGATGCCACCACATGGGCTAACGGTCGTTATCGACCCACACCCACCATCATTGAAGCCGCATCTGCGCTTTACGGCAACCACTCGGTGGCCGAACTCTCAAGGAATGATGCGGGTGAAAAGAACTTGGCGCAAACCTCTGTCGCGATTTCACAGCTGATCAAAGATTCAAAGCAGGACAACCAAAAGGCAATTTGTTTTGTGACGGGCGTTCCAGGTGCGGGCAAAACCTTAGTGGGTTTGGATATCGCCACAAAGCACATGGATGCTAATAGCGATCTGCACAGCGTCTACCTCTCGGGCAACGGCCCCTTGGTTGCCATCTTGCGTGAAGCATTAGTGCGCGATGAAGTTGCGCGAAAGAAAGTCATTGGCCAAAAAATGCGCAAGGGCGAAGCCAGAATAGCCGTTGAGGCGTTCATTCAAAACGTCCACCATTTTCGTGATGCATATTTGTCTGATCAACGGCCGCCTGCTGATCACGTTGTCATCTTTGATGAAGCGCAGCGAGCATGGACACTTGAGCAAACTACCCAGTTTATGGCCCGAAAAAAGGGCTACCCTGACTTCAACCGATCTGAGCCTGATTTTTTGATCTCGTGTCTAGACCGACACCCTGATTGGGCTGTGGTCATTTGTCTGGTTGGCGGTGGTCAAGAGATCAACACAGGTGAAGCAGGCATTAGCGAGTGGCTCACAGCCATTCATGAACACTACCCAGATTGGGCTGTGCATATTTCGCCTCATCTTCAAGACTCTGAATACGGGGCGGCGGATGCGCTTTCGCAGTTGAAGAAGAGGGACAACGTTCACCATAACGACAACCTTCACCTGTCGGTATCCATGCGCTCATTCCGAGCTGAACATGTATCCACATTCGTGAAGCATTTATTGGATCGCAACATTAACCAGGCTCAAGATTTGTTCAAAGAGGTCAAAGAGCGCTATCCGATTTTTGTGACTCGCGATTTGGCAAAAGCTAAACGCTGGCTTCACGACAAAGCTCGAGGCAGCGAGCGCTTCGGGATGGTGGTTTCCTCTCAGGCGGTTCGCCTACGTCCTCATGCCATCGACGTTCGTTCGCCCATGGACCCCATCCATTGGTTTTTGGATGACAGGGATGACGTTCGCTCCTCATTTTATTTAGAAGACGTAGCTACCGAGTTTCATGTTCAAGGACTGGAGTTAGACTGGGCTTGCGTGGTGTGGGATGCCGACCTTCGGTTCGGAGACGCCGACTGGGAATACCGTTCATTCGTGGGAAGCAAATGGCAAAAAATACACTTGGCCCATCGGAAGATGTATTTAAAAAATGCTTATAGGGTGTTGTTGACGCGAGCTCGTCAAGGCATGGTGATCGTTATTCCTCCTGGCGATCCTGAAGACCCGACAAGAGACCCGTCTTTTTACGATCCTATTTATAGTTATTTGACCTCTATTGGTATCCCAGCCGTCTGAGCGTAACCGTTGATTTAATGTGCCGGTTAAAGGCGCCTTTTACTTGTCCTCATCCCACGATCGCGGTTTGGCTTGCTTACGCAAACCGTTGACTCTGGTGTTTTGGCGAAAGCTGTCCAGTGGCCGATGGCATTCTTCAGGGGTCACCCAATACACTGTCCAATCGCCATACAGTTTGCCTTCAAAGCACAGCAAGTCGCCGTTGATGTTCAATTCCATCACCATGTCATGCGTGCCCGTGAACAACTGGGCGTCTGTGGGGCTGATGAACTCAACACGCACCTCGCAGGCGTAGGTGGTGTGAACATACCTGAGCGGCCCAATCGCTGGGCCATCAAAGCCCCATTCATTCATGGCTTGATCGGGTGTGTCGCGGCCATGAAACAAACCCAGATACAAACCGGGTTTGCCGGGACGAATGCCATAAACAGGCGTGGCGGTTATGTCAGTTAGGGTGTGCATGAAGCCTTTGCGTTAATCAGGCATTCAGCATAAGAACTGGGGGTGACTTTGAGTACCGGGGCTTTGCCTGGGTCATCTCGCAGTGCTACTCAAACCCCCTCCACCACCATCACCCCCCGCAACCCGACCCC
>Ga0255128_1000515_pt1 | contig 18000 bp, 15 predicted proteins | sample Law_Miss_RepC_8d_FD_188562 | JGI IMG/M metagenome (GOLD analysis project Ga0255128, IMG submission 188562) | Freshwater microbial communities from St. Lawrence River, New York, United States - Law_Miss_RepC_8d | ecosystem: Environmental > Aquatic > Freshwater > River | place: USA: New York... | reverse complement strand
GAGGATGTCAGGTCGATTTGAGGGGCCAGATATGACCATGCCCGGCGAGAGCCGTTTAGCCGGATAAGAACCCAGTCAATCTGTGGCGGCGGTGTTGGCCACATGCACCATCAATTGCTGCACCAGGTCGCGAGGATTCAAAAGCGACTGCCTTGCCGTTTGTACGCAGGCTGACCAGTCTGTCAGTACGGTTGAGTCAATAACGGGCCATTCACCCGCTTCCATTCCATTCCAAACCCGATGCGCCTTGCGCAAGCTCTGCGGCGCTTGCATCCAATTCAGAAACGCCTCCAACTTGGCATGGTGGGCGTTGTCGTCTTGTGGGTAGATGTGCCAGATGAAGGGCTGGCCTGCCCATAGCGCCCGCACCAGCGAGTCTTCGCCGCGCACAAAATTCAAGTCGCAGGCCCAGAGCATTTCGTCAAAGCCATTTTGGTTGGTGTAGGGCAGGGCGCTCCAGCTCGGTGGCGCAGCCATGCCTGCCAGTGCTTGCTGCACCGCCGCCAGTGGGCGGCCGGGGGTGACGAGCAGGTGGTGGGGTGTGCCCACCAGCTGTGTCAGCAGTTGGGGCAGGGCGGCGGGTTCGTAGCAGAACAGGCTGATCAGCAGGCCGTCCGGTGCCAGGTCTGGGGCGTGCTTTTGACGCCATGCATCGCGGTCGAAACGCTGTTGCCTGTCCAGCAGATCGGCTTCGCGCAGCAGGCCCCCCGTGTCCTCTGTGAAGCCGGGGTAAAAAAAGGTTTTGGTCCAGCCCTTGGCAGGGCCGCTCATCACGGGCGAAGGCAGCTGGTGCATGCGGGGTACCCAGTCTTCGGCGCTCAGGTATTCGAGGTTGATCCACTTGGGTTGTTGCGCTCGGGTGGCTACACCGTGCGCCACAAAGGCTTCAGGGATGTCGCAGCCAAAGGCTTCAACCCAGACATCGGCCGGGGAAAGGGTTTGCAGGGTGCTGGCTTGGCTGGCATCGGGCCACGGTCGTACTTCAATGCCAGGCTCTTGGTGGGCGCTGGGGGCCATCCAGGCCAGGGCCGAGGCGTCGTCCACCCACAGGCGCACGCGCTGGCCCGCGTCGCGCAACTGGCGCGTCAGCCGCCAGCACACGCCCAGGTCGCCGTGGTTGTCGATCACGGTGCAGAAGATGTCCCAGAATTGGCCAGTTTGCATGCGGCGATTGTCGCTGGAGATTTCACACACATCTTTTCACAGACAATAGCCGCCATGTCGACCACCCATGATGAAGCCCTGCTCGCGCAAGTTGCCGCGCTGCCCGCCTTGCCGGGGGTGTACCGCTACTTTGATGCGCAGGAACAGCTGCTGTATGTGGGCAAGGCGCTGAACCTCAAGCGCCGGGTGTCGAGTTACTTCCAGAAGGACCACGGTGGCACCCGCATTGGCCACATGGTCAGCAAGATCACGCGCATGGAGACCACCGTGGTGCGCTCCGAGGCCGAGGCGCTGCTGCTGGAAAACAACCTCATCAAGACGCTGCACCCGCGCTTCAACATCCTGTTTCGGGACGACAAGAGTTACCCCTACCTCAAGCTCACGGGCAACGGCCGCGTGGCGCTGCCCGCTGTGGTCAAGACACCCGAGGCGCAGCATTACCCGCGTGTGGCGTATTACCGGGGGGCGGTGGAAAAGAAGCACCGTTACTTCGGGCCGTTCCCCAGCGCGTGGGCGGTCAAGGAGTCGATTCAGCTGATCCAGAAGGTGTTCAGGCTGCGCACTTGTGAGGACACGGTCTTTGCCAACCGCACCCGGCCTTGCCTGCTGTTTCAGATCAAGCGTTGCTCGGGGCCGTGTGTGGACCTGATCAGCCCCGAGGACTACAAGGCCGATGTGCACCATGCCGAGCAGTTTTTGCGCGGCGAGACTCAGGCACTCATGCGCGAGATGGAAGCGCGGATGATGCAGCATGCCGACAAGCTCGAATTTGAGCTGGCGGCTGAGGTGCGCAACCAGCTGACGGCGCTGTCGCGGGTCTTGCACCAGCAGTCGGTGGACACGGCGGTCGACACCGATGCCGACATTTTGGTGGCCAAAGTGCAGGGCGGCCGCGCCTGTGTGAACCTGGCCATGGTGCGCGGTGGTCGGCATTTGGGTGACCGGCCTTACTTTCCGGTGCATGTGCAAGACGCGCAGGACCTCTTGGGCCTGGAGGAGAGCGAAGAAGAGGGTGAATCAAAGCGCCCGGTCGAGGTGCAGGTGCTCGAAGCCTTTTTGGCGCAGCACTACATTGGCGTGCCCGTACCACCGCTGCTGATCTTGAGCGCGGCGGTGGACAAATCACTGATCGCAGCTTTGTCGGCCCAGTCGGGCGTGAAGATCAGCACGGTGACGAATCCGCGCGAGCACCGCCGCGTGTGGCTGGAGATGGCCGAGAAAAACGCCGAGCTGCAACTGGCCCGTTTGCTGGCCGAAGAAGGCTCGCAGCAGGCCCGCACCCGGGCGCTGGCTGAAGCGCTGGACTTGGCTCCGGATGATTTGGAGCAATTGCACATTGAGTGTTTCGACATCTCGCACACGGCGGGCGAAAACACGCAGGCCTCTTGGTGTTTCGCCAGCACAAGATGCAAAGCAGCGACTACCGCCGCTACAACATCGAGGGCATCACCCCCGGTGACGATTACGCCGCCATGCGCCAGGTGCTGATGCGCCGCTACGGCAAGTTGGCGGAAGCTTTGCGCTCGGGCGAAGGCACGGCCCGGCTGCCGGACTTGGTGCTGATTGACGGCGGCAAAGGCCAGGTGAGCATGGCGCGTGAGGTGTTCACCGACCTGGGGCTGGACCTCTCGCGCATCGTGGGCGTGGAAAAAGGCGAGGGCCGCAAGGTGGGCTTGGAAGAGCTGGTGTTTGCAGATGGCCGCGAGAAGGTTTATTTGGGCAAGGACTCGGCCGCGCTCATGCTGGTGGCGCAGATCCGCGACGAGGCGCACCGCTTTGCGATCACCGGCATGCGGGCCCAGCGGGCCAAGGTTCGCATGGGCGGCAGCAAGATCGAAGAAATCCCTGGTATTGGCCCACGCAAACGCGCCAAGCTGCTGCAGCGCTTTGGCGGTGTGCGGGGTGTGGAAAGCGCCAGCGTGGAGGACTTGCTGGGCGTGGAAGGTATCTCGCGGGAGCTGGCCGAGGCGATTTACAACGCCTTGCACTGAGCCTGTATCCGCCCTGTCATGCTGTTGTTAGCTGGGCGTGCCACAATGATCCACATGTTTTTCACCATACCCACCATCATGACCTGGACGCGCATTGTCGCGATCCCTTTGATCATTGGCGTGTACTACCTCGACAGTTTGACGATCGAGACGAAAAACTTGATCGCGACAGTGCTGTTTGTGTTGTTCGCCTTCACCGATTGGCTGGATGGTTTTCTGGCCCGTAAGCTCAACCAGACCTCGGCCTTCGGGGCCTTTTTGGACCCGGTGGCCGACAAGTTTTTGGTCTGCGCCGCCTTGCTGATGCTGGTGCAAATGGACCGGGTGAATGTGCTGGTGGCCCTCATCATCATTGGCCGTGAAATCGCTATTTCGTCTTTGCGCGAATGGATGGCGCAAATTGGTGCGGGCAAAAGTGTGGCCGTGCACATGGTGGGCAAACTCAAAACCACGGTGCAAATGGTGGCCATTCCCTTTTTGCTTTACAACGGCACACTGTTTGGCGTAATCGATACCCGCGATTGGGGTGCCGTGCTGATTGTGGTGGCCGCTGTTTTGACGGTCTGGTCCATGGTGTACTACATGCAAAAGGCCCTGCCTGAGATCCGAGCCCGCGTGAAATGAGCGGCAGCCGTTCGTCTGACGGCTGGTTGGCAGCGATCCCCGTTGTGTTTGTGCTGATCTGGAGCACCGGCTTCATCGTCGCCCGCTACGGCATGCCCCATGCACCCCCCTTGTCTTTTTTGGCGATGCGCTACACCTTGTCCATCGCCTGCTTTTTGGCCTGGATTGCGTGGTCCAAGGTAGCTTGGCCTCAAACACGCAGGCAATGGCTGCATCTGTCCGTGACCGGTGTGCTGATGCATGCGGGTTATCTGGGCGGCGTGTGGGTGGCGGTCAAGGCCGGGATGGGGTCGGGCTTGTCGTCCTTGATTGTTGGGTTCCAACCGGTGTTGACGGCCATTTGGGTGGCCTACAGTGTGCGCGGCAGCGATCAGCCCGGCATTTCGCGTAGGCAGTGGCTGGGCCTTTTGCTGGGTTTTGTGGGGTTGCTCATGGTGGTCTGGCGCAAGTTAACCCTGGGTACGCCTCTGGATCACGTCACGCCAGTCAACATGGCCTTTGCCTTGGCCGCTTTGCTCAGCATCACCGTGGGCACCCTTTACCAAAAGCGATTTGTTCAAGCCTGTGATGTGCGATCGGCCAACACGGTGCAGTTGCTGGCCGCGTTGGTGGTCACTTTGCCTTTTGCCCTGATGGAGACCGAAGCCATGCGCTGGAACGGTGAATTGGTGGGGGCCATGACTTGGTCGGTCTTGGGCTTGACCGTGGGTGGCAGTTCGCTGCTGTACATGTTGATTCAACGAGGTGCCGCAGCCTCAGTCACCAGCCTCATGTATTTGGTTCCACCGACCACGGCCATGATGGCTTGGCTGCTTTTTGGCGAGGCCATCACCTGGGCCAGCTTGCTGGGCACCGCCTTGACGGCGGTGGGTGTGAGTTGGGTGGTACGACCGTCCCGAAGGTGAAATCGATGCCTGGGCTTTGTTGCTAAGCTCTTGCTTTTAAGTCCAGTTCATTTTTTCCAGATTCAGAAAGTACGCCCTATGAGCAAGCACCGCATCGCTGTCATTCCCGGAGATGGCATTGGCAAAGAAGTCATGCCCGAAGGCCTGCGCGTGATGGACGCTGCAGCCCGCAAATTTGGCATTGATCTGCAGTTTGACCACTTCGATTTTTCCAGCTGGGAATACTTTGAAAAGCACGGCCAGATGCTGCCCGACAACTGGAAAGACCATGATGCTTTGTATTTTGGTGCGGTGGGCTGGCCTGAAAAAATCGCCGACCACGTCTCGCTGTGGGGCTCGTTGCTTTTGTTCCGCCGAGAGTTTGACCAGTACATCAACCTGCGTCCGGCCCGTCTGATGCCCGGCATCATTGCGCCGGTGGTGCGCCGTGATGGCAGCCCACGCCAGCCCGGTGAAATCGATATGTACATCGTGCGAGAAAACACCGAGGGCGAGTACTCGGCAGTGGGGGGGCGCATGTTTCCAGGCACCGAGCGCGAGATCGTGATGCAAGAATCCATCATGACCCGCATTGGTGTGGACCGTGTTTTGAAGTTTGCTTTTGAACTGGCCCAAACACGCCCCAAAAAGCACCTGACCAGCGCCACCAAGTCCAACGGCATTGCCATCACCATGCCCTATTGGGATGAGCGGGTGGCCGAGATGGCCAAGGGCTACCCAGGCGTCAACGTGGACAAGTTCCACATCGACATCCTGACGGCCCACTTTGTGCAACGCCCCGACTTTTTTGACGTGGTGGTGGCCAGCAATTTGTTTGGCGACATCCTGAGCGATCTGGGCCCCGCCTGCACGGGCACGATTGGCATTGCGCCCAGCGCCAACCTCAACCCGGACCGCAAGTTCCCCTCGCTCTTTGAGCCTGTGCACGGCTCGGCACCGGACATCGCTGGGCTTGGCATTGCCAATCCCATTGGCCAGATCTGGTGCGGGGCCATGATGCTCGAATTTTTGGGCCACAAAGACGCGCACGATGCCGTCCTCGGCGCCATTGAAAAGGTCCTGGCCGCGGGTGCCGATGCGCCGCGTACCCCCGATTTGGGTGGTAAGGCCTCCACGGCTAATGTGGGTCGGGCGATTGCGCAAGCGCTTTGAGCCGACCTATCAAAAAAACTCGCACCCATTTTTCGCAAGTACTACTTTCAAGGCTAGAATCCAACGCCAATCGGGCGAGTGTGAATGAGATTGACAGACCCCCAAGGTCTGGTTTTAATCACTCTTGGCATTCAATGCTTGAACAAATTTCATCAACATGTCCATGTCGTTGATACCGATCTAACTCCCAACGTCGGTCCTTCCGGCAATAACACCCAGAGGTTTTTTGTGAATAAAACAGAATTGATCGAACACATCGCCAAGCACGCTGATCTGTCCAAGGCTGCTGCTGGTCGTGCCCTCGAAGCCACCATTGGCGCAGTGCGCACCACCCTGAAAAAAGGTGGCACGGTTTCCCTGGTGGGTTTTGGCACATTTGCCGTGGGCAAGCGGGCTGCTCGCACAGGCCGCAACCCCCGTACGGGCGCTGCGATTAAAATCAAGAAAGCCAATGTGCCAAAGTTCCGTCCAGGCAAAGGTCTGAAAGACGCTTTGAACTGAAAACACATGTGAGAGGGCGCTTAGCTCAGTTGGTAGAGCGGCTCCTTTACACGGAGTAGGTCGGCGGTTCGAGACCGTCAGCGCCCACCACCTCTCAAACAAAGGCGAACCCCAGGTTCGCCTTTTTTATTGACAACCTGAGATTCCCGACATGTTTGACACCATCCGCAACAATTCCAAGATCTTCATGGGCTTGCTGGTTTTGCTGATCATTCCCTCGTTTGTATTGTTTGGCGTGGATGGATACAGCAACATGAGTGATCGTGGTGCAGTGGTCGCCAAAGTCGGCGATCTGGAAATCAAGCAGCAAGAGTGGGATGCAATGCACCAACAAGAGGTGGACCGTATCCGTGCCGCAACGCCCAATCTGGATGCCAAACTGCTGGGCTCGGACGAGGCCCGCTATGCCAGCCTGGAGCGCATGGTCAATGACCGCTTGATTGCTGTGGCCGCAGAAAAGCAGTTGCTGGTCACGAGCAACCAGCGACTGGCCAACTACTTGCAGCAAGACCCCTCGATCGCCAGTTTGCGAGGACCCGACGGCAAGCTGGACATGGACCGTTACCGTCAACTCGCGGCCAGTCAGGGCATGACGCCAGAAATGTTCGAAGCGCGTGTGCGCCGTGATCTGTCCAATCAACAGGTCCTGGCCAGCTTGCAAGCCTCTGCCGTCGCTTCTCAGCGCCAAACCGACACCGCTTTGCAAGCCTATTTGCAGCGACGCGAAATTCAGATCCAGCGATTTGAGCCTGCCGCGTTTGCGGCCAAGGTTCAGGTGACAGATGCCGATCTGGATAAGTTCTACCAGGCCCAGTCAGAGCGTTTCCGTTCGCCAGAGTCCGCTGACGTGGAATACCTGGTCCTCGATGCCGCCGCTTTGGCCAAAAACATCCAGTTGCCCGAGCAGGATGTGAAAACCTATTACGAGCAAAATCTGCAGCGCCTTTCAGGCCAAGAGCAGCGCCGTGCCCGCCACATCCTGGTCAATGCGGCCAAGGATGCGCCCGCAGCAGACCGTGAAAAAGCCCGTGCCAAAGCAGAAGCCTTGCTCGCCGATGTGCGCAAAGATCCCAAGGCCTTTGCCGAATTGGCCCGTAAAAATTCGGATGACCCTGGTTCGGCCGCCAACGGTGGGGACTTGGACTTTTTTGCCAGAGGGGCCATGGTCAAGTCATTTGAAGACGCCACATTTGCCCTGAAAAAAGGGGACATCAGCGCGGTGGTGGAGTCCGAATTCGGTTTCCACATCATCCAGCTCACCGACATCAAGGCGCCTGCCGCACCCAGTTTTGAATCGATGCGGCCCCAGCTCGAAGCCGATTTGCGCGAGCAACAAGCCAAGCGTCAGTTTGCGGAACTGGCTGAGACCTTCAGCAACAGCGTTTACGAACAGGCTGACACCTTCAAGCCCGTGGCCGAGAAGCTAAAGCTCAGCATCCAGCAGGCGCAAGGCTTGGTTCGAACCTCCAATCCTGCAACGGCAGGCGTGATGGCTAACCCCAAAATTCTGGAAGCCTTGTTCTCCGAAGAATCGATCAGCAAGCGCCGCAACACGGCCGCCATTGAGTTGGGCAACAACACCATGGTCTCGGCTCGCCTCGTCAATTACCGTGCAGCTGCAGTGCGCCCCTTTGCAGATGTCAAAGAATCGGTGCGCACCCGATTCATGTTGGAGCAAGCGCAAACCTTGGCCAAGGCTGAAGGTCAGGCACGTCTGAACGCTTGGAAAGCCCAGCCAGCCGATGCGCAGGTGGGCAATGCCATGGTGGTCTCGCGTGATCAATCACAGGGCCAGCCTCAGGCCTTGGTCGATGCGGCGCTTCGTGCAGACCCATCGGCTATGCCTGCTCTCGTGGGTGTGGACTTGGGTGCCCAAGGCTATGCCGTGGTGCGGGTGAACAAGTTGGTTCCGCGTGAAGAGCCCAATGCCCAGCAGCAAGCCCAAAGCCGCGAGCAATTCGCCCGTTTGCTGGGCAACGCTGAAGCGGGAGCCTACTTGGCCCACTTGCGGTCCCAGTTCAAGGTAGAAATCCTGGTCAACAAGCCCAAAGCCAAGACCGCTTCATAATTCCCACAGGGCGGAGATTTGACCTGAACTTCGGGTTATAATTTTGACTTCGCGGTGGCTGTAGCTCAGTTGGTAGAGTCCAGGATTGTGATTCCTGTTGTCGTGGGTTCGAGCCCCATCAGCCACCCCAAGTAAATCAAGCACTTAGCCCGGTTCTCCGGGCTTTTTGCTTTCTGGCCTCAGGCTCATGTAGCCAACTGCACGGGTTTTTCCCTCTTTTCCATTTCAATCGTTCGTGACCCTTGGAAAAAACGGAAGTTGAGCACTGCAGGGTTCAACTTTGCTTTTGTGTTGTGAAGGTAAAACCGATTGACGCCTAAATGAACAAAGACAAAAAAGTTTGGCGTTGAGGGGTGTGACCCGGACCGGGTATCGTTTTTGATGACGGCATTGCTGCAACATGCCGCACGTACTGTCACGGTGATTCATCGCGTCCCAAAGCTGCTCTTTTCGTTAAACCCAAGACGCACAAACATGCGAGATTTTTCAATCCACCTAAATAACCGCCGTTGGGGTGAAAAGTCAGTGGCCAACTTGGAGCATCAGTCAATGCGGACGATGCGGGACCGGGATCCATCTGGGCCATGCACGAAGTAGTTGGCCCCCACCTTGGAAACCTTGAAACAGGACTCTTTTCCTTGCCTGATTTTGGTCCAAATTGTGCAATAACCATCATCTGACAACCGCCAACGACCCGTGTCACCACCTCCTGAAGATGTGCTGGCCGTGAAGTCGGAATTCATTTGGAAGTCGAACGAGCCGCCATTGCTCGGTTGACCCAGAATCTTCTTTCCTGCAAGCAAATTTTGGACTTGGTCTGGGTTCAGGAAATCATTTGCCAAGGCACCATTGGCCAACAACACGGAAGCAATCAAAGAAAAAGCGATTTTCATGGATCTTCTTTCAAATTTGAAATGACAATCTAAACCCCAAATTGGGCAAATTTAAGCCCACCCGCCGTCAATCTGTGTGCTGCGGTTGCTTAAATTTTATAGATTTTATGAGTGGTGTCCCGTCAATGTCATGGTTGATGGACAAAACCCCAGTTACCGTGTGCGCAGTTTGTTCCGGGGTTTGCAGCAAGCAGTGATCAATTGTGTGGGGTGCTTGGTCAGGCCACCACCGCTTCTGTCTTTGGTGTCCCCAAACTCCTGAGCACATCCCTCACCATCTGCGCCCGCGCTTTCGGGTCAGGCAGTTCGCGTTCGATGCGGATTTTGTCGTTCCCCGCCAGCTTGATGTGTTTGTTCTTTTGGATCAAACCAATGATGGCCATGGGGTCCACGGGTGGGTTGGGTTTGAAGGTGATCTGGATGACGCCCGGGGCGGCGTCGACTTTGATGACCCCATAGGGCTGGGTCAGCACGCGCAGGCGGTGCACATCGACCAGCGTTTGGGCTTGTGGGGGTAGTTTGCCAAAGCGGTCGACCAGCTCTTCGAGCAGGGCGTCGATCTGGTCGTTGGTTTTGGCGGTGGCCAGCTTTTTGTAAAAGCTCAGGCGCAGGTGCACATCGCCGCAGTAGTCGTTGGGCAGCAGGGCGGGGGCGTGCAGGTTGATGTCGGTCGTGACCGACAGGGGGCTGAGCAAATCGGGCTCTTTGCCTGCTTTGAGGCTGCGCACCGCTTCGGACAGCATCTCGTTGTAGAGCTGAAAACCCACTTCGAGCATGTTGCCGCTCTGGTTTTCGCCCAGCACCTCGCCCGCACCGCGGATCTCCAGGTCGTGCATGGCCAGGTAAAAGCCGCTGCCCAGTTCTTCCATTTGCTGGATCGCGTCCAGCCGCTGGGCGGCTTGTTTGGTCAGGCCTTCGATCTCAGGCACCATCAAATAGGCATAGGCTTGGTGGTGCGAGCGGCCCACGCGCCCGCGCAGCTGGTGGAGCTGGGCCAGGCCGAATTTGTCGGCGCGAGAGATCACGATGGTGTTGGCCGTGGGCACGTCGATGCCGGTCTCGATGATGGTCGAGCACAGCAAGATGTTGTAGCGCTGGGCCACAAAGTCGCGCATCACGCGTTCGAGCTCGCGCTCGGGCATCTGGCCGTGAGCCACGGCGATGCGGGCTTCGGGCAGGATTTCTTCGAGCTTTTGCTTGCGGTTCTCGATGGTCTCGACCTCGTTGTGCAAAAAGTAGCACTGGCCGCCGCGCTTGAGTTCGCGCAGCACCGCCTCGCGGATCACACCCGTGCCTTCGTTACGCACAAAGGTCTTGATGGCCAGGCGGCGTTGCGGCGCAGTCGCAATCACGCTCAAATCGCGCAGGCCCTCTAAAGCCATGCCCATGGTGCGGGGGATGGGGGTGGCCGTGAGCGTGAGCACATCGACCTCGGCCCGCAGGCCTTTCATGGCCTCTTTGTGGCGCACGCCAAAGCGGTGTTCCTCGTCGATGATCAAGAGCCCCAAGTCGTGGAACTTGGTGGATTCGCTCAGCAGCTTGTGCGTGCCCACCACGATGTCCACCGTGCCGTCGGCAATGCCTTTGAGGGCGGCGGTGACTTCTTTGCCCGACCTGAAGCGCGAGACTTCGGCCACTTTGACGGGCCATTTGGCAAAGCGGTCTTTGAGGGTTTGGTAATGCTGCTCGGCCAGCAGCGTGGTGGGCGCCAAAATGGCCACTTGCTTGCCGCCCGTGACGGCCACAAAAGCGGCCCGCAGCGCGACCTCGGTCTTGCCAAAGCCCACGTCGCCACAGACCAAGCGGTCCATGGGGCGGGGGCTGATCATGTCTTGGATGACGCAGTGGATGGCGGCCTTTTGGTCGGCGGTCTCCTCGAAGCCAAAGTCGTTGGCAAAGGTTTCGTAGTCTTGCGGGCTGTAGCGGAAAGGGTGGCCCTCGCGTGCAGCGCGGCGGGCGTAGATGTTGAGCAACTCGGCGGCGGCGTCGCGCACCTGCTCGGCGGCGCGGCGTTTGGCCTTTTCCCATTGGCCACTGCCCAGCTTGTGTAGGGGCGCTTCGTCGGCGCTCACGCCCGTGTAGCGGCCAATCAGCTGCAGCTGGCTCACGGGCACATAGAGCGTGGCTTTGTCGGCGTATTCCAGGTGCAAAAACTCTTGCAGGGCAGGCGTGCCGTCTTCGTTTTTCTGGCCCATGTCCATGTTGACCAGACCCCGGTAGCGGCCAATGCCGTGGGCACTGTGCACCACCGGGTCGCCCACGTTCAGCTCGCTCAGGTCTTTGATCAGCGCTTCCACATCGCTGACTTGTTCCTGCTTTTTGCGGCGGCGCGTGACGGAACCGGATGCAAAGAGTTCGGTCTCGGTGACCAGGTCGATGTTGTGCTCGAACCAATGGAAACCGCTGACCAGTGCTGCCGTGGCCATGCCGATTTTTTCGTCGCTGGCCAAAAAATCTTCGAGGCTGTCAAACACCGGGGGCGTGAGGCCGCTGGAGCGGACGAAGTCGAGCAGGCTCTCGCGGCGGCCATCGCTTTCGGCCAAGATCAGCACGCGGGTTTTGCTGCTGTGGATGTGCGCTTGCAAGCGCGACAGCGGGTCCTCGGCACCGCGCACCACCGTCAGCTCGGGCAGGGGTTGGGCCAGCGTGTTGTCGGGCACGTCGCTTGTGCCGGTGCGCAAAGCCAACTGGGCATGGCCGTTGGTCAGGGTGTAGAACTGCTCTGCGCTCAAAAATAGCGCATCGGTCGGCAGCACCGGCCGCTCGGGGTCGCCTTGCACCAGGCGGTAGCGGTCGCGGGTGTCTTGCCAAAAGCGCTGAAAGGCGGGTTCCAGATCGCCGTGCAGCACCACGGTGGCCGCGTCCGCTTGCCCTGCGCCCAGGTAGTCAAACACCGTGGCGGTTTCTTCAAAAAACAGCGGCAAGTAATACTCGATGCCCGCTGTGGCCACGCCGTTGCCCATGTCTTTGTAGATGCGGCTTTTGGTCGGGTCGCCTTCGAGCAGTTCGCGCCAACGGCTTCGGAATCGCGCACGGGCTGCCTCGTCCATCGGGAACTCGCGCCCGGGCAAGAGCCGAACCTCGGGCACGGGGTAGAGGCTGCGCTGGCTGTCGGGGTCGAAGGTGCGGATGCTGTCGATCTCGTCGTCGAACAGGTCCACCCGGTAAGGCACCAAAGAGCCCATGGGGAACAAGTCAATCAGGCCGCCGCGCACCGCGTATTCGCCGGGGCTGACCACCTGGCTGACGTGCGAGTAGCCCGCCAGAGTCAGCTGGGCCTTGAGTTGGGCTTCGTCCAGCTTTTGCTTGACCTTGAACTCGAAGGTGTAGCCCGCCAGAAAGGACGGCGGCGCCAGACGGTACAACGCTGTGGTGGCGGGCAGCAGCACCACGTCGGCGCTTTCGGCGTGGTTGCGCTGCTTGATGCGCCAGAGCGTGGCCAGCCGTTCACTGATCAGGTCTTGGTGAGGCGAAAACGTGTCGTAGGGCAGGGTTTCCCAGTCGGGGAACATCACGCAGCGCAGATCGGGTGCAAAAAACACCAGCTCGTCCATGAGTCGCTGGGCGTCGGCCGCGTCACTGGTGACGATGGCGGTGAGCTTGCCCGCTTTTTTCTCGCGCTCGGCCAGCTGGGCCAGCAGCACGGCATCGGCCGATCCGGCAGGGCGGGGCAGGGTGAAACGTTTGCCGGAAATCAGGCTGGGCAGTTGCATGGTGGCGATGGCCAATGGCGATGAAAAAAGCAAAACACCCCCCGCCAATATGGAGGGGGGTGATCGGGTTGTCTGACAGCTCGATTGTAAAAGGGTCAAGCTGCCAAGGCCTGGGCGCGAGGCGATGCCCTTGATGTGGGGGTGAAGGCCACCGACCTACAATGACAGCCCATGTCGATCACCCCAGACACCCCCCGTTTTCATGCCCTGGTGCCCTGCGCCGGTACCGGCAGCCGTGCAGGCACGGCGCAGCCCAAACAGTACCAAACCGTGGCGGGGCAGCCCATGGTCATGCACACCTTGCAGGCGCTGGCCCGTGTGCCGCAGCTGGCCAGTGGCTGGGTGATCTTGTCACCTGATGATGATTTTGAGTGGCCTCAGGCCGCCTGGCCCGCGCACTTCAGGCGTGAGACCTGTGGTGGTGCGACCCGAGCCGCAAGTGTGTTCAATGGCCTGAGCGCCATGTTGCAGGCGGGATTGCCAGCACAGGATTGGGTTTTGGTGCACGACGCAGCGCGTTGCCTGATCACGCCCGAGGCGGTGTCGGGCTTGGTCGAGGCCTGCCGTGATGACGGTGTGGGCGGCTTGCTGGCCTTGCCGCTGCCCGACACCTTGAAGTCACACACGCTGGATGGTCAAGGTCCCCGCGTGGCCAGCACGGTGCCGCGCGAAGACAAATGGTTGGCACAAACGCCTCAAATGTTTCGCTTGGGCGCTTTGCATGCGGCATTGGCTGCAGCGGCGGCCATCGATTTTGAAGGCATCACCGACGAGTCGAGCGCCATGGAGCGCCTGGGCCATTCGCCGCGCCTGGTGCCAGGATCGGCCCAGAATATGAAAGTCACTTACCCGGCCGACTTTGCGTTTGCCGAGGCGGTTTTGAAAGGCAGAACATGAACATCCGTGTGGGCGAAGGCTGGGACGTGCATGCACTGGTGCCCGGTCGCCAGCTGATTCTGGGTGGGGTCGAAATTGCGCACACTGCTGGCCTGCTGGGCCACTCGGATGCCGATGTGCTGCTGCACGCCATCACCGATGCGGTGTTGGGCGCAGCAGGCTTGGGCGACATTGGGCGGCATTTTCCAGACACCGATGCACAGTTCAAGGGCGCCAATTCTTCTGTTTTGTTGCAAGAAGCCATGTGCCGGGTGCGTGCGCAAGGCTGGGAGCTTGTCAACGTGGACAGCACCATCGTGGCCCAGGCTCCCAAACTGGCCCCGCACATGGCGGCCATCAACGCGGGTGTGGCCCAGGCTTTGGGCGTCGGGCTGGATCAGGTGAATGTGAAGGCCAAGACCGCTGAAAAGCTGGGGCCTGTGGGCATGGGCCAAAGCATCGAGGCGCGGGCCGTGGCTTTGCTGCACAAGCCGGTTTGATGGCGCCGCGGGCTGAGGCCCGTGATCAGCGGGCTGGGCGGATCGCCGTTTTGGGGCGAAACGCCTTGCAGACCTCGTCCCGGGTTTCCATGTACGGTCCGCCAATCAGATCCACGCAATAAGGCACGGCCGCAAAAATGCCGTGCACCACGGCTTTGCCGTCGGTGTCTTTCAGGCCTTCCAGCGTTTCGGCAATCGATTTGGGTTGACCGGGCAGGTTGATGATCAGGCTCTGGCCCCGTATGACGGCCACTTGGCGCGACAAGATGGCCGTGGGGACAAATTTCAGGCTGATTTGGCGCATTTGCTCGCCAAAGCCGGGCATTTCCTTGTCGGCCACGGCCAGTGTGGCCTCGGGGGTTACGTCCCGCAGGGCGGGGCCAGTGCCGCCGGTGGTCAGCACCAGGCTGCAACCGGCATCGACCAGCTCGATCAAGGTGGCGCTGATGCGGTCTTGTTCGTCGGGGATCAGGCGGGGTTCGAAGGTGATCGGGTTGTGCAGCGCACGGGTCAACCAGTCTTGCAACGCGGGTAGGCCTTTGTCTTCGTACACGCCGGTGCTGGCGCGGTCGCTGATGGACACGATGCCGATCTTGATCGGGTCAAACTGGGTTTCACTCATCTTCAGTTTCCTCGTCGGGGGTCTCGTCGCTCTGGCCACCTGTCAGCACGCTTCGCACCAGTTTGAACAGTTCGCGGTAAGCGCGGCCTTGGCGAGGCGCCAAGCCTTGCGAGACGGCGGCATTCGTCTCAGGCACCGCGTCTTTGCGGGCCTGGCGCACCAGGGCACGCAGCTGCTGGATGTCGGTTTGTGGATGGTGTTCGATCCATTCGCCCACGGCCGCATCGTCTGCAATCAGGCGGTCGCGCCAGGCCTCGGCCAGGTGCAGGGCTTGGGTGTCTTTGGCGCTGCCCAGGCGCTGGATGTCGAGCGCTTCGCGCACGGCTTGCAGAGTCTCGGGCCTGAGAAGGCGCATTTGTTTGCCGATGAACTGCATCTGGCGGCGCTTGCCTTCAAAGTTGGTGATGCGCTTGGCTTCGGCCAGGCCTTCGACCAGTTTGTCCGGCAGGGCCAGTCCCTCCATCAGGTCGCGGCGCAGGGTCAGCAGTTGGGTGCCCAGCACTTGCAGTTCGGTGCTTTCGCGTTTGAGTTCGGTGCGGCTGGGGCCTTCCAGTCCGAATTTGAGTTCGCGCTTGAACTCCAGGTCGAGTTCGCTGCCTTCGGCAACAAACTGACCGCGGACGAAATAGCCTTTTGTGGGTTTACGGGACATGACTGAGGGAACTCGTTTTCAGATGCAGCGCTGGGGCTGGGTGGCAAGTATCATAGCGGCCACTGCGGACCCAGCGCCCGCCATTTTTTTCGAGAACCCTTCCGTGAAAAAAAACGCCCCTGTCCAAGCCACTGCTTCACAACCCCACGACGGCTTCAGCTACTCGCGTGACCATTTTGAAGAGCTGGTCGACATCGCCTTGCACCACGCCAAAAAACTCGGCGCCACCAACGCGGGGGCCGAGGCGTCTGAAGGTTGCGGCCTGTCGGTCAGCGTGCGCAAAGGCGAGCTGGAAAACGTCGAGCGCAACCGCGACAAGTCGCTGGGTGTGACCGTGTACGTGGACCACCGCCGGGGCAATGCCAGCACCTCGGACTTTTCCAAAGCGGCCATTGAGCGCACGGTGCAAGCGGCCTATGACATCGCCCGATTCACCGCCGAAGACCCGACAGCCGGGCTGCCCGATGAAGCCGACATCGAAACGAACCACCGTGATCTGGATTTGTTTCACCCCTGGGCCATCAACAGCGAAGAAGCCGCCAAGCTGGCTTTGCAGTGCGAAGCCGCAGCCCTGAAAACCAGCCGCCGCATCACCAACAGCGACGGCGCGGCCGTTTCGGCCCAGCAAAGCCACTTTTTCAGCGCCCACACCCACGGTTTTCGCGGTGGTTATGCCAGCTCGCGCCACAGCATTTCGGTGGCCCCAATTGCCAAGCTGCCGGGCCGCAACGCCGAGATGCAGCGCGACGCCTGGTACACCTCGATGCGCTCGGCCGACGAGATGGCCTCGCCCGAGGTGGTGGGGCGTTATGCCGCCGAACGCGCTTTGTCGCGTCTGGGGGCCCGCAAAATCCCCACGACTGAATGCCCGGTCTTGTTCGAATCGCCCGTGGCTGCAGGTCTGCTGGGTGGTTTTGTGCAGGCCGTGAGCGGCGGGGCGCTGTACCGCAAGAGCAGCTTCTTGCTGGACTCGCTGGGCAAGAAAGTGTTCCCCAAACACATCGACATCGAAGAAGACCCGCATCTGTTGCGCGGCAAAGGCAGCTCGCCGTTTGACGACGAAGGTGTGCGCTCCATTCGCCGCAAGGTGGTCAAAGGCGGGCGCGTGGAGGGTTACTTCCTCTCCAGTTATTCGGCCCGCAAACTGGGCATGAAGACCACCGGCAACTCGGGCGGCTCGCACAACCTGACACTCACTTCGCGTCTGACGCAGTCCACCGACGACCTGGACGCCATGCTGCAAAAGCTGGGCACGGGCCTCTTTGTGATCGAGTTGATGGGCCAGGGCGTGAACTATGTGACGGGTGACTACTCACGCGGTGCCAGCGGCTTTTGGGTCGAGAACGGCCAGATCGCCTACCCGGTGCACGAGATCACCATCGCGGGCAACCTCAAAGACATGTTCATGGGCATCGAGGCCGTGGGCGCCGACACCTACAACATGGGCGCCAAAACCACCGGCTCTATTTTGGTCAACCGCATGAAACTGGCGGGCAGCTGAGCCCTGTGCAGGCCGAACTTTTGGCGGCGCTGGCCGCCTTGTCGTGGGCGGTGGGCAGTTTGTTTTCTGCCGCCGCCTCCAGCCAGATGGGGGCTTTTGCCTTCACCCGCTGGCGTTTATTTTTTGCGTTGACCCTGTTGTGGGCTCTGGCGCTGTTCACCGGGCAGTGGCGCACGCTCGACAGCGCGAATGTGGCCCTGCTGGCCTTGTCCGGCTTCATTGGCATCTTCATCGGCGACACCGCGCTGTTTGCCTGCATGAACCGGCTGGGGCCGCGCCGCAGCGGGGTGCTGTTTGCCACCCACGCGATTTTTTCCACCTTGCTCGCTTGGTTGTTTCTGGGCGAAATCCTTTGGGGCTGGACCTTGGTGGGCGGTGGTTTGCTGGTTTCGGGTGTGATGGTGGCCATTGTGTGGGGCCGACGCGAGAGTGAAACCCATGCTTGGGAAAACACGCGTGGTTCTTTGATGACGGGCGTTTTACTGGGCTTGCTGGCTGCGGTGTGCCAGTCGGTGGCCACCTTGATGATCAAGCCCTTGATGGCCTCGGGCGTGGACGCGGTGGCGGCGTCTGCCGTGCGCACCAGCGCCAGCTTTATGGCGCATCTGGCGCTGCTCTGGGCTGGGGCGAAGGTGGCCCAAGTGCAAAATCCTTTGAGCGCCAAAACCCTGATCAACACCTGGGCCAGCGCGGCCGTGGCCATGGCACTGGGCATGACCTTGATCTTGCAGGCGCTGCACACCGGGCAGGCAAATCTGGTGGGCATTTTCTCGTCGCTCACCCCGATCTTGCTGTTGCCGCTGCTGTGGGGTGTGTACCGCCGCCGCCCGGCCTGGGG
>Ga0255128_1000514_pt1 | contig 18001 bp, 18 predicted proteins | sample Law_Miss_RepC_8d_FD_188562 | JGI IMG/M metagenome (GOLD analysis project Ga0255128, IMG submission 188562) | Freshwater microbial communities from St. Lawrence River, New York, United States - Law_Miss_RepC_8d | ecosystem: Environmental > Aquatic > Freshwater > River | place: USA: New York... | reverse complement strand
CGGGCCAGCGCTTCGTCGTTCTTTTTCTCGCCCTTGTTGATGCGGCAGTTTTCCAGCAACACCACTTGGCCGGGGGCCACGCTGATGCCGTCCAGCCAGTGGGCAATCAAGGGCACATCGCGGCCCAGCAACTCGCCCAAGCGTTTGGCCACCGGGGCCAGCGAGTCTTCGGGCTTAAATTCACCCTCAGTAGGTCGGCCCAAGTGGCTGGTCACCATCACGGCAGCCCCGGCTTGCAGCGCCATTTGGATGCAGGGCACGCTGGCGCGGATGCGGGTGTCTTCGGTGATGCTGCCGTCATCGGCTTGGGGCACGTTCAGGTCGGCACGGATGAAAACGCGTTGGCCTGCGGCTTGGCCATTGGCACACAAATCAGAAAAGCGAATGACGTTCATGGTGGAAGACAGAGGTTGTGGGGTTGGGGTGAAAGTGGGTCTCGGTGCTGCGACAACGAGTGGTCCAGCGTGGAAACGATTTTAAAAGCCGCAGGGGCAACAAGGCCTGAAAGAAACGGGAAGAAACAAAAACAAATGCAATTAGCTGGCTTATTGGCCAGTACGAACGCAGAACAACTCAATCTGACTCTGCCCTACCAACCCAACCCCAAGTGCAGCGGCAAATACACGGCCATGCCGGTCAGGATGGTCAGCAGCACATCGCGCCGCCAAAAGTAGAAACCAGCCCCGACCACGGCGGCAAACAAGCGGGGGTCTTGCCAAGTGGTGACCAACACCCCTTGCACGGTGACGATTTCGGGCACCACCACAGCCGACAAAGCCGCAATCGGCGCGTATTGCAAGCCGCGTTGCGCCCAATGTGGCAACTGCCAGCTTTTGCTGGAGATAAAAAAGAAGCTTCGGGTCAGCACCGTGACCAGCGCCAGCCCGATGATGATGCCCAGCGTCCAAAAGTCTGTGTGGTTCATGCTTGGGCCTTTGAAGCCGGTTTGAGCTGTTCAACCGTCAGGCAAAGAATGACTGCCACGGCAATCGCCACCACGATGTTGAGCTTGAGCGGGAGCGAATAAGCCACCACCGCCGCCACCCCGGCCACCGCTGCCGACAAAATGCGCATGCGCGAGCTGGCCAAAGAACACTGAATACCCAACAGACACAAGATGCCCGCAAAGCCCAAGCCCCAAGAGGGCGGGATCAAGTTGGCCAGGGCAATGCCCACAAAACTCGCCACGATCCAAGAGGCCCAGTTCAAAAAGTCGTTGCCCGCCAAATAAGCTTCTTGCGCCAAGCGTTCTTGCGGCGTCTCGCCCGGTTGGGGGTATTTGCGGGTGAACAACACATAACTGATGTCGGCGGTCAGGTAGCCATGAAACATGCGCTGCCAACGCGGCAAATGCATGAGGTAGGGCCGCAAGTGCAAGCTGAACACCACAAACCGCAGGTTGACGCAAAAGCCCGTGGCCAAAATCACCCAAGCGGGCGCACCCGCCACGATCAATGGAATGGCCGCCAGTTGCGAGCTGCCCGCAAACACCAGCAAGGTCATGGCACTGGCCTCGAACAGGCTCATGCCCGACTTGACCATGGCCACGCCGGTCATGAGTCCCCAAGCCGCAATGCCGGGCGACTGGGGCGAGACCTCGCGCATGCCCACCACAAAAGCAGGATGGCGGTAAAGACGGGACAAGAAAAACATCAGGCTTCTACCAATCGCTGACCTGCTTGCAACGGACAACCCCGTAAAAAGTCAGCCGCATTCAGGCGTTTGCCGCCGGGCCGCTGCAATTGGGTCAGGCACAGCTGGCCTTGGCCACAGGCCACCCGCACGCCCGAAGCATCTGCACTGAGCACGGTGCCGGGGGCTGCGGTTTGCATTAATGTCTGTGACATCGGCTCGGCCACGGCGTGCCAGAGCTTGAGGGTTTCAACGCGCTGGGTCGTGCCGTCGTTGAAGGTCAAGGGCACCGTCATGCCGGGAAACGGGTCAAACGCGCGGATGCGTCGGGCCAACGCCTCGGCGGGCAGCGCCCAGTCCAGCGCCGCCTCGGATTTTTCGATTTTGTGGGCATAGGTCACGCCCTCGGCAGGCTGAGGAAGGTGCGGCAGGTGGTCCAACTCGGCCAGTGCTTGCACGATGGCCCGGCCCCCCAAGGCGGCCAAGCGGTCGTGCAGTGTGGCGGTGCTGTCGCCGGGGGTGATGTTTTCGGGACGCACCAGCAGCATGTCGCCGGTGTCCAGACCCGCATCCATTTGCATGATGGTGATGCCGGTTTGGCTGTCGCCCGCCTCAATGGCGCGGTGAATCGGAGCCGCACCGCGCCAACGCGGCAGCAATGAGGCATGAATGTTCAAGCAGCCTTTGGGTGGCAAATCGAGTACCCACTGCGGCAAGATCAGGCCATAGGCCGCCACGATCATGGCGTCGGCCCCGGCGGCCAGCAAGGCCTCGCGGGCTGCAGTGGCGTCTTCGGGGTATTTGCCATCGAGCCGCAAACTGCGCGGTTGCGCCACAGGCACCTGGTGGTCGAGCGCCCATTGTTTGACGGGGGAGGCTTGCAGTTTCATACCCCGACCAGCAGGGCGATCGGGCTGGGTCAACACCAGTGCCACCGTGTGGCCCGCCTGGTGCAAAGCGGCCAGAGCCACCTGAGCAAATTCGGGCGTGCCCGCAAAAATCAGTCGCATGCCGTGCTCAGCGCTCGGCTTTTTGGGCTTTGACCATCTTGGTCTTGATGCGGCCTTGCTTGAGCGGGGAGAGGTATTCGACGAACACTTTGCCTTTCAAGTGGTCCAGTTCGTGCTGAATGCAAATGGCCAGCATGCCCTCAGCCTCGATGCTTTGCTCCTTGCCATGGCGGTCCAGCGCCTTGACCTTGACCGACGTGGCGCGCTCCACGCCATCGTAAATGCCCGGCACCGACAAACAGCCCTCTTCGCCCTTGACCCGCTCATCGCTCATCCAAGTGATTTCGGGGTTGATCAACACCAGGGGTTGGTTGCGCTCCTCAGAGGCATCGATCACGACCAAGCGCTCATGCACATCAATTTGCGTGGCGGCCAGGCCAATGCCTCCGGCGTCGTACATGGTTTCAAGCATGTCGTCGATCAAGGCATGAATGCGGTCGTCCACCGCTTGCACGGGCTTGGCCACTTTTTGCAGGCGGGCGTCGGGGTAACAAAGTATGGTGAGCAGGGCCATGGGATTCAAAGCGGATAACAAATCTGGGGGGTATTGTCCCCAATTTCCAAAATGCCCGCCGATTTTGCCGAGTTTTCGGGCGTGTTCAGCGGGTGTAAGCCCTGTCAGCGCCCCGCAGCGCAGGCAGAAAAGAGGTCCAACTCGGGTTTGGCCAGGCTGGTTTTGACTTGGCTCAAGCCCAACACCGAGTGAAACAGGTTGTCGTGCGTCAACGCTTTGGCACTTTGGGCTTGCAGGCAAGACATGTTCCAGCCGCGCAGCTTTTGCATGGGCCGGGACAACCACACCAGCATGGGCACATGAATTTGCTCTTTGGGCGCAAAACTGTAGGGCATGCCATGCAGATAAAGTCCTTTTTCACCCAAAGATTCACCGTGGTCCGACACGTACAGCAGCGCCGTGGGGCGGGCTTGGGCTTGCAACCATTGCACGGTTTTGGCCAAGAAGTGGTCGGTGTACAGGATCGAGTTGTCGTAGGCGTTGACGATCTGTTCGGGCGGACAGTTTTGCAGCGCGTGGCTGCTGCACTCGGGCTTGAACTGCTTCAGCTCTGCGGGCGAGCGCTTGTAATAAGCCGGGCCATGGCTGCCCATCTGGTGCATCACCACCACCGTGCCCTTGGCGCGTTTGGCCGGGTCCAGCGCGGCCAGTTGTTTGGGCAATTCGTGCAACATCACCTCGTCCAGACATTCGCCGTCTTTGCAAAACTCGGGCACTTTCAGGGCGGCGGTCGAGACATTGGGCACCCTCTCACAGACGCCCTTGCAGCCCGACTGGTTGTCCAGCCACAACACGGCCAAACCTGCGCGCTGCAAGACATCGAGCACGCTTTCAAAGCGCTGGTTGTTGCCCTCAAAGTCAGACTTGCCCAGATGCGAAAACATGCACGGCACCGAGGCCTGGGTGCTGGTGCCGCAGGATTTGACGTCTGAGAAATAAGTCAGGTCGCCTTGGGCCTGCAATTTGCGCAACTGCGGCGTGGTGTCTCGCGCATAGCCGCCCAAACCAAAATTGGCAGCCCGCGCGGTTTCGCCCAACACCACCACCATCAGGGGCGCTCGGTCAATTGCCGGAACCGACATGGGCACAGGCACAGGCTGCACAGGCTCAGCCAACTGCGCGTCTTGCCCTATGGCCTGCAAAGGCTTGCTGGCCAAACTGGCCTGTCCGACAAACAACCGGGTCACGGCATAAACACTGTTGAAGGGGTTGATCATGTAACGCAACTGCTTGTGGTTGCGCGTGAGCGAGGCGATGTCTTGAAACGTCATCCAGAACACGCCCATGGCCACCACAAAAGCCAACAAGGCCACGCCCAGTTGCCTCAGGATGAGCGGTTTGGCTTTGACCGCCTGAACCGGCTGCCGCCACAACCAAACGCCAGGCATCACCACGCCAAACAACAAGGCCCCCAACATGGGCCAAGTCAGCAGGTCGCGCACCTCGCGTGCATCGGTTTGCGCCACATTGGCCAACATGCTGGGGTCAATCACCACCCCATAAGTGAGCATGAAATAGCTGCTGGACGCCACGGTCATCAGCATCACCACGGCGGCAGGCTTGAGCCAACGCGGCCAAACCCACAGGCACAAAAACCAGCACACCAGACCCACCAAAATCAGCCACAGACTGCCCATTGTGGTCAGCGCCCGCATCCCTTGGGTTTCTGGCAACTTCCAAATCGCCATCCAAAACGGAAAATTGCCGACCGTGCCGAGCCAAAGTGTCAAAACCATCAGCAGTGCCGTGGGATGCCAGGCGGTGCGTGCAGAAATCAGCGTCATGTAGGAGTGGGTCACAAGGGGGAACTTAGAAATGGGCTCGATTCTAGACACAGCAACTGATCACACGCTGAAGGACTGGGCAAAATCATTGCCAAATCCGGCCTGAAACGCCCCGACCCTGCAAAGCCCATTACATTGGGGGCTTGGCAGGTCCGTGTTGGGCCTGCCCTGAAACCTGTACTTGATTTGACTTCGCGCTTTTTATTTCCCCATGTCCGAGCCCGCCCGCCAAAGCGCCCCCGTTTTACACGCTTTACCCGCTTTACCTGTTTACGCCACCGTGCGCGACTTGTCGCCCTCGCGCCTTTTGGGCCGATGGACCTGGGTGGCACTGATGCTTTTGCTGGCCTGGGATTTTTCGGGGCTAGATGGCACGGTGATGCACTGGATCGCCAACCCGCAGGGCTTCAGCCTGCGCAACAACTGGTGGCTGGATCAATTTTGCACACCCGGACCAAGCAACTGGCCATCGTGATTTATCTCGGCCTGCTGGTCATGGTGTGGTGGCCCAAAGGGGTGTTTCGCCAACTCACCCGGTTGCAACGCATTGAAATCATGTTGGGCATCACGCTGAGCCTGATCACCATCAGCACCCTGAAACAGTTCAGCCTGACCAGTTGCCCCTGGGAGTTAAAAGATTTTGGCGGCGCAGCGGTTTACGTGTCGCACTGGAGCTGGGGTTTGGGCGATGGCGGCGTGGGCCACTGCTTTCCAGGAGGTCACGCTTCATCCGACTTGGCATTTTTTGCACTGACCTTGCCCTGGTTTGGCTCCGGACTGACCGCTCAACGGCGCACTGGTCAACGTATTTTGATCGCCGTGCTGCTGCTGGGCTGTATCTTGGGTCTGACCCAAACCCTGCGCGGCGCGCACTACCCCAGCCACACCTTTTGGACCGGCTTTATCTGCTGGAGTGTGGCCTTGGTCAACCACTGGCTGTTTGGCTGGCTGGCCCACAGGCAGCAAAAACGCCAACCCGCCTGAACCTGGTCACTTTTGCGGCTTGGGTCCACAATGCATACACAGACGGCCCATCAGGCCGCACAGGGAGACATGCATGGTGAAGACACCCGAAGAGTTGGGACATTGGCTGCGCCTTTCGCTCACGCCAGGCGTTGGGGCAGAAGCGGCCAGGCGCTTGTTGGCCGCGTTTGGCGAGCCCGAGGCCATCTTTGAACAATCCGAGTCGGCTTTGCGCCAAGTGGTTTCGGCCCTGCAAGCCCAGGCCCTGCGCCAAATCCCCTCAGGCTGGCCCGAGTTGACCGAAGAAACCTGGGACTGGCTGCACGCCGAAACCAAATCTGCGACCGAAAGCGAAACTGTCACCACACCCATTGGGCGGGCCGTGGTCACGCTGGGCGATGACGATTACCCCGGCGCACTGCTGGAAATTTCGGACCCGCCACTCATGCTCTATGCCATGGGCCAGATCCAAGCGCTGCGCCACCTCAAGGCCGCGCAAACGGTGGCCATGGTGGGCAGCCGCAACCCGACACCGCAAGGCCAGATCAACGCCCGCGAATTTGCCCGCAGCTTGGCCGCCAGTGGGCTGACCGTAGTCTCCGGCATGGCGCTGGGCGTGGACGGCGCGGCACACGAAGGGGCGCTGCTGGGGGCTGCTGCACATGTGGCGACGCCCCTGTTCAACGTAGCCACCGTGGCCGTGGTGGGCACGGGTCTGGACCGTGTGTACCCCAAGCAACACCGCGATTTGGCCCACCGGATTGCCCAGCGTGGCTTGATCTTGAGCGAATACGCATTGGGCACGCCCCCCTTGGCACCCAACTTTCCTCGCCGAAACCGCTTGATCTCCGGCCTGGCCCAAGCAACGCTGGTGGTGGAGGCTGCGCTGCAATCGGGCTCACTCATCACGGCCAAGCAAGCCCTCGAGCAAGGCCGCGACGTGATGGCGATCCCCGGCTCCATCCACTCGGCCCAATCCAAAGGTTGCCACCTGCTGATCAAACAAGGGGCGAAACTGGTGGAGTCGGCACAAGACGTACTGGAAGAATTGCGCCTGCCCGACCCTTTTGCACAAATGCCGTTGGTACTGACGGGCACACCTGAACAAGGCGAGGAGCGTGACGCTGAAGGGCGCGGTGGTGCGGGCGGTGAGAGTGGCGTAGAAGATGGCGTAGAAGGGACCACAACGGACGACATGGGCAACGCGCTGCACCACGCACAAGCCTTGCTGCAGGCCTTAGGCCACGACCCGGTTAGCCTAGACGCCCTGCAAGCCCGCTGCGGCTGGCCCACCGCTCAACTGCAAGCGCAATTGCTGGAACTTGAACTGATGGGCCAAGTAGGCCGCCTGCCCGGTGGGCTGTTTCAACGCATCGGATCGGCTTGATCAATGGGCCAAGTCACGCCACTCAACCCGTCGCCCTTCGGCCCATCCGTCACCCCCGACCTGATCGGGGGGGGCCATAACTCAGTGTCCTGTCACCCCCGACCTGATCGGGGGTCCATGGCTTTGGCTGCGATGGATACCCGGTCGGAGCCGGGTATGACATTAAAAAAGGTCAGGACAGTGGTCAGACGACTGCGCCGGAGTTTTCGTCGCCTGGGTCGTTGTCTTTTTTGATCGGTTTGATCAAGTCTTCACGCTGAATGCCGAGCCACATGACGATGGCGGCGGCCACGAAGACCGATGAGTAGATGCCGAACAAAATGCCGATGGTCAGGGCCATGGCGAAGTAGTGCAAGGTCTCGCCACCAAACAGCAACATAGACAACACCATGATCTGGGTTGATCCGTGGGTGATGATGGTGCGGCTGATGGTGGAGGTGATCGCGTTGTCGATGATCTCAACCGTGTTCATCTTGCGATAGCGGCGGAAGTTTTCGCGGATTCGGTCAAAAATCACCACGGATTCGTTCACCGAATACCCCAACACCGCCAGCACAGCGGCCAGCACAGCCAGCGAAAACTCCCACTGGAAGAACGCAAAAAAGCCCAGGATGATGATCACGTCGTGCAAGTTGGCGATGATGGCCGACACGGCGAATTTCCACTCGAAGCGAATGGCCAAATAAAGCATGATGCCGACCACCACAAAGGCCAGCGCCTTGAGGCCGTCTTCAGCCAGCTCGTCCCCCACTTGCGGGCCGACAAACTCGGTACGGCGCAGTGTGACATCCGGGTCATTGGCTTTCAGGGCGGCCAAAACCTTGTCGCTTTGTTGCGCCGAGCTCACACCCTTTTGCGCAGGCAAACGGATCAACACATCACGGGCCGAGCCGAAATTTTGCACTTGCACTTCGCTAAAGCCGAGTGTGCCCACGGTGCCTCTGACCTTTTGCAGGTCGGCCGGTTGGCTGTAACTGACTTCCATCAATGTGCCGCCCGTGAACTCCACCGACAGGTGCAGGCCACGGCTAAATAAGAAGAACACCGCCAGCGCAAAGGTCAGGAAGGAGATCGCGTTGAAGATCAACGCGTGCTTCATGAACGGGATGTCTTTTTTGATTTTGAAAAGTTCCATGATCCGTTCCCTTTAGTCGGCTTTCACCGCAGAGCCGCCTTCAGGCCGCCACACCGTGCCAATCGACACCGATTTCAACTTCTTCTTGCCACCGTACCAAAGGTTGACCAAGCCACGCGAGAAGAAAACCGCCGAGAACATGCTGGTCAAAATGCCGATGCAATGCACCACGGCGAAGCCCCGCACAGGGCCGGAACCAAAGGCCAGCAAGGCCACGCCAGCAATCAAAGTGGTGATGTTGGAGTCAAAAATAGTGGACCAAGCGCGGTCATATCCGGCATGAATAGCCGCTTGCGGGCTGACACCGTTGCGCAATTCTTCACGCACACGCTCGTTGATCAACACGTTGGAGTCAATCGCCATGCCCAGCGCCAGCGCCATGGCGGCCATGCCCGGCAAGGTCAAGGTGGCTTGCAGCATGGACAAAATGGCCACTAAGAACAGCAGGTTCACCCCCAAGGCGATGCCAGAGACCAGCCCAAACACCGCGTAATAAATGAACATGAAGGCGACGATGACCAAAAACCCCCAGGTCACGCTGTTGAAGCCTTTGGCAATGTTCTCGGCCCCCAAGCTGGGGCCAATCGTGCGCTCTTCGATGATCTCCATCGGCGCAGCAAGCGATCCGGCACGCAACAACAGCGCGGTGTCGTTGGCCTCGGCCGTGGTCATGCGGCCCGAAATCTGCACGCGTCCACCCCCGATTTCGCTGCGAATCACCGGCGCAGTCACCACTTCGCCCTTGCCTTTTTCGAACAAGATGATGGCCATGCGCTTGCCGATGTTGTCGCGCGTCACATCCTTGAAGATGCGTGCGCCTTTGGCGTCCAGCGTCAGATTAACGACCGGTTCTTGCGTCTGTCCATCAAAGCCGGGTTGGGCGTCGGTCAGGTTGTCACCCGTCAACACCACTTGCTTCTTGACCACCAAGGGACGGCCGTCGCGCTCTAAGTAGCGTTCAGCCCCAAAAGGCACGATGCCACCCGCCTGCTCGGCAGCGCGGGCCTCGGTGCTTTCGTCCACCATGCGCACTTCTAGGGTGGCGGTGCGGCCCAAAATGTCTTTGGCTTTGGCCGTGTCTTGCACGCCCGGCAGTTGCACCACAATGCGGTCCAGACCTTGTTGCTGAATCACGGGCTCGGCCACGCCCAGTTCGTTGATCCGGTTGTGCAAGGTGGTGATGTTTTGCTTCAGGGCCTGCTCTTGCACGCGGCGCGCCGCTTCGGGTTTGATGCTGGCGGTCAGGCGAAACTCAGTGCCATCGGCGGCTTCCTGCGCTTGCAAATCGGCGAACTGGGCCGACAAAACACGCTTGGCCCCCTCAAGTTGTTGCGCATCGCGCAAGCGGATCTCAATGCTTTGGCCGTTGCGGCTGATGCCCCCGTGACGCACGTCTTTTTCGCGCAAAACACTGCGCAAATCCCCCGCCAAGGCTTCCAAACGTTGGGTCAACGCAGCCTGCATGTCCACTTGCAACATGAAATGCACGCCGCCCCGCAAATCGAGACCCAAATACATGGGCGAGGCGTGCAAGGCGGTTAACCAAGCCGGGGAGCGCGAAACCAAGTTCAGCGCCACCACGTAAGGTGAGTCACCCGACTCAGGGGTCAGGGCTTTTTGAATCGCGTCTTTGGCTTTGAGTTGCTGGTCAGTGCTGTCAAAACGTGCCCGGATCGAGGTCCCTTCCAAGGCCACCGATTGGGGTGCGACCGAGGCGGCTTTCAGCGCGTCCTCTACCTTTTGCAGGGTCGAGGTGTCCACCTTGATGGTCGCCTTGCCCGAAGACACCTGCACCGCAGGGGCCTCACCAAAAAAGTTGGGCAGGGTGTAGACCACCCCCAGCAACATGGCGATCAAGATGATCGCGTACTTCCAGACCGGGTAACGGTTCATAGTGACTCGCGCTTGCAGGGTAAAAAAACCAGAGAATTACTTCAGAGTGCCTTTGGGCAACACTTGAACCACGGCGCTGCGCTGCAATTGCACCTCTACGCCCGTGGCCAATTCCACGCCAATGTAGGCGTCACCAATCTTGCTGACTTTGCCCAACAGACCGCCAGCGGTCACGACTTCGTCACCTTTGGCCAAGGCTTCGATCATGCTGCGGTGCTCTTTTTGCTTTTTCATCTGGGGGCGGATCATGACGAAATACAAGACCGCAAACATCAACAGCAGGGGCAGCATGCTCATCAAAGTGGATTGCATGTCGCCACCGGCGGCTGCGGCTGGGGCGGTTTGGGCAAAAGCTGAAGAAATAAACATGAAAACTCCACAAATAAGCAAATTCCGGTTACAACGAAGGCCACCTGTGCGGCCCGCGAACGAAGCCGCCATTGTATGCGGCGCTATGATGCCGCCTAAAAGCCCTTTACCCCGTCGGAAAGCCAGCCCCAAAGTGGCATCACTTAAAGAGAATTTCCCTTGAATTTGCGTTTGTGGGCCATGCTGGCCTTATTGGGCAGCTTGGTGTCTTTGTCCGTGGGCACCTCTTTTGCCAAAAGCCTTTTCCCGGCGCTGGGGGCAGAGGGCACCACCGCTTACCGCTTGGTATTTGCCACCTTGATGCTGATGGCGGTGTTTCGGCCCTGGCGGCGCAAGTGGGTGGCGGCCGATCTGCTGCCCTTGGGTCTGTATGGCGTGACGCTGGGGGTGATGAACCTGCTTTTTTACAGCGCGATCAAGACCATTCCGTTTGGCGTGGCCATTGCCATCGAGTTCACCGGCCCCTTGGCGGTCGCTGTCTGGACCTCTAAGAAGGCCAGCGATTGGTTTTGGGTGGTGCTTGCCGCCGTGGGTCTGGCATTGTTGTTGCCCCTGCCCGGCGCACAAGATGCCACAGCACTTGACCCGGTGGGCATGGGCCTGGCTTTGGCTGCAGGCATGTGTTGGGCACTCTATATAGTCTTTGGCCAGCGTGTGGCAAAACGCTACGGCGGAATAGCTACCCCCATGGGCATGCTGGCGGCCTCGCTGGTGGTGGCCCCCATTGGCATTTTTCATGCAGGCAGCACTTTGCTCGACCCCCAATGGTTGCTGGCGGGCTTGGCGGTGGCTTTACTGTCCAGCGCCATTCCGTATGCACTGGAAATGTTCTCTTTGAACCACTTGCCCAAAAACACCTTCAGCATTTTGCTCAGCCTAGAGCCCGCTGTGGGCGCGCTGGCCGGATGGCTGGTGCTCTCAGAACGCCTAACCCCCTCGCAAGGCCTGGCCATTTTGATGGTAATGATCGCCTCCATGGGCACCGCCTGGTCCGCCGGACGCACGTCTTCGGCAACGGCAACCGCTCAGAATTAGCAGCGCCTTTTGATGACAGCGCCTTTTAATAACTGGGTTTTTTGATCATTTAGGGTTCTTATTAGTGGGGCGTGCATTCGTGGGAGTCCGCCCCTGCGGACGAATGCTGGAAATTCTTGCATTCGTGGGAGTCCGCCCCTGCGGACGAATGTTTGAAATTCTTGCATTCGTGGGAGTCCGCCCCTGCGGACGAATGCTGGATGTACCTGAAACCCCTTTAAGGCCATTGGCCTGATCAGTCCAGAAATCAAGTTACAGGTTTGGCAACAATTCGCGAGCAGGGGCTCGCTCCTACAAAGATTTTTTACGGAGTGAGGGGCTTACTTTGACTTGGGCTCTTCAGGTTTGGCCTCTGGTGGTTTGGCATCGCCAGCTTTGCCATCCTTGCCATCCTTGCCATCCTTGCCATCTTTGCCATCTTTGCCATCCTTGTTATCGGATTTGCTTTCTTCTTTGGAATCGCTTTTGAGTTTTTCGAGTTGTTTCAGAAGCCAGCTGCGTTTTTCGAGGCGTTCATTTTCCAGGCGTTCAATTTCCTGTAATCGCTTGGCCCGGTCGGCTTCGGCTTTGTCCTTGCGGGCTTGCTCTTCTGCTGCTTTGGCTTCCACGGCTTGCTGTTCTTCGCGAATTCGGGCGTCTTCTGCGGCCTTGATCTTGGCGGCTTCTTCGGCGGCGAGCTTGGCTTTCAGGGCTTGCGCTTGTCTTTGCCGACTGGCTTGGGCAGCGGCAGTTTCACGCACGCCGGTTCCCCAAGCTAGGTTGTCCAGTTGCCTTCTCAGGGCGGCATCTTTCGAAATAGGCTGGTTTTTGCCGTTTTCGATGGCCATGAAATAGCCCTCACACCGGGTTTTCAAGCCCCCGGGCAAACTGCAGGCAAAGTTGTCGGGCTTGTTGTCGCCCCAGGCTTTTTTCCGGTCTAAAAAGGCGTCGCACTGCGCCATGGCCCGCTGAATCTTCCAATCCTCGGCGCTGGTCTGGGGATCAGACAGGTCAAACCAGTCGTATCGCACCCGGTCTAACTGCAAGGCCGTGCGGACGCATTCGGCTTTTTCGGGCCTCATTTGCGACCACAAACCCGCCCAAGCAGCTCGCAAGGGCGCATTGTCAACCACCACGCGGAACGAGGTTTGCCCCTCGGTCGGGCAAGCGTTAATCAACTCGCCATTGCTGCGTTTGAATTTGCCGCGCCAGCTCACGGTGACGTTTTCGGTCTCCCGTGGGGTGATGTCGATCCGGGTTTCGAAATGCGGCGCTTTGACCTCGCGCTCGATGCTGGTTTGCCCCTGAACCGTTATTTCAAGATTACAAATTTGCTCGGCGTTCAGCACCCGCGCGGCCACCACCACGCTGTTAGGCTCGCCCGCCAGCAACTGGTATTGCCCTGCCCCTGCCGGCAAGGCGAAAGCCAGCCCCCACAAAATGGCGGCAACAGTGTTCCAGCCCTTCAGGGCATGCCCATGGATTGAATTTGAGTACATGACAGTCATGTATCGGCTTGACCAGCCAATTCTTGATGGCCCCTTAGCGCCCCACAAAAACGGGCTTGCGACGTTCGGCAAAGGCGACACGCCCTTCGGCGAAGTCGGCGCTGCGACTGGTCAGGTGTTCGCGTGCCCGCAGGCTTTGCTCATCCCACTCGCCGGAGGCGATTTCGTTGAGCGATTTTTTGGTTTCTTGCACGGCCAAAGGGGCCAGGCTCAAGATATCGGCCACCAATTGGGCCAGCGTCGCGTCCCATTCGTGCTGCGTCACCAGGGCTTCGAACAGGCCCATGGCGTTCAACTGGTCTGCAGAAAACGGCCGCGCGGTCAAAAAGGCCCGTTTCGCACCCGCCAGCCCAAATCGGCTGACATAACGCTGCAAACCACTGGGGTAGTAATGCAAACCCAGTGCTGTGGCGGGCATGCGCCACTCGATACCTTGCAGGCCGATGCGCAAATCACAGGCCAACACCACGTCGGTCGCGCCCCCGTAAACACTGCCGTTCAGGGCGCAAATGGTGACCGGGCGCAGAGTGGCCAGGGTATCGGGAATGGTTTCAAAAAAGGTCGCGCCGTGCCCCTCTTCGTCAAAACCCCCAATGTCGTAACCGGCACAAAAAACCGGCTTGGGCTGCCCGACTGTGTTGGCGCTGAGCACCAACACGCGCACGTTGGCGTCACGTTCAACGGTTTCAAAATGCGCCAACAAGGTCTTGAGGTCGCCGTTTTCCAAGCGGTTGCGCTGGGCTGGACGGTTCAAGGTGATGGTGGCCACACCGTTATGGATGTGCAAAACGGGCGCTGATGCAGACGCAAGCTCAGGTGACATGGTTAGAGTCCAAAACAAAAAGGGTGTCCAAAGACACCCTGATTGTAGAAAGCAGACTTTGCAAGCCTGCTGTGAGAGCCTTGGCTCAGGCTATTAATTAAGCCTTGACTTTGGCCTTGGACATGGCGGCTTTGACCGAAGCTTCGGCTTGGGCAGTGGCGGCCTTGATGTTGGCTTCAGCGGTGTCGGTGGCTTGCTTGGCCACTTTTTTCAGGGTTTCAGCAGCAGTTTGGCTGGCGTCCATGGCGTTTTTGATCATGGCCACAGCAGCATCGGAACCGGCTGGTGCGTTTTTCAGGCTGTTTTCGACCAAGCTTTTGACAGCTTTTTCGGACTCGGCCATTTTGCTTTCGACAGCTTTGGTGATCTCTGCGCCGGTGCTGTTGGCGATGTCAGCCAAGTGACGGCCATAAGAAACCGACTTTTCGAAAGCGGGCTGAACCAAAGCGGCTTGCACAGCCATCAGGTCTTGGGGTGACTTGGCACCCATCAGGGCTTGCATGTTGGAGAAAGTCTCGCCCACAGCAGCTTTGCCAGCGGCCATGTTCAGCTCAACCAAGCGCTCGAAACCAGCAAAAGCGGTTTGCGAGAGGCCAGCAGCTGCGGTCAGGTTGGCTTGGTGGGCGGCGGTAAATTGTTCAGTATTGAAGTTCATGGTGTGTTCCTTGAAGTGGTTTGTTGCAATGCAGCAATTTGACCACCGGCCCGATTCCAATGCAAGGGATAACCCGAACTTTAGAGTTCGCTCTCCAATTGGTCACTACACTTGACCCCCTGGCCATACCGGTCTGGACACATTGAATTTATGGAATTTCTAAGTCTGCTGCTCATTTTGGCCACTGGCATCCACTGGCTCAACACCCAAGGAAGGCGCAAACGCACCGCCTTGTTGGCCGAGCATTTGCGCCCCTACCAAATAGAAAAGCACATGGAGCAGCTCACGGGGGCTTATATGAGGGCGCTGGGTGAAGCTGACACCGAGCGGCAATTTCAAATCTTGCAACTGCAAACCAACGCAGAGCAACAATTGGCCCAAGAGTTTCAGAGCCTGTCACTGGAATTTGCCAAGCTGCCGGCACCCGTGACCCGAGCTTTCAAGCTGGCCTTGCCTTTTATTGACCAACTGTCACCCAAAGCTTGCTTTGACATGCGCCGGGCCATCGAGATTCATGCCCAGGGCATTGAACGCGCTGTGAGCAACTTGCAAGGCCTGCCCCCCAAAGAGCGCTCTTTTCGCATGATGGCCGAGATGTTTTTAATGCAGCACAGCTGCCATTGGTTTTGCAAATCCAAAACCATCGCCTCGGCCCGCATGCTGGCCCAACACCAAACCCGCTACGAGCAAGCTCTGGACGCGGTGAGCCCGGAAACCCGGCAGGCTTATTTGGACTTGGTGCAGGGTTGAGGGTATTGCTGGACTGCACTCTACTGAGGCCTGACCTCGCACCTCAGCCGCCCGACCTCTGCTTGAGATAACTGCTCACCAAATGTTTGCTGGTGCGCTGCAAACCCATTAACAAAGCATGGTCCGGCTGGGGGCAGCCGTAACGAGTTTTCAGGTCATGTTGCATTTGAACCAACAAATGCGCCGCCATCTCGGCATCGGCCAAGGCCCGGTGCGCACGGCCAGACGACGGCAGATGGTGCAGCGCCGCCAGCGTGCCCAGTTTGTGGTTGGGCGCCTGCGGGTACAAACGCCGCGACAGCAGCAAGGTACAGGCAAAGTTGTGCGATCCCTCTTGCCCAGAACGCGCCAATTCGGCTTGCCAAAACTTGCGGTCAAAAGCAGCGTTGTGCGCCACCATGGGCGCGCCCGCCACAAAACGTGCGGCCTCGCGCATGACCTGCTCGGCGGGTGGGGCGGCCTGCACCATCTCGTTGGTGATGCCGGTCAGCTGGGTGATGAAGCTGTTGACCCTGACGCCCGCATTCATCAGGCTCTGATAACGGTCGACCACCTGACCGTTTTCCAGCAAAACAATCGCCACCTCGGTGGCCCGATCCCCCATGTTGGGAGAGATTCCGGTGGTTTCAAAGTCGATGATGGCGATGGGTGACATAGATGTTCTGGGCTCAAAGCGTCATGTTTTGCAAAGTCAGTGGGTCAATTCCCAAACGGGTCTCAGATTAAAACCCGCTTTCACAGGCTTGCATCATATTAAAGAACACTTTAATATAAGAGGCTTGTATTCAAGAACTCTTTAATATTTTGCGATGCGCGTCACCGGAACTTACGTCACCTCAACCACTCTCGGCGAGAGCGTGAGCGCTTTTGTGCCCCATGCGCTGCCACCTACGGAGCCGCAACTTGACGCCGCTTGCTATACCGAACTCAACCGCACAGCTGAACTGGCCTTGGCCCGTCTGGCAGGGGTCGCAGGCTTGGTGCCTTCGATCGACTGGTTACTCTACAGCGCCATACGCAAAGAGGCCTTGCTCACATCCCAGATTGAGGGGACCCAGGCGACACTGGTCGACCTGTTTGACAAAGAGGCGGGGCTGGCCATCAGCAACACTGACGATGTGGAGGAGGTGACCAATTACCTGCGTGCCTTTCGCTGGACAGAACAAACATTGCGGGACCCTAACGGCCTGCCCATTAGCGTTCGCCTGATGCGGCAAGCCCACCGCTTGCTCATGGACGGCGCCCGTGGCTCAGGTCGCCAACCGGACGAGTTGCGCCAGTCTCAAAACTGGATTGGCGGCACTCGGCCCGGCAACGCTGTATTTGTCCCCCCGCCGCCCACGCAAGTACCCGTCCTGCTGGCCGATCTTGAACGCTTCATACACGACACACGGCCCACCCTACCCCCTCTGGTTCGCATTGGGCTTGTGCACGTTCAGTTTGAAACCATTCACCCCTTTCTGGATGGCAACGGACGCATTGGTCGGTTGCTGATTGCCGCACTCATGGAGCAATGGGGCTTGCTGCCAGAGCCCTTGGTCTACGTAAGCGGCTACCTCAAACAGCACCAATCTGAATACTACCGACGACTTTCTGCGGTCCGCACAGATGGCGACTGGGAAGGCTGGGTGGCTTTTTTCCTAGAAGGTGTTGCCCGCGCAGCAGACACCGCAGAGCGTGGCATCGTCGCATTGGCCAGCCTGATCAACACCGACCGACGTCGCCTGCTCCAAGAACCCAGAATCACGCCAGCCAGTCTTCGTCTATTTGAACTTTTGCCACTGATGCCCATTTTTTCCATGAATCAAGTCTGCGAACGACTGGGAACCACGTTCCCCACAGCCAATGCAGCGGTCAAAACACTGGAAAAGCTCGGCATCGTGGCCGAGCAGACCGGGCAAAAAAAGAACCGTCATTACAGCTACCAAGCCTATGTGGAATTGCTGAGCAATTGATCACCCCATGCACACCGGCCCCATCCTTTTTTGTGGCGACCCGCACGGCCAGTGGCAACACATCATCGATGCCGCCCTGCAAACCCAGGCCCGCGCCGTGATTTTGCTGGGCGATTTGGAGCCTGCGCGCCCATTGCAAATCGAGCTGGCACCCATCGTGGAACGCCTGTGGTTCATTCACGGCAACCACGACACCCATAGCGAAAGTATTTTTGCCAACGTTTGGCAGCCAGAACTGGCAGACCGGCACCTGCATGGCCGGGTGGTGACTTTGCCTTGCGGCACTCGCGTTGCCGGACTGGGCGGCGTGTTTCGCGGCACGGTGTGGAACCCCCACGACCGACGACCCCCGCGTTTTCGCAACCGCGAAGCACACGCCCAAGCCACCCCGGCCGATGAGCGCTGGCAAAACAGCGTGAACCTGCGACATTGGTCCAGCATCTATCCCGACGAAATGGACTATTTGTCTGGGCAACAAGCCGATATTTTGATCACGCACGAAGCCCCCGGCTACCACGACTACGGGTTTGCAGTGATCGACACATTGGCCCGCCAAATGGGCGTGCGCATGACCGTGCACGGCCACCAACACGACAGCATCGACAGCAG
>Ga0255128_1000513_pt1 | contig 18008 bp, 6 predicted proteins | sample Law_Miss_RepC_8d_FD_188562 | JGI IMG/M metagenome (GOLD analysis project Ga0255128, IMG submission 188562) | Freshwater microbial communities from St. Lawrence River, New York, United States - Law_Miss_RepC_8d | ecosystem: Environmental > Aquatic > Freshwater > River | place: USA: New York... | reverse complement strand
GTATATTTCCCATGGACCCGCCTGGCGCTTGTCGCTTGGCTGGTCTTGGCCATTGCGTTGATGGTGAAACTGGTGTGCTGGCCAAACAGGCACACTGTTTTTCCGGTCTACCATGCGGCAGTTCAGGCTTGGCTGGCAGGTGAATCACCCTACGAGCGTGTGGGTGAGCTGGACCTTTTTCGTTATCCTCCACCAAGTATCTGGTTATTTGCACCGTTCGGACTTTTAGACCTTCGATTGGGTGGGGCTCTATGGGGCCTGGCTTCGGTGGGAATCACCCTGTGGGGGTTGATAAGCCTTTTGAACTATGCCCTACCGGGTGCCAAGGCGTGGTCAGATCGCCAGACGGCAGTCTTTCTGGGGGCGAGCTTGGCGATTGCCTCCCGCGGGTTGTGGAACGCTCAGGCTAACGGCATGCTGGGTGGTCTAATCTTTTTGTCGGTGGCCGGTTTGGCCCGCTCTAAAACTTTAGCCTCAGCGGTGGCCATGGCTGCAGCACTGTTACTGAAGCCCACCATGATTTCCATCCCCATGTTGGTTGCTGCCTGGCGGCCAACATGGGGTCTGAAGTTGCTAGGTGGGTTGGCAGCACTCATGGTGCTGGCCGCAGTTCCCCAGCCAAAGCATTCTCTGTGGCTGTGGGAGAAATGGGTCGAGCATGGCAAAAGTTCTTCGGGCGAACGCCGAGGGGCATTTCGCGATGCCTGGACTTTGGGGCTGACTATAGCCGATTTGGTTCGCCCCGGCAGTAATGAGCCGGGCCTTGAGACGGCCTATGCCCGCTGGTATTACCCTGCTGTACCGGGAGCCTGCGCTTTTATGGCTTTGGGTACAGGGTGGTGGCTGACGCGGAAAATGGACAATCAGGCGGCTGTTTGCCTGATGGCTGCCTTGGGAACTTGCTGGATGATGTTGTTTGGCCCAGCCATCGAGCACCCTACCTATTTGCTGGCGGCACCTTGGCTAGCATGGTGTTTGGTAAGCCATCAAGAAGCTGGTAGTTATAGTTATTTGGGTTGGCTTGCAGGCTTGGCAGGTTCTGTGCTGATATTCTTTGCCGGGGGATTGCAGGCTAATTCATTCTTCCCACCACTTTCGGGCTCAATGCCTATTGCTATGCTGTTGCTGACCGGTTGGTTAGTTGCCTGGGGCTTGGGAAGGCAGAACCAGACTGCCTGAATGCTGGTCAGACCCAGCCGGCCGATCCGCCAGCGTTTAGGGTAGCGATCAGGCTGAAACTGGTGTCACCCAATTTATAGGCTACCGTGTCAGCGCTACCATTGCGGGTGACCAATAGTTCAGGCTGGATATCGTCATCAATATTTTTCAGGCCCAATCGCATGCTGGAAGGGTTACCACCAAAAGTATTGGTGATGGTGTAAATTAGTTTTTGATCTTTGTCCCGCACGAATACGCTGTCAGGTGAGGTTGGCGAAAATCCGCCATTCACATAAAGGCGCTGGCCGCCGAGAGTGTCTAAAATCACGGTGGTGTTGCCTATTGGGTTAGCCCAACCTGTCAGATCCTGCTCCAAGTGGAGCATGCCGTTCAAGCCAGCTTGGTAGCTAAAAGTCTTGATTCCTGGGCCAAAAAGCTGGCTAGCGACAATCCAGTCCCTATCAGCTTGATGGATGATCGAAAGTGAAAGGCCCCCTCCGGGAGCGTCGTCGCTACCAAAGGCCCAAAAACTAGCCAGTTCCCATTCTTTGTAGTTGTAGCTGGAAAATGGCACTCCATTCTCAAATTGGGCCATGGAGAGTTGGCCGTCCCACACGCGCAAGTGCGAGGCGGTTACAGTTCCTGCGCCGGTACCGGGGCCCAAAATGATGTCGGCATACTTGTCGCCATTCATGTTGGCCAAACGGACAGCGACACCCGAACTGTAGCCTATGAACGCATACAGGCTTGCTCGCACCGATCCCTCTTGTTTGTAGTTGTTTTCGGCAGGAGCGTTTTTGTCGAGAAGTCTTTTGCCATCAAAAAACACCACATGGCCGTTAGGCGATCCGTTGCCGGAACCGACTATGATGTCGTCATAGCCATCCGCGGAAATGTCGCCGCTATCCACATAAAATTCTCCCCTAAAACCAGGGAACGGGATCACTTCCCTGACAAGGTCATGGGTGCCATTTTGATAAATCAGCAATTTGGAATAGCTGTCGGCTGTTCCTTTCACGGCTATGGCATAGACTCCAAGCGGAATGGCCGTTTCACCGCCCAGGGAACCAGTATTTGAGTTGCCCCCCTGATTTTCTGCTGGGTTCACCGTGAGTGTGAAATTTTGGGTTGCAGCCAAACCGATACCGTTGCTGGCGCTAACAATAAAAGAATAGGTCCCTTCTAAGCCTTGCGCAGGGTTGCCTGAAAGGATTCCCTCGCTTGAAAGGCTAATTCCTAATGGGAGTGGCGAACTGTCACCTGCCAGCATGAAATAGGCAGTGGGGAAGCCGCCTGCGCCAAAGGTGAAGCTGTTGGATTGGCCAATGGTGAAAGTGGCATGATCGGTGGTTGTGATGCTGGATGGTTCATTCAGGGAAAGGGTGAATGGTTGCAGCGTGTCTGGTTGCAGGAGGTTGTTGGCGGCAATGGTGAACTTGAATAGACCTCCTTCGGTGTTGGCAGGTGTTCCGGAAAGAACTCCACTCGCATAATCCAGGGAAAGCCCATTGGGTAGCGCGCCATCAACAATCGTATAGGTTGCGGCAGGGTAGGATTCCGAGGAAACAGTGAAACTGCCAAATTCGTTCAGAGTGAAAGTGGCGTTATCAGGACTGGTGAAAGCTGGTGCTTGGTTGACGGTGAGGGTGAAGCTTTGGCTCGTGTCTGCACCTACGCCATTGGAAGCAATTACGGTAATCGCGTAGTGTCCACCGGCATTCGCGGCTGGAATTCCAGCAAGGTTGCCTGTGGTGGTCTCGAGCGTGATTCCGTCAGGCAGTTGGCTGGTGGTGGCAAAAGTTGGCTTGGGGTAACCAGTAGAGATGAATTTGAAGGCCCCTTCGCTCCCAGCGGTGAAGGTAGCGTGATCCAAATTGACAAAAGCTGGTGCTTGGTTGACGGTGAGGGTGAAGCTCTGGCTTGCCGCTAATCCCACACCGTTGCTTGCGTTGACCACTAAACCATAGGTGCCGCCCGCATTTTCGGTGGCAGTTCCCGACAGGGTGCTGGTGGTTGAATCCCAAGACACGCCCTGTGGCAGGGTGCCAGTGATGGAAAATTCAGGGATTGGAAATCCGGTGGCGGAAAAGGTGAATGATTTTGATTTCCCAGTAACAAATGTGGTTTCTATATGGTTTTGAATAGCGGGAGGTTGATTCAGGGTTAGAGTGAAGGCCTGGGTGGCTGCGGTGCCAACTCCATTACTTGCCTGAAAAGTGATTTGGAAAACACCACCCGATATTCCTGTGGGCGTTCCTGAGATCAGCCCGGTTGTTTTATCAAGGGCTAGGCCATTTGGCAAAGCACCCTGAAGGATAGAAAACTGGGGAAGCGGGAAGCCATTGGCTATCAAAGGGTAACTGCCAGATTTGTCCAAAACAAAAGTGGCAGTAGGCTCGTTGGTGAAAGTTGGTGCGGTGGGTTCATTGTTTCCATCAGCCACCGTTTTGATTTGTACATCCCGACCCGAGGTGCCGGTTTGGTAATTGATTGCGAAGGTGGTGCCAAGGTTCTTGATTTTGGACCCATTCGGCAAGTCGGCAAAAGTGCCTACAACACTTCCTCCCGAACCGGATTCCAAAGTGGTGAAGATTTGGTCAGGTTTCAGTTTGTAGTCGGTTTGGTTGGTCAGTTGCAATGTGGCATTGCTAATATCCGCTTTGCCATCAACAACCAAATGCCCGGTGCCACCAATCAGGGTGGATTGGGAAATATCGGTTTGAAAAGTTGCGTTGGTGTCAAGTTTCAGGTCGCCTTGAATATTGAGCCCGCCGGGTGAGAATACTCCGCCACCCTGTACTCGAGCGCTTCCTTTCAAAACGCCATCACCTTTGAGAACAGCTCCTTCTGAGGCGGTAATTCCATTGGGGGCGATAAGGGTATCACTTCCAGAGTTGCCCGTAGTGAAAGTGGCGCCTTGGGGAATAATGAAAGCATTGACCAGGGTGCTGTTGCCGCTGAATCCAATCGATTTGACAGCTAAATTCAGTGCAAGTTTGCCGATCAAGGTGTTAGCAGGCAGATTGATGCCCGGCGTGTTGCCAGATCCAAGAGTAGTGAAGCCGGTATTTTTGGCACTGAGTGCCAATATATTTGCGACTGAATCAATTGAAATATCGAAAAGCCCGTCATGGATGGTTAGCGATGGCGTTAAGGGGGAACCCAGTTCCATGCTTCCCGCGCCATTGAGAATAGTCACCGGGCCAGCCTTCAACCCATTCAAATTGGATGGACCCCCAAACGACGGAATCGTCAGGGACCCGGTAATGTCGATGCTGTCAACTGCCAGGGAGCCGTGACCTGCATCTAGGGTGAGGCCGGCACCATTTGCATTGGAAATGCCGCCCTGAGCATGAATACCTGCTCCAGTTTGGGTTGTGCTTCGAATGGTTGTTTCGCCTTCGAGCGTTATCGGCTTTGCGCTGGCAAGTTTTATGGACCCGCCCATTTGAAGGTTGCTTGCAAGTGTTAGATTTCCGCTGGGCCCAGAAGTTGCTTCCAGTGAACCAATGGCAGCTGGCACTAACGAGCCGCTAACGCTTGTGACAGATTGGGCAAGCTTTAGGTTGCCTGATGCCGCCAATTGCACCGCACCGGCCGAACCCAGCTTGACTGCTGTGAATAAGTTGGCCGGGTTGTTCAGCGTTATGTTCTGTTCTTTTCCAGTTCCGCCTGTCGCTGATATTTCAACAAGCCCTGAGATATTGAGCGCGCTGGCTTGGGTGAGTGGCCCGGTGGATGTGATATTTGCCGCACCACCAACTGTCAGGCCCAGCCCCGCGGAGCCAAGTGTCAATGCCCCAACATTAGCAAAGAGCAAATCACTGTTAAACTGGCCTGCCAGTGTCCGAACATTATTCTTGCCTGACAAGGTGCTGGCCTTGGCTGCCTCAACCGTCAGGTTAGCGACCGTTATTCCACCTGCATTGATAGTGGAAATACCTTCGGGTGCCAGCAATCGCAAATTGCTGGTGCTTGGGCTGAACTTTGCATCTCCGGCAAGAATAATAATGCCACTCGGGGTTTTGGCGCTGTTGCTGCCCACAGTGATTTGTTTGGCAATCAAGTTGGCCAATTCTGTTCCATCAAGACCCAAATTTTCTACAAGGTTGTCACCCAAAGCTATTGGTTTTCCGGCAGTGGTATTGGTTAAGACGATCAATGGGGCCGAGATAGTTGAGCCAATAGACAGGTCGTCTGCCTGGATGGAAACGAAACCCGTAGCTTGCACCGTCGCACTGGTGGTGACCGATCCGGCGCCAGTTATTTGCAAGTTGTTCAAACCATTGGTTTTTCCAACATTTGATTGGATGGAAGCTGCCCCGCCTGCCAAAACCAATTGCAAAGAGCGGGTGACAGAAGATTCTGAATCTATCCCGCCCAAGGTGATGGGGGCAGAGCTTGAGTTCACGGTGTAGGTCAAATCACTTTTCAGCATTTGCGGGCCAACCACTGAAATGCCAATCGGGCCCGTTGCGATCAGGTTGGGTGAAACCTCAATACTGTTCAAGGCCGCCAGCTTGATGCCGGCCAAGGTCATAGTGGCAAGGTTTGGGTCCGAACCGGTATAAAGGGCGATTTGTCCGTTCGGAGCGCTGAAATCAAGCGCGCCCGTGCCGGCAGTATCAGCACTTTTGAAAAAGTTTGGCAGCTTGATATTGCCACTCTGGCTGGTTGCCCCCAGCCGTCCGGTGATTTGAATATTCGAAGTGCTGCCGCTCTGAATAATATCACCCACTGTGGTGATCGAAGTGGCAGCGAGTGTTTTGATTCCACCAACAATTGCCATACTGGACAGGGGATTTTCGTCGCCAATTGTGCCAGACAATTGGAATTGGGTGGAGGCAACCGTCAGCTTGGAGGGCTTAAATCGATCAAGCGATTGTATCGACCCAGCAGCCCCCAATTGCACGGTGCCACTGCCTGATGTTTCCAGTTTTGTATCGGCTGCAAGATACAAAGGCAGATTGATTTTGATCAAACCGGTGTTTGTTGTGGTCTTGATGTTCGTGGCCAAAATCACCTTAGCCCCTTCGCTTCCGGGGGTGGGCCTGAAATCAACACCTGAAAAAGTTGAGGTGGTTCCATCAGGCAACGCATTGATCGTGGCCATTGCGCCACCATTCACTTCAAAAGCGACACTCCTTGGGGTCGAGCCCGATTTAATGCCTTTTTCAAGCAATAATTCGGTGTCTACCGAGAAGGTGGTGGTGGTGGCTGAATCAATCGTCACAGGCGCATGCAGTCGCATGTACTCCGATGCAAAATAGAACGATCCTTTCAGAAGGATGGATGAAGCCTTCACATCCAAACCGTCTAGCACTGTGTTAGGCAGGTTTCCCCCTGCACCGCTGCCCAGGGTTACCGGGCCACCAGGATTGACAATCCGGGCGGCATTCAATGGCAGATTGGCTCCGCCAATCGTGGTGGCTTCAATGGTTGAATTGATGATCAGATTGTAGCCAGCATTACCAGCGCTTCCACCCGCCTGAATCGTTCTGGAACCTTCCACATAAAAAACTGGTGATGCGCCCAAGGCGGTTGTCAGAGTCACATTCTTGTCGCCTAATATGTCGGCATAAGCAGTCACCATTGGGCTTAAAAGGTTGATGTCGTTTTTGCTAACAAGGGCATAATCCTGAACCACCGAGTCGTCCACAGTGGAATCCACAGTCAATGTTCCTGTGAAAATACCATCAGGCCTGTCTGGATTGGCCCGGAAGTACGCGCCGTCCCAAGCCGATCCACCCACAACCTTGATGTTGATACCGCTGATCGATTTGCCGGTGGCCAACTGGATCGAATCGAGGGCGATGCCATTACCCACTTGGTTGTTGATGAAGGTTTTTGTTGTGTCGGTTAACTTGCTCCATTTAGCTGGGTCAAAGGAGTTGGTGGTGGAATTCCAACTGCTCAGCTTGAAATAACCTGCGGTGGCGGTTAAAGCATTGCTGTTGGCAGGGTTTTTATATTCGTTCAGGTAGTCGAAAGCTTCATTTGCTGCCAAATTAATGGTAAGCAGCGGCACATTGGCGACATTAGTAAAAACAGCACTGGCCGGGACAAGCCGGCCTTCCAATTCAAGCAGGCGTGGCGTTGCCTTGCTAATGCCTGGTTGCTTTCTCTTTCTCGAAATAAAACCAGTTATTAGGTGGCCAATTTTTTCCAATCCAAGCATGATAAGGGCCCCCCAGCCTGCCTGAGACCAGCCCATCACGTCCCCTCAGCCTAGATGGAAAGTCGCTTCAGTGGCATATAACGGAGGGGGTGAACTTCAGTCCAATGGGCAGCCAGCAAGCAGGGCTTACCTAGCCAAAATATTCTGGTTGTATGAGATTTATCGGCAGACCGTGGATGACGGGTTGAATTACATTTCCGAATCAAAATTCCCTGCGGTTTTGCAATCCTGCTGCTGTTTGCTGACTGTACCTATAAGGTTACAAAGAAATTGAATGGGCAAAAAAAGGGCGGGCAATTGCATTGCCCACCCCTTCCCGATTTGGTTAGAGATGCACTATCACACCCAACCAGCAGCCGCGCCATCTGGGTTGAGAGTGGTGATGAGTGTGAAGCCCTTTTCGTCGATATTGAAGATTTTGGTTTCAGCGCTGCCGACCCGAGTAACCAAAAGTTCTCGCTGGCTGTCACTGTCCACATTCTTCAGGCCCAAGCGAAGGCTGGTTTTGGTTCCACCAAACACATTTGGAATTGTGTAAAGAATCTGCTGGTTTTGGTTACGAACATAGACAGTGTCTTCAGAGTTTGTGGCAAACCCGCCATTCACATACAAACGCTGACCTGTGATGCTATCCAAAACCGCCATGGTGTTACCGGAAGTCGCTGCCCAGTTGGTCAGGTCTTGCTCGGTCTTCAAAAGGCCGTTAAGCCCTGCTTCGTAACTGAACACCTTGATGCCTGGGCCGAAAAGTTGGCTGGCAACAATCAAATCCCGGTCGTTTTGCTGGATGACCGAGATGCCCAAACCACCACCAGGCGCCTTGTCGGTTCCAAAGGCCCAGAAACTGGCTAGTTCCCATTCTTTGTAATTGTAGCTTGAAAATGGGGCGCCATTTTCAAATTGAGCCATCGAAAGCTTGCCGTCCCAAACGCGCACATGGGCCGCGGTCACCATTCCTGCACCTTCTCCAGGTGCAAGAATCATGTCCAAATACTTATCACCATTCATATTCGCCAAACGCACCGCAACGCCAGAGCTGTAGCCAATGAAGGCATAAAGACTAGCTCGCACAGAACCATTGTCTTTGAAACTTTTCACCACCAGTGCGTCATCAACCTTTGGGTCTGCCAAGACCCTTCCATCGAAAACAACCACATGCCCATTGCTGGACCCGTTGCCAGATCCAACGATGACATCGTCGATTTCATCGCCGGTAATGTCGCCACTATCCACATAGAATCCGCCCCTGAAACCAGGGAAGGGGATGATGGAGCGAACGAATTCGTTAGTGCCGTTCTTGTAAATCATGAGCTTGGAAAAGCTGGTGGGGGTGCCAGTAACTGCCACCGCATACACCCCGGCTTTTATCTGTTCATCTGCCGCGGTCAATGTGATGTCACGGCCCGAGGCACCGCCTGTGTAGCTCACCAAATACATGCCCGAGCTGGTGGCGAGCTTGGCCCCTTCAGTGAGGTTGGCAAAAGTGCCTGTAACGGTCCCCTTCGTTGTTGATTCCAAAGCGGTGAGCACTGAGCCTTTCGTGGCCCGGTTCGTGGTACTGTTGATCAAATTCAAGGTGGCACCAGTCACATCCGCATTGCCTTCCACGGTCAGTGGGCCATTGCCAGTGCCAAAACTACCCTTGGTGGCATCAAGCTGGAGGGTTGAACCGGCATTCAGTGTCAAGTTGCCAACAATAATTTGATCAGCCGGGGCATAAACCGATTGGCTTTCTGCCGTGATATTACCCTGAATTTTGGCGGTGCCGTTCAAAATGCCGCCATTGGCAATAACCAACCCCCCACCCAAATTCAGGATGTCCGTCACAGAGTCACCCACAGCCATCGCCATTCCGGAACGAATGGTGAAAGCGCGAATTAGGGTGCCACCATTGGGAAAAGAGATGTTTGTGATACCCTTGCCCACCTCCAACTGGTTGATGATGGAACCAGAGGGCATGGTCAAGGTTGTAGTCGGGGAGCCGATCAAGGTAGTGCCGGTGTTGTAGGCGCTTATCGCACCCACTTTTGCAACAGAATTCACTGTCACACCCAGAGAGCCGGCGGTGATCGACAAGGAAATGGTTTCAGGCGCTCCAAGGTTCAAGCTGCCAGTGCCATTTTGCACCGAAACAGGTCCTGATTTTAATGAGCCAATAGACGAGCTGCCGCCCAACGAGGGAATGGTGAGCGCGCTTGATCCGCCTGTCAGGCTGATGGAATCTACAATCAGGGTGCCATCGCCCGCGTCCAGTGTGAGATTTTTGCCAGCGTTGTCTGCAATGCCACCTATCACGGTGATGCCTTCACCCTTTTGTGCGGTGCTGCGAATTTGTGTTCCGCCAGCAAGCGCAAGTGGGGTCGCAGTTTTCAGGTTAACCGGCCCGCTAATATCCAAATTGCCGGCCAAAGAGATTCGGTTAGCTATGCCTGCCGAAGCGTTGAGCGATCCAACTAAAGCCGGCACTTGGCTCGACCCTTCGGTAACAATCGCCTGGCTCAGCGCCAGATCACCTGCCACGACCAGCTTCACATCGCCGGCATAGCCCAAGCGAACTGCGGTGAATTTGTTGTCCGAATTGGTCAGGGTGATTGGCTGTTCTTTGCCCAGTCCAGCCGTGGCAGAAAGATCCAGCAAGCCGGTCACTGAAAGAGTGTTGCCCTGGGTGATAGGTCCGGTTGCCGAGATGCTGCCAGCACCGCCCACCGATACGCCGGCTCCGCTGGTGCCTAGATTAAGAGTGCCCAGGTTAGCAAAAGCAAAATCCGAGGTGAAATTGCCAGTCAAGGTGCCGACGCTGTTTTTACCACCAAGGCTGGCTGCCTTGGCCGAACTGATGGCCAGATTGGCCACACTCACACCACCCGAGTTGGTGGTTGCCAGTCCTGCGGGTGCGATTATTTGAAGCTTGTTGACTTCCGGGCTGAATGCGGCATTGCCAGAAAAAGTGATGAGCCCGGTGGGAGCACTGCTGTCATTTCGGCCAAGAGTAATCAGGTTGCCTACCAAGTTGGAAACTTCAGATGAATCGAGAGCTATGTCGGCCCCTGTATCCGAACCCAAGCCAATGGTTTTCCCAGCGGTGGCGTTTTGAATAGTGATACTGGACGAGGTCAACGAGGATTTTAAAGCTAGCCCATCTGCCTTGATGAAGATGTTGCCAGTCGTTCGAGCCGAGCCACTGACTGATAAAGAACTCGCCCCAAGCACATTCAGATTATTCAGTGCCACCGCCTGACCAAGACCCGAACTGATGACAACCGGGCCACCGGCAGATGATAGGGTCAAAGATTGTCCGCCAGCGACACTAGCCTCTAAGCCTCCGACTGTGATGGGTGCAAGGGCCTTCTGCGCGGTGTAGGTGGTGTCGGTTTTAATGATCTGTGGCCCGGTCACAGAGATTCCACCCAATCCGGTTGCCACCAAATTGGACGAAAGCTCGATGCCAGTCAGTGCGTTCAGCTTTATGTCTACCAGCGAAAGAGTCGGTTCGGTGGTGCCTGTGTAAAGGCCCAGCTTACCTTTGGGGGCGTTGAAATCGATAGCCCCGGTGAGGGCGATGTCGGCACTCTTGATGAAATTAGGAAAGCTAATGTTGCCGTTTTGGCTGGTCGCTGACAGTTTGCCGGTGATTTGGATGTTGGCGGTGCTGCCAGTCTGGGTGATATCACCCAAGGCGGTGATTGATGTGGCGGCTACGGTTTTAATGCCGCCAATGATTTTCAAACTGTTCAAGGCGTTTTCATTGCCAATGTTGCCGCCCAGTTGAAGCTGGGTGGAGGTGACCTGCAGGTTGGCAGGTTTTGCCGGGTCAAGAGATTGTATCGAGCCAGTCGCGGCGACCTGAACCGTTCCGGACCCCGTAGTTTCCAGAGTGGTGTCACCAGAAAGATAGGTGGGCGCGTTCAGCTTGATAAATCCTGTGGAGGCGGTCGATTTGATATTCGATGCCAGAATCACTTTAGCCCCGTCACTGCCAGGCACCGGCCGGATTTCAAAGCTGGTGAACTGCGAGACCAATCCGCCTGCCAACGGATTGATCGTGGTGGTGGAACCACCATTCACCTCGAAGGCCACGCCTTTGGGCGCATTGATCGCCGAAATACCATCTTCCAAAAGTAATTCATTATCTACAGAGAAGACAGCTGTAGTGGCTGAATTCACCGTCACTGGGCCATGGAATCGCATATGGTCTGCGGCAAAATAAAACGATCCCTTCAGGGTGATTCCCGTGCCTGTCAATTCCAGCCCGTCAAGAAGCGTGTTGGGCAGGTTGCCACCAGCGCCACTGCCCAAGGTGATGGTACCACCAGGGTTTGAGAGAATCGCGCGGTGCAATGGCTGGCCGGCCCCGCCTGCCGAGGCGCCTTCGACGGTTGAATTGACCGTCAGGGTGTATCCCGGTTCGCCAGTGGGGCCACCTGCCTGAATGGTTCGCGCACCTTCCACATAAAACACGGGGGATGAGCCCACCGCGGTGGTCAGATTGACATTTTTGCCGCCAAGAATGTCGTTGTAGGCGGTCACACTGGGGCTTAGAAAATTGATGTCGCTTTTAGAGGAAAAGGCGTAATCCTGAACCACCGTGTCGTCAACCGAGGCTTCAGTGGTAACGGTGCCTGAAAAGGCACCATCAGCTTTATCTGGATTGGCACGAAAGTAAGCTCCGTCCCACGCAGCACTGCCAATCACCTTGATATTGATTCCATTTATATTTTTGCCTGCGGCCAACTGGATTGAATCCATAGACACGCCTGCCCCAACCTGGTTGTTGACCCAAGTGTTGGAAGAATCTGTAAGTTTGGACCAGGCGACTGGCTCGAAGGAATTGGAATTGGAATTCCACCTGCTCATTTTGAAATAACCCGCCGTGTCCGTCAGCGCGTTGTTGTTGGCTGGGTCGCGGTATTCGTTCATATAGTCAAAGGCTTCACCTGAACTCAAAGTGATGGTCAGGAGAGGGGCGCCAGCCCCTGTGGCAGCAAAAACGGCGGTGGCTGGTACCACCCGGCTTTCCAATTCCAATAGACCCAGTTTTGGGGAGGGTCGTTTGCTGTTTTTGGCATTCCTTGAAAACAATTTACCCATCAGTTGACGAAATATGGTTTTGCGGGACATTCTAAAACTCCAAGCAAGGATTCCCACCCGCCTAGGGACTGGTAAGGCGGAGTTTAGGGCCCCAGATTGCCATAACCCATCGGCCGAATACAAGCACATCTGCCAAAATATCAGATTGGCCAATTTGTAAGACAAGAAGTTGCAACTGATCGAAGATAATTAACTAGTTTGCTCTTTCTGTGGTTAGTGGCAACTACTGCGTTAAGTATTGGCAAATCATTGTATATCTTTACTGCTATCGTGCGATCACTACTTCTAGTTTGACGGCAGAATCATGGATTTCTGGCAATAAAACCAGAGATTCCAAGGCTTTTCGTTCTGCAGCCAAATCATTAGCGGTAACCCTCACCAAGGTTATGCTTCCTTGGGGCAGAATTTCTACCTTTTTGGCCAAACCTGCACAGGCAATTCGCACAGATGACTCCAATTGTGCTGCCGATAATTTGCGGTCGGCTGATTTGCTTGCTGGATGGGCTTCTTCCCCTTCAAACTGAATGGTGGCCCGAACCGGCTTCAACACCGCTGGGGTTTTGGGTTCCACCTCATCTTCCACCGATAAATGGCTCGCCCTGGTCGGCCCATATGGATTGGCCAATGCTTTGCCGGGATAAACCAGCGTGCTGGCTGGTTGTTCTACGGGCGGTTTCGTGGCTTCGGGTACCTTGGCCACCACCGCTTTAGAAACAACAGGCTGGGGCAGGGCGGCTACCGCTGAAGGAACCTTCAAATTCAATCTCTCTTGCCAAGCTAACTCAGCCGACCTGCTGCGTTTTGGTTGGTGGGCAGGTTGCCATTTGCTGGCTGGCGATTCATTCAGGGTTAGAATTGTGCAAATTGGGTTGCCGCCAACCGTCACCACAGAAGGCCCACTCCACGGGCGCTTGGGGTGCCGTAACTGCCCCGGGCTCACAGTCGTTGCCGCGGTGCTGCGAACCAATGTCGATTCATCCTCCCCCTTTGCCCGCGCGATGAAATTATTCTGGGCAGATGGTTCTACTTGAGCGGTTGGCTCAACCAGATTCGAAACTGGTTTGGAGACCGGATTGGCATCAGGGTAAATCCCCTTAGGCTCGGGGAGAACTTCTGGGGCAAGGGGAGGCAAGTCCTGTGGCTCGGCAGGCTGCTTGGTTATCTCTGGCTGCTTGCTTGTTTCTGATTGAAGAATGGCCGTGGGCGTTACCACTTCTTGCCGAAATGAGGTGGGCAATTTTTCCAAAAACAGGTCACCCTGTTGGGTCACTAAAATCACCCGCTTGCCGGCACGCATCATGGGGCTTTGGCCAATATCGTTTTCAACTGCCACCACGCCCTTATGCCGGTGCAAGCCCCGAACCAGCTCAAGTTTGTCTTCCACACTCAGCACCGTTCCACTGATTTGAATCACGCCAGCGGTTTCGCTTTCGCAACGAAGGCTTGAAGTCAGGTTGGGAAATTTCTCGCGGACATACCGCTGCGCCATCACCCGTGTTGCAGCAGGCGACATGGGCTTGGGTGCCACAGTCGGATACACCACCACACGGCTCTTATCCCGGGCCTGCTCTCCCGTCACTTCCGCCATGATTTCCCGTGCTCGCAGCCGCCCGGTCTGGTTGTTGAACTGGCCCTTCAAGACCCAACCTTCCGGGGTCCATTCCGGGGTTGGCTGGCTGCCGGCAATCGCCGGGTCGGCCAATAGCCGCGTCTCCAGCTCCATAGACAAATAACGGCCTTCCACCACTCCCTCACCCGCAGGCTGGCTGGCCCGAGTGCTGAAGGGATTGATGGGAAAGCTGATCTGCGCCCGCGCGGGAGCGACGATCGCTGCCATTGCCAAGCCGCAACTCCCAAGGCCCAAAATGGCCATACGAAGGGTTGGCGAAAAAGCGTTCAATATGGTCATGGCTTCACCTTAAGTACCGAGCAGCCCAATGGGCCTGGCGTCTTTTTAGGGCGTTGACGAAAACCCCCGCGTTAGTCCGGCTGGGGGCCGGCTCCCGCGGGGGTTCGATCAGGCGGGCGTTAAAATCAATTGTTGACCAAGTCCTTGGTCACTTGCCTTTGCACTTCCACATCGCTGCCTACATAAAGATGCAGGTGGTCCTTATCGATGTAAAGCACTTCAACCCGTGGGTTCGTCACCTTCACAGGGAAGGGGTATCCGCTTTGCACGGTTTCCTTGAAATACACCGTGCACTTGTAGTGGCAGTGGTGCAGTTGGGCTGGGCCAACTAGAGGGAAGAAGCGCGGTGGATCAATCTTGTCCACCATCTTCTCCACCACCACCGTCACATCGTCGCGGAACTCTTCATAAAAGAAGGGAATGCCGCGGGACACCCGACCCAAGATGCGCAATACATGGGCCTCATCGGGTGGATCATCACAGGTTGGCATGGGGAAGCCTTCCCGGATGGGCGGCATCACAGGCACCCGGTGGTCATTCTTGAATGCGTACTTTTCTTCCATCCGCTCCGATACCCAAGGCATGATGGGTATGGGGGTGAAGATACCCATTGACAAAGGTAAGCACCCTGTCAGGGTAGGCAAAACTGCTGCTGCCAGCCCTACCCAGAATTTCTTGTTCCAGATCATACCGCCACCCTCCAAATCGGTCAGGTCCCCGCCAGGCCGGGCCCACGCGGGTGGACCCTCGAACCCTGTAAAGAGTTCGGTGTACTGGTGGTATCGGACAGTTTGGTGATGCGACTTGAGTCGATTGGGCCAATAATTCCGATTGGGAGGGCTTTACCACCCCATCCAACCGCAAAATTTCCCTTACAAGGCATCCAGAGAGTCAATCCAGGCTGCCAATTCCGCCATTTGCCCGGCATCTAGATAGCTCGAGTTAGCCTGGCTCATGATTCTTGAAATAACCGGATAATACTTTTGATAAAAACGGTTGAACAAATCTTGCACTGCCGGCCGGCTTGGGTCTGTAGCGCCTACAAAAAGCAGAAAACCCGTTAACTTGCCTCCCATGCGGTCACGCACTGTGCCGGGCCATCCAGCATTTAATACGGCCACCCCTGCGGGCGGTGTTTTACCCACTAAGGCCAAATGCAGGGCCATTTGCGCCCCTTGTTCAATGCCATGGGCCACTATCCGCCGCTTGTCGATGCTATGGCTGCCCGAAATTCCCTCAATCGATTCGCGAATCAAATCCCCATCGCTGGGCGTCCAGCCGGTTTCAACCGGGCATTTCGGAGCCAACACTATCAACCGCTTGGTGCTAGCTTGCTCACCCCACACTTGCAAAAAGCTCTTCAGATCCTCGTCTTTCGATCTGTTGGCAGGGTGCAGCCACACCAAAACACCATGAAAAATGTCAGATCGGTAATTCGCCGGCACATAAGCCCAATATTTGCCATCCCCCGAGGCGATGGTTCGCTCAAAAAGCCCGGTCTCTGGCTTTTTGGTTTCTTTATCACTTTCTTTACCATCTTCCGCCTTAATTTCCGCCTGCGGAGCTGTCTCCTTGGCCGAACCTGGTTGCGTTGGTTTGGCTAACAGGTCAGCAGGTCGGGCCACCAGAATGACTGAAACAGTTTCTGGCTTGGCAGCGGCATCAGGTTCCTTTTTCTCATCCGCCTTTTCTTGCGGCACTTTCGCGGCCTCTTTGCCTACACGTCGCACCACCAGTTTCAGTGTCTGCCCAATATCGGCAGATTCAACCAAGGTGGCAAGCATGCTGCAATTGGCAATTGGCAACGGTGCGGGTGGGCCCTGATCTCGAACCAGGCCAACCAGACGGTCCCCGACCTTCAGTCCGGCCTTTTCAGCCGGGCCTCCCGGGATCAGCGAACGAATGACAACTCCCTGGCCCTCCACCTCGCGCAAAGGGGTGATCCCAAGCATCGCCAAGGGTTTGGAGCTTTCCGGTGCCATCAGCTCCACCTGCTCAGCACGGGCTTTTTTGCCATCACGCAGATATTCAAGGCTCACCTTCTCGCCCTGATAAAGCGGGCCCAGTTGGCGCTGAAACTGACCTTGGGTAGCCACAGCCACCGCATTCACTTGGGTGATCACATCGCCCACCTTCAGCCCTGCCTTCTCGGCGGGCGAACCTATCCTCACTCCAGATAACTTGGGAGCCGCCCGAAACGGGTCGCCTTGCGCCATGGTCACGCCAAGTACCCCGCGCGAAAGATTGTTACCTTTCTGCAGTATGGGAAGAACCCGCTTCAGGTCATCCAGCGGAATCGCGAAACCAATGCCCGAGTCATACCACTCAAATCCAGCGGTTGCTCCCTCGGCATCAGGCGACGCAGGAACCAAAATGCCCAATACCCGCCCATCCAAACTCAACAGCGGGCCACCATAGTTCACGGGCGATACCTTCGCATCAGTTTGAATCGCCTTGCCAGCAATCCGGCCCAGCGCGCTTACAATCCCCTCGCTCACCGAGGGGGCCGTACTCGAAGCTGGCGAAAGCGCCCGGCCCAAGGCCAGCGAGGTCATTCCTACCTGGAGTTGACTCACTGGAAATGATTCGGGAACCGTCAACCCGCTAGCATCAATCTTCAGCAGGGTCAGCATGCGGCTCGAATCGGTTGAAACTATCTTGGCCAAATACCTTCGGCCACCCACCGAAACAACAACGCTGGCCGGTTGGTTGGCCAGGTTGAAAGCGCTAGAAACAATCCAGCCATCAGCTCCAACCACCAGGCCCGTCGTGGGCCCGGTGCCGCGCCTGACCGGTGCCGCACCCGGGCGGGCCCCCGGCTGGGCTGGTTGGCCCAGCACATCGGTACCACCACTGGTTTCAATGGCCACCACGCCAGCAGCCACCCGGTCCACCGCCCGCAGGATGGCAGCCTGCCTAAGCGATGCGGTTTCCTGCGCGGGAAGCGCTAAAAAAAACAAAAACGCAAGGGTCTGATGCATGGTGTCAACCGTGGGGCTTAGCGTGCGGACGGGGCAGCAACCGGTTTGGCTGCAGCCGGAGGATTGGCAGGCTTGTCAGGGGTCAGGGTGATCAATTCGATCTTTTCACCACGACGCACCTCCAGCCGAACAGGTTGGCCCGGCTTGCGGCCGGCCATCATTTCCTTCCAAGAGGCGATGGTGGCAACCGTTGTCCCCTCCACCGACAGGATCAGGTCGTCAGGCCTCAGCCCGGCGCGCAGGCCGGCCCCGCCCTGCCGCAAATAATCAATATAGGGAGGTGTGCGCTCCACAACATCTGGAACCAGCATGATGCCAGTCTCCACCGTGGCGGGCTTTTCCCGTGAACGGTCTGCCGGATTCGATGGCTTGTACTTTTCTTTTTTCTCCACCAGCTCACTCACCGACACCTTGCGGGTTGCGCCGCCAGCGTCCGTCAGGTCCACCGATGCCCACACTGGAATGGCATAGTTCACCCAAGTTTGGGTTAGCTCGTTGCTCACTTCCCGCCCCACAATGGCCAAAAGTTCACCACTCCGCGTGGTCAGCGCGCCTCCAGCCGCACCAGGGTTGTTGGTGATCGCATCCACAATCAGCGCTGGCCCACGGTAGGGAACCAGGAAGGCCCCGGTCCGGGCGGCAAGAGGCGTGATACCAGCCAATATCCCCCGCTGAACCGTGAGCGGCTCATCGC
>Ga0255128_1000505_pt1 | contig 18163 bp, 15 predicted proteins | sample Law_Miss_RepC_8d_FD_188562 | JGI IMG/M metagenome (GOLD analysis project Ga0255128, IMG submission 188562) | Freshwater microbial communities from St. Lawrence River, New York, United States - Law_Miss_RepC_8d | ecosystem: Environmental > Aquatic > Freshwater > River | place: USA: New York... | reverse complement strand
CAGCATTGGGACATTGAACGCGCTGGCCAAGCCGTGGCACTGACCGTGGTGCCCCGTCCTGAACCGTTGGGACAAGCTTGGGTGGGGCGCATCTCGGCCTATGTTGGCGAGGCGCCAGCCATGACCACGGTGCGTTACGGTCTGCTGGACGGCCTCTGGCAGGCCACGGTGAAAACAGGCGAAGTTTCCTGGCTCACGCTCAAGATGATGGGGCGCATGCTGATTGGCGAGGCCTCCATCAAGAACCTCAGCGGGCCCCTGACCATTGCCGATTACGCCGGCAAATCGGCCACCCTTGGCCTGAGCGCTTACATCATGTTTCTGGCGCTCATCAGCGTGAGCCTGGGTGTGCTGAACCTTCTCCCGCTGCCCGTCTTGGATGGGGGGCACCTGATGTATTATCTTTGGGAGGCCGTGACCGGGCGCAGGGTGTCTGACGTCTGGATGGAACGGCTCCAACGCGGCGGCTTCATGATTCTCATGTTGCTCATGTCGGTTGCCCTGTTTAACGATGTGGCCCGCCTGGCTGGCTGACCTTTCTCCCCCCCTGCTCATGAAGAACAAAAAACCTGGTCTGCGCGGCCTCACCCTGTCTGTGCTCGCGTCGACTTTGCTGGCTGCCTTGCCTGCCTGGGCCGTCGAGCCGTTCACCGTTCGGGACATCCGGGTGGAAGGTCTGCAGCGTGTTGAGCCCGGCACGGTGTTCGCTTCGCTGCCTTTTCGCATTGGCGACCTGTACAACGACGAAAAAGGCTCCTCGGCCATCCGTTCGCTGTTTGGCCTGGGTCTTTTCAGTGACGTGCGCATTCAGGTGTCGGGTGAAGTGCTGACGGTGATCGTCGAAGAGCGCGCCACCGTGGCCGACGTGAGCTTCTCGGGCGTGAAAGAGTTCGACCAAGACGTGCTCAAGAAGGCCTTGCGCGACGTGGGCCTGACCGAGGGGCGTCCCTACGACAAAGCCCTGGCCGACCGGGCAGAGCAGGAACTCAAGCGCCAGTACATCAACCGCAGCATGTACGCCGCTCAGGTGGTGACCACCGTCACCCCTACCGACCGCAACCGTGTGAACCTCAACTTCAGTGTCACCGAAGGCGATGTGGCCAAGATCACCGAGATCCGCATCGTGGGCAACCGCGCGTTCTCGGAATCGACCCTTCGCGATCTGTTTGACCTGAACACCGGCAACTGGCTGAGCTGGTACACCAAGTCCGATCGTTACTCGCGCGCCAAGCTCAATGCCGACATCGAGACGCTGCGCTCGTACTACCTCACGCGTGGCTACCTTGAGTTCCGGGTGGATTCCACCCAAGTCTCCATCAGCCCCGACAAGCAGCAGATGGGCATTACCCTCAACATCACCGAGGGAGACCGTTACCAGGTGTCGTCGGTGTCGCTAGAGGGCGAGTACCTGGGCCGGGAGAACGAGTTCAAGTCGCTCATCGCCATGCGCGCGGGCGAGGCCTACAACGTCGAAGACGTGACGGCCACCACCAAGGCCTTCACCGATTACTTCGGCGCCTTTGGTTACGCTTTCGCTCAGGTGGAAGCCGTGCCCGAGATCGATCGGGTGAACAAGCGCGTGGCCTTCGTGCTGCGCGCCCAGCCGGCCCGCCGCGTGTATGTGCGGCGCATCAACATCGAGGGCAACAACCGCACGCGCGACGAAGTGATCCGCCGCGAGTTCCGCCAACTCGAATCGGCCTGGTACGACAGCGATCGCATTCGCCTCTCGCGCGACCGTGTGGACCGTTTGGGTTTCTTCACCGAGGTGGGCATCGACACCCAGCCGGTGGCGGGCTCGCCCGACCAGGTGGACCTGACGGTGACGGTGGCCGAAAAGCCCACTGGCAACATCACACTGGGTGCCGGCTACTCGCAGGCCGAAGAGCTGTCCATCATTGCGGGTATTCGCCAGGAAAACGTGTTCGGCTCGGGCAATTACCTGGGCTTTGACATCAACACCAGCAAGTTCAACCGGCAGATGGTGCTCAGCACCACCAATCCGTACTTCACGCCGGATGGCGTGTCGCGCAGCTTCGACGCCTACTACCGCACCACGCGCCCCTACGACAACCAGGACGGTGACTACCGCCTGATCACCAAGGGCGTGAGCACCCGATTCGGTGTGCCATTCACCGAGGCGGACACGGTGTACTTCGGTGCCGGCCTGGAGCAGACCACCATTGAGGAAGGCAACTTCCTGCCACAGGCCTACGTGGATTACTCCAAAACCTTCGGCAAGACCAGCAACACGCTGCCATTGACGGTGGGCTGGGCCCGCGACACGCGCGACAGTTCGCTGGTGCCTACCCGTGGTCGCCTCCAGCGCTTCAACACCGAGCTGGCGATTGCCGGCGATGCACGCTACCTCAAAGCCAACTACCAGTTCCAGCAGTACGTGCCGCTCACCAAGCAGTACACCCTGGCCTTCAACACCGAGCTGGGATACGGCAAGGGACTCAATGGCCGTGAGTACCCGATCTTCAAGAACTTTTTCGGTGGTGGCCTGGGGTCGGTGCGTGGCTTTGAGCAAGGCACCCTGGGTCCACGCTCTCCAGTGAATGGTTTGCCTGGCGAGTTCATCAACATCGGTGGCAACCGCAGCGTGGCACTGAACGCCGAGTTCATCGCGCCGTTCCCCGGCGCGGGCAATGACCGAACCCTTCGTATGTTTGCCTTTGCTGACGTGGGCAACGTGTACGGCCCGAGCGAGAGCCTGTCGTTTTCTCAGCTGCGGGCCTCGGTGGGTGTTGGTCTGAGTTGGGTGTCCCCGGTGGGGCCATTGCGCTTTGCCATTGCCAACCCCATTCGCAAACTCGACGGGGATAAAATTCAACGCTTCCAGTTTCAGATCGGAACCTCCTTTTGATGACCATGTTTTCCACTTCGACCACCCGGCGCCTGGTCATGGCTGCGGCCCTGGCGGTGATGTCCCTGAGCGTGTCGGCGCAGAGCTTGCGCATTGGCTACGTCAACCTCGAGCGCATCCTTCGCGACTCGACTTCCGCCAAGGCGGCCCAAACCAAGCTGGAGAAGGAATTCGCCAGCCGGGAGAAGGAAATCCAGAACCTGGCTGCCCAACTGAAGTCGGCGTCGGAGAAGTTCGAGCGCGAAGCGCCCACGCTGGCTGAAGGCCAGCGCACCACGCGCCAGCGCCAGCTCATCGACCAGGATCGCGAGTTCCAGCGCAAGCAGCGCGAGTTCCAGGAAGACCTGAACCTGCGCAAGAACGAGGAACTGCAGGGTGTGCTGGAGCGGGCCAATCGCGTGATTCGTCAGATCGCCGAGTCCGAGAAATACGACCTGATCGTTCAGGAAGCCGTTTACATCAACCCCAAGCACGACATCACCGACAAGGTGATCGGCGGCTTGAACGGCGCCAAGTAAGCGCCTCATCGCCCGTGAGCCAACCGCTGGGCGCCATCGCCGAGGCCCTGCGGGGCCGGCTCATCGGTGACGCCAACCTCATCATTCACAAGCTCTCGCCCGTGGGTTCCGCAGCCCCGGGCGAGTTATCTTTTGTCTCGCACGCCCGCTACGCCAGGCAGATCGACACCACCCAGGCGTCTGCCTTGCTGGTGCCGCCCGCCTTGGTCGAGGCGGCCCAGGCGCGAGGAGCCTGCATCGTGGTGGACGACGCCTACCTGGCCTTCGCCCGGCTCACCCAATGGTGGCGGCAGCAGCACGACGATTTGCCGCCGCCTCGCCTTCACCCTCAGGCCAGCATCGACCCGTCGGCCGTGATCGGCCAGGGCGTGGACGTTGGTCCGTTCGCCGTGATCGAGGCCGGCGCTCGCATCGGTGATGGCGCGCGCATCGGCGCACATGCCGTCGTGGGGCGTGATGCGGTGGTGGGCGATGACACGGTGCTCTACCCTCGGGTGGTGATCGGTGCGCGTTGCTCGGTGGGCGCGCGCGGCGTGTTGCACCCGGGCGTGGTGATCGGCGCCGATGGCTTTGGCTTTGCGCCCCATCAGGGGCAATGGGTCAAGATCGAGCAGTTGGGCGCGGTGCGCATTGGCGATGACGTGGAGATCGGTGCGAACACTTGCATCGACCGTGGTGCGCTGGACGACACGGTCATTGGCGATGGCGTGAAGCTCGACAACCTCATCCAGATTGGCCACAACGTGCAGGTGGGGTCGAACACCGCCATGGCGGGCTGCGTGGGGGTGGCGGGCAGCGCCACGATCGGCGCGAATTGCACCGTGGGTGGTGGCGCGGTGGTGCTGGGGCACCTGAGCCTAGCCGACGGCGTGCACATTTCGGCCGCGTCGGTGGTGACCCGTTCCATCCAGCGCCCCGGCCACTACACCGGCATGTTCCCCATCGACGACAATGCCGCCTGGGAAAAGAACGCCGCTTCCCTGAAGCAACTCAATCGCCTGCGCGAACGGCTCAAGGCCGTGGAAAACGCGATCGCGCAGGCCTCACCGAAGAACGACACACCATGATGGACATCCACCAGATCCTCAAGCAACTGCCCCACCGTTACCCGATCCTGCTGGTCGATCGCGTGCTGGAGGTGGAGAAGGGCAAGAGCATCAAGGCGCTGAAGAACGTCTCCATCAACGAGCCCCAGTTCACGGGTCACTTTCCGCACCGCCCGGTGTTCCCGGGGGTGCTGATTCTGGAAGCCATGGCCCAGACCGCCGCGCTGCTGGCCTTCGAGACCCTCGGTGTCACGCCCGACGACAAGACGGTGTATTACTTCGCCGGCATTGACGGCGCGCGGTTCAAGCGCCCAGTTGAGCCGGGCGATCAGCTCATCATGGACGTGACGCTGGACCGCATGAAGGCCGGCATCTTCAAGTTCAAGGGCATCACCCGCGTGGCGGGTGAGGTGGCCTGCGAGGCCGAGCTGATGTGCACCATGCGCACGATCGCCTGACACCACAGGAGGGCGTGAGATGAGCCACATCCACCCCACCGCCGTGGTGGACCCGAAAGCCGAAATCGACAGCAGCGTGGCGATCGGCCCCTACACGGTGGTCGGCCCCAACGTGAAGATCGGCGCCGGCACAACCGTGGGCGCCCATTGCGTGATCGAGGGGCACACCACGATCGGGCGCGACAACCGCATCTTCCAGTTCAACTCGCTGGGCGCGATTCCGCAAGACAAGAAGTACGCGGGCGAACCGTGTGAGCTGATCATTGGCGACCGCAACACGATTCGCGAGTTCTGCACCTTCAACATCGGCTCGCCCGGTGACAAGGGCGTCACGCGCGTGGGCGACGACAACTGGATCATGGCCTACGTCCACCTCGCACACGATTGCACCGTGGGCAACAAGACCATCTTCGCCAACAACTCGCAACTCGCGGGCCATGTGGAAGTGGGCGACTGGGTGATTCTGGGCGGCTTCACGGTGGTGCACCAGTTCGTGCGCATCGGGGCGCACGCCATGACGGCGATGTGCTCGCTGCTGTTTGCCGACCTCCCGCCTTTCGTGATGTGCCAGGGCCAGCCGGCCAAGGCCCGCTCGATGAACTTCGAGGGGCTGCGCCGCCGTGGTTTCTCGGCCGAGCGCATCGCGGCCGTCAAGGCCATGCACAAGGCCCTGTACCGCGAAGACCTCACGCTGGAGCAGGCCACGCAGCGTGTCTCCACGGTGGCCGAGGGCAAGCCGGACGTGGCGCAGGACGTTGACCTGATGGTCGGCTTCTTGGCTGGTGTCTCGCCCCAGCGCGGCATCGTTCGCTGAGGGTTGCCGTGTCGCCGTCAGTGCGCATCGCCTTGGTGGCGGGGGAGACTTCGGGCGATTTGCTGGGCGGCCTGTTGCTGGGCGGCCTCCGCCAGCGCTGGCCAGACTTGCAGGCCTTTGGCATTGGCGGTCCGCACCTGCAAGCGCAAGGCTTCGATGCCTGGTGGCCCAGCGACAAATTGGCGGTGCGCGGTTATGTGGAGGTGTTGCGCCACTACCGCGAGATCGTGGGCATCCGCCGAGAGCTGCAGCAGCGCCTGCTGCAAGGGCAGCGCCCCGACGTGTTCGTCGGCGTGGACGCGCCCGATTTCAACCTTGACCTCGAAGCCGGCCTGCGTGAGCAGGGTGTGCGCACGGTGCATTTCGTTTGCCCCTCGATCTGGGCCTGGCGGCCCGAGCGGGTGGAGAAGATCCGCCGCAGCGCTGACCACGTGCTGTGCATCTTTCCCTTTGAGCCCGAGTTGCTGGCTCAGCATGGCATTGGCGCCACCTACGTGGGCCACCCGCTGGCCAACGTGATTCCCCTGGTGCCTGACCGCGCAGCCGCCCGAGCTGCGCTGGGCTTGCGTGCGGACGCGCCGGTGGTGGCCATCCTGCCGGGCAGCCGAGCTTCCGAGATTCAGTACCTGGGCGAGCTGTTCCTGAGCGCGGCTTCTCTGCTGGCGCGCCAGCGCCTGGACCTGCAATTTGTGTTGCCAGCGGTGCCTGCGCACCGGGCCCGCATTGACGCCCTGGTGGCCAAGGCTGGCCTGGGCGATCGCTTGACGGTGCTGGCGGGGCAGTCGCACGCGGCCTTGGCGGCCTGTGACGTCACGCTGATCGCCAGTGGCACGGCCACGCTGGAGGCGGCCTTGTTCAAGCGGCCCATGGTGATCGCCTACAACATGAACTGGCTGTCGTGGCAGATCATGCGGCGCAAGCAGTTGCAGCCCTGGGTGGGCTTGCCCAACATCCTCAGTGGCGACTTTGTGGTGCCCGAGTTCCTGCAAGACCGCGCCCGGCCTCAGGCCTTGGCGCAGGCGGTCACCGACTGGCTGGACGATCCGGCCCGCTGTGCCGAGCTGCAGGCCCGTTTCACCGACCTTCATCACACCTTGCGCCGCGACACGGCGATGCTGGCCACCCATGCGATCGAAGAGCTTCTTGCACGCTGAGCAAGCCACCCTGGCCTGGGACGTGCCTGGTCTGGTGGCGGGGGTGGACGAGGCGGGCCGTGGCCCGCTGGCCGGCCCGGTGGTGGCCGCGGCCGTGATCCTGGACGACATGCGCCCGATCAAGGGTCTGGCCGATTCCAAGAAACTCAGTCCCAAGCGGCGCGAGGCCTTGTACGACGAAATCCGGGCGCGCGCACTGTGCTGCAGCATCGCCGAGGCCTCGGTGGAAGAGATTGACCGCCTGAACATCCTGCACGCCACCATGCTGGCCATGCGCCGGGCCGTTCAGGGCCTGCGTCTCAAGCCCACCAAGGTGCTGGTGGACGGCAACCGCATCCCCCCGCTGGACGTACTGGCCGAGGCCATTGTGAAGGGCGATGCCAAGGTGCCGGCCATTTCGGCGGCGTCCATTCTGGCCAAGGTCACGCGCGACCGGATGCTCGCCGATCTGCACATCCGCCACCCCGAGTACGGCTTTGACCAGCACAAAGGCTACGGTACCGCGCAGCACCTGGCGGCCTTGCGCCGCCTGGGGCCCTTGCCGGAACACCGCCGGTCGTTCGCGCCCGTGGCGCAGCAATGCAGGGCCGAGGCATGAACACGCCGCAGCACATCGTGTCGCGGGACAACCCGCTGATCAAGAAGCTGCGCCAACTGGCGCAAGACAGCACGGCCTATCGCAAACACGGCCAGGTGTGGCTGGAGGGCGATCACTTGGTGCGCGCCCTGCTGCAGCGCGGCGGCCGACCCGACGTGGCGGTGTTCACCGAATCCGCCTGGCCCCAGGTGCCTGAGGCACTGCGCGACGCGGCTCCCCAGGTGGTGCTGGTGCCCGATGCGCTGATGGCCAGCGTGAGCGGGCTGGAATCGCCGCCGACCATGGGCTTTTTGTGTTCGCCCAGCCCTGGCGCGCAGCCGCGTGCCGGCGTGCCCACGGTGGTGCTGGACCGACTGCAAGACGCGGGCAACGTGGGCTCAATTGTTCGCAGTGCCGCTGCCTTGGGTTTCGCCCAGGTGCTGGCCCTCAAGGGCACGGCGGCGCTGTGGTCGCCCAAGGTGGTTCGCGCCGGCATGGGCGCGCATTTCGGTTTGCACTTGGTTGAGGGCCTGGGCGCCGAGGCGCTCGATGGCCTGGAGTTGCCTTTGCTGGTGACCAGCTCGCACCAGGGCCAGTGGCTGCACAAGGCGCAATTGCCCTGGCCTTGTGCCTGGGTGATGGGGCACGAAGGGCAGGGCGTGGGCGAGGCCCTCATGGCCCGTGCCAGTGCCCATGTCCGCATCATCCAGCCCGGCGGAGAAGAGTCGCTCAACGTGGCGGCGGCCGCCGCCATTTGCCTGCACGCCAGCGCCGCGCAACGCGCGGAATAATCGGCGTCGCCAGGGCGACAATGGGATTGCCCGGGCTATAATCCCGCGGTTTACCCGCAATTTGCGCAGCCCACGCGCGCCCCGGCTTTTCACCCCAGGTTTTTCCTCTGGTCTTGCTTCTGCCCAGTGCAGCAGCAGCCAGAGCGCAAGCCCTGCGCGGCACCTGCCGCCGGCTCCTGTGGCACTGCCGCCCTTCTCTGGAGAGTTCCGTGCTTCCCGTCCACCCGAAAGCCCTTCTCGCGCTCGCCGACGGCACGGTCTTTACAGGCATTTCCATCGGTGCCACTGGCCAGACCACGGGTGAGGTTGTGTTCAACACCTCGCTCACCGGTTACCAGGAGATCCTCACCGATCCGAGTTACTGCCGCCAGATCGTCACGCTGACGTACCCGCACATTGGCAACACCGGCATCAACGCCGAAGACGTGGAAGCCACCCGTGTGCACGCCGCCGGCCTGATCATCAAAGACCTGCCCCTGCTGGCCTCCAACTTCCGCTGCGAACAGACCCTCTCGCAATACCTGCAGAGCGAGGGCACAGTGGCGATTGCCGACATTGACACCCGCGCCCTGACGCGCCGCCTGCGCACCCACGGCGCGCAAAACGGCTGCATCCTGGCGCTGCCTGCTGGCGAAGCCATCACCGACGCCCACCGCGCCGCGGCCGTGGCGGCCGCCAAAGCCGCCCCGAGCATGGCTGGCCTTGACCTGGCCAAGGTGGTGTCGGTTGAGCAGCCCTACACCTGGACGCAAACCGAGTGGCAGCTGGGCTTCGGTTACGGCGAGCAGATCGCCCCGCGTTTTCACGTGGTGGCCTATGACTTCGGTGTGAAGCGCAACATCCTGCGCATGCTGGCCGAGCGCGGCTGCAAGATCACCGTGGTGCCGGCGCAGACCCCGGCGGCCGATGTGTTCAAGCTCAAGCCCAACGGCGTGTTCCTCTCCAACGGCCCTGGCGACCCGCAGCCCTGCGACTACGCCATTGCCGCCACGCGCGAGATCGTGGAATCGGGCATGCCCACCTTCGGTATCTGCCTGGGCCACCAGATCATGGCCTTGGCCAGCGGCGCCAAGACCTTCAAGATGGGCCACGGCCACCACGGCGCCAACCACCCGGTGAAAGACCTGGACACCGGCCGCGTGTCCATCACCAGCCAGAACCACGGCTTCGCGGTGGACGCCGATGCGCTGCCCGCCAACCTGCGCGCCACCCACGTGAGCCTGTTCGACGGCACGCTGCAGGGCCTGGCCCGCACCGACAAGCCGGCGTTCTGCTTCCAGGGCCACCCAGAGGCATCGCCCGGCCCGCACGACATCGGCTACCTGTTTGACCGCTTCATTGCGCTGATGACCACGGCCCAGGAGAAGAAATAATGCCCAAGCGCACTGACATTCAAACCGTCCTCATCATTGGCGCCGGCCCGATCATCATCGGCCAGGCCTGCGAGTTCGACTACTCCGGCGTGCAGGCCTGCAAGGCGCTGCGCGAAGAGGGTTACCGCGTGGTGCTGATCAACAGCAACCCCGCCACCATCATGACCGACCCGGCCACGGCCGACGTCACCTACATCGAGCCCATCACCTGGCAGACGGTCGAGAAGATCATCGCCAAAGAGCGCCCGCTCACCCCCGGTGGCTTCGCCATCCTGCCCACCATGGGCGGCCAGACCGCGCTGAACTGTGCGCTGGACCTGTGGCGCAATGGCGTGCTGGAGAAGCACAACGTCGAGCTGATCGGCGCCACGCCCGAGGCCATCGACAAGGCCGAAGACCGCCTGAAGTTCAAGGACGCCATGACCAAGATCGGTCTGGGCTCTGCGCGCTCGGGCATTGCCCACAGCATGGAAGAAGCCTGGGCCGTGCAGAAGACCGTGGGCTTCCCGGTGGTGATTCGACCCAGCTTCACCCTGGGCGGCACGGGTGGCGGCATTGCCTACAACCCGGAAGAGTTCGAGACCATTTGCAAGCGCGGCCTGGAGGCCTCGCCCACCAACGAGCTGCTGATCGAAGAGTCGCTGCTGGGTTGGAAGGAATACGAGATGGAAGTGGTTCGCGACAAGGCGGACAACTGCATCATCGTCTGCTCGATCGAAAACCTCGACCCCATGGGCGTGCACACCGGTGACTCGATCACCGTGGCCCCGGCCCAGACGCTTACCGACAAGGAATACCAGATCCTGCGCAACGCCTCGCTGGCCGTGTTGCGCGAGATCGGCGTGGACACTGGCGGCTCCAACGTGCAGTTCTCGATCAACCCGAAGGACGGCCGCATGGTCGTGATCGAGATGAACCCGCGCGTGTCGCGTTCGTCGGCCCTGGCCTCCAAGGCCACCGGCTTTCCCATCGCCAAGGTGGCGGCCAAGCTGGCCGTGGGCTACACGCTGGACGAGCTGCGCAACGAGATCACGGGCGGCGCCACGCCGGCCTCGTTCGAGCCCTCGATCGACTACGTGGTCACCAAGATTCCCCGTTTCGCCTTTGAGAAGTTCCCGGCCGCCGACAGCCGCCTGACCACCCAGATGAAGTCGGTGGGCGAGGTCATGGCCATGGGCCGAACCTTCCAGGAAAGCTTCCAGAAAGCCCTGCGCGGCCTGGAAGTGGGCGTGGACGGCATGAACGAGAAGACGCAAGACCGCGAAACGCTGGAGCGCGAGCTGGGCGAGCCCGGTCCTGAGCGCATCTGGTACGTGGGCGATGCGTTTGCCGCTGGCTGGACGCTCGATGAGGTGCACCAGTTCACCAAGATCGACAAGTGGTTCCTGGTGCAGATCGAAGAGATCGTGAAGCTCGAACTGGCCATGGACGCGCTCACCGCCGAGAAGGGTGAGGGCGCGCTGGCCTCGCTGGACGCCGAGACCCTGCGTGGCCTGAAGAAGAAGGGCTTCTCTGACCGTCGCCTGGCCAAGCTGCTCAAGACCAACGACAAGGCGGTGCGCGAGCGCCGCCACGCCCTGGGCGTGCGCCCGGTCTACAAGCGCGTGGACACCTGCGCGGCCGAGTTCGCCACCAACACCGCCTACCTGTACTCGACCTACGAAGGCCATGGTGACGGTGAGTGCGAAGCCGAGCCCACCAACAAGAAAAAGATCATGGTGCTGGGCGGTGGCCCCAACCGCATTGGCCAGGGCATCGAGTTCGATTACTGCTGTGTGCACGCCGCGCTGGCCATGCGCGAAGACGGGTACGAGACCATCATGGTCAACTGCAACCCCGAGACCGTGTCCACCGACTACGACACCAGCGACCGCCTGTACTTCGAGCCGCTGACGCTGGAAGACGTGCTGGAAATCGTCGAGACCGAGAAGCCCACTGGCGTGATCGTGCAGTACGGCGGCCAGACGCCGCTGAAGCTGGCGCTGGGCCTGGAGGCCGCGGGCGTGCCCATCATCGGCACCAGCCCCGACATGATCGACGCGGCCGAGGACCGTGAGCGCTTCCAGAAGCTGCTGCACGACCTGGGCCTGCGGCAGCCGCCCAACGCCACCGCGCGCACCGAGGCCGATGCCCTGGAAAAGGCAGCGGCCCTGGGTTACCCGCTGGTGGTGCGTCCCAGCTACGTGCTGGGCGGCCGCGCCATGGAAATCGTGCACGAGCAACGTGACCTGGAGCGCTACATGCGCGAGGCCGTGAAGGTGAGCAACGACTCGCCCGTGTTGCTCGACCGCTTCCTGAACGACGCCATCGAGTGCGACGTGGACGCCATCCGCGACGCCTCGGGCCGCGTGTTCATCGGCGGCGTGATGGAGCACATCGAACAGGCTGGCGTGCACTCGGGCGACTCGGCCTGCTCGCTGCCGCCTTACTACCTGAGCAAGGCAACGGTGGACGAGCTCAAGCGCCAGACCGCTGCCATGGCCGAAGGCCTGAACGTGGTGGGCCTGATGAACGTGCAGTTCGCCATTCAGGAAGTGGAAGAGAACGGCCACAAGAAGGACGTGATCTTCGTGCTGGAGGTGAACCCGCGTGCCTCGCGCACCGTGCCCTTCGTGTCCAAGGCCACCGGCATCCAACTGGCCAAGGTGGCTGCGCGCTGCATGGCCGGCCAGACGCTGGACCAGCAGGGCATTGGCGCGGAAGTCACGCCGCCGTACTTCAGCGTGAAGGAGGCGGTGTTCCCCTTCGTGAAATTCCCGGGTGTGGACACCATCCTTGGCCCCGAGATGAAGTCCACCGGCGAGGTGATGGGCGTGGGCAAGACCTTTGGCGAGGCCTTCGTCAAGAGCCAGCTCGGCGCCGGCACCAAGCTGCCCAAATCGGGCAAGGTGTTCCTCACGGTGAAGAATGGCGACAAGGCGCGTGCCGTGGCCGTGGCCCGTGACCTGCATGGCATGGGCTTCGAGCTGGTGGCCACGCGCGGTACCGCTGCGGCCATCGCCGAGGCCGGCGTGCCGGTGCAGGTGGTGAACAAGGTGACCGAAGGCCGCCCGCACATCGTGGACATGATCAAGAACGACGAGATCGCCCTGGTCATCAACACGGTGGAAGAACGCCGCAACGCCATCGCCGACTCGCGCGCCATCCGCACCTCGGCCCTGCTGGCCCGTGTGACCACCTTCACCACCATCGCGGGCGCGGAAGCGGCCGTGGAGGGCATGAAGTACATGGACAGCCTGGGCGTGATCTCGGTGCAGGAAATGCACGCCCAACTGGCCGCCTGAGCTGGCGGCCCCGGCCGGCCCTGCGGGTTTGACCCGCTTGAGCCGGCCTCTTCAAAGGCGGCATAATGCCGCCAGACACCACCGCCGACCGGCAACGCTCGGCGGTTTGCTTTTGGATACGCAGCGGACGCAGCCCTTGGGCTGCGTCGGCTTTTTTTGGAGACGCTTCATGTCCACATTCCCCATCACCAAGCGCGGCGCGGACCTGCTCAAGGCCGAGCTGCACAAGCTCAAGACCGTGGACCGTCCCACGGTGATCCAGGCCATTGCCGATGCGCGGGCTCAGGGTGACTTGAGCGAGAACGCCGACTACGACGCCGCCAAGGAGCGCCAGGGTTTCATCGAAGGCCGCATCGCCGAGATTGAGGGCAAGCTCTCGGCCGCGCAGGTGATCGACCCGGCATCGCTGGACGCCGGTGGTCGCGTGGTGTTCGGCGCCACGGTTGACCTGGAAGACGAAGAAAGCGGTAACCCCGTCACCTATCAGATCGTGGGTGAGGACGAGGCCGACCTGAAGCTGGGCTTGATCAACATCAGCAGCCCCATTGCCCGCGCGCTGATCGGCAAGGAAGAGGGCGACACCGCCGAGGTGCAGGCACCGGGCGGCACACGGCGGTACGAGATCGTGGCCGTTCGCTACCAGTGAGGCCTGCCATGCGACGGGTGGCCCTTTTTCTGGCGGCGCTCTGGTGGGGGGGCATCACCGCGCTGAGCTTCCTGGCCGTGCCTGCGCTGTTCGCCAAGCTGGGCGCACCCGTGGCGGGGCCGGCCGCGGCCCATCTGTTTTCCCTGCAGTGCTGGGCCGGTCTGGTAATCGGCCTGGGCTTGCTGGTGCTGTTGCGCCGCGAGCGCGCGGCCGCCCAGTTTCCCTTGCCGGGCGAGGCGATCGATCCGGTGCAACTGGCTAACATGCAGCGCGTGCTGGGCACCATGGGTTTTGTGCTGGCCGCCATGCTGCTGGCCTTGGTGCAAGAGTTTGGCGTGGCGCAGAAGATCGTCACGGCGCGCGCCAGTGGCGGCAACCTGCGCCTGTGGCACAGCGTGGGCAGCGCGATGGTGCTGGGGCAGTGGCTGTGCGCGGGCGCCATTCTGTGGCGCTTGTCTTCGCCGAGGAAGACCTGAGCGGCTTTCCCGCCCCATGAAAAACGCCGGCCTGTGAGCCGGCGTTTTTCATGGGGTGGATGGGGTTCAGGCGCCCTGGGCGGCGCGCTCTGCCGATTCCAGGGTGTTGACCATCAGCATGGTGATCGTCATGGGGCCCACGCCGCCTGGCACCGGGGTGATGTGGCCCGCCACTTCTTTCACGCCGGCAAAGTCCACGTCACCGCAGAGCTTGCCTTCGTCGTTGCGGTTCATGCCCACGTCGATCACCACGGCGCCTGGCTTGACCATGTCGGCGGTGAGCACGTTGCGCTTGCCCACGGCGGCCACGATCACATCGGCCTGCAGGGTCTGTGCCTTGAGGTCTTTGGTGGCGCTGTGGCAAATGGTGACGGTGGCGTTCTTCTGCAGCAGCATGAGGGCCATGGGCTTGCCCACGATGTTGCTGCGGCCGATGACCACAGCGTGCTTGCCGCGCAGGTCGTAGCCGATGCTCTCCAGCATCTTCATGCACCCATAGGGCGTGCAGGGCCAGAAGCCGGGCATGCCGGTCATCAGGGCACCGGCGCTGGCGATGTGAAAGCCGTCCACGTCCTTGGCCGGCGAGATGGCCTCAATCACTTTTTGCGCGTCGATGTGCGCAGGCAGGGGCAGCTGCACCAGGATGCCGTGGATGCTGGGGTCTTGGTTCAGGGCGTCCACGCGCGCCAGCAATTCGGCTTCGCTCATGGAGGCGTCGTACTTCTCCAGCACCGAGTGCATGCCGGTGTCTTGGCAGGCCTTGACCTTGTTGCGCACATAGACCTGGCTGGCGGGGTTGTCGCCCACCAGCACCACGGCCAAGCCCGGCGTGACGCCACGGGCCTTGAGGGCTTGCACGCGTTGGCTGACCTCGGCGCGGAGTTGTTGGGAAAGGGCGTTGCCGTCGATGAGTTGGGCGGTCATGGCGTTGGGGCGTCAGAGAGAGAAAACGAAACGCCCGCCGGGTGGCGGGCGTTGGGGGTGGGGCTGGGCCTCAGGCCTTCGCGGCCGTCTGCCCAAGGGCAATCTTCAACAGATCGGCCACGGTGTTGGCGCCCAGCTTCTCCATGATGTTGGCGCGATGCGCCTCCACGGTCTTGATGCTGATGCCCAGGTCGTCGGCGATCTGCTTGTTCAGGCGACCGGCCACGATGCGCTCCAGCACCTGGGCCTCGCGGCCGGTGAGCTTGGACAGCAGGGCGTCGCGGCTGGCGGCTTGCTGGTGGGTGGCAAAAGCCTCACGGGCGCGTTCGAGCATGCGCTCGACCAGTGCCACGAGCTGGTCTTCCTTGAAGGGTTTCTGGATGAAGTCCAGGGCACCTTTTTTCATGGACTCCACCGCCATGGGCACGTCGCCGTGGCCGGTGATGAAGACGATGGGCAAGGGCGAATTGCGTTCCATCAGGCGCTCTTGCAGTTCCATGCCGCTCATGCCACCCATGCGGATGTCGGCAATGAGGCAGGCCACTTCGCGGGCGTCGTAGCGGCTGAGGAAGGCCTCGGCGGATTCAAAGCAACGCACTCGGAAGTCTTTGCCCTCGAGCAGCCACTGCAGGGAGTCGCGCACGGCTTCGTCGTCATCGACGACATACACGGTGCCTTTCTTGGGGATCAAGCTCATCATGCTCCTTCGTTGTCCGTCGGCGTCACGGCGGGCGTCGGTGTGGCGTTGGCCGTGCCGGGGTGTTGCAGCCGGGAGGTGGCGGGGATCCAGAAGCTGAAGCAGCAGCCCACCACCTGCGCGCCATTGTAGAGGTTCTCCACGTGCATTCGGCCGTGGTGAGACTCGACGATGCTGCGGCACAGCTTCAGGCCGATGCCCATGCCTTCGCTCTTGGTGCTGTAGAACGCTTCGTAGATGCGCTCAATCATTTCCGGGGGCACGCCGTTGCCCGAATCGCGCACGGCAAACTCCACGCCTTCCTGGTCGTCCTCGCGCTTGGGGCCTACGCGCAGTTCCACCTGGCGCTCACCCACGGGGCGGTCGGCTTGAACGATGGCCTCGCCGGCGTTCTTGATCAGGTTGATGAGCACTTGCTCGATCAGGATGGGGTCCACCATCAGCAGCGGCAGGCGGGCGGCCACGTAAGAGTTCAGCCGCACCTGGTGGCGGCGCAGCTCGATGTCGGCCAGCTCCAGTGCGTTGCTCACCATCTGCGGCACTTCCGACAGCGTGGGGTTGGGTTCGCTGCGCTTCACGAAGGCGCGGATGCGCTGGATGATCTGGCCCGCCCGCTGGGCTTGCCGGGCGGTCTTTTCCAGCGCGGCCAGCATCTCGTCGGTGGTGATGCGCTGGTCTTGAATGCGCGAGATCATGCCGTTGCAATAGTTGCTGATGGCGGTGAGCGGCTGGTTCAGTTCGTGCGCCACGCTGGACGCCATCTCACCCATGGTGATCAGGCGGCTGGCGGTCTGGGCGCGCTCGGCCTGGCGCGCGGCCTGTTCTTCGGCCTGGCGGCGCGGCGTGATGTCGCTGGCGATCACCATTTGCGCCAGCCGGCCGTCCACCCAGGTGAGGTAGCGGGTGCGCACCTCCAGCCAGCGGCCAAGCTCGTCCACAAATACCTCGGCGTTCTCCGCGCCGGCGTCGGTGAGGGGTTCGGTGGGCATGCCGGCAAACGAATCCACCGCGTCGCCCTCGTCGGAGTTGGGCTGGGGCTGGTGGCTGGCCAGGTCAACCAGGCGTCGGTGGCCCTGGCCGCGGGTGCCGAACCACAGGCGGTACATCTTGTTGGCGAACAGCATTTCGTCGCTGCCCAGCGGGGCCACCGACACGGCGGAGTCCAGCGACTCCAGCACCGTGGTGAAGCGCTCATACGAGGCCGACAGCTCTTCGCGGATGCGCTTGGGCTCGGTGATGTCGGTCATCGAGGTCATCCAGCCGGTTTGCTGTCCTTTCGGGTCGATCAGGGGCGAGACGTACATGCGCGCGTCGAAGATGGACCCGTTGCGCCGGCGCACGCGCACCTCGAAGCCGCCAGGCGTTGATTGGCCACTGAGTTCGTCTTTCAGGCGGGCCGTCAGGGTCTCCTGGTCTTCTTCGGGCCAGTAAGGAAAGGGGGCGGTGCGGCCCACCAGCTCGGCCTCGGTCCAGCCGGTCATGGAGCAAAAGGCCGGGTTCACGTAGGTGATGCGGCCCTGCATGTCCAGCGCGCGCATGCCGGTGAGCATGGAGTTTTCCATGGCCCGGCGGAAGTTGGTCTCGGCCACCAGGGCTTGCTGGGCCTGTACGCGCTTGCGGGTGTGGCGCCAGGTGCCCAGCAGCATCCACACTGTGAGGGCCGAGAGCGCACCGATCACCCAGAAGAAGCCGGTGCCCACGATGTCTTGCGAGGTGCGGTAGCCCTGGGCCTTGAGGAGCAGGCCATTGCCCACTGGCGACACGGGCACCTCGTGCTCCATGGGCGGGTTGGACCAGGGCAGCAGGCGCCAGACAGACGTGGGCGTTTGCAGGTTGCCGGCCAGCACCTTGCCACTGTCGTCCAGCAGGGCCACGGCGTAGCGGGCCATGATCTCCGGTGGCATGCCAAAGCGCATGAGCCCGTCTACCGTGTATTCGCCCATCACCGTGCCATTGAAGCGGCCTTGTTCGGTCAGCGGCACTTGCAGCATGAGCGTGGCGTTGCGCGGGTTGTCTCCCATGGGGCGCGAGTACACCGGCTGGCGCAGTTCGCGCGCCAGCTCGAACGAGCCATCGGTCTCGCTGACCCCAATCGTGCTGCCGACCGGGCGGTACAGGCGTGACGGGGCGCTGGGCGAGGTGTAGGTGGCCTGCACTTTGCGGCGGCTGTCCATCCAGGTGATGGCCTGCAACTCGGGGAACTGGCTCACCAGGGTCTCGGCCTGGAAGGTGAATTCATCTGCGTGGATTTCGCGGTTGTCCAACTCTCGCGCCAGGCGCATGAGTTGTTCCTGGCGCTCCAGCAGGCGCAGGCGCAGGCGCTGCTGGGCGTACTCCACGTCGCGGGTGACGGCCTCTTGTTCGCGGTCGAGCTCTTCGTAGCGCAGGTAGGCAATGGCCACCACGATGGCGCTCAAAAACAGCAACACCGACAGCAGCGGTGCGAAGGTGGCAAAGCGGTCTTGCCTGGCCGGTGGCAGGCGGCGCCACCAGCGCTTCCACCAGTGGGAAGACACGGGTGCGGCGGGGGCAGGAG
>Ga0255128_1000504_pt1 | contig 18186 bp, 15 predicted proteins | sample Law_Miss_RepC_8d_FD_188562 | JGI IMG/M metagenome (GOLD analysis project Ga0255128, IMG submission 188562) | Freshwater microbial communities from St. Lawrence River, New York, United States - Law_Miss_RepC_8d | ecosystem: Environmental > Aquatic > Freshwater > River | place: USA: New York... | reverse complement strand
GTTTAAGCCCCTTCGGGGGCTTTTTTTATGTGCTAATTCATTAAAATTCACTATATTTGCACTCCTTTTCAAAAGCAGCACATGAACGACATGGTGAAAATATTGGCAGGATCATCATCTAAATACCTTGGAGAAGGCATTGCGAAAGCATTTGGAGTAGATCTTGGAAATGTGATTATTCAGCATTTCTCAGATGGTGAGTTTGCGCCTTCCATTGAGGAGACAGTGCGTGGTAAAGATGTGATTATTGTTCAATCTACCTTCCCACCCACAGACAACCTGTTTGAATTGTTGTTGTTGATTGACGCAGCAAAAAGAGCAAGCGCAAAACGCATTGTTGCAGTAATGCCGTATTTCGGATTTGCGAGACAAGACAGAAAAGACAAACCACGTGTTCCCATAGGAGCTAAGATGGTTGCTAATCTCTTAACTGCTGCAGGTGTGAATCGTGTAATTACAATGGATCTGCACGCAGAACAAATTCAAGGATTCTTTGAGGTTCCTGTAGACCATTTGTACGCAAGCACCATTTTCATTCCGTACTTAGAAACCATAAAGACAGAAAATACAGTTATTGCAGCACCCGATACGGGTGGTACCAAAAGAGCAAGCGCCTACGCAAAGATCTTAGGACTAGACTTGGCCATTTGTTACAAACAACGTAAAGTGGCGAATCAAATAGAGAGCATGACTGTAATTGGTGATGTGAAAGGTAAAGATGTGATCATTATTGACGACATGGTTGATACAGCAGGTACCTTGTGTAAGGCAGCAGAAATGATGCTTGAACACGGTGCAACCTCCGTGCGCGCTGTTTGTACCCATCCTATTTTAAGCGGACCTGCCTATGAACGTGTGCAAGATTCGGTGATGAAGGAATTGATTGTAACCAACAGTGTTCCATTGAAAGATGGAAAACCAAAAGATAAAATTAGAGTGTTAGATATCTCGGAATTGTTTGCGAGTGTGCTGCATAACCTAATTGAAAATAAAAGTATAAGTTCGAAATTTATTATCTCTTAAATCTATAAACTATGAAGCAATTTTCATTGAGCGGCTCTACCCGCGAGAGCGTAGGAAGACAAAATGCTTCGGAATTACGTCGCAACGAGCAAATTCCGGGTGTATTGTATGGTGGATCTGAAGTAGTACACTTCAGCATTACTGAAAAAGACATGGACAAAATTGCAGCGTCTTCAGACACGCTGGAATTGTTGTTGGACCTTAACGGTACCGTGAAGCATGCCATTATTCAAGACTTGCAACGTCACCCCGTTTCAGACAAAGTGGTACACATTGACTTATTGGAATTGATTCCTGGTAAGGCCATTAAATGTGCATTGCCTATACGTGTGACCGGTAACTCTGAAGGTGTTAAGGCAGGTGGACGTTTAGCAATCAACTACCGTAAAGTGCGTATTTTCGGTAAGCCTGAGGAACTTCCAAATGAAATTACATTGGACATTTCAGGTTTGAATATCGGTGATATGATTCGTGTGCGTGATATTCAAGTGACCGGTTGTAAAGTATTGGAAGCTGAAGCAGCAGCAGTTGTTGCAATTCAAGCTACACGTGCTTCTATTGCCGCAGAAAATGCAGCGTCAGACGACAAAAAGAAGAAATAATTCTTCCCAGAATAATAGAAGGGACATCTCAAACAAAGGTGTCCCTTTATTTTTGAAATAGAAATGAATCGCAGATCAACAAACAGACGTGCGGACGGAGCACCGCAGAGCCGACGGGAGTCGACGAACAAAAAATATGCTTCAAGAGACGATCGCAACCGCGATCGCAATGAGAATCGTGACCGCAATGAAAATCGCGATCGCAATGAGACTCCTAGAGATGGAAGTCGTAGACCTTCATCAGGAGGTCGTGGCGGATATTCAAGAGACACACGCAGTGAATCGGGCGACAGAGAGCGCAGACCTTCAACCGGGGGTCGTGGCGGATATTCAAGGGACACACGCAGTGAATCGGGCGACAGAGAGCGTAGACCTTCAACCGGAGGTCGTGGTGGATACTCAAGAGACACACGCAGTGAATCGGGCGATAGAGAGCGTAGACCTTCAACCGGGGGTCGTGGTGGATATTCAAGAGACACACGCAGTGAATCGGGCGACAGAGAGCGCAGACCTTCAACCGGAGGGCGTGGCGGATATTCAAGAGGCACACGCAGTGAATCGGGCGGCGACAGAGAGCGACGCTCTTCAAATGATCGCGGATACAATAGAAATGATCGAGGCAATTCACGTGGATTTGAACGAAGGGAGCGAAGCGGAGATGCGTCGAATGAAGATAGACCACGTAAGGAGAGATTAAATAAGGAGTTTGTTCCTGAAAAGGCCTACATCTCTCGCACAGAGAGACAGGGATTAATGCGATTGAATCGATTTTTAAGCAACGCTGGAATTGCTTCACGCAGAGAAGCAGATCAACTCATTGAGTTGGGATTGGTTACAGTGAATGGTCAAGTTGTGAAGGAATTGGGAACGAAAATAGACCCGAAGAATGATGTAGTGAAGTATGATGATCGCGTATTGCGTCCGGAAAAAATGCGTTACATCTTACTTAACAAACCGAAGGGTTATTTGACTACCATGGAAGATCCACAAGATCGAAGAACTGTTATGGAGTTGGTATCTGATGCTTGTGTGGAGCGCATTTATCCGGTGGGTAGATTGGATAGAGCTACAACAGGTTTATTGTTATTTACCAATGATGGTGAATTGGCCAAGAGACTGACACACCCAAAGCATGAGTTTCCAAAATTGTATCATGTGGAAACTGAGCAGAAAGTAAGAACTGAAGATTTAGATAAAATTAGAGAGGGTTTTGTTTTAGATGATGGTTTTATTCGTGCAGATGAGGTAGAGTATGTAGATGTTGATGGCTCGAAAACCAAGAAACAAGTTGGAATACGCATTCACAGTGGTAGAAATAGAATTGTGCGTAGAATATTTGAACACTTGGGTTACACGGTCATTAAATTGGATCGTGTCATGTTTGCCGGTTTAACGAAGAAGGATTTACCTCGAGGAAGATACAGACACCTTTCAGAACAGGAAGTTAATTTCTTAAATATGATTCGATGAGGGAAGCGGCACTTCGAATTTCACCTCAATTGGCAGAAGATTGGATGTTTCCTTTCTTTTTAGTTGTTGTGATTATTCTGGTGCTGGTGAACCGCGATGCAAATTTTATACGCAACTTGTTTCGTGCACTTTTTAGCAGAAGATACTTTAAAATGGAAGACCGAAGAGAAGGGAGTTCGTGGATGCATGGCTTGCTCCTCTTTGCTTTCGTTTTAGTAGGTGGATTCGTAATGACGTTCTTCGTTTTGAATTATTATCCGTTAGATATTTCTTGGTCGAAATTTGAAGTTTTCGCACTCTCTTGTGGAGTAGTGTTTTTACTTTTTGGTTTGCGCTGGTTGGTTACTTCCATGATTGGTTTAGCCATTGGCGGAGGAGACCAAATTTTGACAGACTACAATAAATTTCTGAGTATATCAGCCAAAAGCGCATCAATCGCCGCATTTTTACCCATGCTGTGTGCGGCATATATGCCACTTCAAATGGCCCATTATTGGGTCATTGCTGGTTTAATAATTCTGGTATTGTTTGCGGTAGTTTCGGTTATTCAAGGAATTTTCGGGGCATTGCAATCAGGAGTGCCATTTTTCTATATCTTTTTTTACCTTTGCACTTTCGAATTTTTACCGTTGGCTGTATTTGGAAAAATTTTGGTTCATTCGGTGAATAATTTTGAGGTGATTGCATAGCGAAAAACATGGCAGAGAAGATTAAAACTATCTTAATAACGCAACAGGATCCTGGTTCCGACAAGAACCCGTATGTTGACCTTGCAAAGAAGTTTAAGTTGAAAATTGACTACAGACCTTTTGTCCATGTTGAAGGTGTAAACGCTCAAGATTTCAGACAGTCACGAATAGATTACGCAGAACATCCTTCGGTCCTATTTACGAGTAGAAATGCTGTAGATCATTATTTCCGATTAGCCAAAGAATTGCGGGTAACTGTCTCTGATAATACGAAGTATTTTTGTCTAAGCGAAGCCATTGCTTTTTATCTTCAGAAGTATACCCAGTTTCGCAAAAGAAAAATATTTTATGGAAACGGAACCTTTGCAGAAATCATGGATTTCGTGAGAAAGCATAAGACAGAGCAATTCATGTTGCCATGTTCAGACATGTTGAAGCAAAGCATTCCAGATGCATTAGATAAGGAAGGAATCAAATACAGCAAGGCCATCATGTACAAAACCGTGTGCAGTGATTTAAGTGATCTTGCCGATGTGAAATATGACATGCTGGTTTTCTTTTCTCCTTCAGATATAGAGTCTTTATTCAAGAACTTTCCGAAGTTCAAACAGAACACAACCAAAATTGCAGTGTTCGGACAAACCACCGCTCAAGCCGTAGAAAAAGCTAAGTTGCGCATAGACGTAATGGCGCCAAGTACGAAGGCTCCGAGTATGAGCAAAGCCATTGAATTGTTCATTCAAGGCAAGTAATTTATTCTGTTTTCATATAACCGCTTTTTGTAGATCTTTCATCAATGCAACAACTTTGTTGCATGGTTTCAGAAGATGAATTTGCATTGGTTGTTTTATCTCAAATTAGGCATTTGGGTCCTATTCGTACCCGAAAGCTCATAGAGCGTTTTGGGTCTCCGAATGATGTTATTCATACCCCCATTGGGCAATGGGGTATGGGGAAGCTAAGTCCAACTGAAACAGATCTTGAATCATTCAAGAAAATGACTTTTACACATTTAGAATGGTGTAACCGAATGGATATTCGGGTTATAAGTTATCAGCATGAAGATTATCCACGCAGGTTGACTTATTTCGACGATTCACCGTTGTATTTTTTAAGTAGGGGTTCTTTGGTTGATTCAAATAGAACAATTGCTATTGTTGGAACACGAAGCCACACATCTTATGGTGTTCAAATGGTTTCGGAATTACTTGACGGTCTACAACACCTGGGATGCACAGTAATTAGTGGCTTGGCATTGGGTATTGACACCTGTGCGCATCAAGGTGCTATGGATCGCGGAATGAAAACTTGGGCGTGTTTGGCTCATGGTCATGAACACGTTTATCCACCTCAGAACCGCACATTACTTCGTGAGATTGAACGTTACGGTTGTGCGCTCTCTGAGCATATGCCTTTTGTGAAAGCTGAACGTGATTTTTTTCCTTTGCGAAACCGACTTATTGCGGCACTTTCAGATGTTATATTAGTTGTGGAATCAGCCAATAAAGGAGGTGCTTTGGTCACGGCTCAGTTTGGAAATGATTACAACAAAGAGGTAGTAGCTGTACCGGGAAAGGTTGGCGATTTAAAGAGTGAAGGATGTAATGCTTTAATACGTCAGAATAAGGCAACAATTTATACAGGGGTAAGTGATTTATTGAATTTGATGAATTGGAATTCAAATGCTTCACATCAATTGGAGTTACCCGTGTTAGATGAACAAGAGCTTGAATTGTATCAGCATTTGTTGAAAGTCAAATCCATTCATGTCGATGATTTGAAAATGAGTGTGTGCCAAGACAATTTTTTCACCACATTGTTGCAATTGGAAATGAAGGGCATTGTGGTCTGGAAGCCAGGAAACCGGATAGCGTTGGTTTGAACTTAGGCTGTTTGAGTTCGGCTAAATCGTTTTAAAAGCTGAGGTACAACAAGAATGCAGAATGTAGATCCTACCGTGAATGCGGTGATGAAAATTCCGAATACAGCTGAGGCATTGAGATCCATGGGGTAGTATTCAACAATAGCACCTTCCATACGAACCAAACCAATGTTCTGTTGTAAGAGAGTAATAATGACACCGAGAATAGTGCCAACCAAAGCACCAATGAAGTTGATGAATATCCCTTCAAAAACGAATATATTTCGAATCATTTTTTTTGTGGCTCCCATGCTGTAAAGAACAAAAATATCTTGTTTTTTTTCAATGATAAGCAGCGTGAGAGAAGCGAGAATGTTGAAGCTAGCAATGATTAAGATAAAAACTAAAATGAGGTAAGTTGCCCACTTCTCAGATGCGTTCGTTTTGTAGACAATGGCATTTTTATCTTCTCTTGTTTGAATGTTACAATGAGGTAACAAAGACACCAGCTTTGTTTTTACTTCTTGTACATTGGTGTTTGGTGAAAGTTGAAGTTCAATAGCTGAACAACCGTCTTGCAATTCAAACAATTCTTGCGCAAATTTGAAGGAAGTGAATACATATTTTTTATCTAATTCGGCATTGGAAGAAAATGTACCGCTCACTTGAATATCAGCTTCATTGAAAGCATTTTCTTTGTGTGTGCTTAGTCTTTTTCCTACAATGGGTGCTTTCAATGAAAGAATAACTGGCTGATTCAAATCTATAGGAAACAATAGTTCTCCTCGCACGCCAACCCCCACAACCAAGAATGAGTTGCTGTCTTTTTCTAAAATAAACTTGCCGGTGTAAAGTATACTATCGGTTTGAAGTGTTTTGACAAACTGTGGTTCAACACCCTTTAGTGTTGCAACTGTATTTTGATCACCGTAGTTCAACCAAACGTCATGTTCTATGACTTTTCCAACTTCACTAATTCCTTCAATTTGTTTCAATGAAGTGTAGTCAATACTGGCATCTGATAAAAACGTTCCTTCTTTGGCAGTAATGGTTATGGGTGCATCGAAATTTGAGAATATATCTTCAATGAGATTTTCTAATCCCGAAAATGCAGACATAACTAAAATCATTGCGGTGGCAACGAAAGCAACAACACCCAGAGAAATCGAAGAAATTACATTGATTATATTTCTTGATTTCTTGGCGAAAAGATAACGTCTAGCGAAGAAAAACGATACGTTCACGATTAAAGTGTTCCGCGTAATTCTTGTTCTCTCTCAATGGCCTCAAATAGCGCTTTGAAATTTCCTTTGCCAAAAGACTTGGCCCCTTTTCTTTGAATGATTTCAAAAAACATGGTTGGACGATCCAAAACTGGTTTAGTGAAAAGTTGAAGCAAATATCCTTCATCGTCGCGGTCAATGAGAATTCCTAATTCTTTAAGAGGTTCAAGGTCTTCATCTATTTTTCCAACGCGATCAAGTACTGTTTCGTAGTAGGAACTTGGAACATGTAAGAATTCTACACCGTTATCTCGCAAGGCGGTGACTGTTTCAATAATATTATCAGTTGCTACGGCAATGTGCTGAACACCTGCGCCATTGTAGAAATCAATATACTCTTCGATTTGACTTTTCTTTCTGCCTTCTGCGGGTTCATTGATTGGAAATTTTATGCGTCCGTTTCCGTTCGACATAACCTTACTCATGAGCGCGGTATACTCTGTTGAAATGTCTTTATCATCGAAGCTTACAAGCTGGGCAAAGCCCATGACCTTGGCATAGAATTCAACCCATTTATTCATTTCGTTCCATCCCACATTTCCAACCATGTGATCAATGAATTTTAATCCTACTGATTTCGGTTTGAACGCTGGTGTCCAAGCTTTGTAACCTGGCATAAATAGGCCGTTGTAATTTTTTCTTTCTATGAAGTAGTGGAATGTTTCTCCATACGTTCGAATTCCAGAAAGCACAACTTCACCGTTTTCATCTGAGATGCGAATGGGGTCAAGGCAAGGCTCAGCGCCGCGTTCAACTGTTTGTTCAAAAGAGTACGTGGCATCATCTACCCATAAGGCCACAACTTTCACACCGTCACCGTGCTTGTTGATGTGGGCGTTAATTGGCCCATCTGACTGAAGGGGCGATGTCAGCACCAAGCGTATTTTGTCTTGAACAAGCACATAGGAAACGGCATCTTTGCAACCGGTTTCTAGTCCACGGTAGGCCAAGGGTTGAAAGCCCCAAGCGCTCATGTAGTAATGTGCAGCTTGTTTGGCATTTCCAACATACAATTCAACGTAGTCTGTTCCTAAAAGAGGTAAAAAATCTTCAGCAGTTGGAACTACTTTTTCTAATTCGGGTGATGTGTTGTTTTGTGTCATAGTTTATAACCAAGAAGTGAGATAATCTTTTTCGTTTAATTCCAACGCAGTTTGAGTTATGCGCAGTGGTTTAAAAGTGTCAACCATAACGGCCAACTCTTGTGTTTCTTTTTGACCTATAGATCTTTCGTATGCACCAGGGTGTGGGCCATGAGGTACACCTGCGGGATGCAATGAAATGAAGCCTTTTTCAACGTGATTTCTGCTCATGAAGTCTCCGTCTACGTAGTACAGTACTTCATCTGAATCAATGTTCGAATGGTTGTATGGAGCAGGAATAGATTGCGGGTGATAATCATACAAACGAGGAACAAAAGAACAAATCACAAAATTGTGAGCTTCAAAGGTCTGATGAACGGGTGGTGGTTGATGCACTCGACCGGTAATGGGTTCGAAGTTAGAAATGTTGAAGGCATAAGGATAGTTGTAACCGTCCCACCCAGCAACATCGAATGGATGAGTCGCATATACGACTTCATGCATGTGATTTTCTTTTTTGATTTTGATGATGAACTCACCTTTTTCGTTATGCGTTTCGAGAACGTCTGGCCTGCGAATGTCGCGTTCGCAAAATGGAGCGTGTTCAAGCAATTGTCCGAAGTAATTTCTATACCTTTTAGGCGTAACTACCGGAGAAAAACTTTCTACAATAAACAGACGATTTTCAGAGGTCTTGAATTCAATTTGATAAATTATACCTCTTGGAATAACCAAATAATCGCCGTTTCCGAATGTTATATTTCCTACCAAAGTTCGAAGAGTACCTTCTCCTTTATGCACGAAAATAACTTCGTCGGCATCGGCATTTTTATAGAAGTAGGTATTTAATGAATCGGTTGGTGCAGCAGTGGCTATGTTCAGGTCATTGTTGAACAAAAGAATCTGTCGGCTCTCAAGAAAATCAGATGCTTGTTTTGTTTTAAAACCGTTGAACATGTGGGGTGAAATGTTGTGCTGCACGGCTGCAACGGGAGCGCAATTCACGGGTGTTCCAACAGATTTGATTTGAGTAGGTCTATGAAGATGGTAAAGAAGGGAAGACATTCCACTGAATCCTTCCGTACCAAATAGCTGTTCATAATGTAAATTACCGTCTTCTTTGTAGAAGGTGGTGTGTCGTTTCGATGGAAACTTTCCTAACGAATGATAAATGGGCATAATGCAAATGTATTATTGAATTATTCGTCTATAGCTTGTTCGAAGTAGGGTTCTAACTTTGGCGGTTGAATTTTACTTTTCACTACGAATGCACCTGGATATTTTTGAATGAACTGTTTCAATACCATTTTTGCTTCGGCTTCAGTTAAAAAGTCACCAATTCGAAGTGAAAAATCTGGAATGTTTTGTTCCAAGTAAGCGCCGTATGCATTTCCAGCTGAGATGAACTCTTGTCGAACTTTTTTAGCCTGGTTTAAATCTCCTCCAAAATAGATTTGAACGCGATATCCTTCAATGTTGTATTTTCCGCGATCTCCTTTTTCGATGTTTTGAATGGAAGTGCCAACATTAAATGAAACAACACCCGTATTTTCTTCTAAAGTATCTGTGAAAATTCTGTTTTGTGGAACAATTATTTTTTCTTGCGAGGGTTGACCAAAGCTCGTAAATGAGACAAAGGCGAAAAAGAGTATGAGAGTCGAAAAGTGTGTATTCATTGGCTGACAAAAATAGAGACAAAACCACCAGAGTTGTATTACAAACTGCGGAATATCAGTCGCCTAAGAAAAACTATGCCGCAAACCCTTATTTAGATTCACTATAAATTAGCTATTAATGGAAAATGACATTTTTATGATACAGCCTCCGCAGTTAAATTTGTCGCGCTAATATTTGGAATTTTCGAAAAAATCGAGCAATGAAGCGACTTCTAGCAAGTTTTAAAAAAGCAGCGATACTCAGTATAACTGCTATTACCATGTCTACTTCGGCTTTTGCTGTTAGTATTCACGAAGGCGGTGATGCCGCAAAGGGAGAACAATTATTCAAAGCGAATTGTGCTTCTTGTCACAAAATTACCGACGAAGTGTTGGCTGCGCCTGGATTGAAGGGTGTTGCTGATCGTTGGAAAGGCAAGGATGAACTTTTGGTGAAATGGGTACAAAACCCCAATGCAGCAATTGCAACGGGTGATGCCTATGTGAAGGGATTGATAGCTCAATATGCTGCAAACTTTGGTATCATGGCGGGACAAGCCGTAACCAAAGAAGACATCAACCACATCATGACTTATGTTGCTGCAGGTGCAACTGCAGGTGGTGGTGCGGGTGCGCAAGCGGCAAGCGCTGATCAATGTATTACACTTGAGGACCTGGAAAAGCTTGAGCCCGAAGATTTGGAAGAGGGGCAAGACATTTATCTGGTAAACCAAGACAAAGGCGGTTCGAGTGCGTTTATTTGGATTGTAATTATTGCTTTGATTCTTTTGGTAATTGGTATTTCAGGTGCGAACATTTCACGCTCTTTGAAAAATGCACAAGCTGAATCAGAATCGGAAGAAGACCACAGAAGTTATTTGCAAATGGCAAAGGACTGGATGTGGAAGAATAAGAAATTTGTGAGTGTTATGGGATTGTTCTTGTTCTGCTACTTCTTCGTAGTTGGATACGGAACATTGATGGACATTGGTGTTTACGAAGGATACAATCCAGAACAACCCATTTGGTTCTCACACGCAGCTCACGTTTGTAAAAACGAGATTGATTGTCAGTATTGTCACTCAAGCGCAGCGAAATCAAAGCACGCGGGCATTCCATCTGTGAACGTTTGTATGAACTGCCACAAGGGTATTAAGAGTGGAGCGGTTACCAAAGAAACAGAGATAGCGAAAATATACGAGGCCATTGGTTTCGATCCGAAAACAGGTCAGTATAGAACAGACGTTGAGAAGAAGCCAATTGTTTGGAATAAAGTACACAACCTTCCAGACCACGTTTACTTCAATCACTCACAGCACGTAACTGTCGGAAAGATAGATTGTCGTCAGTGCCACGGTCCGGTAGACTTGTATACAACGGGTCGTCAGGCAACAACAGCACAAATTAACGCCATGATTAAGGATCCGAATTACAAAGGCATTACTTCTGGTGTAAACGGTCAGCCTGTTGCTTCCACCTTGATTGAATTAACCAAGCCTACACTAACCATGGGATGGTGTATTGAATGTCACAACAAATCAAAGGTTGATTTGGCTTCAAATGATTACTACGTTGAAATGCACGAACGCTACAAGTCTACTGAAGCGGGAAGAAGAGCACTACGTGGATTACTACAAGAGAATATCAACGAAGAGCGTGAAGCTTCTTCATGGGGAAAAATGCCAGACACACTTGCTCCTTCTTTGAGCGTGAAAGGTCTTGGTGGTTGGGAATGTGGAAAATGTCACTATTAATTTGAATTTGACCTGAACATTATGGGTATGAATAAAAAATACTGGACAGGAATGGAAGAGTTAGATAACACTTCTTCTTTCCAAGAAAGCGCTGCATCTGAATTCCCGCAAGGTAAAAACGTTGAGGAATTTTTGGGCAGTGATAAGCTTCAAGAAACAAACACGGGTCGTCGTGACTTCCTGAAATTTATGGGATTCAGCGTAGCAGCTGCAACATTAGCTGCTTGCGAAACGCCTGTTGTAAAAAGTATACCATACGTAGTTAAGCCAGAGGAGATTACTCCAGGTGTTCCGAATTACTATGCATCTACATTCTATGATGGCAATGTGTATTCCGGCATTATGGTGAAGACACGTGAAGGTCGTCCAATTCACATCAAGGGTAACAAGAAACACGGTTTTAAAGGCGGAAATGTAAGCGCTGTTGTGAATGCTTCCGTTTTGAGTGTCTATGACAGTGCGCGACTTCAAGGTCCTACCAAAAATGGTGTTAACACAGATTGGGGAACTTTGGATTCTGAGGTTTCTTCGGCATTGAACAGTGCAGGAAGTATTCGCATTTTATCAAATACGATTATAAGTCCATCAACACAACGTGCAATCAATGAATTCTCTGCCAAGTACAATGGTAAAGTTCAGCACATCCAGTGGGATGCTTATTCATATCAAGGAATTCGTTTAGCTCATGAGCAAGTAATCGGCAAGTCGGTTATTCCAGCTTATGATTTCTCAAAGGCCAAAACCATTGTTTCAGTCGGAGCAGATTTCTTAGGTACATGGTTATCAAGCACCTTGTATCAAGCAGATTACGCCTCAAGTAGAAAGCCGCATGGCGAATGGATGAGCAAACATTATCAGTTCGAGTCAATCATGTCGTTGACTGGATCAAATGCCGATGTACGTGTTGCCATTAAGCCTTCACAGGAAGGAGCTGTGGTAGCTTCATTGTATTCGGCGGTTGTGAACGGCAGTGCTACTGCAGTTGATGGAGTGGATACCGCGCGAATTGAAAAGATTGCAACCGAGTTGAAAGCAAATGCTGGTGCATCTTTGGTTGTTTGTGGAAACAACAACACAGACGTGCAGGCTTTGGTTTGTGCGTTGAACAAAGCTCTTAACAATTACGGTACTACAGCTAACGTAGATCAGCCTTTGAATTTGTTCCAAGGTAATGATGCTGCAATGGATGCATTGGTAACTGAAATGAACAACGGAGGTGTAGGCGCATTAATCGTTTATGGAACCAATCCGGCATACGCATATGGCGAAGCATTTAAATCTGCAATGGCGAAGGTGCCATGTGTAGTTAGTTTCAACGCTTATGCAGATGAGACAGGAGCGAAAGCAAATTATTGTGCACCAGATCATCACTATTTAGAGTCGTGGAATGACTTGTCTCCAGTGGCCGGCCGTGTTGATTTTGTTCAACCTACCATTGTTCCGTTGTACAACACGCGAGCTGCTCAAGAAAGTATTCTGCGTTGGACCGGAAACGGAAGTTCATATTACAATTATATTCAAGCATCTCATACTGAATTAGGTACTGACTTATTCAACATGAGCGTTCACAACGGTACATCTACCGACGTGAAGTTGCCAGTAGCAGAAAATGCAGCAATGGCTGCTGTAGCCGATACAACGGCTGCTGTTTCAACAATGGCGAATCTTTTTAGTCTTCCCAAGGATTCGAATATGCCTAAAACGGTATTTCTAGAAGAACCTGCTGTAGTTGTGCCATTGGTAACTACTTCTTTTGATGCAGCGAAAGCCATTGCCGGAGCAACATCAAATGCCACCGGAGAATGGGAAGTGGTGATGTATCAGAAAATTACAATGGGAACTGGTGAGTATGCGAATAACCCAGTACTTCACGAAACACCAGATCCAATTACCAAAATCACATGGGATAACTATGTGGCTATGGCCCCTTCTGATATGAAGAAATTAGGTTTAAATACCTACATTGCTCAGGACGATCCTGCTTCATTGGTGAAGGTTACAGTGAATGGTAAATCACTAGAGTTGCCAGCATGTCCTATGCCTGGTCAAAAAGCAGGAACCATAGGCATTGCCCTTGGATATGGAAGAGGTGAAGGAAATGAAAACATTGGTAAGTCGGCTTTCCAAGTAGATTCAACTGGTGAATACGTGTTGGGTGAGAATGGAAAACCACAGGCGATTGGTAAGAACGCATTTGGCTTCGTTTCAACTGCAGGTACGCGTAGATTCAACGCGGTTGCAAGTTTAGAAGCAACAGGCAATACTTATCCATTGGCTTCTACACAGCTTCACAGCACAGTTATGGGTCGTGAGTCTGTAGTCAAAGAAACGGTATTGGCTAAGTATTTAGCTGAGAAGGATAAGAAAAAAGGTGAGGCTTCATGGAATCCGTTCGTTGGACTTATTGTTCACGAAGACGTGAATAAGGACGGGAAAATAAACGCACAGGATAAGAAACCACTTCGTGACCCGAATGGAAATGAGTCTGAAAACTTGGACTTGTGGAGAGATCACCCGGTTGAGGGAGTAGGGCACCGTTGGGGTATGACCATTGACTTGTCATCTTGTATTGGTTGTGGATCATGTATCACAGCATGTCATACTGAAAACAACGTGCCTGTAGTAGGTAAAGATGAGGTTCGCAGACACCGTGATATGCATTGGATGCGTATTGACCGTTACTTCAGTTCTGATTATGCCTCATTGGAAGAAACCAAGAAAGCGAAAGAATTGGGAACCATCTCGGCTTACAGCGATATGGAGATTCCAGCTGAGAATCCGCAAACGGTTCACATGCCAATGATGTGTCAGCATTGCAATCACGCACCATGTGAAACGGTATGTCCGGTTGCAGCAACAACACATAGTAATGAAGGATTGAATAACATGGCGTACAACCGTTGTATTGGTACACGTTATTGTGCGAACAACTGTCCATACAAAGTGCGTCGATTCAACTGGTTCAACTACGTTGGTAATGAGAAATTCTCGAAGTTCAATCCATCGCAAGATGAGACCATGCGTATGGTATTGAATCCAGATGTTACTGTTCGTACACGTGGTGTTATGGAGAAATGCAGCATGTGTCAACAGCGTATTCAGGCAGGTAAATTGGCTGCGAAAATTGACGGAACACCCGTTCTTGATGGTTCAGTACAATCAGCTTGTTCAGAAGCTTGTCCAACCAACGCAATTGTATTTGGTGATTTAAATGATACGAAGTCGTTGAATGCTCAGCGAGCAAAAGACAACCGTTCATACCATGCATTGGAAGAAGTAGGAATTCAACCTAACATCTTCTACATGACAAAAGTTAGAAACATTGAAGAAACAGAAGCCTAAGCCTTATGATGAAAGAAGCTGCTATTCGTAAACCCTTAATTCTTGGACACAAGACTTACCATGACATTACCAATGATGTGGTAGGACCAATTGAAGGGAAAGCCCCACGTCAATGGAAAATTGCATTGGGTATTGCCGCCATAATTGCCTTGTACGGCATAGGGTGTATCATGTATCTTGTAGGAACCGGAATCGGTGCTTGGGGATTGAATAAGACAGTTGGTTGGTCTTGGGACATTACCAACTTCGTTTGGTGGGTTGGTATTGGTCACGCAGGAACTTTGATCTCAGCGGTATTGTTGTTATTCCGTCAAAGATGGAGAATGGCAATTAACCGTTCTGCTGAGGCGATGACCATTTTCGCGGTAATCATGGCAGCCATATTTCCTGTATTTCACATGGGTCGTGTATGGATGGCTTATTGGACGTTGCCCTTACCGAACCAATTTGGTTCGTTGTGGCCCAACTTCAACTCGGCTTTGATGTGGGACGTATTTGCGATTTCAACATACTTCTCTGTATCATTGGTATTTTGGTACATTGGATTGATACCAGATTTCGCAACAATTCGGGATAGAATGGTTTCGCCACGTGCAAAGAAGGTATACGGTATCTTGTCTTTCGGATGGTCGGGTAGAGCAAAGCACTGGACTCGTTTTGAAGAGGTTTCTTTGGTTCTCGCAGGTATTGCAACTCCGCTTGTATTCTCTGTACACTCGATTGTATCTATGGACTTTGCAACTTCGGTAATTCCGGGATGGCACGCAACCATTTTCCCTCCATACTTCGTGTCTGGGGCGGTATTTTCTGGTTTCGCAATGGTATTGACCCTGTTGTTGATAATGAGAAAGACCATGCGTCTTGAGAATTACATTCACATGGCGCACATTGAATACATGAACATTGTAATCATTGTAACAGGGTCAATTGTGGGTGTTGCTTATTTAACTGAGTTGTTTATTTCATGGTATAGTGGAGTGGAATATGAATCTTATGCTTTCATTAATCGTTTCTCTGGTCCATACAGTTGGAGTTACTGGATGATGATGACGTGTAACGTAATTTCTCCGCAGCTCTTCTGGTTCAAAAAGATTCGAACGAATTTGGTGGCTACGTTCATTTTGTCCATTGTTGTGAATATTGGTATGTGGTTCGAACGTTTCGTAATCATTGTTACATCTATTCACCGTGACTATACACCAGGTGCATGGGGAGAGTTCCACCCGTCTATGATTGACATTGGAATGTTCATTGGAACCATTGGAATTTTCTTCACGTTGTTCTTGTTGTTCGCACGTTACTTCCCAGTGCTTGCATTGAATGAATTGAAAACCATCTTGAAAGTTTCTGGTGAAAGCTACAAGAATGATCAACACAAACACTAATCATTGAATTTTAGTCAAATGGCAAATAACAAAGTATTTCATGTGATGTACGATGATGACCACACCTTGTTGGAGGCAGCAAAGCAGTTGGTTAGTCAAGGGGTACATGTAAAGGATGTTTTTTCTCCATTTCCGGTTCACGGTTTGGATCCTATTATTGGGGTGAAGCGCACTCGATTGGCAATCACGTCATTCATGTATGCAACAACAGGAACGTTATTGGCAATTTTCGGAACATGGTATTTCATGATTCACGATTGGCCAATGAACATTGGAGGTAAACCAAGTTTCTCTTGGATAGAGAATGCTCCAGCATTTGTTCCGGTTATGTTTGAATTTTCTGTCTTTTGTGGTGCTCACGGTATGGCCATCACGTATTTACTAAGAAATGGAACTCTACCAGGCATGCCAGCTTCGAATCCAGATCCAAGAACCACAGATGACAAGTTTGTGATGGAAATTGTCACTGAAGACAACCACGGTTTTTCAGTTTCAGAATTGGAAGAGAAAATTAGAGGTACACAAGTTTACGAATTAAGCATAAAGGACTGTTAAAATGAAGCGTCCACTACTATTTACACTATCTGTTTTCGCCGCTACAATGGGAATTGTATCATGCGGTGTTGACCCCAATTCACCCGGTGTTGAATACATGCCAGACATGTATAGATCTCCAGCGGTAGAAGCCTATGTTGATTACGGTTCAAGTAAGCACTTGGATTGGACACAAAGTCAGAAAGACGCGGCTGGAGTGAAACCCATTTTAGCGCGCATTCCAGCAGCAGGTTCTGTTGCGTATATGGGTGAAGATGCGATTTTCGGTATGCCTTACGCGTTACCTAATGATACATCTGGATACGCTCGTGCTGCGAAAGAAATTCATTCACCATTGCTTTCAAGCAAGGAGAACATTGAGAAGGGAATCGTTCTTTTCAATCGTTTTTGTCAGCATTGCCATGGGAAGGAAGGTCATGGAGATGGAAAAATTTCTCAGAATGGTCACATTGCGGGTATTCCAGACTATGCAACGAAGCTGAAAGATTTGGAAGAGGGTAAGATTTACCACACGCTCCAATACGGAAAAGGTTTGATGGGGTCACATGCCTCTCAAATGAGTCAGAAAGAACGCTGGCAGGTGATTGAATATGTGAAATGTCTTCAAAAAGGCATCACTTCACCCGAGTTTGATTCAAAGGGAATGTTAAAAATGCCTGCGGCTTCTGCCGATGCAGATAGCACCAAAAAGATATAAGGAGGAGATATGTCACAAGAAAATATGCAATTTCAAATTCCATCGGCGACCAAAAATTGGACGATGGCCATGATGGGAATCGGTTTGGTTTCTGCTGGGTTAGGATGGGCAGCTGACAAAACGGACCATCACCAATACTGGTGGGCCATGTTGCTCATTTGTGGGTTCTTCTTCTTCGGAGCGTCAATAGCAGCCTTGTTTTTCTACGCACTTCAATACGCTGCTGAAGTAGCTTGGTCATCTCAGTTAAAAAGACTTTTCGAAGCATTGTTCTCATATGTTCCTTACGGATTGGGTGTAATTTTCATTGTCTTACTTGTTGGACAATTCCACGGACACCATTTGTACCATTGGATGGATTCGAATTTGTACAATGAATTTCTAGCCGATGGCACCCCGAATCCAGATTACGATTCTATTATTGCTGGTAAACGTCCTTTTTTAAGTCCTTGGTTCTTTTGGTTGCGTTTTGCGGTTTATGCAATCACATTTGTTTGGTTTGCTAAATATTTCCGTAAGTGGTCATTGAAAGAAGATGAAATTGGAGGAACAGAGATTCACTTCAGAATGTACAGAAGAGGTGCTTTATTCTTGGTTTTCTTCGCTGTGTTTAGTTCAACACTTGCTTGGGATTGGTTAATGAGTATAGACACACACTGGTTTTCTACCATGTACGGCTGGTATATTTTCTCAGGCATGTGGGTTTCTGCCATGATTCTTGGAACATTGTTGTTGATCTGGTTGAGAAAAAAAGGATATTACGCTCATATCAATGAGTCTCATATTCA